>Ga0065711_1043624_pt1 | contig 14612 bp, 12 predicted proteins | sample Hoacrofraction12_FD_59098 | JGI IMG/M metagenome (GOLD analysis project Ga0065711, IMG submission 59098) | Hoatzin crop microbial communities from Cojedes, Venezuela - Epithelial fraction 12 v2 (version 2) | ecosystem: Host-associated > Birds > Digestive system > Esophagus > Crop | place...
GTAGGCTGCACAGGACCTTGTCCAGGCGGGTCTTGAATATCTCCAGAGAAGGAGAATCCACAGCCTCCCTGGGCAGCCTGTTCCAGTGCTCCGTCACCCTTAGAGTAAAGAAGTTCTTCCTCTTCTTCAGCTGGAACTTCCTGTGCTTCAGTTTGTGCCCGTAAAAAAGTACTTGAATCTCCACTTATTTTAAATTCTGCTTGTATTAAGAGAACACAGGCAGAAACATTACCTTTCCTTGCAGAATCTCACAGCTAGGCTACAATTTGAGGAAGACACAGAAACTGGTAGGAGAGCAGGGGACAGCCCGCTACTTCCTGAGTTACCCCATCAGTTCTAATGGGTTGACTTGCAGAATAGGGCACCATATAAGAAAGGTGCAAGAACTAGACCCTGAAAAAAAAAGTATTTGAACATGTATTTCTGTAGTTGAAAAATGTTTTATTTATTTATCATAAAAATCAAACGACACAGAAAGAGACATCCTTGGCATAAGTTACATGAGTACCTGATAACTAGTTGCTATTCCCAGTGGCTCAGGAAACCGTTCCAACCTGGGCTATTCTATAATTCTATGAAGTTTCTAAACCCTCAATCAACAATTTCAACAACAAAATGGAAATTACAGACAAAAGCCTTGTATCATGAAGGAGAGCTGTTTTTACTTTGCCGAGCTTCACCTCTCCAGATCCAGATGTGTTCTGTGGTCCTATCACTCCTGAGCAGAGGTGAAAGAGCTCCACTTCGGAAATTAGTGTAATGGTTTTAGTAGTTAAGTCAGAATAAAATAAGAATTTAAACATGCAGACCCACCTAACACAGTAAAATTATATTAGAAAAAATAAATATCTATCCTGCTTCTACAGGTTACTCCTGCATATAGTTGTTTACAGGGAAGATAGTAGGCCTGAGTCTATTTTCCAACTTTAGATTTGTACCAGTACAGTTATAGGGGCAGAACACCTTAAAATAATTAAATAAAAATAAGAAAATTCAAACCTACCTAATCTACCATTTTAACAAGAATGAGATCTCAGGAGTTCTTTCAAAGTTCAGTTAAAAGGACGTATTATGGTGAAGAATTCATGCATACAGTCCATCTTCCTAGCCATCATTCTAACCCTTCTCTATTGTATCTGATCACCTAATAGAGACAAAGTAATCAAAAGAATATAGCCTTATCTCTTGAGGGCATTGTACCCAATTTGCAGGTAGAAAGCTGAAAAACTGACTGATGAGTGACTTGTCAAAAGACATACAGAGAATATCCATATCAATGCCTGGAGTGTAAACCTTGCTGCCTTACCCACTAGCTCCTTCATCACATAGTGGTGAATAAGGACTTAAATAACACCTGTAGCAAAATTTCAGTTCCTCATATTGTTTAAATGATTTACTAGAGCAAGTAACATAGCAAAGTATCATGAGAGCAGCCATATGGGGTCATATCAAAGGTCTATCCAGCCCAGTATCCTACCTCCGGCAGTGCCTGACAACAGATGTTGAGAAGTGTCGCACCCAGAAGGGTTCACACCATTGGAAAAGTTCAGTCTCAAAAGCTAAAATATCCTTCTACTTGGAACATTTTCTTATCCGATCTCCTGAAAGTGCATGTCAAAGCTATGTGGGAAAAACACTGTCTGTGGGCTTTCATATAGATTACGGACAAGCTACGACAATTCAGCTGTAGTTTAAACCTGAGCTCCATGGACTACTGCTGGCAGTCCTGCCAGGTAACTTCCAAATCTCTTCCAGCAGCATTTGTTGTCTACTGAACCCCTAACTCCACCAGATTTTTTAGGAATCTGCAAGTCAAAAAAGGCTGGAGATGGCTTCATTAGACATTAGGTTTCGGGTGATTCTTCTTGCTGTTGCCTGTTTGTAGTTGAGAAAATCCTACCATCTGCTGGAGAGAAGAAAATCTGCTCTGGTTTCTGCAGTTGTAACTGTTCATCTTCCTGCACCTCATGTGCTCGTCTCATGTTTCTTTCAGTTCTTTGTTTTGGTCTGTTTTAAGTTTAAGATGATTTAATTATCCCATGTGCACAATGATTTGGCTAAGTCATTTTGTGTGCATACGCATGCTGATATCTTGGATGGTCACTCTATTCTTTAACTCCCACTGCTGTTTTGCACGGAGGCAAATACAGTCTCACTTCATTCATAGTAATTAGAAGCTCTATGTGGACCCAAAAAAAAGCTTACTTCAGCATATTTTTATTACTTCTTGAGGTATAAGGTGACTTCATCCAGTATGTTTCTGAAAAGCAGGCTTTTCACACTGACTAGAACAGAATATAAGAAAATTAACCCAATAGTAAGGAATGCTGTAGAAGCCTAACATTGTCTGATTGCTTTTGGGCAAAAAGACTTCTCACCCAGAATCCAGCTCTTCAGGACACTTTTCACTGCCAGCTTTCTTCAAGACCCCAACTCAATATAGAGCATGTGCCCATTATATATTTAAAGCATGTAACAGCTTCTCTTTGTCTGTACTGCCAGCTTGGTATTTGTTTCAACATAGTTCAGGTTATCTGAAGAAAGAACAGATTACGGCGACCCTCCTCTCTCTACATTAATGCATTAAATTCCACGTCTTTATTAAAGAAAACAGAAGGCCGGCATATTTGCTGTCCCTAGCACATGGTGTTTACGTCCTACTTTAATCACAGGACACTGGTTCTTACATGCAAGCACACATACATGCCTACAGACTTGTTCATGCATCCTGGCTTCAGCTGCTGGGGGTTTGATGGATGCAGTGGCAGGAGCCAGAACAATAGTTACAGCCCTCTTAGGCTTCTCCAGTAGCACTGTCCTGACTCCTACAGCAAGCCTGACAGCCAAGACAGCAGGAATGCATTCTTGGATGAGCCTGCTGGAGCCTGGCTGTTTCACAGACATTTGTTTCAGATGGATCTACCCTTTTACCCATGTAGATCCTGTTGGTATTTTCTCTTATAGCTAACCCTAGCCTTTGTGCTACAAAGCAGCCTAACAAAAACCAGCAGAGAAGTTTTTTCCCCCCCATTCTCCCTCAGTTTCACTAAGGTCCAAAATGTAACCCCAGAATCCAATATATATCTCTTTTACACTCCTAGTTTTCAAACACCATTTATAATGACATACTATCCAATAGTCAAACTCTTCTATGACTCTGTAAGTCATAGGTTTAAAAAAAAAAAATAATTTTATTCATTCTACTACGTGTAAAGCAAGGAAACCAAAAGCAGTGTGACACATATTTTGAACACTGCTGTTCTGCTTTGAGTGTATGCAGTAATGCCACCAAAAGAAACAGAATGATTTATTGCCTAATATGTAGCTGTCTGCATTATGAAACAGTAAAAACAAAAAGAAGAACATAAAAATTCAGGAAAGTAGCAAAAGTATCTTGGAACTCATATATTATTTATCTCTTCAAGTACATAAAAAAACCCAGTATGGTTCGCTCTGCATTCTGTGCATCCTATATGCATGTATATGTATATAATACAAAATCATGTAAAAGGACTCAAAATCCTTTCTATGAAAGGGTGAAAATCCATCCTTCTTGGACAGCTGGGGAAAAATTCAAGAAAAGATGACTTCTGCAGTGTAGCCAAAGACTGAATAATCTAACTCTGGCAGATCATGGAGTTCCCAGGGAATTTTCTGCATAAAGGAAGCCAAGTACGAGCTGACGGGAACCAGGGCTCTGGGAGACTTTACTACGAAGTTACAGCCTGGAGTGGTAGCTGCGAGACGTGCCTCCACCGATTTCTGTTCTGCGCAGTTGCAGCAACCCAGCAGCTGGCATAAACTTTAGCCTGACTAGAATGTGTTGGGCATTAAGCAAGAAGATTTTCTTGTTAGAAGCTTGTTCTCACTGCCGTAGATTATAATTTCCTTGCACCATACAACCAGAAAGGAATATAATGTTGGAATCCTTTGATACTTCAGGTTCTAATACAAATGGGTTCTTCTGATCTAAAGCCACATACGGAGTTGAAAAAAATGCTAGAGAAATATTTGTTTGCACCAAAATCCATCCCTTGGTGTGCATAAGGCAAGCGAAACAGGAGCATCACAGGTTTTCTCAGGGAGTGTCAGAAAGCAATGTTGTAAATAATTTAAATTGCATATATCTAGTTATGAGATCCTACTGTATTGCAAGGAGATGCAGGGAAAGTGTAGAAATAAAAAACCTGAAAGAATTAGAACAGCTAATTCTTATGATGTTTGAGTAACAAAGAGTGAGGATAGAAAACACACACTAGAATCTTGCCTGCAGACACACCTCTATTACTTCAGCTAAAAAATGACTTAAATTCACTTCTCTAATGTAACACCCTTATACAGCCACCCACGTTATTTTAGCAGTTATTTGGGTAACCAGCTTGAGAAAAATCAGCATAAAACAACTTAGGGCTACCTACATATTGGCCTGCACTGGTATAATTAAACAATTTCTAAAAATGTCATTGAATCACAGAATCACAGAATGGTAGGGGTTGGAAGGGACCTCTGTGGGTCATCTAGTCCAACCCCCCTGCCGAAGCAGGGTGTGTAGAGAAGACTTGAAATATCTCACCGGACAGTGCTTGATCAAAATAGCAAAAAAGACTTCTGGGGAATCCACTGCTATCAGTTCCATCATTGTGGAAACCAAGGTTAGAGGAAAAGTGCATTTTTTCTCATAGGCCTGTGAGTTAAATGACTGTAAGCATATTCTTGTTTTATAGCTGTTTGATAGCTCTTGCTCCTTGAGACACCTAGGAATCTCAGCACCACTCATGTTTATGCATGCAAGGCCACACATCCCCAAAACGTGGCATTAGAAGAACATCAGTTTTGAGAAATGCAGTAAAAGCCAGGAAATTACTAAGAGAAGGGTGCCTGTGCTGATTAGTTGCACAGTGTACGTGTGGCAAGATGCAGTCTTCCCCCAGTACGATTACTCTTTCAGACCAGGACTCCTGCCTGACACAGCAAAGGGGATGTACCACCCTGCGGATGAGCAAACAGTGAGCAACAGCAAGTAAAAAATAGGTGCCTTCAGAGATCAAAACAGGGATATTTTCAAAGGTAACATATACTAGTAATAACATTTGGACACTGGAAATGTTCATTCAGTTTCAAATCATGTTCCGAAGGTCACCATCATTAAAAATTTGTAAACCTTTTTAATTAGGAAAAAGCCACACCCATCCGTAGAGATGAAAATTCTCACCTGAGCCTACCCTTACCAAATCAGCAAGTTAGAGTTACTGTCTATCACAGCCATTCTGCTTAGCCTTGCTCCATCTATAGATGTCTTGCCCTCACCCTCCAGCTCTTTTCCTCCCAAATCCTAAGGGTTTCTGTTCACCCTGTTTTTTTCCTGTAGCCTTTTCTCTCTCATACTGCATCAGCCCATATTGCTCCCTCTCTGCAACTGAGACAATTTTAGGTACTTCCCTCTTGCACCCCCCTCCAAGTAAAAATTTCCTTGAACAAAACTCAGCATGTAGCACAACCCATCTGCATTTAATGTCATTTATCCTAGACATAATTGTAGAAATCGAAGCCAAAGCCCCAAATACTTAACGAGCAGCATGAAAATAGCTTCCTATTGCCAGCAACAGAGTAAGAAGCTGTGAATTCTTTTTTTCTGACAGTATGTTATTTACAGTAGGCAGGCAAGCATGGGGTGATGCAAGTGACTCCAGGCCAAACAGAATGATGGTGAAATCTGTCAGGATGTGAGCTTGTCATCACTCCCTCTCACTGTAAAGCACAGAAAAATAGGGAATGTGGATTTCCTGCTGGATACCTCAGGCTTTCAAATAGCGTATTGTCTACCTTGATAAGAGTACAAAAGAAAGCAGACATCTCTTCCTGCAACGGAGTGATCAGCAAAATGCTGAGGCATGGGTTTTCCTGAGGGTTAAGTTCAGTGTGTTGTGCTTTTCGGCAAAAACCCTTGCAGTTTGGGATGAGTTTCCCTGCCACCTCCTAATGAGTTATAATGCCCAAGATGCTGAAAGAAATAGCAGGCAGATGGAGCTAGTGATTTATGGATCATTGGGAACAGAGGATAGGAGAGTGTGTTTATAGGAGCCATCTGCAAGCTTTATACACTGATCCTACAGTCCATTCATTATATTTGGGTTTGACAGCAGCAACAGGATCCTGCAGTACACAAGTGGCAGTGAACTATAATGAAAGTGTAGTAAGATCAGTTGTAATGAAGATATTAAACTCCCTGGGAAGAGTAGCTTACCTCAGTCTTTTGCTGAAGAAGGAAGCTCCTGCTGAAGATACCCCAGTGTGTGACTCACAGACATACTGGTCTCTTCAGGGCAAAGGTTTCCTGTCTTTGACAAAGTCATAAATCCTGGCATGCTTATCCTCTGTAACTTGGGTCAAAACCTTTGACTTTCTACTTCAATATTTCCATCTATGAAAAAAAGAGGATACTTTATTTACCTCATACAGTTATTGTGAGGACATTTTTATATTTCAATATTGCTTTTAACATGCGAATGCACTCTACAGCAGAATACAGTGCATAGTACTTTGAAGGGCCACCAGCCCATGTTTTGGGACATATTAAGTATGTGTTTCAAAACTGTTTTTCCTATGCACAGTAGAGATGGGTCCAAATTGTAGTAATCACACTGTACCAAAACACTGTGTTATGTAGATCTGGATTCCAGGGTCAGGTCTATCTCCTATGAACAGACACTGTTCATGCTTTAGAAAATACTCAGTGAAAAGTGAAGTTAGAAAAAGATATAAACATTAGTTTTAATGTAACAGTGGAAAATAATAATCACAAGTGTTTTAAGGTTCTTTCTGTCCATCCACACAGATAATTTGTCATGATGTTCACTAATATCCAGTAACTACCTTTTTACTTAGGAGAACTAGAAAGGGTAAAAAGAATATAAAGGAGAAATCCTGGCACCCAGATAAGGCTAAGATCCTGGCCGCACTGAATTTAATCAGAAGTTTGACAGGGCTCCTATTTTAGCACTTTGGGCTGCAAAGTTTTGACAGTGTCCTTTTGTTATCCCTCAGCCCCTGGCCCATGGATCTGGGTAAGCAGTATTATATTCTGGACTTAAAATAGAAAGAGGGCTATTGCGGTACATTCCTACAGCTCTCAAAAACTACAGGCTGGAAAGCGCTGAAACAAATGCAGAAATTTATCAGAGAGACATTTTGCCCCATAATTCAATACACAAAGGGAGTGCCAAGAACTAAAGCACCTCTCCACTGATGTAGGCAAATTTTCAGCGAGGTCTTCAAAGATCCTTACCACGCTGGGACAGTCTTGAGGAAATGAGTTCCATGAAGTTTTATTTAAATCTGGATGTCGTGTGAGATGCCAGCTTGGTGAGGAAAAAAAAAAACACAACACATATACTCTAGTGGCAAATTGATTTCTGAGACTGTCCTTCACCTGAGGTCTCAGCAAGTAAAGCAACAGAAGGAAAAAGCTTGGGCCTCTGGGACTCTAGATTAAGATCACTGAAGAAGGCAAGGTGTTTTCGCAACCAGTCACCACCCTCCCAGAGTGATATCACAACTAATGTTTTCTCTGGTACACAATTTACAGAGATAGAATAAAGCAGGTAATGCAAGAAGAACTTTCCCTCTTTTTCAAGAAAAAAGTTTAGACTTCTGGGAACCAAAGTGAACTTGGCTACCATTTGATTACACTATTTTTTACAAGTGAGTGCCCTATCAGGGTCAGAGTACCTGGAAGTATTTTGCCTTCAGTTTGATTTATACCACGTGAAGCTATATGTTGCAGAAAGGTTTAGTAAGAGGCAATCTCTACCCCGTCATCAATAGGCTGATGGCTGCTTTTAGCTGACACCAGAGTTGTACCTGATGGAAGACAGAGGAGGGTATTTAGAGGCAGAAACATGCAATTACACCTGGATTTGGTCTGGATGTAATTAGCAGCATTTCAGATTTTTTCAGTTTAAAATTTTTAAAAAGCAGCGTTTTCTTTTTAAAATATTTTTGCATGTACATGACTAGTGGTGTCGACAATTCTACCAACAGCCTGCCTAGCCATTTTTGCAGTACCATACGAAACAGCGGATTTACCAGAAGAAAAAGGTGTTTAAGGCCTCTGTTACTGTTGGGGACATCGTGGAAGGTGCTGCTGGGGACATGCAGCCCCAGGGAGGCCCGAGGCGAAGGACTGAGAAGGGAAGAGCGGCAGAGAGCAGCCATCACGCACCGACCACCGCCTCTCCCTGGGATGACAGAGTGTGACCCGCAGTGAAACAGGGGAGTAGGATGGGAGCAGGAGAGACATTTGGCTCACGTGGAGCCTGGGGAAGGAAAGGTGTTTCTGAAAGGGTTTAATTATGTTCTCTCTTTTTTTCCACCCAATGCCTGAACCAGTGATCACAAGTTGTTGCTAACTGGCAGTAAATTAAGTAAAAATTCCCTGAGTTGAGAGTGTTGTGCCTGTGATAGGACAAAGAGAAAAACCCCCAAACCCAGCTATCTCCCTTCCTTGCAACTCCTGGAAGTTCAAAACTGCCCCCTCACACTTTTTTTATTAATCCTAGCAAAGGGCTGGTTTTGCTGAGATGCATAGGCTGGGTACCTACCTGCAGTCATTCTCTCCCCCTCCCGCTTGTGCAGCCATGCCCTTCACTGTCCTGCTGTCACACAGGCTCTCTCTTTTCCTCTCATTTGCTTTCAGGTCTCACCTCCACATTTTTTCTCCTGTGCCTGTTCATATGCCTCCCCCTGCTGTTGTTTTTTATTCTAGACTTCACAGCTGTACCATTTGTATGAAGTACTGCATGAACAGCAGGACAAATCACATTCTGCTAACAGGCAGCGCTCTTCCCAGGAGCGGAGGGAGTGCTGGGGAAGGGGCAGCTGGTTTTAGTCCTACCCATAGTGATACTGCAATGATCACTCCCCTGACTTGGCAGAATCCTACCCATAAAGGCAGGACCGTATTCAGAATCACTGCAGTTTATTAGAAGTAATCATCTAGGTACAGACTCAGTCATTTTTAGGGATGAGAAGCATTATTTAATGGAGTTATTTGCCAAGTTAAAACTTCCATGAAAAAACCCCAGTCCCTGAAATTCTGGTTTTCAGCTTTTTGGATGCAGCAAGCTTGAATCAGCATCCACTCCGACTGGAGCAACTCAGCTGGAAGAGGTAGGATCATTACTGTGGTACAGAAGCACCACGGAGTAGAACTGGGTCAGAAGTAGACACTGGAGGATAACGTAATAAAGTGTCCAACTGCAGTGGGTTTTTCAGTCACGTGTTTTCATGGCTACTGAAGACAACTGAAACTGTGCAAATGCTTTTCTTTCGCAAATAAACACAGTGCACAGGTTGGACTTCATGAAGCTGCTTTTACACAAGCCAGAAATGATTAATGTACATTTTTTAACATTTCTATTGAATATAGTCATGTTTGTTCAAAACAAGGAATACTGTGCTGACACTGTATGTGGGATTTTGTAGCTCCACCTGCTAGGCAGATAATCCCAGTCTTCCTCTGTGTTTTTTCCCCATTCCTCCTTCTTGTGGAAAATTTTTATTACTAGAAATTGGGATCAGTTACGTTAGCAGAAGACCTTAATTCAACAAAATATTTAAGTAGATTTCAGCCTTCTGCCATCTAAGTTACACGGGGTTAAATTAAGGTTGGTGGATTCCTACGTGACTTTCTGTTTTCCATTGGACTTTGTTGTGGAGAAATTACTAAACACTCTGAACTGTTAGAAAGACTTCATGATTTCCATCTGTTCGCATCAGGGACATGTAGTTCTCACTGCTTTTATATTAAGCATTTATTAGATCATTGCACCAATGACACAAAACTAAGTGGAGAAAAAAAATTCCAAAAAATTCTTTCATTCCAACTACAGCAAAAACCTCCAGTGAACTAGAGATTAACACCACTATTAGTTCCCCTAAAATCTTAAGCCAGTCCTGTCCATTGCCAAACAAAGGATGCTTCACATAAACATGACCAAAACTTAACTGCTGTAAATGTCACTAGTGACTAGAGAGTATTATATGCACAGAATTTGGACTGGAGCTCAAGTATGCCATGATTTCTTCTTCAAATCATTTAAAGACATTTCCTAATCAACTAAACACTGACTAGTGGTCACTTGGAAAGTAATTGCTGGACACGATTCTGAAAGCAATTGGTCCTATTAGTCACTGACAATCTCTCTTTGAGTGGAATAACACCTTTAATATCAAACACATTCAACAGCAGTAGAAAAAAATAGACTAGACTCTAGTTTTCCTGTTTTTTCAGAATTACCCATATAGGCAAGCCAGTTCTCAAATGATATGGAGAATGATACTGCTGATTAACACAGTATAAATATTACCCATTACACCTACTACCATAATCAGAATAATAACAACTCAGCCAAAAAAGGTCACTTTGGACCTATCACTGAGGGATTAAACACTATCACCTTCCTGAATATCTGATTTCCTGATATCACCTTGACCTGCATGGATACTGGAATACCTTGAATGAAGTAGGAGTTCCTTTCAGAAGGAAGCAGCATTTGTTGTCCTGTCAATAAACTTCATGGACCACCTTAGTAGCAAGAACATTTACCAGCTTCACTAGATTTTTGTATACTGTTGGAAACTTTCAAAAGGTTTTGGGTTTAATCTTCTAGTTAGATGATTTAGTTATGAATCCCACTGTACTACACTTTTTGGAAAGACTCTCTATCCAACAAGAATTTAAATTTATGGCCTTCTCCTGGACTCTTATTTGTCAAAAGTCTGGTTTTTTTTCACAGCAACACCTTCCCGGTGTGCTACTTGTGCAAGGTTGACTTCTTTTCAGTTTGGCTTGCTGCTTTCCATACATTAAATTTGATGATAGAGGAAAACTAAAGCCATCATAACTATCACTACCAGAGAACTTTCACATTCATTTCAACAGAGAACATGGAATTACAGATACTATCATGTTACCTTCAACCCTTTTCTAAAACCCACAGGAGCACTGACAACTTTTCTGTTTCTCAAACTAGAGTATTAAGGGTAGATTATATCCCTACCTTACAGATGTTGTATTTACACTGTATGTTTGTATTTACTAAGGTAGTACTAAATTTAAGACATACCACATTGACCTCTTCCTATTCAGAAAGTTCCTCAGGTAATTTGATTTATTAATGCCAGCTGTTTCTTATTACCTTGTTATCTTCTAGTGCTTACACATAGATAATTTATCCTTGTCTATTTCTAGAAAGGGAAAGTGGGCTAAGTGTAATTCCCTCAGTTGTCTTCTCCTCTTCCATACTTTCAAAGATGGCCACTGCGACTTCCATTCTGCAGGCCTCTAGAATTTCCCTTATCCTTGATTCTGTAGATTCTCTTCCACAAATAAAGGGCTCAGGACTCCTCGGCTGTGGCTCGTGGACAAGTTTCATGACAACTATACTCACGCAGGTAAAATGGAAAAGACAGCTCAGATATTTCGTGAGACAGAAATGCAGACCCATCTAGGCAACCTCCAACTAGATTTGTAGATGGCAAGGTTACAGCAGAGAGGAATGACAAGAAGTTTCCTGTAGCTGGGGCAATGGGGTGTATACACATCATACTTCATTTGAGATGTTTATAGCTATTAAACATCTGCCAAAACGAAGGGCATAGCTCTCAGCTTGTCAAGATCAGCGTGTCAAGGTCCAGATGCGAGATACTGGCCTTTAACACATTAAGAAGGTAAAAAAACAAGGTGAAAATGAAAAATAGCATTGCATAACATGGAAAGGACCTAAACCCACATGGGATTAGTTGCTTTTACATAGTTATCTATGCATCAGGCTTTCTTATGACAGAAATAAAGTGTCGGATAACACAGGAGCCATGTGGTACAAGAGCTAAAATAGAGAAAATCGCCTGAGTGGCCTTTCCCTGATTAGAAAATATTTCATAAGCTTCTGACAGGCTGGAGACCAACATAGTCACACCACACATCTGCAGAGGTGGATTGAGTCTTGACTCAATTGCCCTGCTGCTAAACAAAAACCTTAACAAGACTCTTAGAAATGCCTGTGCTTTGTACTGAATAATGAATGCTTGTCCGAGAGAGGAAAATCAAATGTGACAGTAGACATTTTTTGACAAAATCCCCCAAGCACTGACTATATAGCCACCCTGAACTGTGAATATGTTTTGTTTTCAGTAATGATGTGTTAGAGACCAAGCACTTACAAGCTAAGTGAACTTAGCTGTCTACTAAGAAAATGAAGGAACTGAGACATGGTCAACCCTGCTTCAGGTTAAGATGAGGCCTGAAACAGAATATGCTTTGAGGATTATGCATTAAGGACATACAATATAAAAACTACATACATTAAGGTTATGAATCAAGATAGCAATCAAGGGTCAGGAGGGAGGCTTACTGCAAGACACAAGCTTTAATTTGCAATCTGCTAAGGGTCAATTGCAGTTGCTGCCTCATCTAAAGCATCAAATCTCAACAGCCAGTCACAAGAGGACCATATTCATAGCTGTCATGGTCTGGCTGAATGGTCTTGCTCAGCCAGCAGCTGATAATAGGTCTGAGAAAGGGGAGAGCCTGGACTCACTCTGAGTTAAAAGCACTTGCTTTTGTCCAAATTTAGGCCATAGAATGTTATTGCATCCAATATAGTAGAGAGCTATTGCAAAACTAGGGGGGAAGAATCATCCCAGGGAACAAAAAGGACCACACAAGCAGACTGAGAAGGAAGCTTTGATAAAAAGCCTATTATGGAGGGACCAGGAGATATTGCCCACTGACTTGACAACAGACCAGAAAGAAGCCTCACAGCTGTGGAGGTCGCCTCCTTCCTCCACAAGTAGTTATCCCCTTCTGGCAGACAGGCTTATGACTTTGGGTATGTTTTCTTCCATTCTGTACAAGCATCCACACTGAGGAGGAAAACACAACATGTCAGCAAAAAGTTCTGGAAATGAAGATTCAACCTGGAGCACCCTGATCTTCATGTGTGCTTGTCTTCCTTCCTTCCTTCCTGAAAAATGGGCATGTGGTAAAGGAATTGTGCCAACAGGTTAGCCACAGCCAGCATCTCAGCCCCACGCAGCTGCTCACTCACTCCCCCCATGTCAGGATGGGGGAGAGAATCAGAAGGGTAAAAGCGAGAAAACTCATGGGTTGAGATAAAGACAGTTTAACCGGGAAAACAAGAGCCACGCACGCAAGCAAAGCAAAATAAGGAATTCATTCACTACTTCCCATCAGCAGGCAGGTGTTCAGCCATCTCCAGCACAGCAGGGCTCCATCCCGCCTAACAGTTACTTAGGAAGACAAACACCATCACTCTGAACATCCACCCTTCTTCCTCCTTCCCCCAGCTTTTATTGCTGAGCACGACATCCTATGGGGTGCGGTACTCCTTTGGTCAGCTGGGGTCAGCTGTCCCAGCTGTGCCCCCTCCCAGCTTCTTGTGAAAAGGCCTTGACCCTGTGTGAGCACTGCTCAGCAACAGCTAAAACACAGGTGTGTCCTCAACACTGGTTTTCTCACAACTTATCACCACAGCAGCTACTATGAAGAAAATTATCTCTCACCTAGCCAAAACCAGTACACAATGATACTCCAGCAGTCTCACAGATCTCTGTAGAAGCTGCTGCCTTACACACTCGACGAGGCATGCAAGTACGGCCTAAGTGCTGGATCGCTTGTCTTCCTTCCACTGTAACATCCCATCACTTGGAGTTAGGAGGTGGCAGTAAGCAAGGGGCTCAATGGCAAGCTTTGAAAGGACAAATGTTAGGATCAGATGGGAGTCCCTGATCATGGTAGCCATCTGAAAACAGAACACATGGATGACAGCAGTCAAGCAGGTAGGACAGACTGTGCTGAAGACTACCACCAGCTTTGGTGTGGTCCTGGCCACCGGCTTTGTTGCCTTTAGCCATGGCTCACCACTTTTACAACAAAGCAGTGCTTCTGCAGTAAATGTTCTGTGAAGAAACTCAGTTGTAATGGCCCAGTCACTGTGATGTGCCTCTAGGTTCTGGACAAGGAAAAGGCTGGGACCACAAAGTCCTTGACACAAAAATATGCTCAAAAGCAGTGGAGTTGACTTTGAACAAACACTCCAGAGGCACATGCAGCACCTGCAAGAATCCCATCCTATCAGCATTGGCTTACAATCTGAGAAGAACTTAGATTGATGTCAACCTTACAGTGCTCCAGTTCAGCAACTCATGTTGGTTGTCTGTGATACCATTACAAGGACTAGAAGTTTATCCCTCTGCAGTGAGAATCTCATATTTTAACTTTTTTAGATGGGAGGATGATATTAATTATTTAACTATTTTTAGGCAGAGGAAGAATTGGCTACATTTCCACCTAGGAACAACTGCCAATTATACGTGATGGTGCAGAACCAGCCCTATACTCTAACTGCAAAGTTCAGATCTGGATTCACTGACAACTATGTACTCATGGTCTGAACAGGTTTTGGTCAATATTGCTGCCAACCAGATATAACTGTATGCTAAGACGTGCACTGGGGCCTTTCAGCTTCTCGCTCTTTGTTGACCTCCTCCCCTTCAAGACCCTGGTCAACCTGAACTGCCCCCCCCCCCCC
>Ga0065711_1043625_pt1 | contig 14612 bp, 13 predicted proteins | sample Hoacrofraction12_FD_59098 | JGI IMG/M metagenome (GOLD analysis project Ga0065711, IMG submission 59098) | Hoatzin crop microbial communities from Cojedes, Venezuela - Epithelial fraction 12 v2 (version 2) | ecosystem: Host-associated > Birds > Digestive system > Esophagus > Crop | place...
CTCCAGTCCCCTCCTCATCCTCGTAGCCCTCCGCTGGGCTCTCTCCAGTAGCTCCTCATCTTTCTTGAACTGGGGAGCCCAGCACTGGACACAGCACTGCAGATGGGGCCTCCCCAGGGCAGAGCAGAGGGGAAGAAGAACCTCCCTCGCCCTGCTGGCCTCACTCCTCTTGATGCACCCCAGGATCCCACTGGCCTTCGTGGCACCCAGGGCACGCTGCTGGCTCATGGGCAACCTGTTGTCCCCCAGCGCTCCCAGTCCCTCTCCACAGAGATGCTCTCCAGCAGGTCCGCCCCAGCCTGTACTGGTGCATGGGGTTGTTCCTCCCCAGGTGCACGACCCTGCCCTTGCCCTTGTTGTATTTCATCAGGTTCCTCTCTGCCCAATTTTGCAGCCTGTCCAGGTCTCACTGAATGGCAGCACAGCCTGCCGGTGTATCCACCACTCCTCCCAGTTTTGTGTCATCAGCAACAGTCACCAGGTCCTCAGGGAGCAATCCCCATTGCCGTGGGGCATCCCGGCATGCAATCCCCACCGCTGCTCCTCGCCCAGGTGTTTGGGCCATCACCGCAGAGCAAACACCTCCTCAGGGAACACACTTTCTACCGCTTTCTCTTTTGACCCTGCAAGTCTCTAACAAGCAGCCAAGAGCTGGGGAATTGCATTCGAACTCAACAGCCAATTTTCAGGAGCGATGTCTCGCTCTGTTCTTTCCACCTCTGGGCTCGCTTTGCGAGTGCTGAGGTGAGCAAAGCACCAAGCTAAATGCAAAGGGAGAGGAGGATAAGTGGAACAGGAGTGTTTTGGGGAACATTTCTGCAACACTGAAGTGCCGGTTTTGAAAACAACGTGTACTGTGGAAAACCGGCGTTGCAGGACAGAATGATTTTGCACAAGGATGCTCAAAACTGCATCCCGGCTTGCTCCTCTGGCTCCGGTAGCAAAACTGTAACGCCGGAACAGAGAGCTGTCGGGGCGGCTTGTACAGCACAGAAAATAACCAGCACTGAAATGCTGATGTTGGGCTCTCAGGATCAAAAAAAAACCCCAAAAATCTTCACCCCATGAACTGGCAGATAAATCACGGCAGAGCAGTAGAAGGTTTTTCTCTTCTAGCTATGCAAGCATAATACACAGGTCCACATAGTTACTTTGCTTTGCTGAGCAGCCCTGCTTCCAAAAGTAGATGAATCCCTTTTTCCTTAATTATCCAAATTTTGGCACATCTCTCTCCAGCTTGTGATATGGGATGCAGTACACCAGCCGCGGTGGTGCCTGGGGAAGGAGGGGTGACTGGGCAGCCCGGTGTTTGGCTGCTCTCTCTGGTTTAATATTTTATATTTAGATAACAGAAAATCACACGCTGCACGTGAACTTCAGTCTGTTTTCTCTACCCTTTTGGGCTTGATTCGTGCTCCCTTTGTTGCTCTTCATCTTTCATGATGCCTCAAATGTCAGAAACCTTCTTATTTTCCTTGATAGGTTTTGTGATTTCCTGAGTCGCCCGTATCTGTCCTAGCTCTTTTCTTGTACTCATATTGCTGAGAAGCCAGCTCATTTCCTGAGCTTTAGACAAGGGCTTTTTCTTTTCCTTTTTCTTTCTAATCTTCATTTCCTTTTTCTGTCCCTGTCCATCCTCTTTCCACTCCCTCATTTCTGCTTTTCCTGTTACACCAGCACTTTTCTCAGTTTGCCTGGGTAAAATCTAGCAATTTTGATTTTTGTGAAAGAATAATCATAAAGTGAATATGCTCAGTGTATCAACACAGGCAAGATTTGTTCTGAGCAGTGTAAATATTCTTGAGATCTAAGAGCCCTTGAAATGAATCTTTCACCTTTGGAAAAAAAGTGCTGATCACATTTGTTCGTGCTCTGTGGAGTGCTGGCCCGAGCAGGGGGAGCACATCGCTAGCCTGCAGTTATTTTCATACAGATGCTGCCAGCATCACCTATAGAAGCAGCTGTTAGACAAAAAAAAGAAAGAAAAAAATGGAAAAATAACGGAAGCAAGTCTCAGCTCCAGTTATTCCTAGTGACAGGTGCAATCTCCAAAGCTGCAGAGATTTCTGCTGGCTTCAGATAGCTCTCTCTGCTTTGGATGTCTTTCTCTGAACCGCTTTCACTGTTACGTTGCTGGAGAGCGGTGGGACTGTCTGGTGGCTCTGGGCAGCTGGCCCAGGCTCGGGGTGCGGGGCTGCTGTGGGTGCTGGGGGACCTGCAGCCAGAAATCTGCTTCCCCCGCAATGCTCCACGCTTGATCTGCACCCAAAGAATGTGACTTCTTAAGTTTTGCCTCATCTTACTGAATAATAATTCTGGAATAAGGAACTTTTATTTAATAATAGTTTGCTGTTTAGGAAAACTCTTTGCTATGGCTGCTGTGGCAAGGGCAGTGGCTTCATCAAGAGAATTTATATGCTAAAATATACTTTGTGTTTTATTCTGTGTAGTGGAAGTCCTTCCTTCCTCCCTCCCCTGCAGGGTCACAGTTGCAGCCTCTCTCTTGCCCATCTTTCTTAGCAAATACCAAGGCAACACATTCTTAATATTTCAGCACCATCTATTTCCTCTGTCAGCAATCTGATCCCACCATATTTCCAGAGGCCCCCTGAGTCTCTCTCAATGATCCTTTTTTGTATTCTACACTTGGAAAAAAGAGAGAGAAAAAAAAAATTTGGATTTGTCTTAACCCTGACACAATTTCCAGTTTCCTTCTCATGCTGCTCTCCTCCACCCCGTGCGCTCCCTTTACCCTGCTGCCTCTGATGGGTCAGGGGCTTCTTCCCCCTCTTGATTATCTCTGCACCTCCCCCTTCGCGCACCCTGCGCCTTTATACAGTTATTTATTGCTAGATAACTCCAGGGCATGCAACCATTTTCCTTGCACTGTTTTCTACCCTTCTGCAGCCCCAGTTGTTCTCCCTCGATCAGCTTCAGCTGAAGGCTGTTGGTGTACATCGCCCATCAGGAGCAGTTTGCCCCCTTGACTAATGGCAGCGGCGTTTGGTTTGCTTTACGTGAGGTAGTGATCAGGTCAGAGGTCCGTGGGTACGTAGCATTGCGTGTTAACGAACGTCCGTCAGTGCCAGGTGGATATTTCTGACACAGGCACAGAAATGGGTATGGATGGGTAAGGCTGATCAGCCACAGAAACAGAAAAACTGGGCAGGCTTAAGATTATGAAATACCTGAGATGCACTTGCTTAGCAGGCTGCATTTACAGGCGGGTCTCCATCCAGCCATAAATTTGTATTCACAAAGCGAAATGTCTCCTCCTACCAGTGAAGAAGACGTGTGAACTTCTGCAGTCCTTCTCTGAAGGCTTAAACAGCGCGTGGCGGAGATGGTGCCCTCTGCAATTTTACTCCGTCTGTGTTAGGAAAATGGGCATGTTTTTCAATGGAATAAATCGACATAAAATCCCAACACAGGCAACACAGGTCGAGACGTTTTTATTCTTGTTAGTAGATCAAAATAAATACTAGACTTCCCATTAAGGCTTGCTTTAAACTGAATGCGTGTGTTAAAATCGTAACTGTTTTGTTTACAAGTAGGTTGCTAACACATCTTAAACGACGTTCCTCTTAATCCAGATGCAATCAGAGAGACAGGGCTTTTACAGCTGGGTGAGTGCTCCTCTGGCATCTCACCTGCCAGGATGAGATCAGCCCGTGGCAGGAGAGTTGCCGGATTGTCGTCAGACCTGTTAGCAAGTGTGGAGGGAATCTGCAGAATCACTGCAACACTGGGATCAGTTATTTTTCTCTTTCTTTGTAATAATTTAATGGTTTCATGCCTGACTATGTGGATGATAACAATAGTTACAGCATTTGTAAGGCTGCCTTGGATAGCAAAATCACTTTAGAAATAAGGGAAGTGGATTTATTCTCCTTTTAAGCATGGTGAAAATGAGGAGTGGCTTGGCCAGCTCGGGTCATCCCAGCTTGGAGGGGGGATGCAGGAGCCGGTCTGGTGAGGGGCTGAGCATGGCACGTTCCATAGAACAGCGAATGTCTCCAAAGACAACAAAACTTTCTGAGAAAAATAGCAGATGAGCCCCTGTGACTCACAGCGGTGACTCAAGGATGACCTAAAGCCTGAAAGGTCTTTGTAAAGGCCAGTGAATTAGGTTTGCGCCTGGGATTTTTCAGAAGAGCTTGAGTGCTTTCCTCTCACTGCAGGTCAGCAAGTTCTCATTCATAAGAAAGCTGAAAATGTAGTTACCTGCAGCTCCTTGAGCTCCTATTTTCACGTAGGTTGGGTGCTGCTGGGTGGAGGGGAGCAGTCGCCTTGAAACACCATTCTGGTTCTTATGGCGACTTTGAAATCATGGCAGAAACTCAACCTCTCTTGACATTTCCTGACCAACCTAACAGGCACGGAAAGTTCATTTACTCTAATAAAGGTTCAGATTGTTTCAGTGTTCTGTCAGGCTGTGTCTGCAGCTCTTGGGTTTCATCTGTTTCTACCCAAGATACCTGGTATTTCAAAAAAGCTGGAGAGGAGAGGGGCTGTGGGACAAGGACGAGGAGCTGTAGGGCAACTGGGTCATACAAAGGACCTTGTGATGGAGATTGAAGTCTGGAAGACCTCAAAGCAGCTAGTTGTAAAGGATAAAAAACATGCATTGTTATTTTACTTGGACATATGGCCTTGTAGCTGCCAGGATGTAGTTCCCGTAGCATTAATTCCAGGGGTAACAGGTCAGTGTTGTCTGGGAGCTGTGCGTTAGGAGGGGGATAGTCTGGAAGGGCTCTCGCCTGAAAGTACTGCATGGGCAGCATGGTTCAAGAAATAGGGCTTGAAAAAACAGCCATTTCCTGATGCGTTCCGTGGATGTATCTGAATGTTGGTGCTTTGTCCTCAAAACAGCATTTGCACTTGATTTACTGCCCGGGATGTGTTTGATCACAGCTTGAATTGCAACATGGCGTGCGGCAGCCATTCCCGGCAAAGGGAGCCCAGAGCTGTTTAACTAGCTCTGTGTTAATAGTCTGCCTTTCAGTGTTTTGCCCTTTTCCTTGTCGTCAAGCGACCTCTCTAGAGCTTCCTTAAAATTTGTGGAAGAGTCCAGGTGAGTAGTGATTAAAGCTGGTGGGTTTTTGTGATGCGGAGCAGCAGAACTGTGCATTTCCTCGCGCGAGGTGTTTGGACGGGCAACCCGACGCAGAGAGAGAAAGCAGCTGGCCCAGAACCCCTCGAGTCGTGCACATTTTCGCTTGGAGTGGAGTGATGTGGAGAGCCATCCACTGGGATCACAGGCTGGCTTTCCACATCTGAAACAGCCACGGATAATCCCGACTGGGTCAAAAACCAGGGCCAGAGCCGCAATTCTTCCAGATGCTGGGTGGTGCCGTGGCTAATCTGCTTTTGTGCAATACCTGCCCTTTTAACTCATTGCTGCGTGCTCCATACTGAGCATGTGGCATTGCACTGGCAAAAGAAGACGCATAGTGTTTCCTAATCCATTTCCAGTAGCATCAGGAGTCGCTAAGAGCCACTTCACAGGGAGTCGTGACGAGAATTTTTAATTACCCTTCTTTGCAGCATGAGATATTTTGGGCCTGTATGGCTCTATTATGATGCTAAGTAGTCTAAAAATGGCACTTTTTTCCTGCTTCCTGCATTTTACATCAAATACAGAGTGTATCTCTTTGCTAGCAGATCGTGAATGGGGTATGAAAGTCCTGATGTCGTGCGCAGCAGCAGAATGCTCTGCAGTTATCTGGGCTTCGGGGAGTATCTCTGGCAGCACTGATAGGTCTTGGGTTTATGCAATTCAAATAATTTGTTCGTCTCTGTAGTCTTCCATGAATATTTTCATCCAGCCAGGGAGAAAAATCCTATTTTTAGGCTCTCTTGCTGTCGCAGGTGCAGCTGAGCTGCCAGTAGAAAATTCTTTGCGAAGAGCTTGGTCTGCATGAAGTCGGGTGATCTGCAGGCAGGAGATGGGCAAGAGATGGGCAGCATGTGGGGCTCACGCCGCTCGCTTGCACGTTTCTATCAGGCAGCCCGTGGCACCGAGTTTGGAGGCAACAAGCATCGATTTGTCTGTCGGTACTTTTGGCAGCATCACAGTTACTTTTAATCAACTATTTAAAGACTTCACGGTTGGTGCCCAAACTCCTGCTGCAGTTTCGATGGAGCAATTTACTCTTCTGCATCTCATCACGGCTGGATCTATTGCGTGACAGCACGATGTCGTCTGAGCCATTACGGCAGAGCCGTGCTTCGTGGCTGCAGGTCCCGGGGCTGCTAGGCACGTCCCTAGATCCACTTGCATTTCTGCACTGGCACAGGGTTATGCAGATCTCTGGTGAACGTCAGGTTTCTGCTGGAGATGAAGCTCATGCAGGTAGTATGGAGACAGCAAAGGACAGAGTGCATCTTCTCCTTCAATTTCCATTTGGCTCCTCGTGAAGATGGTCACCCCAACACAGAGATAAAAGCCGTGAGTAAGATGGTCTTATCCATCCCTATCACATGAACGCTCAGAGCAAGGATGCATTTGGGACTGCACCTTCCGGTGCGCACGGATTTCATCGTGGCCTCGTAGAGCATCCTCAGCCCAGCAGCCGATCGACTGCACCGGCCACCGAGGAGTCATTGCAAAACAAGGTGCCAAAGCTTCCTCTCCTCTCCGCACCGCTGCGGGCACTCTGCTTTCTCTGCAGGGTACAGAAAACGAGAGGCTGATCTATGTGCCCCTAGGTCCCCACTGCCTGCAGGGCTGCTGCTGGCAAAACCGCTGGGCCGGTGAATACATTCTGTATTAACTTGATGGGCTTTGTTCTTATTATTGTTGTAACAACCCTTAATCATCTGGCAGTCTTTAGTTCTGCTCAAGGGAGAGAACAAAAGATATGCAGTGAGGGTCCTAATGGGAAACTATAAGTCAGTTTGACACCAAATTCCCCCTGCTCCTGGAAGATCCCGTAGCAAAACAGGTTGCCAGAGCTGAAGCAAGAAAACTTTGCTGCTGTTGCTGGAGTATTTTCAACTGCCCTGCCATCAGGGCAATGATGCACAGCTCCATTAAAAAGCCAAGTCTGAACCCCAAACTTGGGTTTCCCTCCAATCCCCAACTTGGAAAACACTGGCATCAGTGACATGCCTGACGTTCTAGCTAATAATGCATCATCTTGAGACTGTAAAGCCCAGAACCCACATCTATTACTTGTAGGCTGGTAGTCAGCCTATCTAAGCACTTTCCATAAAGCCCTTTATGGTCATTTTCCTGAGGTCCGCTCAGTCAGCAGGTGGGGTCTCTTTTCAATTGGAAACTATGGGAACGTGCTGCAGCTGCTCCCTGGGAGATGGGTGAAAAAAGGCTTTGCTATAAAAGCAGAGCAGGCAGCATACATTTGGGACTATGCTGTAATCCAGGCAACGCCTCCTGAAGGTCCAGACCCAGCTCTGGTATTTAAACAGCTCATACTCTGTCTGAAGGTATGTTGGAATCATCTTTACATTTTAGAGGACCAGCCCAAAGTTTTTCATTTTGGGGTTGCTACGTTCAGCAAAAGGACTGCAGTTTTGCTGCAGCTGAAAAGCTTAATTTCTTTCAATAAAACAAAAAATGAAGTCCTGTTTCTCTGATCCCGGGCTATTTGGCAGTGAGCAGGATATCACTGTATTCACAGGAGACATTATTACCAGAAATACAAGCAGGTTATTATTACTCATGCTCAGCCTGGGTTTTGATGGGTCTCTCCAGGATCCAATTCTATTCAGTGTTTATTTTCATTAGCGGTTTGGACGATAGAACAGACGATTCAGTTACAAAACTTGTGAATGATAGGGGGTGGAAGAGGTTGCAGCATGCTGGAAGGCAGGACTGGGACTCAGATTGACCTTGGCTCATTGCATTTCTGCTCTGCACAAGATGAAATTCGGTATACAGGGTAGCAAAGCCTTTCTCTTAGTAGGGCAAAATCGACTCTGCAAGATGGGGAATAGTGACCTTGGCAGAAGTGTGTGCTGAAAGTATTTGGGGTCCATCCCGGATCACAATAAAAACATGGCCAGCAGCGCAATGCAGTTGCTAGGAGAAAAAGCAAATACCATTTTCAGAGGGCAGGAGGAGTGTTGTCTGGAAAGTCATTACTCCCATTTGTTCGTCATGGGATATATCAAGGACAGGTCTGGAGGAAAATCTGGTGCCTGTGAGGATAGCAGGACACAGGGATGTGCTACCTGCGGGTGCTGTAAGGTCTCTGAATGGGTTGGTCAGGGCTGGTCTGGGGGTGCGTCCCTCAGCTCCGGGGCAGGAGGTGGGACTGGGTGGACTCCTGAGACCTCCCTGCTCTGGCATCTGTGATTACCTGCTCCTCGTGCCACCGAGGCACCCGCCTCACAGCTCAGCAATAAACCTGTTTGTGCTGTTAGTATTTACAGCCTGGTGTCTAGATAAAAGCAGGTATTTATATACCAGCAGTAAACTAAGATCTTTATCTGTGCAACTGCTTCTGGTTGCTGTTCAAGCCAATGAAGAAACAAGGTTTGGCATCTTCAAGCCTTTAAATTTTTTATTTAGAAAATAAACCTGAGTCTCTTTGAATCTCTTTTAGTCTGAGGTAGACAGAATCCTAAATTGGTCCAGAGTGTTTGAGTTTCGGTGCCCTAAGAAAAAGCATTTTTAAGGGAAACCAGCTTGAGCTTTGCTTTGGCAAAGCTAAGCCCTGACCTTTTCTCCCTCACTATCAAAATCAGAACCAGCTTAGATTTGTTAGTGATACCACAAAACCAAAGCTTCCTCCAAATTTCTGCAGAGATGGATAGCCTGGTCAGCTCCCCTACATTTTTATTAAACTCAGACTCAAGTCATCTAGGTTTTTCAACAACAGATCTCTCTTCGTCCTTGGCCTAATGCTTGCACCTTCCTGCACATCCTGGCTGCATCATTCGGATAGGTGGTGGGAAGACTTGTCCTGCTTGTGCGAAGGCTGAGCACAGAGGCAGAGCTGAGCAGATCTCAGCTGGTGATTTCAGGTTGTGGTTGCAGACCCTGGGACCCTTGGAGCTCCTCTGCAGGGTCTTTAGGACTGAGCAAGCAGGATGCAATGGAAATTGTGAAGGTCCACAAAGTGAAAAATGGTTGCAAGCTTCTGTTTTAGACTCTCAATATATATACAGATTTTTTTAAAAATTATTTAAGCTAGTCTATGAAAATAGTCATTTCATGAGGTGGGCAGCGGGCTAGGACTTCTCTCAGAGTAAGACAACTTTTAATGTTTTTCTTAGCTTTAGCCTGTTAGAGAAGGTCTCGTCATTTCATCATGGTAGGACTGACCCTGTTGTTAGCAAAGTCCATCTTTGTTATGTTTCCACTGGAATAAAATAGTGTCTGACCCCATAACAGATTCCCTGTCAATGAACTACTGGCGAAGATCCTTGTGAAGGGTCTCTTTTGAATAAATTCTTGGCAGAGCTCTGGGTAATGAGATTTCCATTGAATAAGCTGTTAGCAGAGCACCTTTTAACTCAATTCAGACAGTTAGAGAGGAGCCCTGGGAGCCAGGAGTCTCCGGTTTGGTCTCTGGTGGTATCACTGGGCGAGCAACCGGAGATTTGTCCTCGCCATGTCTGCAGGATGGGGAAATCCTCGCCTCCATGCTCAACCTCAGACAGGGCTTGGAAATTCCCCAAAACTCATAAAAATGTTTTATTGGCTGCAATGACAAGACTATTAAGGACAAACATTTCTGTCCCTATGAGCTGAATGATGGTTCCAGGTTTAGCGTTTGGTATGTGAACTGGGGTGACCTTGAGTATAAAATATTTGGGTAACATCTCTAGGTAACTTCTTTAAAACTGCTCTGTGTCAATTCTGAAAAGGTGGCAGCAAGTGTCCAGGCATTGCAAGCAAGATGTACCTCTTTCTCCTCCCAATGCCATTTGCCTGTTACTCCAGCTTTCCATCTGAGTTTGGGATTATGAGTGGTCGGCTTTCATGCTACAAATCTTTATAATGGGATTAAGCGGATAAGGACATGTAGAAAATGATTAGTGCTCTCCTGGGAGCTGTTAATGGTTTGTAAAGGCCCTCACTGAAGTAACAACTACCAAGTTCTGTTGTGCAGGAAGAAACTTGCACTTCCTTTAGTACTAATTTTAGAGAGGCTATGGCTCTTTGGATAATAAGTATCGATTCCTCCAAGGTCTTCTGAGAATTGTCAAGCATACAGATTTAATCAGAAGTGGGATTCTGGCTGTAGTGCGGATAATACATAGAAAATCACACATTTCCTTATCTTTTTTTTGGGATGAAGATAGGCAGGCAAGACACAAAGCCTCTATTCCCCTTCCTCCTGATCCTGCACTGCCCACTGCTCTGCAGGACCAAAAGCAGCAGCTGCCAGACAATACATTTTTGCGAGAAAACACTCTCAAATTCCCTTAGGTGAGATCCTGAGCACCTCTTCAGCCACGCTGAGACAACCGGGGGTGCTGCGTTGGGGCATTCCCACACCAGAGCATGGCCTGATGCTGAGGTCTGCAGCAGGCTCAGGGGTCCCCAGTGCGCACAAATACGTGTAGGAGTGCAACGGGGAGTAAGGGCTCCTCCGCAAAGATGTTATTTGCCGTCTGAAACACCGCCGCGATGAGCTTTTTCTCAGAAGGCACCAGCCATCCTGGTCTGCGGTAGATAAGAGCTGTGGGATTAGCTCTTCTGAAGGGAAACCCTCTTCTTGCTCCGAGGTTTTGGCGTTTCATACCAGCTGCTCTGCGAGCCGCAAGATCTGCGTGCAATCCTGTTTGTGTCGCAGCCAACTGGCGCCCTGCTCGGATTTAGTATATTCGTCGAGCACGACAGAAAGCTGTGTCTTTCTGAGTTATTACCGTGCTGGCTGGGAATCCCTGCGGCCATCAGCCAGAGGGGCAGGGACCCCGACCCGACGACTTCAGCAGGCTCAGTGTTGTGTGTGTTTTGGATAGAGATACTGTGTGGAGCTACTGTCAACTTCCGAAGGGAAGTCCAATTAGTCCGGTTGCAGTCGGTTATGATCATGGTTTGCATCTTTTAACCAAAGCAAACTGCTTTACAGTGAAGGATGGATGCATAGACAAATAAACACACAGGTAACTTGGTGAAGAATTAGCTGGTTTAAAAGTCTGAGAAGCTTTCTTATTGGAAACATTAAACTCAAATGTAAAGCATGAGAAGAGCAAAGATGGCTAACGGTAAACAGATAACAATAAATATTATCTCTCCAGGTTGCATCCCTGATGCTGAAAGTAGCAGCTCCTTGGGGAAATTCTGGGCCGCAGGATAACATGGCTAGCAGCCAAAGTAGCCCTTGCTTCTTCAGATGCTTCCTAATTAAGTTCTGGCTATTAATCTGTCTTCTTGGTTTAAAGTTCTTTTATTAAATAACAAATTAAGGTGAAGCACCTTGAGGTAGAGGCACGAGGTCGGTTTGATTTGAAATCAGGTATCATCCAGCCCATTTGAAGTGGAAATGGGCTGGTTTGTGGCTGAGGCATAATGAAGGCTTTGTATCTTTTTTTTTAATTGATCCTGAAGCTGTATGGGCTGCCCTATTCTCCAATGCGCTGATTAAGGGTGATTATAGAATTAGTTGAAAAAAAAGATACAGCGGGATGTCATTGCCATGCAGAGATATCCTTGTGTTCCTCTGTTCCAGGCTCTAATCCTCAGAATGACTCATCCCCTTCAATATTTTTCGTAAAGCTACTGGCATGGCATTGTTATTTACCCAGATAAATCTGTTCACGGTGGCAGCATTCAGCTGCTCACCTACCCTGTGCTCCTTTTGAGTGCAGCACAGAAAGGCGTCCTTCTCCATCCAGCAGCTCTGCCCGGGCAGGAGAAGGTCTCCTTTGGTGAACTTTGGACTGATTTTTTTGAGAATTACTGTGGCAAAGCCAGTGGAGGAAACTCATACTTGAAATTAAAGATGCGCTGGAGCTGAGGGCTCTGAGGACTGGGGGAAATGATGGCAAGTGTGTCCACCTGCCTGTCCATGCGAAATACCAGGTCATCTGCTTGTTGTCAAAGGATCTAAAAAGGTCATGGGGAAAACAGAGGTTGAATTCAGGCCATAACTTGATGGCCTTTGGGCACTGCTGCCTTAAAACCCTCCTCCAAAGTGCCCTGGAAATGGCAGGGATTTTTAATAAATGGGGATCTGTTTAGCCTTGAGGGTTGGCAGGGTTATGGTGACCTTGCTGAGATGTGAACTTGCTGTTCTTGAGAGCTTGTGTCTTGAACTCCAGCATAGCTGGGAATGTTTTTGTCTCTCATAGGCGTACCGAGTCTTTGCCACTGGGACACTGCTAGTTCTTTTGTCTGCTGGGCCCTTCACAACCCTTTAGATTATAACATGTTCAGGGCTAGGTCTGTTGTCTCCTTTGGTAAATGAAGTGCAGCAGGAAGGGGGTCTCGGAGGTGCTTCCTCAGCATGACTATAATAAATGTGATTAATATATGAGGGTGCAACATGCCTTCTATTTGATTTGTGAGTGACTGAACATCGCATAGCTTCACAACAAGCCGGAATGCCGGGGTTCTCTCTGCTCTGTAGCAGCAACTGCTGCAGCGTGTGGCAATGTCCCCATCCTTGGTTCCCCTGTCTCCCACCATGTGGAAAAAACACCTCACCACACGTTAGGAGAATCTGTCTGAGTGCAATTTTCTCTAAACACCTAATTTTCTACCGGGCCAATTGCACCTATTTTGTAATATGCAGCTGTGACACTGTAATGACTTGTAAAGCACCGCTCTGGGTGCCCTCCTATCTACACGAGAGCAGTCACGGCATCCAGCTGCTGCGCTCCACTTCATCCTTCCCCGACCTAAACTGCTCGCAACATCTTGCTTTCACCAGGCAAGAGAGCCTTGCAGCAGCTCGGTGTCGAAGTTGGACGGCTGTAGTCTGTTAGCAACCGCCTGAAAGCTGAGCTCTGCCTTCCAGAGTAGCTGATCCCTCTGATGGGTCATTTTTATTCGTTTGAGATTTGACTTGGGAGACTCAAGAGCACAAAGATGGACTTTTTTCCTGGGTTGAAAGTGTGGATGGAATTTAAAGCAGGTGAGGAAGGAAGCCATAAAATATCTTGCTGTTACTCACCTTTATTGGGCAACAGATGTGATGTGGAAGGGAGAGGAAGAAAATGCATCCCTGGTAATTGAGACAAGCTGCATGGAGAGAGGAACCCACAGAGGCCAATAGAGATTCACATGCTCACCTGGATTCAAAAAGCACGTAAAAAAACCACCAGCAGAGGAACAAAATTAAAAATAGTAAAATGGAGGAGAAGGATTTACACACCTCTGCTTAGAAAATTAGCATTAAAGTAAGATACACTGGACAAGCAAGTATGATGTCTGGTCTGTTTAGCAGTGGCTTTGTAGAGTAGCTGGCGGATCCTGTCTGTGCTGCAGAAGGTAGTCTCTTGCATTCACCAAGTTACCGAGGGAATTGCAACAATCAATATCTGAAGAGCTGGCCCTGAAAAAGCCTACTTTTGCTTCCACATTCGGGTTCAGACCTTAGAAGAGGGAACAAGTCTGCTCTTCCATAGCCCGGAGGCCAGCTCGCCCTGGGACAATCTTGTCTTTCTGGGCTTGGGTGTCCACTAGCAAAGCCCCTCATTTCTCATTTTTTTTCTTTTTGTTGAAAGGAGCCGACACGTCTGGCTCAAGCCAAACAAGAGCAAGGTGTTTATGTGGTTCCTGTGTGCAAAACACTGCTGCAACAAAGGAGGAAAAGCTGGAAAGCAATTTTGGTTTCCCTTTATCTCCACCTCCTCCTGCTCTTCCCTTTCCCAGTTGAAATATTCTGCTGAAGGAGATGTGGAGGCAGTTTGGGGGAGGTGGGCAGAGATGGCTTTTAATAATATGCCTGTTGAAGGCTCTGTGTGTTCTGCCTAATCCTTTGTTTGCCCTTGTTCTGTATCAACTCGGTGAACACAAGCGATCAGTTTAATTAGTGGGAAATAGGTGGTGGGAACAAGGAGCAGCAACACCGAGCGCTGCCAGAGCTTCCCCTCTCTCGCTCTCATCAGATCGCTCCCGGTTGGAGCTCTGGTTCGAACTGTGGAGAACGCATCAGGAGACAAGATAAAATGTAGGGCTGCTCTTTGATGTGGCTTTTAGCTTCCACTACAAAGCTGTTTGCACTGGGAAGTTGTAACTTGGGCATGGCTGGGGACCTCAGTGGTGTTGCATGTGTGAATGTTCGTGATCATTCCCTTCTGCTGGAGTGTTTTATTTTGCGGGATATAGCCCAGGACTATGTCGCTATAATAAAGGTGATGGTATCTGGGAGCCAAGCGAGATAAGGGAGCAGTTCAGAATTTCTTTTTATGGACCCTTGCTTTTGGAGTGGAGGGGAAAAGCAGAAGAAGGGGAAGATAACTCCATGCAGAGGGCACTGCTCCTGATGCTGCCTTGAGGGATAAATAACAGATAAGGGTATTGGGTACAGTTTTCCTGAGAAAAGGAACTTCAATGCGTAGTTTGTGGTGTTTGGTTTTAGTAATCATTCTTTAACCTATATCCAGGGTGTCCACCACCATAACATCTCGTCAGCTTCAGCCCAAGCTGTGACGCCGTTCGTCAAAGTGCATCCTTTCACTAGCCCGTC
>Ga0065711_1043626_pt1 | contig 14612 bp, 3 predicted proteins | sample Hoacrofraction12_FD_59098 | JGI IMG/M metagenome (GOLD analysis project Ga0065711, IMG submission 59098) | Hoatzin crop microbial communities from Cojedes, Venezuela - Epithelial fraction 12 v2 (version 2) | ecosystem: Host-associated > Birds > Digestive system > Esophagus > Crop | place...
CCCCCCTGCCGAAGCAGGGTCACCTACAGCAGGCCGCACAGGACCCCGTCCAGGCGGGTCTTGAATATCTCCAGAGAAGGAGACTCCACAACCTCCCTGGGCAGCCTGTTCCAGTGCTCCGTCACCCTCAAAAGATCAATAGTATACAGATTCATTCAGACACCAAAACCAGTGTAAATTGTTAATTCCCAAATTTCCTTACACCAATTTATTAATTAACTCCCGCAGTCATGTCCAAGACCTTTCCTTTTCATCATTTTCTATTCACAATCAAATTATCCCTACTGAAATGGAGCAAACTCATCTAGGAAAAACATAATCTTCAAAACAAAAGGATATTATGAGGCCTTAACATTTTTGTTAAACATTTTTTATATTCACAGCTCAATTAACATGCATACTAAATGTTAGTTTCACAGAAGTACTATTATATCTTTAAAGACATATTTAAAACACACTGATTCACTAAGAATATTACATGAAATTCATCTAATAATGTCTTACTGTGTTATTTTATTGTATATTCCTACACATTTTAGGGCAACAGCATTGTAGTCACATTTTTCACCATCTTTAAAAGGCTTAGGAATATCCATATTGTCATGCAAAAGGAAGTTAATGGAAGTGCTTGAATGTCTGGAAGCCAACAGCCATTCCTCCAAAAATATTAAGAGCAAGCAAGCAGATACTTCAGTGCAGATTAAATTCTGTGAGGCTATGATTGCCCTAAAATGTATTATATACAAAGCTTTCAATGAACTTGGGCTAACAGTCTTACCAGAAGGCTTGAATCCTATGAGCTGGAACTAACAAGTCAGCAAATGTGAGGAATCCAAACCCATGAAGAATGGAAAGCTTCTGTTTCTAGAATTGCCTTATAGGGTTGGCAAGACCTCAGAAATTTCTGGCATTGGCTATGTCTTATCATACTGCATGTGCTGTATGACTGCTTAGAAATGGATGATGCTTCACCTATAGCGGCACTGTCAGTTTAACATCACACACTGTTGAATGGTCTCTGCAACACTAGGTGCATTAGGTACATCTGAGTTATGAACAGAGGCATAACTTTTGCCTTTGACAGTGTGCATATCCCTGACGTGATAGCCTGTGATAACATTCCCTAATGAAGTGAGTTTGCCTGCTAAGAAACATGGGTAAAGTTCAGCCAAATGTTAGGGCTGTAATTCTGAAGATGCATGTTTTCATTGACATAAACTTTTGATTATATGTAAACACAACTCAATTTATTCATTATTTGATTTACTGTTAAAAGAAACATATCACTCAGCACAAGTGTTTCATCCTCTAATGTAAAGTAGTATATTTTTTGACTGAAATTATACTTGATCCAGACAAAACTTGATTTTATTATAATGACAGCTTGCAATCTGCACAGAATAAGCTGAATTTCAGTAACAACATTAAAGTCCTAATAGACTCCATAGAAGCTTTGAACAAGCTAATATGAGTACGCATATGTGAGAGAAAAATTAAAGAAGCATTCTTCATTGTAAAGTCCTTGAAGAGTCCTTGATCTGTCAAATTACTGACATGATATTCTGTTACTGCTTCATTGGAGCCATGATGCCCTGTCATATCAATATATACAGGGGAGATGAATTTCACAAATGCATCTAGGCATAAACAGGAACAGAGCACTGAGAACATAACTGTTCAGAATTTGCCAGTAAAATGGTTTCCCATTAGAAAATATAAATTTGATGTATTTTCCTGTCTGATTGTCTAACAGGTACCAGGCACAACGGTTTGGAAGATTTCTAAAGTACCTTTCCAAAAATGCTCAGGTAGCAGCCTAGCAAGACTTGCAGATTTTGTCCAGATGTGACCTAGTCTGTCTCCTAGTTTAAGAAGAGCAGATCTAGTTCTGAACTCAGAGCCTCTGCACTTTATAGGGTGAAAGGAGAGAGAAGTAGGTCATTTTGGAAAGCTCTGATATGACAGTCTACTTTTCTCCAAAGAAAATTTAGGAGATACTGCTTAACCTCATCACGTTAAAAATAAAAAAATAAAAAAAGCATTGGTTTGTTTTAATCCAGAAAGGTGTGTGTGAATAGTCATGGGTATATTTATACAAATGTACAAGAATGCTCACATGTGTCAATGTTCTTCAAAATTCCCCATAAAAGAGACTCTCCCAGTTGCCCCTGAGAAATTATAAAGTTTGAGGATATTAGGTACTGTGAAATTATTTAAATGTAATACAGGCAACCAAGGGCTATGCCTAAATTAACAATATCAGTCTAACAGGAGCAAATCTGAAAAATAAAACAGCTGTGAGGATATGATGCCTGTCCTACTTGTTTCAGGGATTTTCATTCAAAATAGCTCTAGTCTGCTCCCCTAGAATACATGCTCACTAATGCCTAAGATGTACACAGTGCTCCCTGAGACCTGTCTTCTAGTTTAGTTTCATACAGTTGCTGCTCTTCACTACCACTGAGTTGGTCAGATAATCACTTCAAAAACACCTTCTTTTCTGAACTAATTCAACCAAACAAAAAAACAATGTAGACACAAGCAAAGTTCCTACAAGCATATTGCTGAATTTATAAAGGTAAACAGTTTGGACTATATTATAGTCAACCTGAGTTATTCCAAAAGTTCAGAGTAAGGGGCAATACTCTGATATTTCTACTGACTTCTTCAGGACAGTGCTGCTGATAGCATTAATAACCTTAAAGTAAGTTGAAAGCAAACTGCAGTGACACATAAGCATTGTCTCACAATCATTAAAAAAAATATGCAAACATTATCTCTCAGAGTCACAGAGCTCACAGGAAGGTTTTAGGAAGGGATTTCTTAAGATTAATCAGGTTTTTATTTCAAAGGTGAATAGGAGAACAAAGTTTGATGCAAAAAGATGACTCTAACTTGCTACTCTTTTGCAAATAACATTTTCAAAAATGGTAAACCAAGTAAATGGAAAATAAATTACGAACGCTGAGCACTAAAATATCAAAAGTTTGTGAAATTGACGCTGAGAAGGAGAAATGTGTTGCTATGTTGGACGTGAATTCAGCATAAACAGAAAGTCAACAATCAGAAATATCACCATATAGGCCAAAAATCCATCACAACATATTCATATAGAAGCTTTTATTGTTTTGCATTCTTCCACTGTAGCCATTGTGCTGTTGAAACTTAATCCTGTTGGGTGCAGACTGGATACACTGATGATACACTGTGAATCCTGAAAGTGATTCACTGAGATTCGTGGGTGACAGTGTGTAGAGGTGACAGGTGAACTTTCATAAAATTGAGAGAGAAACAATGACAGACCCCAGATCAAAGATGTACCTCAATATGGTCTAGCCAAAACACTGGCAGCAGAGAGTGGGGCAGATTAAATAGCTGTGAATATACTTACCCAGGATCATCAGACAGAAAACATCAACACATTAGACGATGAGCCCAGCACATCACAACACTCTATTTCTTGATACTGTTTGTGCAACACGTATAATTGATCTTTACTCTCAGTGAAAATCCAGAGAAGATACAGCTTTCAGCAGGGCGGTGATGCAAGCATTGTTTGTGTGATGGAGATCTGAGATCTTTCAGAAGATATGTGATAGCGTTGTGGCTGGTTTGAGTCACACACAGTTAGCATACACATGAGAAGACACCTGTAGAAGAAAGTTCACTTACCTGTAAATGCTGTCCTGTATGAAATTATATTTACACGTACACTTGCATTCCACTAGACCTTTGTCTTTTTTCTCAGTCTCTTTCAGCTTTGAGTTTGCCCTAAGAGGGACTGTGATGGATGTACTTTTTTCTACAGATTCCACACTGAGTAAGATGTGCGAGGAGTGGGATAAGAGGCCAGGGTCCATCATTTATAAACAGTGGATTCTTGTCCTACATAGTAAAGTACGACTTATAGATTGGGACTGTTAACTACATATCTCAAAAGACATGCATTGCTTGTAAGGAGCCTTTCTTTTCAGATTTCAAAGCTACCAATGCCATTTCTGAGAACCATTATTTATTTCCTGTTCTCAACTGAAATTTAAAAATTGCTATTTTGATGAGAACTGAAAAATAATAATAAAAAATGTTTAGAAATTTTTTTATGCTATCCAGATTTCCAGTATCAGGAATGTGTAGGTATAATCAGGGATTTAGAGACAGCCGTGATGGGCATGTTTAGAAAACTGACAAATAGGGAAAGTCTTAAGCTTCAGAACAAAACTTGACTAGATTGATGATCATTAACACATAGTACTAGTGGAGAATTCAATCCATTATCATACATTATCAATCATTATCACTACATATTCAAAATAATCACTCTTTAATAATCATAGCCTAACTTAGCTGTCAGCACACTGTACCACAAAATTGATGTTGCATTATTATTCTTGATTGGTACAGTTCTTAATGATTTTAGTCACTGACATCAAGGTGGTCAGGCTCAAGAGACCTTCAATGGAGGAATCCCAAGGAGAAGTGATTTATTTCTTTTTTTCCCCATCCCACGTTCTGGATCTTGTCCTTCTACAAGTTTCCAGGAAGCGCCATTCCTCTTCTCTGCCCCTGGGCTACTTGCTTCATGAAGCCTAGGGACAAGGTGGGGGTTATTTTTCCAAGCCCTGTGGGTGTCTTATCCTCTTCCTTGGCTGTTTTATGTTTGATTGGTTGGCTGGGTTTTTGGTTTGGGTTGAGGTTTTTCCTTTTTTTTTTCTTACTTAGCTGGTGTTTCTTTCCTTAAAGCAAAAGATGTCTTTACCCATCTCTTGACGTTGAACAACTGCAGTGACCAGCACTTGACTGTCACTGAGTTGTTTATGGTTCTGCAGCCTCTGCTTTCATCTTGTGTCATATTTTTAAAGCCTTTTCCATTACCCTACTCTTAAACTGCACATCATAACAAGAGACACAAAGTACCATGCTCACACAGCCAGTTCCCATAATAAATTGATAACAGATCACAAGGACTGGGGCCCTGCACAGTCAGCATAAAGCACAGCCAGTAGAAGGCCTGTGGACTGTTATTAGCGATGACAATCATATTTTTTATCAGGCTGTTGGATAAAAAAAATGCTTGTCCTTTTCTACTATATTAGCATGCTTATTTCTGGGATCAAAACAGGGTAATTTAAAGTGTGCTAAATGGGTTTCTGTTCTTCTGGGTGTGAGAGGCCTCTGCTGTAGCTGCAGTTTCAGTAACTAGATTGTATTTCAGTCCCTGATATATCATTCATATATTTCATTACATCAGTCTAGGTATTACACCTACATTTTCACCCTTACACAATATTTGAACGCTGCTCAAATTTTTCATTGTAGAAAATATTCCTGTCTATATATTGTAAATAAAGGCACAAGGAATATAAGAAACTAAGCCCTAGTCTAGTAGTACAGTATAAGCCATGCATAATTTTATACTTAATGTATTTTATGCAGGGCACAAGACTGACTGTTGGAGTTACAGCCTAAGAGATTTAATGCAAGATAGGCAAGTTTGGAAGAGACAGGAACAGAGTCTTAATATTCTGAGTCATGCAAAGTGCTTTGTTCACAAGACTGTCCTGGTCAATATTCTGTAAAAATATTAGTAAAACTATGTATATTAAAGTTTTCTTAATCTTCCTGTAACAGACATAGAATCATTTGCTGGTGTTCTCAGTTCAGGGTAGTCATAACTCCCATCTGCTTTTTATTTTACTTTTCTCTTCAAGATTTTTAAATAAACATGGTACAGTCCCAATATTTGGTATTTCAGACTTCTGAAAAGCAAAGAGTTTTTCCTTTTCAATAAAACAAAGAAACAAACAAAGAAACCCCTCCACAACGAAACCCCATACTACCTCCATAATCCTTTCCAAGGGACTTACATTTCTTCAAAATTAGTTAAGAAGTGCATTTCATCTCACTCTGCATAGATCTCCAATTTATAATATTAAGGTGGCCATATCATAATTTTAGTGATAGGGTGATATTTAGACAATCGTAGAGCTATTTGGGTTGTATGATCTTTGAACTGCAGGTTTTCAGGTCAAAACCATGGTGTAAAAATGCCAAATTATTTGCTTATTTTAAACATAGCTCCCTGAAGTGGTTTTGTCTGGCCTCTTCTGTTATTGCTTTGCTTCAGTCTTGATACATCACTTATGCAAGGTATTTTAAGATCAGTTACCACAGCTATCATCAGCTTGTTTTCCCTTATCTTGTCCTGCTTCAGTAAAGGGTCTCTCATCAGGTTTCCTGTTCTGTAAATCGTCATGCAGAAAGCAAATATTTTGCTATCCTTTCTCCTATTTTTAGCATAAATCTTTCATTTCCCCCAGTAATATCCACATATAATGCCGAATAAGGATTTGGGAACGTTAGTTCTGTAGATACTCCAATCTTTGTTGCAATCTGAAAGCAATGCACTGAGGTATTATAACGGGAAAAAAAAATGGTGATGATTAAACTTTTAATCTTATTTATAAATGTCTTTGTCCTGGCTATATCTACAACGGCCAGTTGTTTTATAATCTACCTTGAAAGACATTCAGTGAAAATGTTTATACATTAGTCTGTGAATTACTTAAGTTCTTGATGTAACAGGTAACTAATTTTCATTATACCACTATGCACTGTCTTATTCTAATTCTATAGGAAGGAACATTGACAAAGAGTCAAGTGTCAATGCAGGGTTTTAAAACATGAATTTGTCAGCTTTCTAATTCTTGCTCTAAATACAACTGCCTCAGGAGATGAGAAGTATCTATTTTAGATCCCGATAACAGGAAAGAGTAATACGTAGGTTTTATCTTTTGGTATTACGTCTGTTTCATTCTACTTTAAACTTCAGTTGCTTGACAATGAACCTGTTATCCTTTATGTGGTATGTTGGACATGATGCTCTCTGGAACTTGCCAAAGATCCTAAATCAGACAGACTGATTAATAGTAAAGACTTTCCTGGCCCAGGAGGGTGGAGCTGGGGATCTGTCATCAAACTCGAGTCTGTTGAACAAAGTCATACTGAACCCTAATGAACAGGTCATGTTTTTCAGCTTTCATATGTGAACTTGTGCTCCAAATGAGTTTCCTGAAAAAAATCTCAACATTTCGAGATCTGAAGAAAAGCAAGGAGAAAAGAGCAGATCAGGGTTATAATTATCCTAAGCTTCAAAATACTAATAACCAGTATTATACGACCTCTTTCTAGGAAAATTAAATCAAATTTCAAAGCACCCATCTGAAACAGCTCGTCATCGTTCAGCACAGGTAGTGTTGAGCCAGAGAAAGACAAAAAAGTAAGTTTTGATGAAATGGCTTACAAAGAAAGCATTGATTTGTCAAGGATTAAAATACGCAGCCGTTAAAACAGGTTACAGATACAAGCACAACCCTAAAATGCTAGATTAACATATGCATCTTATTATATCCTTGATCATGGTTAGAAAAAGACTTGTGAGACAGATTAAGTAGGTGGTTCAACATGATCATTCAGGAAGAGTTCAGCTAAATATGACTTTTGATCTCTCTCTTGTTTTTATTAAACTGAAATGCTGACTTGAATTTCTATTTCTACGGGTCAAAACCATAAACTGACCTCTATTTCCTCTCATATGGCTCCGGATGAAAAGTAAAGAATATTTTTATGATATAACTTTACTGTAGAAAATTTGATAGACATGAATTTTTTTTAAATTATAATATTGGGTATGAAAACCTTTTTTTTTTTTAAGTCCTCAGTTTTCCACTTTTCCATAAAAATGTAACGCTAATATATGGAAAACAATTATTTGAAAAACACACTGGAATCACAAACATTTCTTGTTCTGTTTCTTCTGCACTACCATTATTTGACTTCAAAAAAATATGAACTCAAAGGTCATTCTGAAAATAACAGTTAAATACAAAGTCCTCTGATTTGGATTCCATGTGTATGCAACAAATTTTAAAAGCAGTGAGCTTTATTCCAGCGAGTTAAGCAACAAGGAATTATGGAAATTTTTTCAGTTTAAGCCTGAAAGACCATTTTCTTCACTTTGTATGCATCCATACAGTAAGATTATTAATCTTTATTGAATTTTCATCTACTTTAATGTATGTTCTTTCAACAGGTAAATTACTTTATTATACAGAGTAATAATAATAGTAATTAATATTGAAAAAATATAATAATTGAGTGGAATTTGATTTACTATAAATAGACTCATCTTTGATTAATTTCAGACAGAGAACAGTCTGGATTCAATTATTAATGCAACTTGGATTTCAATGCAAATTAGTTGTGTCATTGCAGTTTTGCCAGAACAGACAGCAGGATTTGGACATAATTTTTGACGAAAATGACTGATTTCTTTGGCCTTACTTTAAAGATATATCAATAGAGCTGACCATAGATATTGTCTTATTTAATATTTTAGTGAATTTAATAAATGAATATGTAAGAATTAATCACTTTAAGCAGTGATAGTTGAGCTGTTTATTAAGTGTATTACCTTTTCATATGTTTTGAGTGCTGTAATCATGTACTGGAAGGGCAGCTTCCTCCTGCGCCTCTATAAAAAATCTTTTCTAATTTATGTTGTCTTAAACAAAAATTTCTCTGTCATGAATAAGCAATTCTGCATTTTTCAGTAGAAATATTGACAGCAGACAGCGTTCTCAAGATTTCATTATTTTTAGTAGAGTGGTATACGGAATAAAACAGATTTTTAATTTTCTTTTTTCAGAAGCTGATTTCTGGTTTAGGTTGTTTTCTCTGTTGAGGGTTTATTTCAGCCCAGCATGGAGATTCTCCACCTTGCTATCCAGGTTGAAACTGATTTCACAAAAGCAAGAATGAAAACAACAGAAAATTTCAGAAGAAGTAAGAATATCTTTTCATACTGTCCCAGAGGAACTGCATCATTCTATATATCTAAACTTGCTTGAGAAAATTCCTGGACGTTGGCACCATATGTCATGGAAGAAGCTCATATCAACTTTTGTCACATACATTGACCTCCCAAACAGAGTTTCTGAATGTAAGACAGCACGTTGGACAGTTGACTGTCCAGTCTAATGATCAAAGTTCAGATGATTTGTTAAGAGAGAGTGCTACTTAGAAAGAGCAAAATATAGGCTCAGCTTTATTGCTAGATACTTTTACCTGCTGCCATTTCTTGGCACACAGCTGTATAAAGACACATTGATACAGCTATAACAGAGTGTACTACAATCCAACTCGTGTCAGTATGCAAAGTAACAGGTGTGAGAAAATATAAATGTGATATAACTAAAGCTAAAAATTAAATTGGAATCAATAAATTAAAATTGTGCAGTTTTTTTGTGAGATCTGGAATCCCAGAAAATTCCAGATTTTAGAGTATCAGAAAGGTGATTCAGATTATCACGTCACAAATATTTATGTTTGCTATGCATCATGGATATAGATGCTTTTGCATATCTTCTGTAGCATCTATCTAGGAACTAGCTGGTATGACTTCTTAGATTCAGAATCAGAAACAATATGCAAGTTGAGGTGATAAATTCTGAATCCAACTCCTTTCTTGTCCCTGAAGTTTGAAATAGGACATATAATGTTTCTCTTGTATATCACCCATACTTCAGTTTTCTGGATAACTAATTTTAGGTTTAGGATTATATACCTTTTAGAGTACATTTGTTTATATTTTCTTTGCTTTGTTCTACTTATCTCTAGAGAATTTTCACAATTAAACCTGTTAAAATAATGCTGTTTATTGTATTACATTCAAAACAAATATTACAAAGCACAATGTATAGTTGATGTATTTTCCTTGTTCTACTTAAGATGAAACTGATATTTGGAAAAAGTGAGTGAAAACAATCTCATCATATTTACCCCTACTTCCAACCTTTGTTTGGCTAGAGAAGAAGCTGGTCACTGGGAGCAGTTAGAGCAACTTTATATTTAAACCCCACTGTTCTTAGGTTCTACAGTTCAGTTCTACAGCTGTGGACTCTTAGGAATATAATTTTTCTTTCTGATTTAGGCATGTTAATTTGGTTTAAGGTAAAATCTAGAGCTATATCACTCCAAACCCATGTGAAGATTCTCCCATTTTAGAGAAAGCTTTTGTTCCCTTACAAGGGTCCAATTCATAGTTATTTTCTATCACAAGAACAAAACAGCATCTATATGTTTGTGGTCACTCTGACCCTTTAAATATTTGCATCATCATGCTTATCTTCTATTTTAAAATATTTAAAGTATTTTTTTCATCAGAAAACAATGTTAGTATATGGTTTACGTGTCAAAATCATTAAGTTCAAGATGAAGAGTCTAAAAGTCTCTCCCAAATTTAGGCACCTGTTTTCTGACAAAGATGGAGCCAGCAGTCAAGTTCAGATGTATTACAAGTATTTTGTTTTAAGTCAAGTTTTTCCTGATTTGACTTGCTGGGGAAATATGAAGTTTCATCTTTGGTATCTTTCTTTTTCTGGCAGTATATATATTAAATTCTAATGGAACTTACATGACTTTATAGACAAAATACTTGTATCTTGAGGCTGTAATAGGCCTACTTTATTACATATTACTAACGTTAATATTTTGTGGTTAGTTCTGTTAAATTATTCAAAACCATGTAATTATTAATTTATTAATAAATTGTTATTAATTAAAAATATTTTTAAATCTCCGATTTCTGTTATTTGTTCAAAGCAATTATCTGATGGACTACAACATATCCCAACCTCACAAATCCTGTTTTTTCATTAGAAGAAATAATTATATGTTAGCTATTAAAATAATTTCAGTGTTAGGAACATTTGACTGAATTAATGTTTATAGTTGTTGAAAAATACACTTACATGTACTTATTTTTCTTCTGTATGATTATTTATTTACCAGTTTTAGCATTGAGCACTAACAGAATTATTCTTCAACAAAAACATAGATATAAATATGCCATTCTCAGAGTAGATGCTTGACCTCTGACAGTGAAGAGAATGTAACAATTAGCCACTGTAGAAAGAAAGTTAAATAATCTAGGAAAAAAATATCTCTGGGAACTAGCATTTTGGTTTTGTACAAATTTTCATTTTAGGGCTCACTAATCATGTGCACTAGACAGGAAGGAAAACTAAATGTAGACTATGATTTACAGTACATTCTGCAGAAATTACTATGCGCAAGGTTAGGTACAGTGACGTACAGACTGTGCAATGGCTACCGATTTTCTTACAGAACGAGTGTGCTAGGATTCTGCCCTTTAGCACTGCATTGAGCACAGTTAGTCGATGCAAAGGGTGTAAATGGATATCAAAATTTTTCCTCAAAGAAAGCAGAAATAGGGAAAGAGATGTATGTAGAAGGTGTGAGAGAGCACAGTCTTGAGAGAACAATTCGTGCCTAAGAACAAATCAAGCATTTCAGCATATATGTATTTTCCTCTATCAGAAAAACAAGTAGATAAATATCTGTCATTAATTTCCTTTTATTTTTTTAAGAAGCTTTCAGATTAAAATCAGTCATGTATTAGGTATATAGGATGCTTCTAATGTTAGGAGCAAGACAGCTACACAAAGTAATTAATTTACTTCAAAAATTGTTTGTCATTCTAGCACATAATTTCTATCCTAGTAAAGGATGGATGAAGAGCTTGATGTTCTGTTACAGCAACAGAATTTGATAAAAACCTGTGTGGAGATCTTTCATATTAAAGATGGAAAGATATGAACAAGTATCTTTCCTTCATGATGATACTCAAGCAAATTCACAAGCTTGCTTCATAGAGATAAGGGGAAGAGTATAAATACTGTGTTTTTTTCTAGTCCTATCCCATTGGTTGTGAAGCACAACAAATCAGTGGGCTGTTTTCTAACTACCTGTTACATGCTGAGATTATGTTATCAAATCCCATTCCATTTCTCCTTTCCCCCCTGCATTTAGTCTTCTAGTTTCTAGATTAAATCCTACCTTTATCCATAGCTGAGGGCTCATTGTTAACTTTTGCGCACTTTCAGTGTCCTCCTCTGGATTTTTCCCAACTTGTCCACATTTTTAAAATTTTAATTATTATATGAGTTTTTAAAATTATTATTTTAGTACCCAGAAGAAAATGTAATAGACCAGTTATTGTATCATCAGCTTCGAAAAAGAGGAAATAAAATTGCCTGTTATGTCATACATAGAACATTCTTCCTAACAAATCCCAGAAGATTTACATGTTTGGCCATTGCTTTAGACTTCTGATTCACGATCTGGTTTTGATATTTGATAACATCTTGATGTTTTTCACAAGTACTGATAATTTGCCTTTAGGTTGTCGCCCAGTCAAACTGTATTTGTTTTCTCCTTAATGCAGTAATTTTCACTTTTACTTTTATATTTTAAAATTTATTATATTTAATATTATTATCAACTCTATTCCAAATTTGTCATTATGAATTCTGATCTTGACTTCTGATTTGCTTTCACCTCTGCCAGCCCGATGTCATCCACAAGTTATGTAAGCCTTTTCTCTATTCCATTACTCAGCTTGTTAGAGAAAATATTTAATAAAACCATCTGAGAAGACATACTCTATAGGATCTCAGTTGAAATGCTTTACCAGTCTGATGAGTAACTTTTATGGTTATTTTTAGAGAAGTAGGAATTTCATCTTTGTATCACTCAAAAGGCTCTTCATTGACTCATCTGTGTCTTGATAAAACCATTTTGTATATTTTTCTTCACTCTTTGAATCATGTATAATTAAATTCCATCATTTGTTCAGTATACAAATAGATATTCAAGCTGATTGGGCTAAATTTTACCAGAACCTCCTTCTTTTTTTCTCTGAGTTTGTTGAATACTGCCTTTTGATTTCAATTTTCTTTATTCAATGGATTTCATTCCTTTCTTTCACTCGGAATAGTGAGGTCTTTGTGATTTCTCTCACCAAAATTACCTCGCAACTTTAGATTTTCAATTCATTATTTTATTATAACTGGAATAAATCCTAAAACAGTTACATCTTTGAAAACTAATATTTTACAAACCAAGGAACAAGTTTCTTCCGTCATATTCCAGAAACTTGTTGGACTTGTGTCCTGTAATATTGCTTGGAACAGGTTACTGGAGATCTAATTAAAACTTCACTTATGTAAGATTTATCCTTTGTATACACTGATATTCAGCGAGTCAGCTTTTAAATTATCTGTAATTTTCAAATAAATTGCCTGTATAATACAGTGTTTGTCAGTCTTTCATAAAAAAAATAAAACTTTGGAATGGATAGTCTAGTTTTGCAATATTTTCACTGAATTTGGGTTGTATCAGTTTGGCTGAAAATGTAATTTGTTTTCTTACTCCTAGTCATGACATTATTTATTTTTGAGAGAACTCTTGAATGGTTTTTCATTGCACTTTTTTTAATGTGTCCATTGACGTGAATTTAAAACTGTTGGTTCTCTGTCAGCTTATAAAAAGGCAAAACTCTTAGATAACTCAGTGTAAATGACAGTCACTTTTATAAAACCAATGACAATGATAAATCACATAACTAGACAGTTTCTTAGACTGGTAAAAGTGCACAGATAAATTAGTGTGCTCCCATTTGGCTGTAAATAGAAGAGGAAGACATTATTTTTAACATTTTGTTTTTTCTACTTATTAAAGTGGCCTTGAAGCTATGCTTTTTTGAGATTTGGCTGTACATCATACTGAAGAGCTAATTTGGGTACCAAAACTGGTACAGCTGCATTGGTTTGGGTCATCTGGAGTAAATACCATGTTGGGAAGCACAGTAAGCTCTGAACAGGAAGGAATAAGCATCATCCTAAGGAAAAATATCTTTTAAGGTTATATTTTTAGGGTCACAACAGAAAATACGAATAAATGCTACATAAAGAAAACTCCCTCTTGTCCTTGAAAATGACAGCATGCTTATATTTATTTAATTAGCCACAGAAACTAATCAAGACTTGAGCTGATAGGCAACCTAACAATATACCTGCCAAATCAGACCTCATAGATTATCTGATGTCAATTTATGAATTCTAAGACATTTATCACATAGCTAAAAGCAAATCTTTAAACACCCTGTTTTTTTAAAGGCTGGCTGTTAGCGTTCCTAAGATGGAGTAGGGAGGAATTTACCTACAGGCTTAAGAACATCATTCACACCACCTGCTAAGCAAGACTGCCAGGTCCTGGAGATACTCACATTTAGTTGGCTCTTTGCTTTCCTTTGCTGAACACTTACTCATATACACTCTTTCGTGTTTAGAAGCATCACAGCTCACTCTAGATTCTTACTGCCTACAATTTAATCTGATTCAGATATAAGTACAGAAGTATGAAAAATCTCTGTAACTCACTTGGGGGTCTTGACATTATAGGCATGGTCTAAAAACACTTACTTCATTCAGCTAACATTAACTTCAGCTTAAAATATAGCACAGAAAGAAGAGTTTCACCATACCTTACTATAAGAAATGTGATATTCTAGTTGTTAGCATACTTCAATCAGATTTGATTTTTGGTTCTCCTAACTCAGTGGGGTGAGCCACTCTCCAGTCCCTCAGCCACTTCAATTCGTCAACTGTCAGGGAGTGACCAGCATAGTAATCTGACACACCTTGGCACCTTTTGTTTCTTACAGAATTGCCTTTTTTGGAGAGCACTGAAGA
>Ga0065711_1043627_pt1 | contig 14611 bp, 13 predicted proteins | sample Hoacrofraction12_FD_59098 | JGI IMG/M metagenome (GOLD analysis project Ga0065711, IMG submission 59098) | Hoatzin crop microbial communities from Cojedes, Venezuela - Epithelial fraction 12 v2 (version 2) | ecosystem: Host-associated > Birds > Digestive system > Esophagus > Crop | place...
GGCCGCGGGCCGGGCCGAGCCCGCTGCCGACACGAAGACTGAGGCCAGGGCGCCGGGGCGGACGGAGCCCAAGGCGGGGGCCAAGCAGGGCCCGGCGGCGGTGGCAGCGGTGGCGGCAGGGCAGGAGGCGGAGGAGTACGAAGAGGTGACGTAGGGGCAGCCCAGAGGCACACCCGGGAGCCGTCTTTGCGGGTTTTTTTGGTTTATTTTTCCCCAGGAGGTCAGAAAGGACCCAGAGGGATGCAGAGCCCGTGGCCTCGGGGTTGCAGCGGGTCCCCAGCAGTGCCCAGAGGCTCTTTTCGGGGTCCCAGTGCCTTCTAGAGGAGGGTCGTGGTTTCCTCTCTCCCGCCGTCCTCCCATCCCGGGCTGGCGTTCATAACCCTGTTACGTTAACTTCCTCTGCCCCAGGGCAGATTTGCTTTCAGACAGATCTCTGTTTCAAAATTTGAGGAAAACAGGCATTTTGCAATACATTTTTTATGCTTTTCTCCCTTTCCTTTCCCACCCTCTTCACTAGCCAACGTGGATCTGGAAAGTTGGGGGACAAATGTAGGACAGAGAAAAAAAGCTGAGTGGGCTTTCACTTTTTCCCGTTACTTTTACTCTTTTGAACTAGGGGTACCTCATGAGCTGAACTGTGGTGTCGAATGACCAGCTGATTTCCCAGGTTTAAAATACAGAAATTCAATTTTGCTGTTAGCAAACACAGCTGTAAAACCAGACGTTTTATTAGCCTGCTACTTCTCATCTTGCAGCCCTTTGGACGTGAACAGTGCCAAGGTGACTTTAAAAAAGCACAGCATGGAAATATTTTGGTCTGAAATTAGAGCAATCTCCTATGGATGCGTTTTTTCAATTTAGACATGCTAACTTTACAAAAGTGGGTGCTGTGGGTGGAGAAAGGAACTGGGAGGAGCAGCTTGACATGTGCTGGCAGTGTGAGTGCCTGTGGTCAGGGTCTCCTTTAATCTGCTTGAGCCTGAGAAAAAAACGTGATTTAGCCTCCTTAGGAGGAGTTTTCAGGGGAGAAGTAAGAATAGGGACTGATAGATATTCAACTAGTTTGAAATTTGGGCTGGTTGCTAAATGCCAAATTTATGTGCGTCAGGAGGGGATGTTTCTGGTTTTTTTGAATAACAGAATCAAGCTGTATCTGTCTCCTCACCTGGAGTTGCGGTGTATAATACTCTGCTTTGGGTTTTTCCTTCAGGGACCTAACACGATCGTGATCTGCATGGTCATCTTATTGAACATTGGTCTGGCCATCCTATTTGTACATTTTTTGACATGATGTGCCCCTTGGACAAGGTAAGACAAGCAATGAGATTTTATCCTCAATTTGTAGACTTTACTGTGGACGGTTTAGGGTTGACTGGCTTTACTGCCAGCACAAATCATTCACTAACGGGTGCCCTGGCAGTGAACGGGCATGGGCATTTATTCAATACATGCCGTTGCCTTGCATAGAGCGTTGAGATTCACAGTAGCCCCTTGACTGTTCAAAGAGTGATTTGTGGAGTAATTTCAGTGGATAGTTCTGTAGTCTTTCCATAAAATAGTTTCCTCCAAGTTAAAAAATTGAACTGTGTTGGTCGGATGCAATACCACAGTATAGTTTTGGCTTCCCACTTGGATGGACGTGATTCATGGAGACTACCAGTGCAAGAATGTGTGATGTTAAATTTGAAATTTGTTTGCTGCAAGTAAGCTGCAAGAAACACTTTCAATTTGCTGTTCTGTGGCCCCTGCTGCCAAGTACCTCGTGTGTTGCAATATTTCTTGGCACTCAGCCCAGCAGGAGGCAGGAAAATGTGAAGCTTTGAAATTTGCAGCTCTAATTGCACCAGTGCTCGTTCTGCCACAGTTGTGTGGTTGTGTTAGCAAAGGTAAATATCAGCTGAGCTGTGCATCTGACTGAGGTTCAACTGGAGCTCGCTCAGGTCTTCCGCTTGAATTGGGATGAGAGTTTTCGTTTGGATTTGGTGGCAATAAGATCTTGTGAGGTTACTTGTGCCTGTGGGGTTCCTGCACACAGGAATGTGTCATGGGATTGCACAAGATTTCTGTTGCCGTGGGCTCGAATATTGCAAAAAAACCCATCAAGGCTGAACATGAACGTAATGCGAGAGGCACCTCCCAAGCCTCCGTGAGGGTGTCGGGCTGCCTTCCCTGGGCCTCCCCGGGAACAGAACTGCTCTGCTGGGCACTGCTTTCTGTGGTCTGACTGATCCCTGCTCAGCCTGCCAGATGAAAGCCTTGCAGAGAGCTATGATTACGTGTCGGTCATGTGTTTTGCTCCCCCTTGACTCTCCTCTTCGTCTGTGTCTGGGACAGGCGTTGCTGCTGATGGAGACCACAGACCTTGGCAGGGATTAAATCTCAGCCACCTGGAAACACCTAAGAGGAGGACTTGAGATCCCAAGGTTGCACTGCAAACATTAACCTTAAACAAAAGTGCCTGAAGATCAGTTCAGTCTCCCTGCTCCCAGGCTGTGACTGGCCTCTGCAATCTACCAAGGAAAAGCCAGGGTTTCTGCAATTCAGCCTCCTTCTCTTCTTTACATAAAATAGCAGTTGCCTTAAATTGTTCTCACCAAAGCCATCAACTGTGCTGTCATGCCAGGGATGAGGGATTTATCTGTAGCTGTAGGAAAATGAGTGAGAAGGTCTCATCCATGCGCACTGATGTGTTTTGTAACTCCCTTGGTTGACTCAGTGTCAGAGATTTCCCAAAGAATGTCAGCCATGGCGTGGAGATGAAGCAATACACAGCAACCAAAATGACTCATGCTGCACCATGGCTGGGAGTGGACAACATCGCCCTCCGTGCTCAGAAGTCATCCAAGGGGACGAATACAAAGTCTTTCCTTTCCCCGTCGCCTGGAGTCGTTTTCCACGTATGGAGGACTGAGAGGGGGAGCAAGTTGAAATTTGGCTTGTTGAAGTGTAACCGGCGTCCTGCCCATGCCTGCTGACATGCCGGGGCCGGGGCCGTGGGGTGGGTGCGGGGGGCTGGCTGATCCGAGGCTGGTTGTGCGTGCGGGGGGTGCTGCGGGGGGAATGGTGCCCATTTCAGGGCCAGGCACCATCCAAGCGTTCTCCCGGCACCAGCAACATTCTGCATAGAAGTGTCCTGCAGCGGGCAACCTCCCGCTGTAACACGAAAGGAAATAGGTGTGCTGAGGTGTGCTGAGTTTGTGCCTTTACCCCTTTTTTTCTATGAAAATGGTGCGACTTACAATGAAAAGGAGGTACTTACTGAAAAATACCTCCTGTACGCCCACAGGTTCCTCCCCTTGGTGTGCTGGGCTGTTGGGGGAAGCTCCTGTGTTCTTTTGTTGCAACAGAGTGAACAGACTTTCCAGCCAGAGGATGCAGGGTGGCTGTCGTGGGAGAGGTTACGTTATTCCCAAAAGGAAAAAGGTGCAGAGACCTGGGCGACTCCAGTGTATTTGGGTGTTAGGCTCAAAAATACGCAGCAGCCAGACTTTCAGCAGTGGTAGACTACAGAGGGGCAATTCTAGCTGTTGTTCTTGTGTGCGAGGCTTAAAGGCCTGGGCGATTTGCACCGAATGTTCCCAAAGCTGTGACAGAGAGTGACCTTTGGAAGAAGATGATTCCACCATGATCTGCTCTGATCCTTAGCAGTGCGAGCTTAGAAAGTCGGCACAGATGAAGTTACAGTTTAGTGTGAGGCTGAGTGCTTGGACATGTTTCTTCCTTCTTTTAAGAGCAATATGTATTTTCTATCCCTTTTTAAGATAATGGGAAATCTTATTTATAGTTGGTTGTGCACCTCTGTGTATCCTGAAGTCCCACAGCACAGGACTGGGTGGGAAAAACTGAGGGACTGGAAAGAATGGGGAAATGATGATTAAGGGAAAAAACAGATGCCCAGTCTGCTCCAAAGGTCAATCTGAAAGGATTTCAGAGCCGGGGTGGCAGACAGGCAGGGGTTTACACTGGCTGGAGACACAGAGCGAAACCTGCCTAATTTATCTGCTCTAATTATGACATAAGAGAGTGAGAATAATTCAGTACTTTTCTTGGTGAACCAAATTTATTTTTTAACCTTATTCAGCTCAGGAACGTTGCCACAGTAGCAAATACGTGGTGTTAACTGTGGGAGAAGTGAATGTGATCCCTTTCTAAAAGCCATGTGGCTGTACCAGTCCTGAGAAAGCTGTGCAGCATCATCTACACTTCCACAGAGCATAGTTTAGTAGCAATTTGCTTCTTTTTTTCTTTTCTTCAGTATAAATGTATTGCAAACCCCAGGCTCTGCTGCCTTTGACGTTTTATCTCTGTTTGCTGGCATTCATTTGCCAGCTCTGCAGTTTCAGTATGCCAACTGCTTTTATAAACCACCAAGACAATTTCCATAGAGAGACCTGAGGGGCTTTTATTTATCACTAAGCACAAAAAATGGATATTTTTCAACACTGCTAAGGTAATTCCGTGCCCCCCCCCTCCCAGTTTTTTATGCATGTGATGTGCACTCGGTAATGTGCTTTCCTCTTAGTAACCTTCTGCGAAAAGTAGGTAGATTTGCTTTTATGTGACGTATAAATATATCCATATTGTGCTGAGATATGGATATATATACATATATATATAGCCCCTTAGGGATTTTGTTTTCTTAGATGCAAAATAACAGATTTACCTCAAACTGCATGCTTTCAAAACTGACTAGGATATTGTGTTATACTTTTCAGGTCTTACAAAGATGCAGATACGTTTCACTCTTCACACAAAAATACCTTCGTCACAGATTTTGCAAGCTGTTTACTACAATCTGTGTACTACTGTCCAGAGTTTTCTGTCAGTTGTTCTACTGGATTACGTGCAATAATAAACAGTTATCTGCTCACTGTATCCATGTGGATCTTTGCAAGGGAATCTCCAGGTTTCTTTTCAGGTTGACACATCCACTCCAGTCTTAAAGGAGAGTTCATCAATGTGTAGTGCAGAATTTCATAGGTGGCATCTGGATGGTTTTTAGCTTTTTCCCAATATCTGTTTCAAAATCTTGCATTTTATGTTGATGGGGGTACTTTGCAAAGAGAATTGTTTTCACTTATTGCTTTTTTTTGATGCCAGATGTTTGAGGACACCTCCAGCTCCCTGCACAAGCTCAGTGTGTTACCATCACGCTGGTCTCTGCCAGAGGTTGCATGAGGCCAGGAGGAAAGGCGGCTCGCTGGCCCGAAGCCTGCCCGGGTGATGCAGAGGGCCGCTGACAGGTCCCTTCGCTGCCTCCTGACCCCAGGGCTGCTGCCAAGTTTCTTCCAAGCTGTGTGTCGCTGCCTGCTCCTCGGCACCACGGTCCTCCTGGGTTGGAGAGGAGGGATTCTCCTCTGCCCATGGCCTTCCTCTTGCTCAGACTCTTGAAACAGCCAAAGTGAGAGGAAAGCCAGGCACGAGGGACAGGGAAATGGCAGCCAGGGGAGAAGTGATTTACAGGGGAGGATGGGAGAGCACAGCCCAGCACCAGCCAGGGGCAGCGGGGCCTGGGGGACCAAGGAATCCAGAGTAGCCGAAACCTTCAATCCCTTTTCTATTTCTGGAGCATCTCACATGAGCGAGGCTGGGCTGTGCGGAGGGGCTGGTGGGACACGGGCTCAGCCTCTGCGAACAGCAGGGCCTCCTCTGGCTTCTGTAGGACGTAAGGGGTCTTGTGGCAGGAGATTTTGTGCTCTCATAGGGACTTAAGGAGCTGAGTTTGGTGGAATGATGGCTTTACTCTCCTCTGAGCTTGTTTTTCTTCTGGAACGGGAGGAACCAACAGCATCTCATTCATCCAGTCTCTGGGAGGAGGCTGGGGGCAGTGGCGTAACCGGAGCCCTTTGCACCTCATAAATCTCAGGCTGATGAATGGAGCAGGTCTTTGGCCCATGTGTGGCGGTGGCAGCAGGGAGGCAGGTGGGTCTGCTGTTAAAGCAATGATGTATTGCTTCAAAAATATTAATAAAGGCAAAACAAAGAGCCTGTCCCTTACCCAGTGTAGGGGGGACAGTGCTGGGTCTCTGCCTCGGGAGCTGCTGGTTTCAGAGGTAACATCCCCCACACTGCTCCCAGCCGACCGTCCCTGGCTGCAGGCAGGGAGGTGTCCGATATGCGAGAAGCGGGATGAAGGCATTGGCCCAGTCCTGTGACTGAAGGGAGCAGCCTCAGCCTCCACCCGTGCAAGGGAAGGTGCAATCTGAGCCCCGGTGTCCTTTGAGCATGACCTACCCAGGCATCCAGGGCCGGCCACGCTGCCCTCCACCATCCTTGCTCATAGGAGCAAAGCTCTTTCTTGGCCTTCATCTTCATGTGAAAGGAAGGGCCGGAGCTAGGGCTAAGGTGGCCCCGGCAGTGAGGAGATGCTGGGAAGTGCAGAGGGGTTACTGTGCTCCTCTCTGGTCCAGGAGACAGGAGCAGGGCTGGCTTTGCTCTGGGACCCTTCGTGGAGGAAGCAGAAGCGAGGCTTCAGGAGCGTTAATGCCTTGGGGAACAGCCACTGTTAGCAACTCCAGTGAAACATTTTCCCATGCCTGCCCTCGGCTTCGTCCCCAGCCCCGGCTCTGAAGGTTCTGGCTTTCCCCTCTCTCCCACCTGGCCAAGCCAAGGGCACACCATGCCCAGCTCTGGACTGGCAGCGAGGGGCCCCATGGTGCCCAGCCACTCCTGTCCTCTTCTGCCAGAAGTGCTGGCACTGCACGGCTGGAAAAAGTTGCTTTTACTCTGAGCAGACACCCACACTGTGCCCACAAGGACAGGCAGGATCAGCCAGCATGGGAAGACAACGGGCCCTCGCTGACCATCTCAAAATCATATTAGCACCAGAACCACCCCAGGACCTTCTCCCTGAGAGGGGAAGGCTTTTAAAGGCTTCCCAGCTCATGGCTTCGGGTGTTCCCTTTCAGAGGAGCAACCGCTGGTGCACTCGGAGCATCCTCTGTCTCTATAGAAACAGCACACTCAGAGCACAATTCACAAAGTGGTTATTAAAGAAAATTCAGCAATTATAAATCACAAATTGTCCTTAATACTTCTGCCCATCACCCACAGCACAGGGGCCCTGTGGGGTTGCAGTCGCATTCCCTCTCTCAGGCAATAGCTGGGAAAGTGGTCCCAATTCCGGGCAGTGGGGATGCCAGCAATGCCTTCCCATCGGGGTCTGCACTGAAACCCCTGCCGTGCAGAAGTGCACAGGGCTGGTTCGCTGCTAAACTGGGGGTGTTTTAGTAAGTTACAGTCATCCCTGCAGGACTGGCAAGCTTCAATCTGCCATGTGTCACAGTACGCTCCCCGAAATGGATGCCTTGGGTTGCAGAGTGCTGATGAGCAACCTCTGAGTGAGCGGAGAGGAGGCATCTCCCGGGGCAGCACTGGCCAAAGAGCTCTCCAGAGGCCTTGGGAAACATGGACTGCAAAATAAACAATTAACTGCAAAGTGATTACATTAATATTACTGTAGAACTAACTCCCTGGCTTTATTAGCATCTCTTTAATTGAGGCCTGCTTAAGCTTACTAGTTCAAAGAAGCAGCCGGAGCCCATACCAGATTGAAAAGGGGCTGCATTCGATACAGTCATTCCTTAATGGGTGGTCCACCCTCTCTTGTGTCTCTGAAAAATTTAAGCAGTTGCTCAGCATCCTTGTTCTGTGACCTGAGTATTACTACTTTAAAGGTACCACTGTTTTAATTTTAATCATGTGCTCTTTGCAGGATTGTACCACAGAGCAGAAGCCAAGTTGCTCTGGTTGCAGGAAGGTGCTGGGTGCCCTCGTGGTCGTCTTCTTTAGGGAACTGCTGGTGTTTCTTGGGTCGCAGTCTACCACGGTCCTGGGGTGGGCTGGCTCCCAGGGCGCTGGCCAGGATCACAGGGCTCTCCCAAAGAGCTGTCAGCACGGCCATGCTCTCCGCTGGCACAGGCTGGCATGTATGCCCGATTTCCTCCCTGAAATTCTGTTTTCTACCACCCAAATCTAGACACGATGTAAGAAGAAAAACTGACTGGGGTTTAAATTGAAGGTTTTGTCAAGTTATTTAAACTTCTGTGTTTTGCAGGAGTAAATAACCCTTGCTGTGCACTGCATAGAGGCGATTACTGATTATCATCAATGCGTTGGGACCAGCCAGATTCCTGTAAACAGGCTGGACGTGGTGTCTCCTCCACTGGACATCTCTGGTGAAAGCCATGAGCTTCAGCCCACCCGAGGTTCTCCTGGCCCATAAGCCTCACTCACCCCTCTCCCACCAGCCCTTCCCCAAGGCGCTGCCTCCTCCATCCCCCTCTCTGCACTGCTCACAAATTCATCCCCCTCCTTGGGGCTCTGCGACAGTGCCAGGTCCCCCCTCTCCTGCCAGAGGTCTTGTTTGCTGGAAAGCAGATGGCATTTTACCAGATCAACAAGCACTGGAAGGGCTTTAATTAAGAAACCAACAGGTTAGATCAAGTTGAGGAGTGGCTTCAATGTGGTAAATTCTTTAGGAGTAATAGGTTCTTTATTCGGTGGCATATTTATAAACTCGCAGCCTACACTCACGCTGTTAAGAGTAAACAAATGCCAAGGGTAATAGTCAGCTTCAGACTTTACGAGCAGCCTGGGGTGTTGCAAGGTACAAGGTAATCCAGGCTTAAGCATGAAGGGGGCTCTTTGATTTCTTATAAGGAATGAAGGTTTTTATTGAGACCCTGGATATCCAGAGGGAGTTACAGTGATGGGTTACTTCTTTTAGTTCCTTTCTGCTGGTGATTTATTTCCTGACAGCACGCAGCTGCCTGTCCTCTCAACCAGCATCTCGTCAGCAAGCTGAGTGCTGATCTTCAACCTCCACTTCCACCTAAAACCTTCTCAAATCCTCCTAACACGTCGGAATACATGCAGCGAGAAGAAGCAGGAACTATTCTTCATCTACAGAGTTTAATGCTCTGGTGCATTTGCTGGAAATCTCGTGGTGCCAGGGGAGTTTATCTGCCAATTACTTCTCAAAAAATAACAAAGGGTCATGCAGTACTTGGCAGATAAGGGCACATAAGGGAGAAGAGAACTGGGTTTTAATTGGATCCCAAGTATGTTGAACAAAAAAATTTCAGAACCATCAATTAGCTGTTGGCCTGGGGCTAAAATTTAATTGAGAGAATAGTGCTTTTAGGATGTCTCTGTCAGGGGTGAAAAAAGCATAAAGGGAGACTGGAAATGCAGTGGGGAGTCAGAAAAGATACTGCTGGAGATGCTTCAGGGTTGAGCTGTTACTTGGGTTCACAGAGGTCAAGGCCTTCTGTCAAACCACACATCCCATGCCTGAAATACACCTCAGGTCAGGACGGACGTTGGTTTCCAAGCTCAGAGAGTAAATCTTTGCCATGTGGTCTCAGGGCAAAGCTGGCTTTCCTGCTGCTCCCTGCACCCGCAGCCACAGGGTGAAGGGCTGGGGAAGCGGGCAGCCCGTCCCTGAGGAGATGCTGCCTGTTCTTGGTGCCCCGGGGAGGCACCATCCTCCACAGCCCCGTGGCACGGAGGGCAGCTGGGCTCTGCTTCGCTGCCGTGGTCTGTACCAAAGCAAACTGCATGGGGTTGCAGAGTCCCAGTCCCCACTCTTCCTCCTCTCCAGTCCCACTGTGCTTGCGGGGTGTTACCAATTTACTGCACTGCTAAGACAGGTTAATTTTCTCCTCTCTTCCTTCCTTGCCATTCTCTTACAGCTGTACAGGGTGGTTGGCTGGAGAGCAGGGAGGGAAAGGGGAGAGGATGGGATGGGATGCTGCTTGCTGTATGTCTCCAGCTGTCAGGGCTGGCTATGGCACGTGTGCACCCAAAGGTGCCTGCCAGCTCAGGGCCCTGCGCCCCAGGGAGCTGCAAAGCCACAGTTGGCTGTGAAGATGAAGAAAATGAATTCCTGTGCAGCGTAGACAGCACATGGAGTGGCTTAAGGGGAAGAAGCTGTTGTATTTAGAACAGAAAACTCATTGGAAGAAGAACTCATTAGCACAAGAGCCCAGCTTAGCTCGGGGCTATGCCATAAGTTGTTCCTGTTGGCCTCAGCCCAAGAGCTGATCCATCCAACAGCAAGAGCTGAGACATTCAAACCTCAGCCCTGGATTTTGCCATGTCCAGGGGACCAGCAGCACCCCAGGGCTCCCCTTCTTTCTCCTACACCTTACCTGTGTGTGACTTCAAGGCACCCTGATCCTTACTACCCTGGTTTGTCTGCGGATGCTTTTATCAATGGCTTGTTCTGAGCTGCTAAGCAAAAATTTGTTTTAAGGGGAAAAAATATCTGTGCTAGAGAAAAGATTGTTGCAAGCAAATAGTTTCATTTCGTAGCTGCTTTTGCTAAGTGGAACAATTCTCACACCGCAGAAGAACCTCTTCCATTTTCTTCAAGAAGTAAATCCCAAGCCTCTGTGCAGAACTACCTTAACAACAACAAAGAGGAACTTTGTTCATAAATTCCCAATGTACACAAAAGAGCACAAAAAGACACAAATCCTTAAACTCCAAACACACACATTTTCAAATAATTGCAAACCCCAATACTCACTCATCCTACAGTTATTTTGGGGACAAAGTAAATACTTTAATAAGTCACAATATAATAATCATACATGCAAAGCCACCCTACACCAAAAGGAAATCAATCCTGGACAATTCCTGACACAGCAATGGGAGGTGAGGTCTTGTTCTGATTCTCCCAGGGAAGTGATTTCCCGTATACACAGAATGGTTACTTCATATCTTGTGCTCTTAAAAATATCACACAGATATTTTCCAAAGTGTATGCAAAATTCTAAGATCATTTAAGGCTATAGTTTAGCAAAACAATGGTGTTGAAGACTGAATTGGCTGTTCAGAGAATTTTTTACAGTCACTGCAGGGTTACTGGTGGTTGACATTTGTTTTATTTGGCAAGAGCCTAAGGGTTTGGCTCATGTAAAAATCTTCTACATTTTATTCCTAGTCTGGATAGTCTCTTGAAAGTCTGGGGCAAGTGCCCTTGGGCTGGTTTCTTGGATGCCTCAGCTTATGAATATCCATTTTGCTCATGAGATAATAGCAGCAGTGAGTATTGTTAATGTCTCATAGTCAGTATGGCACTTATCACAAAACACTTGATGGACTTCCACAAATTATATTTAGGAATTAAGAGAATTACTTCACCTGCCATTGCAATGCAACTGTCGGTGGGACAGCGAGCAGCGCTGCTCGACAGTACACAGCTGCACCACACCGGGGCTTACAGGACAAGGCTACAGTGCCCAGTGGAAACAACTAGAGGAATCTGAACAGAAAAGGTAAAATTATCCAAAAAATTATTAGATGACAATGTTGGAACTATTACTGTTACCTTAGGGAACGCTCATTATCAGTTTGTTCATTTTTCTGTAGCAAATCCAGCTGATCTGGACCTTGGGTTTATATGCTACTAGCACAGCAATATTTCCAGAAGAACAGGGTGAGGTTCATGACACCCAACTTTCGTTATTCCTAATGTAGGAGTCTCCACCTGAGAGAGTCCCTTTACAGTCAAGGGACAGAAATAGTCACATCTCGGGTGTCATTCACCTCCTCCATAGGTATGCGTATTCCTCGGAGGACTACGCTGAGAGGAGAGGACTGCTTCCTGGAATTGCCTAGTTGTTCCCATCAGCTCTAAAAGGACTCTAGAGGAGCAGCTCGCATGGGGTGGCCGTGTTACAGGCACGTAAACTTGGGTAGGTGAATCATGCCCTGTAAGAAAACTGGTCTAGCAAAAAGAGGGGGTTTTTTTCCCTTGACTGCCCTTCTCTTCCTGGATTTCCTTTCAATGCTTTGGCCCAGCTCAACAGTCACACTTGCAGGTAACACAAAACTGTGGTGCACTGCTATATTTAACTACAGATTCTTTAAAGATGCTAAACATTGACCTGTGCCTAACACTTCACCAAACAAGAATAAATTAGCATTAAGGAAAAGCAAATTAATTTTCCTCTAAGAATCTGTTTTGTTAAATGCCCTGGAGAGGTATTAAATTAAGCTTGTTGCAATGCCAAAGCAATTTCTATTGGCACCTTCCCAACACAGCGCATCCAGCCACACAGCTCCCACTGCCTGCATTGATTCAGGGTCCCAGGATTTATTTGGCAGGCTTGTTCTTCCTTGCAGGTGCAGGGAAACTGTTCAGATCTTCTTGTTCGGTGACATTGTGATCGGAGCTGTCATGAGAATAGTCCTTCATAACACTGTAGTACACCGGGGTGGTGTAGGACGCAGGGTTCTCAGCACCTTTCTCTTCACACTTGCATAACTTCCGAAAGGCAGCCCTGAACTTCTGTGACATGAGGTTGTAGATGATGGGGTTGATGGCACTGTTCAGGTAGATGCACATGCGGCAGAAGAGAAGGAACCAGATGTTCAGGTACGGAGGGTCCATGAAGGAGTTCACCACAACCAGTGTGCGATAAGGCATCCACAGAAGGGCGAAGAGGACCACCACGACAGCCAACATTTTCGTCACCTTGCCAGTGGGGAATACACAAAAAGAGAAATAGTCAGATGATGCTAAGTCTCCAGCAGATCTTTCCCACCTGGAGAAACGGTGCAGACAGCTACTTCAGTCTACATATTGCTTATGTCGCTCTGTAAGTGTTTATAATAAGCACCCAAACCATGGGGCTGTATATTACTCTCTGAATCAATTTTGTTCATGAAACAATCTTGCATAAATAAACCCCTTAAATGACAGGTTTTCACCTACCATTGAAGAGCTTTTGAAACTCTTCAGAGCAAGCATCCATCACCTTGGAAATGGGCTGGGATAATCATGGGAATTTCTGAACCCGAAAGCAAATTTGAAAATTGCACATCATAATAAACCAATGGGGAAGCTAACTTGTGCAAAAGTGGGGTCCTAAGTTTTGGGGATGCCGTGGGGTATATCTCAACTCCTTGCCTGGGATCTCCAGGTTTCCTACACCAGCTATATTGTTCCAGGGACGGGCTCCTGGTACAGAGGAGACTGCCTGGAGTCTTACACAAATTCCTACTTGTGCTGATCTGGGAGTTACTTAGCTAATTGGTATGGGTTATTTTAATTTTCAGCACACTAGGGAAGTACTACATTAACATATTAGGAACAAGGAGATATTGAGAATTCAGAAGTGAGCAGTAATTGCCCTCAGCTCGACTCAAGCTTGTTTAAGAAAATGGGTTTTTGTACTGAAACTCCAGTGATTCTAATAATTTCGACAGCTATTTCTGGTAGGTGACAACCATCCTCCAACATATACTTACAGAATACATGTGTCCCCAAGGAGGAAAGTATGAGTAAACACTGATGCCTCACGCATATTAAGACAGTGGTGTTTCAAACGTCAGAAAGGGAGTTGTGCAATGACTCCAGTTCTCGGTATGGAAAGAAGCACTTGGATCACGCTCACAGTCTCTCAGCTTGTTTTGGAGTGCTTTTTTTACTTAGTCACAAGCAACTCCGCCTCCCTGTAATGCTGTGAGTAGAAATCAGGGGTGGCTGGTAGCGGCAACAAAACTTTCCCTACAAGAAAGGGACTATTGTCAAGCTCAGGCCAAATTAGAAGTGTTTTGCTGTGTGGTTTAATGGGAATGTGAGGACACTTCCCAGAAGAAGATCTTGCAGTGATATGGTGAGTGCTTGAGGCTGTTGTTCAGACTGCAACATGTTTGCTGCTGCAGTCTGTTGGCTGTTGGAAAAGATAGCAGAGATAGTACAGGTTGTGTCAGTAAAAGGTAGCTTCAGGGCTTTTCAATGCCTTTTACTAGGGCTGCCTGGATCCAGAAGTGAGCGCCATCTCACAAGCTTTTGGTTTCAAGCCACTTTATCTAGTGTGCACTGCTAGGGTGATAATGTGGTTTATAGAAATACTCCTGAACAGATAGGCTGGGAGTGGACAGCAGCTTCTTGGCACACAGCTGACCATGGTCAAAATCTCGACGTAGCAGCATGTTTACGACTGTTGCCTCCTGCCAAGGCTGGCAGAGCAATCCAGGCTTGAGCACCCCTTACCAAGGGAAGGAGCATCCTGACAGCAGTGCTGAGACCATGTGACTGTGGTCTGCACTGCAAGACCCGGGAGCAGAGAGCTCCCAGATACCAGATCATCCCAGAAAGGAGAGGTTTTGCTTCAACACCATATGCCACATGAGCAGTGCATATGGGACCTGTGTTCTCTACTGTGCTGAGTATCTTTATAGCTAATAGACATGGCAGTGATGGACGGTCAGCCACCCTGCTGCCTTCCACAGACCTGCTTCTCAGGTTTGCAGAGAGAATTGCTTTTGCCATATTTTTGATGCAGATGAGGTTTATTTCCCAAGAATCTGAATGAAGTTGATCTGACCAAAACTGTGCTAATAGATGAACCCTACAGCAAAATGCAACCAAGTCCTCACTTAAGTGATCCTAAGTACCATTTCAGTCAGAATTTCAGTGGTGCCCAGTGACAGGACAAGGGGCAATGGGCACAAACTGAGGCACAGGAAGTTCCGTCTGAACGTGAGGAAAAACTTCTTCCCTCTGAGGGTGACGGAGCACTGGAACAGGCTGCCCAGGGAGGTTGTGGAGTCTCCTTCTCTGGAGATATTCAAGACCCGCCTGGACAAGGTC
>Ga0065711_1043629_pt1 | contig 14608 bp, 12 predicted proteins | sample Hoacrofraction12_FD_59098 | JGI IMG/M metagenome (GOLD analysis project Ga0065711, IMG submission 59098) | Hoatzin crop microbial communities from Cojedes, Venezuela - Epithelial fraction 12 v2 (version 2) | ecosystem: Host-associated > Birds > Digestive system > Esophagus > Crop | place...
GACCTTCTAAAACTCTCATTATTTCCTGGGCTAAATCTTCATGCATCGCATCAGTATAGACGACGACATCGGCCATCGTTCCCGAAACTTCTTTATAGGCAAGAATGATGCTACCCCAGCTAAAGCGCTTCGCTTTTTCCTTCTTACCAAAGCTTTCGCGGGTATAAAGCCACTTACTATCCGCAAAGAAAGAGCTCCTTAAATCTTGAGGCTCCTCCTTCTTCAATAAAGGTAATCCATATTCACCCCGAAAAGCATTCTTTATAGCTAAGGCTAAAGAATCAATTGTAATCTCATTATTGATTTCACTCAAATTGATAACGCGTGCGCTTACGCTCTCCACATTGTGGGCCTCACGCTTATCTTCAGAGACAACCAAATAGCGTTCCATCATTGCGATATCGCTATTCACTAATAAAGTCCCATGATGCAAAGAAAATTTCTGCTTACGCAAATAGGCATGTCCACTGAACTTCTTCCCCTCCAGCAACATATCATTCCGACCCGAAATCGTTGGATACAAACCAAAGCTATTTAAGGCCTTACAGATAATGCCATTCTGCCTTTCGACATCATAATCAGCACTAGGCACAATAAAAGTGAAATTAAGATTACCTAAGTCATGATAGACAGCCCCACCGCCAGTTAACCTTCTAGCTAAGTGACCACCATCCCGCTCTAATAAATCTTCAGCCACTTCTCTTCTAGCACTCTGATTCTTACCGATGACCACAGTTCTTTCATTTTGCCAAAGATAAAGTAAAGCTTCATCCTCTTGCATATTCTCTAAGAAGCTCTCCTCTAAAGCTAAATTATGATAAGGCGAATAAGAAGTTGAACGATAATAAGCTAATTTCTTAATCATGTTGATAACTTAAGATTGGATTACGGGCAGCTCCTACCTCGTCCATCCGAGAATATTCACTACTTAGGGGTGCATTATGCAAATCAACGCTACCCTCCTTAGCTTCTAAATAGATCCGATGCATCACTTCAGCACAATAGTCCAAAGTTTCCTTAGTTTCCGTCTCCGTCGGTTCAAACATCAAGGCCTCATGGACGATTAAGGGGAAATACATCGTTGGCGGATGAATCTGATAATCAATTAAACGCTTTGCCACATCCATTGCACTGAAGCCAGTCTCTTCCTTGAATTTACTCAAATCTAAGACAAATTCATGCATACAGGGGAAGGGTGTCGCACAATCATAATCGCTCAATAACTTGCAGAGATAGTTGGCATTGAGAACCGCATTCTCACTCGCTTCCTTCAAGCCGTTGCCACCCAAGCTCAAAATATAGGTATAAGCTCTGACGATAACCCCAAAGTTACCACAGCAGCTACGCACCTTGCCGATAGAATGCTTACTATCGACGTAAACATATTCCTCTTCTACCTTATCAATTACCGGCCCTGGTAAATAAGGAGCTAGAAAATCCTTAGCACCGATGGCACCCGCTCCGGGACCACCACCACCATGGGGGGTACTGAAGGTCTTATGTAAATTTAAATGTAAGCAGTCAAAACCCATATCACCAGGTCTTGAGATACCCATAATCGCATTTAAGTTAGCACCATCATAATAAACTAAGCCACCAACGCTATGAATCAAAGAAGTAATCTCCAGGATACCTTCATCATAGATTCCTAAGGTATTAGGATTTGTCAGCATTAAACCCGCTACATCTTCACTCAAATTTTCCTTCAAAATATCTAAATCAACGCGACCATTCTTTGAAGGAATCGCAACAACTTCAAAGCCACACATCGCTGCCGAAGCCGGATTAGTACCATGAGCACTGTCGGGGACAATAATCTTCTTTCGATTAGTTTCGCCCTTTTCCTTAAAATAGGCCTTCATCATTGCCATCGCACTGAATTCACCATGAGCCCCGGCCGAAGCCTGAAAGCTGATCGCATCCATACCTGTAACTTCGCACAAAGCTGCACTACATTCATAATAGAGACGCATTGCCCCTTGAGTTTCACTGCTATCCTGCAGGGGATGCAGAGCCGTAAAGCCTTCCAAACCAGCCGTAAGCTCATTAATTTTAGGATTATATTTCATCGTACAGGAACCTAAAGGATAGAAGCCATCATCAACACCATAGGTCATCTTACTATAATCCGTATAATGGCGTATGAGCTCCACTTCACTAACTTCAGCTAGAGGAGCTTTCTTTTCTCTTTTAAATTTCTGCTTTAATTCATAATGTTTAACTTCACATTTAGGCAAAGTAACACAACGTGCGCCACTGCGACTTCTTTCAAATATCAATTTATGCATGGCTTTCCTCCAAGGTTGCCACTAAAGTGTCAATCTCTTTTAAATTATTACTTTCAGTCAGGACAAACATCATCCGTTTTTCATCCAAAGCCAAACCACCTAGGATGCCCTTCTTAGCTAAGGCGGCATTAAATTCCTCACAACCGATAGGTAAATCTAAGACGAATTCGTTGAAGAATTCACCCTCATAAACAGCCTTACATCCTTTTTCTAAAAGTAAATCATAAAGATGATGAGCTAAATCGCAAGCTCTTTCCCCAGCTTCATAATAGCCTTCCTTACCCATCGCATTTAAATAGATGGTTGCCTGTAAAGCGCATAAGGCCTGATTGGAACAGATTGAAGAGCTCGCCTTCTCGCGACGGATATGTTGTTCACGGGCCTGTAAAGTTAAGACGTAGCTCTCTTGGCCCTTACTGTCGACTGTCTTACCAACGATGCGACCGGGTAGGCTGCGCTTTAAGCTATCAACGCAAGCCATAAAACCAAAATAGGGACCACCGAAGTTTAAATCTAAACCTAAGCCTTGACCTTCACCAACCGCAATATCAGCACCATATTCCGCTGGTGTCTTCAAGATTGATAAAGCGAAGGGGTCGCAACCCATTACATATTTGCTTCCCGCTTCATGCACCATCTTACCAATCGCTTCATAATCTTCCAATAAACCGAAGCAATTAGGATATTCGAGATAGAAGCCTGCTGCCTCATTCAAATTATTCTTTAAAGAATCAAGATCGCAATAACCAGCATTTGACTCTAAAATTACTAATTCGATATCCCTGGCATTCGCATAGGTCTGCATAACATCCAAGGTAAAGGAATCGCAATTATCAACAGTCACAAATTTCTTCTTTTTAGTGCAACACATCACCATCGCTTCCGCTGCCGCACAAGCCCCATCGTAAACCGAAGCATTGGAAACAGCCATCCCAGTTAAAGCACAGATGCTGCTTTGGTATTCAAAGATGGAACGTAAGATACCTTGGGAAATCTCCGCTTGATAAGGTGTATAAGCTGTCACAAAGCCCGGTAATGAAGTAAGCGCCTTAACAGCCGCAGGGATATAGTGACGATAAAAACCTCCACCTCTAAAAGAGGTATTATAAATTTTATTTGCCTGCGCTAAGCTTTTCAGATAAGCTAAAACTTCAGGTTCGCTCTGACCCTCAGCTAGCTTGAGCTCACCCTTAAGCTTGGCAGCTTCTGGAAGGGGGTAGAGTTCTGTTACTGAGCTCAGACCTAGCTTTTGCAACATCTCCTCCCTATCCTTCAAGGTTGTTGGTACATAGCTCATATTATTCTTTTTCTAAAGCATTATAAGCTTCTTCGCTCAAGAGCTCTTCTTCGACGACAACATTCTCGATACGGCAGATCCAAGTGCCCATCGGATTTTCATTAATCAAAGCGGGATTATCCTCAACTTCACTATTGACTTCCACTAAATCACCGCTGACCGGCGCAAAGATTTCCGATACTGCCTTAACGGATTCGACATCACCCATCTGGGTTCCACATTTAACGGCACCGCTTTCAATCGATACGAAAACGATATCACCAAGGGCATGAGCCGCATATTCACTCAAACCTACTTCAACGGTTGTTTCATCGAGCCATTTGACCCATTCGTGCGTCTTACTAAATTGAATCTTTTCCATTTTAATTATTCTCCCTTCTTATAAAATGGCAATGCGACAACTTCGCATTTAATATCTTTACCACGAACCTCGACTTCGAGGATCTTACCTATTTCACAATATTCCTTCTTAACGATTGCCATCGCTAAAGAAACCTTTTGAGAAGCGATATAAGTACCACTGGTGGTTTCACCAATCACTTCACCCTCATATTTAACAGGACAATGCTCACGCAGAATGCCCTTATCGATAACCTTCAAGCCGATGCGATCAACCTTGGCTTCGCCCCGCTTTTCTAACGCTTCCTTACCGACGAAGTCAGCCTTCTCCAGCTTGACATAACGACCTAAACCGACTTCAAAGGGCGAGGTTGAATCATTCATCTCATGCCCATATAAAGGCATCGCCGCTTCCATTCTTAAAGTATCACGTGCCCCTAAGCCACAGGGTTGAATCTCATATTCAGCACCGGCTTCCATTAATTTTTTATAGAGCTCGATACCCTTAGCAGCTGCTAAATATAATTCGAAGCCATCTTCACCCGTATAACCTGTCCGGGAAACCAAAGCCTCAATTCCATCCACATCAACCTTCTCAATAAAGGAATAATATTTTTCCGGAATCTCCTTCGTTAATTTACTTAAAACGGCTTCAGCCTTAGGACCCTGTAAGGCAATCTGAGCAATCTCGCTGCTGCGATTCTCTAAAGTGATGCCTTCCCAGAGATATTTCTTAAACTGGGCATAATCCTTCTCGATATTCGAAGCATTCACGACAACCATAAAATGCTCATCATCGATACAATAGATCAACAAGTCATCAATGATACCACCATCTTCATTTAAAAGTGGTGAATAACGAATCCTGCCCGGTGCTAACTTCATAATCGCATTGCAGATTAAGAAATTGATATATTCACGCGCCTTAGCACCAGATACAAAAAATTGTCCCATATGGGAAACATCAAAAAGACCGACTCCATTACGAATGGCATTATGTTCCTTGATGATTGAAGAATATTGAATTGGTAATTCAAAACCCGCAAAATCAACCATCTGACCATTCAGCTCCAAATGGAGGTCATAAAGTGGTGTGCGTATAGCCATAATTTTTTCCTTCCCTTATCATTTCTATCCCCATTATAGCAGAATCGAAAGTGCTTACATTTAATTTTGAAAGCTCGCCCAAAATATACAATTTTACTTCCCTATTAGGTTTATTCTAAAAGAAAAGGATGTTCCTCAGAACATCCTCAAAAGCCTTTATTAAAGCTTATGTAGCTTACCATCCTTAAGCAGTAAGCGCTCATCCGATAAAGCTGATACCGCATCGGAGTGGGTGACGACGATAACGGTCTTGCCGTACTCGTGCGCCAGCTCTTTAAAGACATCGATAATCTCTTTCTCGGTTGCTGTATCGAGGTTACCGGTAGGCTCATCCGCAAAGATTAAATTGACATTGGAAGCCAAAGATCTGGCAATCGCAACACGCTGCTGCTCACCACCGGATAGTTGACCAACTAAGCGATCAGCCTTCGTCTTCACGATACCAAATTTCTGCAATAAGCCATAGGCGACATCCTTCTGATTCTTAGGTAATTCATTATCCGTCTCCGACATCGCTACTAAGATATTCTCTAGGCCCGTTAAGTAAGAGATGAGATTATATTGTTGGAAGACGATTGCGATCTTATTGCGACGATATTTGCCTAAACCAATACTTTTAACGACATTCTCACCTTCAAAGTAGATATCGCCACTCTTGGCTGTATCTAAACCGGAAATCAATGATAATAAAGTTGTCTTACCGCTTCCCGAAGGACCTAAGATGGAATAGAATTTACCCTTTTCAAAGGTATATTCCAAATCCTGCAAGATAACTCTTTCATAACCACCATCAATATAGGAATAATTCAATTTATCTAATTTTAAAATTTCGCTCATGTGCCCCTCCTTAACCCTGGTTCATCAGGATGCGCTTCGGATTGAAACGCATAATCATCAATGAAGGAATCAAGGTTGAAACCAAGACGATCGCCAAACCAACCGCATAGATTTCCAGAATCAATAATGGGGAAACGCTAACCTCATATTCCTTGACGATATCATTTAAAGAAATTTCGGTATTGTAATCTGTATTATAGATATCTTCGAAATAATAATATTCCTCTTCTTCATTCTCTTCATTTAAACCTTCATTAGTAATTTGATATTCCAAAACCGACTTACCGATACTCTTGGACATCAAGGAGCCGCTTACAACCGCTAAAGAGAAACCGATGATCGCAACAATTGCCAACTCACAAAAGAATTGTAGGATAACCTTCAGCTTTGAAGCCCCAATTGATAAAAGGACACCAATTTCATATTCACGTGTCTTCAAGGTTAAGGCGACCACCAAAGTGATGATGACAATCGCATTGATAACCACAATCCAGACAATGAAATTCGCATAGATACTCAGAGTATCTAAAGGCTTACTTAAGCGTTCGAATTCACTATTGTCGAAGCTGATAATTTCATATTCGCTAATCTTATCCTTATAGTCTTTGATGAAGGGATCAACATCCTGAGGATCATTTAAAAGAATTGCCACTGTTCCTTCAATCTTCGTAGCCTGTTTGCGGAAATATTCCGCTTCCGCTGCATATTCAACATCTGAATTTGAAGAAACCATTTCCAACAACTCCGCATAAGCATTACCAACAGCCCCATTAATAGTTGTTGCCGGCATCAAAATCACATTATCAGGATTCTCATAAGTCGAATAATATTCATACATTTCATCGCTTCTAGAAATCGCCGAATTATGTTCATAAATACCGATAATTTCAAGCTCTAAACTCAAATCATCCGTCTTATAGCTCTTATTGACATTATAGCTTTTAGCCATTGAATTGAATTCACTAGCCGAAGCATAGGCGACCTTAAAGCTATCACCAACCTTTAAACCGTTCTCTTGCGCTAAAGCCGTCGAAATCAAAGCAACCTTAGCCTGACTTGAAATCTCATCTGTGGTATAGAAGCGGCCTTCCTTCAGGCCCCATTCATTATCTTCAAACTCAATCATTTTAGCGAAGAAATTAGCTTTAACAAAGAAATCAGGATCAGTCATCGTGTAGCAGACTTCATTGCCTTCCTCATCGTAGGTACAGGCTTCACCACCACCGGAGCCATTATCATCTTCGGTTAACTTCACTGGCTTAATGCCGCCAGTAACACCATAGACCATGTGGGAGCTAACCGCATTGGCAGCCTTGACTCTTTCATCGCTCAACATCGAATTGACCGTATCGATATTTACCGTTGGCCAATTCTTATAAAACTTGTCAAGCTCCTCTTCATCTTCGATGGTCCAGGCATATTCAAAGAGTGCTTCCTCATCAATACCATAAGTAACTAGAGCCCGCATCTTTTGCCTAGCTAAGACCTTGGCGGTTTCGGATGCATTAGAGATACCTAAACCGACGATAACGAAATTACCAATAACGAAGAAAGTAATCAATAATAAGATACTCTTCGTCTTACGGCGTATCACATTCTTCCACGCCCTTTTAAGAAAATTCATTCTTCCTCCTCACTTTCTTTTATTTATCGCAAGACAATCTTATAAATCTTGTCTTCATAAATAACCAATTCACCATTCTTATTGACTTCAACAGCCTTGCCGTTCTCTAAAACGAGCTTCGCCTCAGCACTATATTTCAAAGCCGTAATCTTACTATCTAACTTATAGGTAATATCGGCTTCACTTAGAAAATTCATCAAATCATTGACGGTTGGATAATCGCCTTCATTGATGTTGTAGACCTTACCTTTGGATACCACCGCTTCAACATCCACATTCAAAGGCAGATAAGACTTACAGGCATAATTGGTACCACCACTGGTGCAGGTTGCGGTAATGACCTGTCCTCTTTTATATTCGGTTGAATAGATCTCATTAATTTGTTTTAAGCTGATATTTAATCCTAAATTCTTGGCTTCTTTAGCTAAAACCTGAGCATCCTTAAAGATAACCTCCGGGAAGCTGATACCGACATCCTCTAATTTGAAGCTACTACCCAAATTGATTGTCACTTCGATTTCATTGCTTTCATCAACTCCTAATAAGGTTCCGGAACTGGGACTTTGGGAAATGATATAGGCATCAGAATTGTAATAGATACTTGCCTCAAAAGGACTCGCATTAGCAGCCTTCCAGCTTTCATAAGAATTCTTACTCATCGAGGTAAAATCCGGAACTCTAATCGAATCGCCTAATGATAAATGATAATAGAGCTTATCGCCGGTCTTGACCTTATCACCCTTACTTAGGCTCTTACCCGAAGCATCTTCAATGCCGCAGACATTACCGGCCATAATGCCATTGCAATACCATTCATAACCGGCTTCGATCGTAATCTTATTGGTATCGGCCCAAGCCTTAAATTCTTCTAAGGAACCATCAATAAAATCATTTAAGGCAACTTCTTTAGTCTGCACAACTTCCTTCCCCTTGGAAACACTAATCTCTAAGGTAGAAGAGCGCACAAATTTATCAGCGTCGACATTCAATTTATAGCTGATAACCTGACCTTCGGCCACCGTATCGGAATAACTGGTTACAATCTTCGTCTTACTTAATTTATTTTCTTTAATCCAGCTTTCCAGTTCACTCTTCGTCATATTCTTGATATCAGGTAAAGCGATCAATTCATCCGGATCAGCACCCTGACTGACTAATAGATTTAACTTGACATCCTTTTTAACTAATTCACCAGCTTCAATATTTTGTGAGATAACCACACCCTCATCAAAATCTAAAGAATATTGACTCTTCATGACAATACCGGTGCTATCGATATCATATTGGCGCACCCAGCTGGAAACTTCGCTTTGTTGCTGGCCGACAAAATTAGGCATCTCAATATTCGCTCTGTTTAAAAAGAAATATAGAGCTACCCCCAACAAGCTAAGCAACAACACGCTCAAAACCCCTATCAATAGGCCAGTATAGCTCTTCTTAACCGGGATTCTCTTCTCCTCTTTAAAGCTATCTGGTTTCTCCTTGCTATCAAATTGATTTAAAAAATTCTTCTCACTCATATAGACTTTCACTCCTCTTGTACTAACTGTATAACACTAATACAAAAAAGACAAGCCCTTTAATCATTATTTTTGACTTTTTTGTATATTTAACCCTTTAAATACAGTTATTTATCAGCTTTCAATGTTAAAATAAATTAAATAAATACATTTTAAGGGGGCTATCATGAAGCTAATAGTTGCAATTGTATCCAATGATGATGCGACAGCTGTTTCCACATCATTGAATAATGAAAATTTTCAAGTAACCAAATTATCAACCACAGGCGGCTTCTTAAGAGCTGGCAATACGACCTTACTCATTGGAACTGAGGATGAGAAGGTTGACCATGCGCTTGAGATAATCGCAAGTGAATCCAAGAAAAGAACGGAAATCGTGCCTTCCGCTTCCTCATATGGGGTCAATCACTTTGCGAGTTTACCCATTGAGGTTCAGGTAGGTGGTGCCACCATCTTCATTCTCGATATTGAGAAATTCATTAAAATTTAATTGCTTGAAAAGGCGTCACAAACGCCTTTTTTCATCAACCCTTTTTTCGCTTTGATATATAATCCTTTACCGTCTTATATGCCTTAATGGGAAATCCAACGATAATAGAAATACCAATAATATAATTAACAATTCTATGTCTATCATATACAAGTGTATAAATCATCATCGGTATAATAAACGCAACACACAGAAAAGTGCTGACTGCAAAACATAAATGGAAATTTATCTTTCATATTTGCTCCTTTTTAAGATACATTCCTTTATAATTCCTCGGTCTTCTATTACTGGTACGATAACTACACAAACAACTATCATTATATATTCAGCTCGTAAATAGTTTCTCCAATCCCATAGTACTAACTGTCGATATGCTTATTGTTATCTTTTCGTAAGGCCAAAAATTCCCTTATTGTTTTAACGAATAAACCACCTATTTGAACAAAATATATTGCGATAAGAATACCATATAAATAGTAATGCTCTTTGATTATTTTTAAATAGATTACCACTGGAATTAGATAAAATGCCAATATAGAAACAGATATATCATACCGTACATCCGAACCCTTTTCGTTCACAAGAGGTTCCTTGTTCCGTTTGTAGATCACAAATGTAATTAATGCCCAAACAATAAATGAAACTAGAAAAAAAATCTTTAAGAAAATTCCTTCTCCAATAAAACAAAACAATGCATATATAACCCACGCAATTGCTAACTGTAGCGTATCTTTCAGACAAATTTGTTTCATCATTTTTACCTATTGTATTTTGTAGTCCAAGTTCCCGTTATACCACCAGGTCCTTCCATATAACTACCTGTCCATGTTCCGGTATTATTGTTAGCCGCTCTTAAGTAACGATTATTAGTTGTTTCTCTGTTTGTTAATGTGATTTGTTTTACAACAGTATCATATTGTTTTTCTGATAAACCATTCTTTAATGAAACGCTATCTGTTATATACCAAATCCCATTACTGTCTTGAGTTGTATATTGCTCGACTAAATCTAAAGCATTTTGATCAAGACAAGAAGCATCGACTAGGATATCATCTTTACGATAATCGCCCTTTGGCTCATCCGCTTTAATAATCCCTGCAGATGACAGAAATGACATTATGCATACAAGGCATAATATTATTTTTTTGACTTTCATTTGTCATCCTACCTTTCTCCTCTTATATGAGGTATTCAAATAATACACTTTATAAAATTATATGTCTATACTTTTCTGAAATTATTTTGAAATTTTTTAAAAATTTAACTTAATGGCTTCGTAAAATATAAATATAAAGGAGAATGACAACCATTCTCCTAGCTAACTTATTAGATCTTTGTTTCCCAACGATTACACCAGACAACGCTATTGTAATGACCCTTGAATTCCGATTTGCCAACAATCTTTTCAATGGTAGCTCGGATATATTCGCGACTTGGTGAATAGGAATTGATGAAGGTCTTCATCATCGGTAAATCAATTAAGTGATTGGTGTAATTTAAGGAGATACCGATTGTTGGTACTTCCTTAACAAACCATGGCAATTCGCTGGAATGGGAACAACTCCAACGTACCCGCACATTATTCTCCTGGGCATAGCCCTTCATATTGACAACCATGAAGACAACATCATATTTCTTCTTAAATTCTTCAACTGGTGGGGTTTCAATAATCTTTAGGCGATTAATGGGATCCTGTTTCTCACATTCATATTCATAATAGTCCTTATGATCATCAACCTCGAAACCAACTCTTTCTAATTCCTCAATAAAGACTTGCTTTGTCTTATCAGGTCCATCAAGAATGGAAATCGGAGCACTTTCCACAAAGTAAAGAATCGCTCTTTTCTTTTCTTCAACCTTAATTGGTAATAAATGCTGCGTATCCTTAACTAAAGTAATCGCCTTATCCGCACAATAAGCCGCCGCTTCCTTATGTGAAGCATCACCAATAATCGCTAATTCTTCCTTAGCCGGGAATTTCTTTTCATAAAGTCTAACTTTCGCCTTTAAGCCTAAGATACGATGCAAGGCATCATCTAAACGTTCCTCAGTGATAACCCCATTACGATAACCATCCAACATATAGTTGAAGTCTTCCTCTGGGTCGTTGAAGAAGAGGAACATGTCGCAGCCGGCCGCAATGGCACCAGGTACCTGAACGCTGCGTGGAGCTGCCGTCGATAAACCAGCCATATGGGAAGCATCAGTCAGAATCAAGCCATTGAAGCCTAATCTTTCACGAAGTAAGCCTTGTAATAATTCAGGTGAAAGGGTAGCTGGCATGATGTCTTCATCCTTAAGTTCTGGATTCAATAACTTCTGATAAGCAGGCATACAGATATGACCAATCATAAAGGATTCGATGCCTTCATCAATCAAGGTCTTATAGACCTTACCGAAGGATTCATCCCACTCTTCAACACTCAAGTCATTACAGCCCATAACAAGGTGTTGGTCTCTTTCTTCGGTACCATCGCCTGGGAAATGCTTAGTGCAGCAGAGGATGCCTTCCTCCTTCATGACCTTCATATAAGCTAAACAATTCTCAATAATCTCATTGACATCATTACCGAAGGCCCGATTATTCACAATCGTATTACGCCAATTGAAGAGGATGTCACTGATTGGCGCAAAGGTCCAGTTAACACCAACCGGTTTTGCCTCTTGAGCCGAATGCTTCGCCATAATAGCAGCGAGCTCACTACCACCAGCCGCACAGGCATGCGGTGGGGCAATCATCGTACCACCAATCTTCAAGGCACCATTACCGCCTTGTTCGCAGTTGGCAGCGATGAGAACCGGAATCTTTGATTCCTCAAAATAAATCTTATTCTGTTCCCAAATCTCTTCAACGGTGCCGTTCTGCCATCGGATACCACCGATGTGATACTTGTTGATCATCTCGCGATAGAATTCCTTATCGCGCTTCCAGTTGATGCAGATAAATAGCTGACCAATCTTTTCTTCAAGAGTCATCGACGCAATCGTGTCTTCAACCCATTGAATCTGATCGCTATCCAAGTTAAAAGGTTTTTCTCTTAAATCGACCATCTTAGCCTCCTTCTAATCAATAACCCAATTTAGTTTCAATAACGGTATTAATATCACCTAACTCCTTCAATTTCGCTTCAATATCGCGATAGGTGATTTCCTCATCAATCAATGCACGTAAATCATCAGAATTCAAAACATATGATGCGTGGTCTAAATCTAAAGATTCCGCACTACGATATAATTCCTGACTGGTAATTTCCCAGGGTAAGCAGTGAAATAAAATCGCATTGCCATTTTCATCAACCATCGCTGAACGATTACCGTTCATACCATGATATAAGAGAACTAAACACATCGCAGTCTGCACCGACAAAGGATTGATGATAACGGCATTGAGAACGGTATCACCCGTTGAATCATAAGTTGAGAAGCCCTCAGCTGTTAAAGGTTCCATTGAAGATGTGCAGAGGATCCGAATATTTTTATGTTTTTCCTTTTCAACTTCATCCACTATCTCTAGGAATGAAGAAGTACCATAGACCGTAACCAAGGTATCATAACCATCCTCGGATAGAATTTCTTTCGCTTTGACAACTGATTGCGTAGGGGGGAATTCAATACCTGGATATAAATAAATTTTAATATTGGGATTATCATGTTCCACAACACCAGGTTCGGTATTATTAACTAAATCATCAATGGACATTTGATAAGTCAAACCATAGACTTCCTGTAAACCTTCTAAAATTCCCGCCGTCGTATAATAATGCGATGCAGCGATACTACCAGCGGCACCACCACTGAAGATATAGAAGCCATGTTCGCCACCATCATCTACTAAACCCTTAGTGACCGTATTATAAGCGGCACCAATACCATATGAGGAAGCGCCACAATGCCCCATATTGTAGGGGCTATTCATAACGCTAGAACTAAAGCTGGAATTTTCAGTCACAAAATACATTCCATATTCTTCGGCCAAGGCAACACCACGGGTTACCGCCTCATTGGTAGTAATGAGATTCAAGATACCGACACAACCCTGAGCATAAGCATCATTCATAAAAGCAACCAAACCGTCTGCATCCGATAAATGATCCGAATAATAAAATTGCATCGATAAGGCATCAGCTACCTCATTATCTAAATATTTTTTAAATGTTTCCCAGGTTTCCCCGTATTGGTTAGTCGCAATACCAACCTTAAAAGGAGCACTATACTTCTTACCGGAGATAGTGCTCTTACAGCTCACTAAAGTGAGACTTAACATCGATATGATAACTAAGGAGATAAATTTCTTCATTAGCACAAGATCCCTTTCCGATTAATACCTTAATTATAAAGGCTTTTTAGGCTAGAGAGTTGCTAATTCTTCTTTAGCTAGCTTGATGCGTGCTTGCTCATCCTTACGCTTCTTGAAGAAATAACGATTCGCTAAGAAGACTAGGAATAGCACGAAGACAGTCATGTTGATAACCGAGTTATTAGCTTCCGAGAATTCCATCAAGGCTAAAGCATATTTAAAAATAGAAATAGTCAAAGCAGCGACAATAATCCCGATTGATTCATTGCTGCGCTCACCGATATAACCACCTAACATCATCGCAAACATATGAGCCGTAACGACACCATTGCTGGTTAAGCCTAAGGAAGCTGCTAATTGGGTGGTATAGGCGACATTTAAGACACCAGCCACACACACCAAACCACCCGCAAAGGTATAAGCTAAAACGGTATTTTTAAAGATATCGATACCACTATTTTGCGCAACCAATTGATTGCCTTGGACGGCTCGCGATTCATAACCGAAGGTTGTATATTGGAGCAGAATCATAACTAAGAAAGCCACAACCAAGACCACTCCGATAATAAAAGCGGTATTGTTGATGGATTCCATTCCAGAAACACCATAGAGGTTCAAGCCCTTACCGCCGGTTACTTCATAAGGAACTACTTCCCAAACAAGGCCCATACCGATACCTAAAACCATCGGAGGTACTCTTAAAGTAACGAAGGCAAGACCAGTTAAGAAACCGAAGATTAAACCAAAGACTAAAGAAAACAATAAGAGACCGAAACCACGGAGTCCTAAATTAATCGCAATTGTCCCAC
>Ga0065711_1043630_pt1 | contig 14608 bp, 17 predicted proteins | sample Hoacrofraction12_FD_59098 | JGI IMG/M metagenome (GOLD analysis project Ga0065711, IMG submission 59098) | Hoatzin crop microbial communities from Cojedes, Venezuela - Epithelial fraction 12 v2 (version 2) | ecosystem: Host-associated > Birds > Digestive system > Esophagus > Crop | place...
CCCCGCATCCCTCGGTGCCCACCGTCTCGGCTCGGAGAGCACCCTCGTGTGCCGCGGCCTCGGGGATTTCCGGTGTGCACCCCATCCCGTGTTACGTGGAACAATCTGGCCGGTAAAGTCCCAAAATGGAAGTCCACATGAGTTGATTTTTGTCTCCTTGCAAGCACAGCTCAGCGGCCGCACAGCACCCATCACTCCCCCGCCAGCCAGGCTCACACCTTCACCCTTCCCAGGAGCGGGTCCCAGCCTGTCGCTGCCCGAGGAAGGTGGCTGCAGGATGGGGGACGCGCACGATGGGCGAGTCTCGCCCTCCGCGCTCGCTCGGTGGCCAACCGGCCCAGACCTCGGCTGAGTTTTACGTGTTCGAAAGCAAACTCATGGGCGAGGAGCAACATTTCCGCGTCAGCCACAGGGACAAATCGCCTCGGCTGGCCAGCTCTCCAACACCAGTGCTCATGTGAAGGGCAGCTCAGCGTGCACCATCTCCAGCTGGTGCAAACACACCGGCCGTGTCTAGCAACCTCCACACTCTGCCGGGCTCATCCTCCCCTGCTCTGCCCAGCACCTACAGCACTGGGACATTCCAGTCCTCGGCTCCGGAGGCTTGCTGAGAAGCAGCTAAGAAGTCGACGCGTTTCTGCAGCACAATTCACCGGGAAGGAATCCACACAGAGAATCCAGCTCTGCTTTCCCCACATTCATCAAAAGCACCTAACCGCTGTCCCCAAGTGTGCCGCTCCACCTCATCTCTCACCCCAGACGTGTGTCCGTGCCCTGCCCAAGCCACGCCGAGCGGCTCCAGACGCTGTCTCCCAGGCCCATGCCGGCCCGCACGGGCTCCAAGCAAGCAGCCTCCAGGGAAACTCCTCTGCCGGCATCAGCAGCCGCCGAGCAGTGATTCGGGCAGGAGCTCCCCACCTCCCTTGCGCCGTGTACAACAGCTTGTGTATTTCCCCATGACTGAAGCGTGGTTTGCATATTTATCACAGATGCTCGGTTGCTTTGACGCTGGCCTGGAGGTTTAGAGACGCTTTGATGGTGGCTGTTAACCTCTTTGAGCATCTCCGGGTCCCTCCTGGCCCTGAATACCCCCGGTTTCATTTCCGCCAGGCTGGCAACCTCCCCTGGGGTCCTGACCCTCCCCTTTGGGAACAGCTTTAATTCAGTGGCCTGGAGTGAGGGGTGTGCGTGGGGGGGAAGCACAACGCAGCCTAAGTGACTGATACATCTCCTTCAGCTCCACCATCCTGGTTATCTCCCGGTAGCTCAGTCCCTTTCTCAGGTTCCACTTGCCTGATTCTGTCTCTATTCCTGTGAGCACCACATGTGGTTGGGTCCTGGGTGGAGCAGTTTGAGCTGTTCTGCTTCAGCCCAGTGCATTTTCCCTGTAGTCCTCGTCAAGCCCAGGGCAGGACGCCAGCAAGCCCATGGTGTGGCTGATGGTTTACAAGAGCTGCTGATGCATTTCACCTTTTAGCTAACGTACTTTAAACAAACACCTTTGCGATAACCGTTTCTGAATTGACTGGTCTTTAAAGAGGTATCAATACGCCTGGGGTATGTGTGGCCAAACCTGGAGCATTTTTCTCCTGACTGAGTTTTGTTTATAAATAACTAGCATTAAAATATAGAAGAAGAAAAGAAAAAAACAAACATCTTTTCCACCCTCATTCCCTCCTGCAGCAACGTGAAAACCAGAGCTGAGCCCGCTCAGGCAGCATGGATCTCACAATGGCGGTAGGTACATCGGCAGGTAGCAGAGGGACTGGGGACAGGTGCTGGGGACAGGTGCTGGGGACAGGGGATCACCCTCACCTGTGTTTTCTCAAGTTTTACATTAGCTCTAGCCTGGTCCTGAGGACCGAATGCCCATCAGCGGCTGCAGCGCACTCCTGGGCACCCCTCTTTTCCCCCGATCCAGAGGGTGCACTCGGATCAGGAGTGTGCTTCCAAAGGAGATCTTCTCCTCACTCCTCAGCACCTCCAGAGCAGCTTACTCACTGCTGGCCTGTGCCAGTCGCGCTGTTCCCTGGTGAGGTGAGTAGATACAAGCCCAAGCCTGAAGTGTGGACAGCAGAATATTACGGCTTAGGCACCTTTTCTTTGCGAAAGAGAAAGAGGATTTTGCCAAGAAAAGCTCCAACTTCCTATCCTGAGTCATATGCTTTGACTTATTCATGCAGTTGTCACTGCTCCGCGGATCCTGCCAGGCAGGAACGCTGTCAGGGACGACGCGCTCGAGGTTGGGCAGGTTTTCCTGCAGCAGCTCTGCCGTGCCGTGCTCCGACAAGCCCGGCTGCCACCGAGGGCTGTCACAGCAGTCCTGCTCCCGAGGGGCCTGCCGGTGCAGCCTGACCGACCAAGCTGCAGGGCTACCTCTGGCATCCACGTGGGAAAAGATTTTCAAAGGGCACCCCGAGGTCATTCCTAGAAGAGAAATGTCTTCTTTTCGAGAAGAGAGTGGCCTGCTGGTGCAGAACCATTCACAGGTCTCTGGGCCACCAGTTAAAACCCTAAGAGTTAACTGGGAATTTTCAATTTCAAAAAACCTGAGAGTTGCCTTCTGAAAAATATCCAGCTTGCCCTAAGGGTCCTTGTCAGGAAACTCCAACCCAACCATCTCAGTCTGGATCAGGTTCTCTGCCACGAAGCAGTGGAAGCCCAAATGCCAGTCCCAGTTTGCAGCCCCAGCAGTGACTGGGCCCGTGGGCAGGCTGCTTCAAGCCACTGTCACCCTGCCATGGCAGGTGCCTCCCAGTCCCAGCAGACACCTATTAGTGGCACACTGTGGCCATCACAAAGGACTTTTAAAACAAAACACCCATATCTTTTATTATACTGCCCCAAATACCGGCATTTCAACCCACTTTAGCTCAGAGCCAGAGGACAGTGCCCATTCCTGAATGTCTCTGCCAGAAAGGCTTCCTCCAACACCTCCTTCCTTAACCCAGCTTTTCACCTCTCCTTGCTCCGGGTTTTTAACCCCAGAGCTCGTGGCCCTCGTCCGGGGAGAGAGGCCGTGCACGGATGCACGACGCGCAGCTAGAGCAGCAAACTCTCTGCGTCTCCCGCAGGGGGATGAGAACACACCGAGCCAGTCCCGTGGGTTTTTCTATCTGCAGCCATGTGATCCGGAGAGGTGGAAGATACTCCCTGGCTCTGAGATAAATGAACTTGGACCCTTCTAGCAAAGCATGCGAATGATCAGCATGAAGAGCGAACACTTTCACGCTAATAAGTAATTTTCAACCTGCGTAATAAACCAGAAGACACTAACGACTTCCATTACATCCCCATTAAAAAGTGCTTTCACCTAGCAGGACTCCACAGCCCAGGGTCTCGGGCTTGGTAGTTTGACGTTGCAGCCATTTAAATAAGAGTAAATATCCCATAATTCAAAGTCTGAAGCCTGCTGTGCAGTTTTTTGCGTGTTTTTAATAAATGGGTTGGGGGTGGGGGAATAGCTGATGATACATAACTACTTTTATCATCACAACTTTTTCACCCAAAAGCCACAGTTCTTGTAGGACTCTCCCAAAGCCAATAAATAACCTTGTCTGCCTGAGGAAATTTCTGAAAACACTCCGATTTCCTAGTTATTGATGATATTGGCTGTAGAAAGCAATACCTCCTCTAGACCAGAGTTTCCCACCTTGTATATTTTGCTGTAGACATATTAGCCCACCGTTTCTTGACATGTCCTCTAAGTCATTTCATCTTCCAGGAGCTCGTGAAAACATGGCATAAGATGACCGCTGAGGCTGATACTTTCTTCGACGGATATTTACCCTCCGTGCCACCCCTCTGCCATCAGAAGTTTCAGCAAACGTATTTCAGATGCTGCTACAAAGAGAAATGAGGTATAAATGCTCTAGCACCCCTCTTCAAAATGCCTTAACCTCTCCACGTTTCAGACGAGATGTCCAGCATCCCTCCCAGGTCCCGACTGCCCACAGCAGCCCTGGAAGCCCCTGGCTCAGCCCAGCCAGGGATGTGCCATTCCCACAGAGAAGCGAACCGTGCTGGCAACGTCCTGCGAGTCTCGGGAGCCATCAGCACCTTGCGCCAGAGCTGGCCGGCGACATCCATCTTGCTGCCTCATGCCTAATGTACAGGGAGGCACCAGCCAGCCTCTGCTCCACAGAGCTCAATTAATTCAAGCGGTGGCAGCTTGTGCAGGTGCCCTAAATGCTCCCAAAGACTCAAGGTGAGAATCAATAAGATTTACAGCTGGAATTGCTGGGATATTTTCCTCTAAGCACCTAAGGATAATTAACAGCCAAAAGGCTCAGAGTCAGCCACCAAAGTTATGAAATACTAAATCAGAGGCAACTCCCAGCAGCTTCATTCACTCCCATTGCAGGTTGCACATTCATGATCAAACCAACAGCCACACATAGCCACAAACCCTCTCTTTTCCTATGGGACTCCTTTCAGTGGCCAGCAGCTATTTAAATATTGTTTTACCCCTCTGCAGACAAAGCAAAGCCCTTGGCTTTGCCATTCAAATCCTAGCCTGACCCACAGCACAATTACACCACCACCGGGTGTTTCTACGGCGAGCAGCATGCTGGGATCTGTGCGCTGCACCGAGACGTACGGATCTGATGGGTGCTGTTCTCCTTGGGTAGCTGGGGAAATGAGGAACAGCAAGAAGAAAAGTTAAAAGCTTCTTGTTATTTTGTGTACAGGAGTTCAGACTTTTGCCCCCCAACTTTTGAGGGCACTGGGCATCCTACCACGATGCTTTCCTTCCCACTTCTGCAGCCACACCAACTCTGTCGCCAGGCACAAGCACCCATCAGCCCGGGCTCCACTGGGCATCACGGGGGTACCAGAGGAGGAGGAACTGGGCAGGAACTTCATTGGGAGCCAGTCCTGAATGGTACAGCCGAGCTGCCAGGCCAGCTGTCCTGCTTGCCATTCAGGTGTCCTCCCGTCACCTGCAGCCGAGGGTCTGTGCACACCCACTCCCTGCCCCAAGGATCGGCCATCACACCGTGGGTGGCAAAGGGCCCCAGAGGGGACAGCTCATCTCTCTGTGACCAAGAGCTGTATCGTGCGCTTGAACACAAGGGGCCGAAGAGGGTGCAGCTCCATGCCTGGTTCTGCCTGACCCCCAGGTGTGACTTAAATGACCTTCCTTTAACTGCAGGGATGTGCTGTCACGCTCCTGGTGGGGCAAAGATCTTCCTCCACCATGCACGTTCCTGCTCCCATCCCTGCTCCCGTTGTGGGGAGATTTCCATGCTGAGCTCTTTTTCTTGGCTTTTCTCCCATGCTGTCTCTTGGGGGGAGCTCCATCCTGCACAGACACTCCCCCTCCAGCCAGCACCGCTCTCCTGGAGCATCCAGCATCCAGAATACAGGGGGGACCATGGCTCCAGCCCGCTCTCAGCATCCCTTCCTCTCCACTTGTGCCCTGCAGCGAGCCAGGCTCTCTGGCTGTAACTTCCACCCAGCCTCGCCAGCTTTGTGTTTGCTTTCCCAAATATTTTGCTGGTGCAAAGGAAACATCAGCCTGCTGAATCGTGAGCTGAGCCACCTCCGTCTCCCAGCTGAAGGCCCACGAAGTGGGAGAGATGATAAACTGGAAGCAAAGCGATGCCAAGACATAGACCAGCACGCGCCGGTCCTCCCCACCCCACCAGCCTGTCCTGGTGCCACCAAGTCAAGCTGGGGACGGTCCCCTTGGCCAGGATGCTGGCACCGCCACCGAGCCTGCCGCAGCCTCCCGATAACGCCCCGTCAGCAGCTGATCAGCGAGTCAGGGGTGAAAGGGCTTCAGTAAAGTGCAGTGCCAGCACCCAGCTGTGGCCACCGATGCACAAGCGCGGTCCATGGGACACAGGCAGTAGGATTAAGAGATCTGTGTCAGCAGCAGGCCTGTGTATACAAACACAACAGCTAAAAGGGCCCGTGTTCATGCTTTGTCCCCAGGGAGGGCATCAGGGGTGGGAATGGGTTGTGGAGGGGCGGACGTGCGGCATCCGTGTCAACCCTTCTTTCGACCGCGCAGCCCGCAGGGTGGTGGGGCTGGGGACGGCAGAGTGAGATTAGCCTGAGCAAGGGGAACCCCCATATCTCACATAATCACAGAATCACACGGAATGGTAGGGATTGGAAGGGACCTCTGTGGGTCATCTAGTCCAACCCCCCTGCTGAAGCAGGGTCACCTACAGCAGGCTGCACAAGACGTCATCCAGGTGGGTCTTGAATATCTCCAGAGAAGGAGAATCTACAACCCCTCTGGGCAACTTGTCCCAGGGCTCCATCACCCTCAGAGGGAAGTTCTTCCTCATGTACTGGTGGAACTTCCTGTGCTTCAGTTTGTGCCCATTGCCCCTTGTCCTGTCGCTGGGCACCACTGAGAAGAGTCTGACCCCATCCTCCTGACACCCACCCTTCAGATATTTATAAGTATATATTAGGTCCCCTCGCAGCCTTCTCTTCTTCAGGCTAAACAAGCCCAGCTCCCTCAGCCTCTCCTCGTAGGAGAGATGTTCCAGTCCCCTCACCATCCTTGTAGCCCTCCGCTGTACTCTCTCCAGTAGCTCCTCATCTTTCTTGAACTGGGGAGCCCAGAACTGGACACAGTACTCCAGATGGGGCCTCACTGGGGCAGAGTAGAGGGGGAGGAGAACCTCTCTCGACCTGCTGGCCACACTCCTCTTGATGCACCCCAGGATCCCATTGGCCTTCTTGGCAGCCAGGGCACACTGCTGGCTCATGGTCACCTTGTCATCCCCCTGCTCCCCTCCCTGCAGAGACCTGGACTGGGGATGCCATATAATGCCATAGTGCCTGGAAGGTTGTAGGGAGCTCCCTGGCTCTGTAGTGGCCCTCAGAAGGGCTGGAGAACCTCACCTGGTGCTGGAGATGGGAGCAATGGAAAGGAATTGCTCTGCCAGTGCTTTAAAAAAGTCAGCCCGAAGCTGTTGCTGTAAGAAAGGTTCACTGAGATGAGCAACTGCAAAAGCATCAAGTGGAGCATATCTAATTAACCCCAAAATACAGCACATGTGCTTTCCCGGCTCCAGGGGGCAAACAAGACTGTGGGATGCTCATGGACACGCTCCTGCAAATCATCCAGGAGGATCCTGAATCCACTGCCCACGGAGAGCCAGTGGACCAGAGTCCAGGCTGCGAAAGACTGTGTTTTATGACTTTGTTCTTGCCCTTGCCTGTTCTACCCTTGTACTTCCCGACGAGCTCCTGCGGTTCTTGACAGCCAAGTGAGCAATGACGGAAAAAGACACCCACCCCAGGGACCTGAGACAACCTCTGCCTCCAACAGTCTCAGTGGAAATTAATACAGGATAGGAAGTTTAATTGCAAAGCCGGGGATGCAGTGGCTATGTTCTGCATCAGTGCATTCATTTTTATGATTACATCAAGCGATATCAATTATATCAAGCAAATGAAGAAGTCCTGATGACGTTAGCTGGTGGAGGTTGTAGCAGTGGTGATGACTACTGACCAGCTCCAGCCATGCTGGGTGAGAGGGATCTCCAGCCAGAAGTACAGAATTTGCAGGTGTGTTTTGTTATGTTTTGGCTGCCCGATTTCATGCTGATGTGAGAGTTCTCCGCATCCATCGAGAGGGACGATGCTGAAGCATAAGGGAGTCTGACCTCCTGCGAGGCCGGTTGTTAGGCTTCGAAGTTAAATCAAGAGCAAAATAAAGACAACATGAAGCTGCTTGCAGTCGGAGCCAGGACTTCTCACCTGTGTTTCAGTCTGTTCAGTTTTCACGGTCTGCAGCTAACCCCATTTGTTCCTAAATGTGTTTTCATCCGGCAGCAGCAAGGCCAGGACATCACAGTAGAAACAACTGGGGCCAGACAGCAGCTCATCCTCTTCAGAGAGGGACACCTTTCAGGCCCTCTCCATCCTCAGAACAAAAAAAAAAACAGGGGAAAAAGCACATGTCTCTGTCCTAACAAGTGGCTTCTAAGCTCCAGCTCCCACAGCAAAATCTTGTTTCTGTTTCAGTAGAGCCAACACCAGGTCGGCACAAGACCACCTGAAGGCAGCCTTGAGGACTTTCCAGCTCTTCAGAAACACTTGGCAGCAATTTATGTCCTAAACCAAGATCGCCCCACAAGTCTGCCGGGCAGGAGAGACCTCTTCGCACTTGGAACAGGGCTTTTTGAGCTCTCTTCCAGTCTATAACCTTATCTTACTGTTTTGTAATTCCTCTCCTAAAGATGAAAAACCAAGGCTCGTGCCAAACCAAAACACCTCTGCAGTTTATCTGAGTGGGGAGGAGCACACGATGGTGGCCCAGAGCCTGCAGCAGGATGGCAGCCGGAGCCTGCAGAGATGCCAGGGACGGTTTAATCTGACGTGGCCCGAGACCTTCCCGGTGCAAGACAAGAGAAAGACAAAAGCTGCATTAGAGGTTGGTTTTGATTTTCTCTCCTGCCTGGTGGACTGAGGCCACCAGAGAGGGGAAAACCCAGCGCAGCGTCAGTCCCTGCACACACATCCGTCCCCTCCTGCACCTGCCAGACCTCCAGTTCCTCCTGCCAGCAGGTCCTGAGGCAGTTCTGCTCCGTCAGGCACGAGCCATCCTGCTCTGCACAGCACTGCAGTTCCTGTGCCAGTGCTGGTCATTTCTGCAGCTGCGCTGCCTTAGATGTTAATTTAATAATGTCCTTTAGTCAGCCTCATTAAGGCACCTCCTGCCTTTCCGCACGCGGTGACAGCATGTTACTGTTGCCAATAATGTTGGCAGAGGACGGGACATCGAGCTGCTGGTGCTCACACTGACCACGGGGCACCCAGGCATATCTTCTGCTTGATCTTCAGACAAACACAGATAACTCCTCCCAGGGCTTCCTACCCTACCTCCCCCTTCCCACGCTCCCTGGGGGACCAAACACTTCCATGTTGTCCCCTTTCCAAGGAAGGGATCGGTGACAGATGCAGGGCACTGTTTGGGATGGCGCTGTCCTTTCACAGGGCGGTGGAAGATGCTCCCGTGGAGCTTCCCCAAGCGCTGGTGTTCCGGGCACTTTGCCTAGTGAAGCGGTTCTCCATGCAACCCCTCTAGAGACCTACTTGGTTGTGACAGCCCAAGCACCAGGAAAACCCCCAGGGAAACTTCAGTGAGGTCAGATGCTCACATTTCAACGTTTTCTAACACACTACATAACTCTTTTCAGCCCATCTTGAAGGAGCGGCTGGCTGCTGGAGCACAACCCTGCCCCTTCGTCCCACTCCCAGCCATGGGACAGGGCTTGGAGCTGGCTCCTGGGCTGGCCCTGTCCCAGGAGCTGCTGCTGCTGTTCAGCAGGTCACAGCACCAGCATGAGAGCAATCAGGATCTGTCCTTCCCTCGAAGAACCGGTTCCCCACACAGCATCAAACAACAGTTTTCCTCAGGCAGAGGCCAGGGACGCTGTCCTGCTCAGCGTTGCTTTTCAGATAGGCAGGCTGCAAGTCGTGAGGTTCACGTGAAGATGGGAGATAGCACAGCTGGGCTCTGAGCACACGGCTCTCCAGAGAGGCCAGAGGGACTGAGTGAGCCAGCACGGCTTTGCCCATGATAAAAGCCCCAGCACCCATGTGTGTAATCAGGAGAGGGCAGCCCCGGCTCTTAACTGCATCTCCGGGGAGCCAGGCTGGGTGGGGTGACACAGGCACCCAGGACCCAAGTGCTGGAGATAACTCGGCGCCCTGGGAGGCAGAGCTGGCAAGGGAGAGAGGGGCCTGCCCCTGACGGGGACAGTTTCTCACCACAGCAGATGCTGGTGCAGCCCAAGTAGTTGTGCAGCCATGGTGGGCTTCCCTGCACGGTCGGTCCCTCGGGAACCAGCAATGCCGGTGCTGATGCTCCCTCCCTTGCCGCGGACCCCTGTAGGAGAAATCCCCCCATCTCTTCTTCCAGGGAGAGGAGAGCCAGAGACTAACAAAAGAGATGTTTGGGGGTGGCTCAGAACCGGGGCCGCAGGTCCTCCACCGCCAGCATCCCCAGCTGGTCCCAACCACCTCTTCTCCCACTCAGAAGCGCTTGCAGTCTCGCAGACTGGCTACTTGCTTGCAGCAGCCTCGAGTGTCCCTGTGGCCAGGCTCGGGCTTCCTAAAATCATACGGCACCGAAGCAGGGCCTGGTTCCAGCTTTGCAACTCCCACCGTTCCTCCAGGGACAGCTCAATCCCATTCCCATGCCCACCCCCCTGGCAGGAGCTGCTCCACCAGCAAGGGCTCCACACTCTCAAAGAAGACATTTCCCTCTCCCTATAATTAATTTTTTTAAAATCTAAGCAAGGTATGAGGGGAGCCTGGTGGACTGGAGAAGACGCGCCCAGCTACCTGCCAGGGATTACAATTTTTTCCCCACTTTTTTTTCCAGGGTGGCACAGCCCCAAGCCTCCACCCAGCTGGTGGGGCAACACCAGACACTTGCCAGCCCTGACCTGTGACTCAACAAAATCACCCGCTCCTGTGAGCAGACACCCCAGAGGGTCCTGAGAAGAGGGGTGTCCTCAGCCCCCTCGCAGCATCGCCTGTTGTCAGGTGCCAAGGGAGAGCTTCTGCTGCCTTGGCCAGCCATGCACCCCCGTGGGCTCTGGCTGTGCTCCCAGCTGTGGTGCAGGTGCCATGGAAAACCCCCTGAAAACCTGTTTACAGCTCTCACAGACTTGAACTTCGCTTTTTTATTATTTTCCCAGAGAGTGGAGGGGGGGCTTTCCCCCTCTCCCTGGCCCCCAGGACTCACTCTCGAGAGCGATCAGAAACCACCGCTCTATGCAGTGGGAATTGCTTATCCTTCCCAGGAAGGATGGGAGCCCAGGATGGGGCAGGGAGAGAGATGTCTGGACTGTCACCGTGTCCCATGGAGCCCCAGCGAGGTCGCAGTGGTGGCTTTGGGGTGACTGGGGGCAGGGAGCAGCCCAGAGCCGGCTTGGATTTGCCAGTGTGCTTCCCCTTTCCTGCTGGCAAAGGAGCCAGGGCACAGCAAAGCTGAGGAAAAAGCCCCTCAGCACACCAGGAAAATCAGTTTGGAAGGAAATGCTGCTGCTGGCTGCTTCCAGGCTCACCCTAGGAACTGGGGAGCCCCGGGCAGCGGAGACACAGCCCGAGCCCGGCTTTGCCACCATCTGCCACCCAGCCAGCCCGGCCCAGTGGGGACCGAACGCAGCCTGCCTCGGAGGGGACCCAGGGCACCGATTCCCTCAGCTGGGGGATGTCTCTTTCATCCAAAACTCATCAAAACCAGCCATTTCCCTCTTTCCAAAGGGAAGCGTTTGACCTACAGGGGCAAAGGGTTTGACTGAAAAGCAGCTAGCCCGGGGCAGGGAAAGATCTGCTGGCAGGCAGCTGCCTGGCTTCAGCCCAGAAATAAATCTCAGGAACACGCTGGGATGTTTGCAAGGTGTCCCCAGCGCAGTACGGGTTGATACGCCCTGGCTCTGGCTGGGACTGCCAGCTAGTCCCCGAGATAGCATCTCAGCTCCCAGAGCCGGCATCCCACAGCGCCGGTGCCAGGCCAGGCAGCGACGCTGCTGCAGGAGCAACAACCTTTGTGCACCTATAGATGCAAATATTTACATGTGCAATAAATTTATATAAAATCCGATTTTTTATGGGTGTTCAAAGGAGACATTTTTTTGTTTCAGTGTCCTCTGCTCTCAGGGCCAGCGAGAGCCGATTCCTTGCCCCCGTCTCCCCAAATCTCAGCTCCACAGAGACCCCAGCTGCCACCGACCGCAGCTGCATCCTACACGGGTGGGCTGGCAGAAACCCAGCGGTGAAAAAGCCCAGAGGTTTCGTGCTCCTTGCAAATTTGGAGAGAATTTAGAGGGACGATTCCTAAATGCGGCTGCTCCCTGCGGTGCCCTGCGCTCCTCAGGGATGGGAGAGCCAAACTTCCCCCCAGAAGAGCGAGAGCCCGGCTGGGAGGACGCGCCGAGGGCTGGCAGGGCTGTGGGGTGGCGTGGGTAAATCACCCCACAGCACCCCTCGTCCGGGGTTCCGTCTCTGAGCCCCTTTGGGTCCCGCTGTGCCAGGAGGAGGGTCCCAGGGGTGCCAAACGTCTGCCTTTCCCACCACCAGCAGATGACTGGGAGGTTTCTGCCGAGGGATCGGGTGGTTTCCAGCCGTTTACGCCGAGTGTCCAGGGGGTGGCACATGTGGACTGTGGCCAGTGGCTCCGCTCGGGACTCTCAACCAGCCCTGGGTCACCTCCTGCCCAGGGGTGCTGCTGGCCAGGGGACGGTCACCCGTGGTCGGGCAACACGTGTGTCCCGTATGGCTCCGTTGAGTTTTTCCTGCTGCGGGTGAGCAGGGAGACGAGACGGAGCTGCAGACAGGCTGGGCTTGCCTGTCATCACAGGTGGATGTGGCACTGCCCTGTGCAGCTCCGCGGGCACCACTGACGATTCTCCTTCTCTGGAGATATTCAGACCGCGCCTGGACGAGATCCTGTGCAGCCTGCCCTGGGTGATCCTGCTTTGGCAGAGGGGTTGGACTAGATGACCCACAGAGCTCCCTTCCAACCCCTGCCATGCTGGGATTCTGTGAAGCAGAGCCCTCCCCGGGGACCCTGCCTTCCCACCGCCAGCCAAGCAGGGATGTACGGGTGGGATGCGCTTGCTGCTGGCCTGCCCCCTCTGCCTGCGCCCCGGGAGCCATTCCCACCCTGCCCGACACCACGCTCTCGCTCCAGCGCTGATCCTTTCCATGGCTGGTGAGGATGAGCTGCCAGGATGATGTACTGAGAGGGACAGAGGATTCTCCGGCTCTCCAGGGGTTTGGCCATCACCAAGCAGCTGCCTGAAAGCATGCCCAGCTGGCAGCTGCCAGAGTGGCAGCACAAATCCCTGATGCTGGGTTGGTTACTCCCCTCCTGGCTGCCGTGCAGGTCCCAGGGGTATTTCCCTCTAAATTGGGGATGGCTGTGAATTGCAAGAGCTCAGCCTGGAGCATTCGTGCTCGTTGACAGGGCAGGGATGGCCATCTCCTCCCTTGAGGAGACATGGCTGCAAGAATAGGATCTGTCCTCATAAAAACTCCCTTGAGCTGTTCCCTGAATATCAAACTGCTCTGTTTGTTCTGGGACAACTCACCTGCCAGACAGATATTACAGCTGCTCTTGGGTGTTGTGTTCGGGAAGGCACCAAAGCGTCAGCTGTGTGCACTCTTGTTGACACATCTGTCCAGCTTCCAGGGCCACCACCACTCTCCTCTGAAGCCCTGGTCAGGCTTAATCTTCTTGGGGGCTCTGTGCGGCACGGTGCCATTTGCGGATGGTGGCGTTGTCCAGGCGCCATTAGATCACGCTGCTGTCAGCCTGCAGGCGGTGGGATCCAGCGCTCAGCACTGCAGGGAAAGGGCTGGGCTGGGGTTCAGGACATGCAGGCTGGTCCAAAAGGAAGCGGGGAACCGTACAGGTAGCGCGTTCATAACCACAGTGAGTTGTGGGGTTTGTGCTTCAGGCTGATGCCTCTCATGGAAATCTGGAAAAGCTTCAAAAGGCTCATCAGCAACAAGCATTAGCCTGTGGGATGGAAACCGTGTGTGGAGAAGCCATGTACAGGGCCACGAAAGGAGGAAAAGGAGACTGAAGGGCAGGTCCCAGGGTGGCCTCACAAGCCACCTCAGTTGCAGGGTAAGGGGATGTGGCAGCCTTCCCGCAGTCCCCCTCCAAGTTCCCAACTCCAGCCAGGGAGTCAAGGGATGCGTGACAGGGCTGTCCCCAAAGCCCACCCCATGCGAGTTCCATAGGGCCCCACTCCCACCGCCGTCTCTGACATCTCCTGCAGGAAGCCAGGCCACCCCACAGTGGGCTTCACCACCACAGCTTCTGCTCCAGTCTGCTCGTAAGATTGCTGCACCCCCAGGGAGGCACTCGGGTCCCAGGGGAGACTGCACCCCTGCACGGCACTGCGCTGCCTTGCCCTGTACCCCTGCCCTGCATTGCACTGCCCTGCCCTGCACCCCAGCACCCCAGAACCGCATTGCCCGCAGCACCGCACTGCCCTTCACCCCAGTACCTCACTGCCTTGAATCCCAGTACCCCATTATGGCACTGCCTTGCATCTCTGCACCCCAGCACTTCCCTGCCCAGCAACACACTGCCCTGTATCCCAGTACCCCACTATCACACTGCCCTGCATCCCTGCACCTCAACACTGCCCTGCACCCCAGCACTGCCCAGCCCTGAACCCCAGCACCCCAGCACTGCCCAGCCCTGTACACCATCACTGCCCTGCACCCCAGCGCTGCCCCGCTCTGCATCCCAGTACATCATTATCGCACTGCCCTGCATCTCTGCACCCCAGCACCGCACTGGCCTGCACCCTAGCACTGCCCTGCGCTGCATCCCAGTACACCATTATCGCACTGCCCAGCACTGCCCTTGCACCCCAGGACCCGCACACCACACTGTCCTGCACCTCAGCACCGCACTGCCCTGCATCCCAGTATTCCAGCACCCCACTGTCCTGCATCTCTGCATCCCAGAACCTCACTGCCCTCAGCACCGCGCTGCCCTGCACCCCAGCACTGCCCTGCATCTCTGTCCCCCAGCCCAGCCCTGCCCAGCCCTGCCCCCCGGCTCTGCGCCGCCCGGCCCCGCAGCCCGGCCCCGCAGCCCTCC
>Ga0065711_1043628_pt1 | contig 14606 bp, 19 predicted proteins | sample Hoacrofraction12_FD_59098 | JGI IMG/M metagenome (GOLD analysis project Ga0065711, IMG submission 59098) | Hoatzin crop microbial communities from Cojedes, Venezuela - Epithelial fraction 12 v2 (version 2) | ecosystem: Host-associated > Birds > Digestive system > Esophagus > Crop | place...
GGGAGGTTGTGGAGTCTCCTTCTCTGGAGATATTCAAGACCCGCCTGGACAAGGTCCTTTCCTGCTGTAGGTGACCCTGCTTCGGCAGGAGGGTTGGACTGGGTGACCCACAGAGGTCCCTTCCAACCCCGAACATTCTGTGATTCTGTGATTCTGTAAAGGTTAAAGAAAGAAAAAAAGTGTTTCAGCCAAAGATAACACTCATCAGTACATCTGCTGATGCCATTAACCAGATTTCTCAGTGGCTGGAGTTGCATGGAAAGATAAATAAAAATGCAAAACTTCTCCTTTGTACATTTAAAGTGGTGTTGTTAGATTGCTAAATCTTAAAGGGAGTAAAAATTCTCCAGTAGAAGCTGACTATTCAGCAAAAAAAAGTGTAACCACCTCCGTATCAAGTCATGATTTTATTTGGCGATGACACGGGCACTGAAACTGTGCACAAAGTCTGAAAGCAATCAATTCACCTAAAATCAGGTACAAAGAAGCCTGCAGTGATAAATAAGTGGATCTTTAACAGCTGTTGTGGCGCGCTCAAATCTAATCTCCTGTTCATTCATTCAAGTTATAACAACAGGCTGATACATGGGTGTTTTGTATCAGTGCAGAGAAAACAGTAATTCCAGAATTTGTTTATTCAGCTCAGATGCGAACTACAGCACATTCGGTCTCATCCCTGCTGACTCAAGAAGGATACAAGGCAAAGAATTTAAACAGCATTTGTAACAAGGTCCTGTAAATGAGGTTCACTGACTGAGCAAGCGAAGTGCAGGAGAATCTGTAAGCACTTTCCTGTGCCTTGAGGGTAACGTTTCCAGTTTCCTGCATCCCGTACAGCCGCATGTTTATTTTAAAGAATCACCTGAAAGTCAGGCTTTAGTAATAAGGCGATAGAACACGTATCAATAGTAGGACGCAAGAAGTCAGGTTAGGAATAGCCAATGTCCATATTTCAAATATACGCACCCCAAAAACGTATCAAGGGCACTTGCACTCCTTGCACAGAAGCAAGGCTGTGTTTCCCTTGTGTAAAGTGGAGGTGACTTACAAAGCATCATCACGCGTGTTCCTCCAACTTCAGCAAAAGCGGCTTTATATTTAATTGTCAGCAGACAGCTACAGTATTATCAACTTGGAAATAGGGTAACTGAAGTATTTTCAGCCCCATAATTAGCACTGTATTACCGCCTGTAATAACAACTGGAAACTGATGGTAAACAATATGAACCTATTTCATTACTCAGCAATTACATAAAAATAAAGGACAAATACTGAAATGTTTAAAATTCTCGCAACAACAATAATCTAACACCTGCATCTTTAATAACGGGTAGTGAGATCTGCTAACAATAACAACATTTTCAAATGATTTGTCTCTAAATTGATGCAATCCTTGCACCATCTCCACCTCTGACAGTTTTTTAGTGTTACTAATTGTTGGGAGTAAGAAAAACAAGATACTACAGAAGGATGTAGTGAGTAGCAGTATCGCCAAAAACAGGCAGATCCAATTCCACTCCAGGAATAAACCGCCTTGAGCAGTCACCAAGCAGCACGTTAAGCCAGCACGAAGGAGCAAATGCAAGAGCCAGGAGCACCTCAAACACCAGAAAGCAAATTCAGGAATTTAGTAAAAGGTGCAGGGCAAGAGAAAGAGGCTGTTCTAGCGGGCAAGAAGTCAGATACAAAAACCCAAAGGAGAAAGAGTAATCTGACTGTCAGCAAAGATGCTTTCTGTTAATTCGGGAATATATGAAGCTCACTTTTTCTTCAAGTAAAACATTCTCTCCCCTGCAAATGACAGAGCAGATTAAAAGGAGGCAGCGTATTCAGCAATCTCTTCAACAGACAGACTGCTACAGAAACAGAATATTGGTCCTCTGTCAAAACTTAGCTGACAAAGTGATGTGATATCCAGTGCTGCTTCTCCAAGAATTACAGTTTCCTTAGGTTTCTGATTAGCATTGAAGTCACTCTTCTCTATAATCACTGCTTTTATTAATTCTTTCTACCAATTTCTGCAGACATTACTTTTTCTGCTTAGGTTTCAGAATACTCAGTGCCACGTCCCCCTGTTGAGAAATGTCACTTAGTAACACCAGAGATAATCGACTCCTTTTTCTTATGACAAGCTGCCTCCTTCTCACCAAAAAAAGAGAAGAATCAAAAGAAAAGAAAAAAACGTCAAGCATCTTGGATGAACCACTCAACTCTTTCTGTATCAAGCTCCAGAGATGAAGGAGAAATAGCAGCTTTTCACCAGGTGGGATGAAGCACCGTATCTCGCCCCTGGCCTGAACGACCAGCTTTCAGACGATTAACATCAGGGCAACTCGGACATGGTTAAGGAAGCTAAAAATGAGAATTGGACAAACTGGCTTCACGAAGCATTGCCAGAGGTACACAACAAACCTTGCAAGCAAAGGGAATAATGTCCCTCCTCTCATTTTTAAATTTAGATTTAAAAAAACAGGTAGTAATTTCTAAAAACTGCAATTTTCAGCCTGGCATTCCCCAAAACTTTACTAATGTAGCTCAACACGAGATCACTGAACATCAAGGAGTTCAGTACACATGCAAACCAGCATGGGAAAAAAAAAAATTGCAGCAGCAACTGAAACTGCACACTGTTCCCCTGAGGCAGAAGAAAAGAAGTCTCCAAGTGGCTACACCTCCTGTTTAACTAAAAAACAACTAGTAGAAAGCTTTTAAGAAGCAGCACTATACAATATACTTAACCTGCCTAATCTGAGAAGTGATGAAGAGTTTTAGTAATACTTTGCTGCAGCCTGAAGATGAAAGAACGAAACAAAGCTTTGCTTTTCATCTTAATGCGATAAACCACACATTTAACACTTTAGTATCACACTGAAGATTATCTACCCAGTAAATAGTGACAGAAAGAAAAGCATTTACTATGAGGTTTTAGTACCTGGAGGTCTCCTTGGCCTGCTGAAGTAACAATACACCTAACAAGTGGCATTTTCAAATAATACAAAGAAAAAAAATGCATTTAAACCCCCCTCCTACTTCACATCGGTGAATATAATTTGTATAAGAATACATTGTACTATAAAACAAGAGAGGATGCTACATAGCAGAATGACATTTCCCTTGCATAATGCTACCAACACCGGTGAAAGCAAACAGTTCTTAGTTATTGGGTTTATTTCATTAAAATTATCAATAATTTTTTAAGACAGTAAAACCATTCAAACTGCTCCAAATGACTTCTATTCTACCAATCCTTTAAATTACCCACCCTCTTACCTTAGCCAGCTATCTGGTCTTTCTGACCTATACTCCCAGGAAGGTCTCTGAAGGACAAAGGAGAAACAGCTGGGTTTTAGTCTGGTGCCCAGACACAGCACAGACTAAAGAACTCAAAGGCTGAAATTTGAGAGGAAATATTAAGTGGTTCAATACCTACTACTGGCAATCTTCAGCACATCTAATTCTCAATATGAGCCAAGAACTAGAGCACATGCGAACTTTGATTTCTGCCAGGATATACATGGGAGATTTCTAACAAAGACCGCAACAAATGTGTCCCAAATAGGCATCACCTTCTGTCAAATTCTGATTTCTGATGGATAATGTAACTCCAATTAAGAAAAAAAAAAATAGAAGAAAAAAATCTACCTAGCAACATGCTTTTATATTTAATTGTATGTGGGGAAAAAAACCAAACAAACAAACGAAACAAAATTAAAAATAACCACACTATCTTTCTACGACTCTGCCTCATACACATTCAATAAACTCTGGCTCCATTTTCAAACACCCCAGCCTAAGGACAGGTTCTGACTACCTATGCTCAAAGGTCTAAAACTTTGCCAGGATTTAACTACAAAACAGTTCAGTACTCAGAACTAATAAAAGGCAATGGCACCAATGCCATGAGTAAATGCATAACTATTTAGTCCCTAAAACTCGCTATTACATGCTGTTTCGCAAAAGGCTCCATGAACTGTGCAAAATCTCCTTGCCCCAGGTTAATTTTTTTCTCCCTGTTTTTAAAGACAGTTTCCGAAGGTTTCTTAATTGAGCTTACCGCAGCACTAGAAATTAACACAAGAATCACATGCCAGCCACCAACAGTTGTTATTCAACATGATTTTTTGCTAATTACTGCAAGATCCTGTTTTAGCACGGATGAATCTTGCGCTTCCACATCAGGAAGCAAGCGGTTCTAACTTCTAACCTGTAAGCCATTTCCAAGCAAATACTTTGGATACGCTTGTCACACTGGCTACGACAAAAATTGCTTTATATGTGTACCACACAACTATTCCAAAAGATTTTTAGAGCAAATGTCTGCACTCAGTAAACCCTAATAGAGCGCATGCAGCCTTAAGCAGAACAGCATGAAATTTAATTTCGACAAATCCACTTGAGACCAAAAAGCACACAGTATGCGGCAGAGAAGAATCACCTGCGTCTAAGAACATATAGAAACAAAAACGACACTTCTAAATGAATGCCCGTTGAAAGATAAATTCTGCCTATCTGCAAAAAGCCACACAGACAGAAAACCATTTGTAAAAGAAAAAACTATAAAAGAAGCTGACTATCATTGCAATGAATCTGCCTCAGCCTACGACCTAGTTACTTAGGCAGACAAGTAGGACAGGACCCGATGCATCGAGTGCTCTTTCTTTAAATTTCATTTGGAATATCAGAAGTTCTCTATCAGATGTAAAATGAGAACCCCTAAATAAACCAATCAAATATCCACCTAATATTTCACAATATTCATGGGATACATTGGCTTTCTCACCCTGACCCTCATGTAGCTGGGAGCGGGGGAAATCACAACTCATTCCCACAAGCTCTCACAAATCTGATTCCTCCATTTCTCCATTTGCAGAACCCTTCAAAGCCTCAGAATTCATTTCTTTAGTTCTCTTCACAATACTGAAAAACAACAAATAAAGCACCAGTGGGAGCAGAAGGAGAGGGGGGTGATGAGAATCAATTACTGCAATTCCAGCCTTAAATGCCGCCCACACACCGACCATACTGTATGAAAAAAGTTGAACACGCTCGTTTCATTACCATGAAAGAAAGAAACAGAGGGAGAGAGGAAGGGATAGACAGAGATTCCTTCCACAATCAAACTTCTGCCAAAATTATATCATGCCAAACTCTGGGTAACAGTAACACAAATGTCATTTCTTGGAGCATATTTAAGAGTATATATTTCATTCAGTCCACTACTATACTGAGAGATAAATACAGTATTTCACGGGGCTGGCTGGGTTGGTCATTTTAAATTACTAATTTACCTGTAAGAGTTCTTTTCTGTTTGGAAAAAAATAAGTTAATTCTTCCTTGAAGAGCTTAAATATTATTTCAGTATTAGGGAAAAAGAAACAATTGTAATGTATGAAAGCTTGAGGATTGTTTCACCTCACAACACTCTCGTTCTGAAGATGCAGTCCAGAGCCACGTCTGCGCCCTCCAGCTCCATTAATTCCATGATTGGGCTTACTCCCTTCCACTAGCACTGGCGCTTCGATGACCCGTGGTGACGTTGCTTAAGCAGCTGATTCACAGAATCACAGAATGGTTTGGGTTGGAAGGGACCTTAAAGTTCATCTGGTTCCAACCCCCCTGCCATGAGCAGGGACATCTTCCACCAGACCAGGGTGCTCAGAGCTCCATCCAACCTGGCCTTGAACAGGGAGGGGGCAGCCACAGCTTCTCTGGGCAACCCGGGCCAGTGTTTCACCACCCTCATGGGGAAGAATTTCTTCCTAATATCTAATCTGAATCTGCCCTCTTTTAGTTTACAGCTGTTCCCCCTTGTCCTATCACTACACACCCTTGTGAAAAGTCCCTCTCCATCCTTCCTGTAGGGCCCTTCAGGTCCTGGCAGGCTGCTCTAAGGTCACCCCGGAGCCTTCTCTTCTCTAGGCTGAACAGCCCCAACTCCCTCAGCCTGTCCTCGTAGGAGAGGTGCTCCAGCCCTCGGATCACCTTCGTGGCCCTCCTCTGGACCTGCTCCAACACATCCATGTCCTTCTTCTGTTGGGGGCTCCAGAGCTGGACGCAGGACTCCAGGTGGGGTCTCAGAGTGGAGTAAAGGGGCAGAATCACCTCCCTCAACCTGCTGGCCACGCTTCTCTTGATGTAGCCCAGGAAAGAAAAAGCAAAAGGTGGTCATAACCAAAAAGAAAAAGTGACACCATTGCTGCTCTGCGTGCTCCTGCTTCCCTTCTCTGAAAACACACGGTTTAACTAAGGGAGCTAAGCTGGTACAAAACTCTTCTTCTAGGGTGTTTCTGGATGGTTTAGATCACTCAACAACAAGTAATTATAGCAAATACGAGACCGTTAGATGAGGTTAGTTGTAATATCAGACTATAGCCTTAAACACATGACATTTGCATGAGAGGTTCCAACACCTTTCACCATCCATTCTTGGTCTGCCTTTGGACATCTGTTGCCCCACAGCATGTATCAGCACTCAAAACACAATTAAAGTGGGCAGCCCAAAGGTGGGGTCTTGATGACATCTCAGAAATGGTATTTCAGTGAAGAATCAAAACTCTGCTTTTGAACCGGACAAATGCTGAGAACACAGTGCAACAGAATGAGCCTGGCACATCCAGGTTTTCGCATTCCCGCCTTAAGAAAAAAATCTGTTCATTAGCAAGACAAGCATTCATAAGGTTCTAGATATGCCTCTTACTCAATTATGTACCTTTTCCATATTCAACAATTCAAGTCTTCCACCCAATTAAATCAGGGCTTTTTGTCTATTCTTCAGTATTTTCATCGTGTCCAGCTAACCCTCCATTAATTACACACCATCTTTTTGATGAGGTTAATATCGTCCTTTAGGGACACAGAGTGAACTAAGCCCTTCCGCAGCCCTGAACTCCAAATTACTATGAGCAAAACCAGAAGTACAAGTTGCATTATTTGCTAGCTTTTCCTTCTAATTTCAGTATCATTTTACAAGGACATACCCAGCCACCTGAAAGCATTCACAGAACACCTCGCATGTCACATAGACAGCAAGAACTTTAATTTATGCAATACTTGCTTCATCTCCCATGCATAATTCTGTCTTCTCTGTACCCCTGCAATTCAGTGACATGAATGTCAGACTCAACTAAAGATTTGCTGTTACAGTGACAGCATTAAAAGTTTGGCATCTTTAGCAGTCTAGTGAGTTACAAGACGTTTCACCTTTTGATAATAAAATACTTCCATCAATAGTGAACCTTTAACCCAAAGAATATCAATACACATCACTGAAAATAAAGTTACTTCCAAGAAACTCAGTGACAACTAAGCCACAGGAGAGCAGGAGCGAGCACTGCAGCATCAGATATGCCAGAATACCCAGGAAGGCTTGCTCAAATTTAGATCATGCATCAAAAAATACGTACCCTGAGCAAGCTATTGCTTGGGTGTCAGAAGCTTCTGATGAAGCTGCCCTTCCTCTACAAGGCAACGTATTACACCACATATCTACCTCCTTCAGCCAGAGCAGTAGGATGAACCTTACTCAACAAAACTGCCAAATATTCTTTGGAATGTATCCTTGCCATGACAGCTACATTAGAGGTTTCCAAGATTTTCAGACCAAAAGCCTATCACAAGTTATCAGAATTTCTCACAAATCTCTGCATCCCTTTGAAAAACTATTTCCCCCTCCCCAGAGGTCAGAGGGAAATCAAAATAAAATCACAAGTCTACTAATAAAAACAAACCCAACATTATTCTGTAAGATGTAAACCACGGCATTCCAGGCTACCAGTGGTCCACACACCACTTCAGTTTGTTGACTGAGGATTCCTACCTGAATAATTTCAGAGTGGTTTTTGGTACCACTTAAGTTTAAAGCCTCCTTGTAAACAGTACACAGAACTGTACCTAGAGGAGGGTAAATAAACATTACCAAACGGAGTGACCAAACTCTCCTGGTTGCTGCTGCAGGAAGAAAGGTTGCAAATCCATGTCAGTGGCTGAAGGGAACTGCCTGAGATTTACGGTATCTCACAGCAAGATAAACAGCAGGGAAACCCACGCCCCAAAACATCCTGCTAAACCTCTGGTTTCTTCCTTTTCTAAAAAACAAGAGGAATTTCATAAAATAAAACCATGAAAATGTCATTTTACTTCACCTTTTGGTTTATGCGGAGAAAAACTGTTTTTGCTGCTAAAAGGTAGATGAAAACAACTACTATGTTAAAGGGCATAGAACTAACGGGAGTTCTTCGCAGAGGATTCTTGTCTAACTGGCATAAATTTAGCCAAACTCTGTAAACTTCCACATACTCCTTAAAAGTGAAAAACACAAAAGAATTCAAAGTTGCAAACAATAACGCAGAGCCTCCCACCACATTATTCCAGTTTTACTTTTTTTTCATGCAGCATCTGCCTATCCATAATTACTAGTACCATCAGTACACGCTGCAGTTCTTCAAATACAATACAATTTTTAAAAAATCTTCCTGGAAGCTGGACACGCAACAAGAGCAATGACTCCAGTGTATAAGTTCTCAGCCACGTTTTCTTGGGCTGCACATTGCAAGAGACCAGTGCGAGTGGTCATAACGGTCCTCTCTCATGTTATCAGGATTAAAAATGCTCTGTTGCACTTAGTAAACTTGTTTTCACACCCTACACCAAACCACAGGATCACAGAACCATTCAGGTCAGAAACAGCCTTAGGAAGGCATTTTGTGAAACCCTCTTCTGGAAGCTGGGTCGGCCTCGAGATCAGACCAGGTTGCTGAGGGGTTTATGCACTCACATCTTGAAAGCCTCCAAGGATGGAGAGTGCACGACTTTGCTGGGAAACCTCTTCCAGTGCCTGACTGGTCTCATCGTGACAAAGTTCCTCCTTATTGCTACTCTGGTCCTCTCCTGCTTCAACATCCACTGTCTGTTGCCCTCTTACAATACATCACCATGAAGAAGCTTTTGCAGCTTCCCAACAAGTTCCATAGGTGTGGGAAAGCTGCTGTTTGGCCTCCTCAAAATCAACTCTGCTCAACCTTGAACAAGCCAAGTTTCCTCAACCTCTCCTCCCAAGGAAAGAACTCCAGCCCCTAACCTTGGCTGATCTTGTTCCAGCTCCCTTTCAGCAGCTACTCCCCAGACAGGCAGTCTCCAGCCTGCACTGTGGCAAGGGGTTACTCCTTTCCTAGTGTGGGACTTCGCATTTGTCCTTCATGAGGTTCCTGTGGGCTCATTCCTCCAGCCAGTCTAGGTCGCTCTGGATAGCAGCCCTGCTCTCGAGCATATTGCCCTTGTCGCTCCAATCTGGGGTGCTCTGCATTGAGGAGCACGCACTCCTCCTCCACGACACTGATAAAGCTGTTAAACAGGACAAACTCCTGCAGAACCCCACATGATACCAGCCTCCAGACAGAGTATGACCCATTGACCACAATCCTCTGACCCTGATCATCCAGCCACTTTTTTTTCAATCTAACTTGTTGTCCAGTCATCCACGCCGCAACATCCTAACGTGGATATACGAATACTGGAAGAGACAGCTTTGAACACCTTGCTGAAGTTGAGGTAAACGACACCTACTGCCTTCCTCATCCACAAATCCAGTGATTTTGTAGTCTGTCTCTGCTTCCACCTCCTGCTGATCTCATTTTCACGCTGCAGCTCTATCACGAGCCTGTTTAACCAGAGCAGCCTCCCAATATTTCAGTTAATTTTCCCGAGTACTGGAACGGACTTGCACTAGGAAGAGGTTGTTCTTAAGGATCTCGCAGCTTTCCTGAGCTTATCTCTTCAGAGTTGCCTCCCATGGGATCCCACCAACTAGCTCTCTTCATCAGCTGAAGTCTGCTTTCCCAAAACTCAGTTAAATCCTGGTTGCACCTCCAACTAGAGCCTCATTCTTCAAATACTTACTCCCGTACAACTCATCAATACTTCCTCACACGTTTCTGACTGAGCCAAGATACCCTGGGCCACTGAAACTCCACCAGAAGACATGGACACCAACAAAACAGAGTACACAATTAAAAGGCATCGTTCCACACAAACAAACAAGGCTAAGCAATACATTTTTCTCCACTAGAAATGTGCTAGGTCTAACCCAATTTCTGAGGAGGCATCAGCAGTGCTCACTTTATTACACACCTACACAACACATAGTACTTTATGACATGAGTCCTCTACCAACTTGTTTTCATGAGGACAGAAAAATAACAATAACAAATAACACAGTTAAAAATACATATAAAAAAGGAGAAAAATCCTCTGTATTATCAGCGTAATCTGTTTCTGCAAAGGGAAAAAATGGCTGTCTGAGATGCAGAGACTCTTCATAATCTAAGCATTTGTTCTTCCTTTTTTTTCCCCATAATAGACTATTAGCTTTTCAGATATCCAGTAAGCTAAAAGGAATTAAACCGTTCCCTTTGTCTGTTACAACTAAAGCTTTAGGTATAATACACACTCCGGAAAAAAAAAAAAGTACTTGTCTGACCAAATTACTTTTCATCAATATTGCTTTAGGAATTACAGACATACTTTAAAGATTTTACACTTGTTAAATATTTTAGTGCATTTAATATTACTCAGAAGTCAGAAAACGATCCAAGCAAGCTAGGACGCTTTAAGCCACAGTATTTAGATGTCAGATTTCATTGTAAGTGTATGTAATTTCATTTTCAGACCCCAAAATGAAGTCAATAAATTCATCATATACTAGCAAGCAACAAGATACACATTCTTCCATGTAACTTAATCCATTATTCCTCCACCAAAAGCTATCAAAGACTTGACCTAAAGAAAGGGCTGATTTTAATAGCTTTCATGTTTCTCTCTCTAGACATCTTATTTATTTTTGCAGAAGTCTTATTTGTCTAGAATATGTCAAGGTATAAATGCAGGCTAACAAACTGTCAAGTTTGAAAATTGCCCAGCTGGTAATCCAGAAGCCAGAGCCAACCTCCGAACACCACCATCCTTGGAAAACTCTCTTCAGAAGCAGTGAGCGATCCACTGTCGGAAAAACAAGTCACTATCGCCAGATTTGTGCACAGGAGGGGAAAAGCTGCCTGGAGAGAGGTGTCTCATTAACACTGCGTGAGGCTTCCCCAAGAAACCATGCCCCAGCACCGCTGCATCGCAGCAGGAAGATCCCCAGATTTGGCATCCAGCCCCCACAGACATCAACACAGAGTAGTTCGATATTAAGTGGTCAGAGCGCTCGCTTTGAAGCGAGGGCCCTTCCTGTAATGACACCTTATCAGACAAACGCAGACTCCGACAAGATGCAGCTACAGAATAAACAAATAGGTTGACTGTTCTTACAGCATCAAAGAAATTCAATAGTTTGTGATTTTTCATCAGAAAAAACCATTCCATTCAATGAAAGAGGAATAGATGGTATGGTAACATGTACTTAAATATAATTTAATCCTCTTAAATACAAATCATTTTAGCAACTGAGGTATAACACCAATTATACTTTCCCGGGGAAACACAAGCACTTCACCTAAATCACTAGTTCTTAAAGCAAAAATATGCATAAGGTTTCCAAAGCTTGTGAAGGGTCACACAATTCATTAAGCCTTTCAGTAACTGAAAATATAAAAGCACTATTTCCAACACACAAAGAGAAACAAACAAACAAAAAAAAACAATGAAGATAGGTACATACTGTGCATTTCATACAGCCTTCACTGCTTGTCACCACGTCCTAAGTCACAGATGCTTATTCACAAGACTACTTCCATTACCCAGGTTTAAGGATGAAACAGCAACAAGCACCACCGTGAAAGTAGGTAGGAAGTTCAAGCATTATTTCATACAGATCTGTTATCTAGCATAATTTCTTCAGCACAGTAAAATACACGTACATAATGAGAAGGCTACTATTTGGAGAAAAAAAAAAAGAAAAAAAAACAGAAGAGAGATGGACAATCTAGCAGCCCACGCATGAAACTACAGCCCTACTCCACTCAACCTTACTTAAGCAAGCATTAAATTCTAAGCAATTTTATTGTGCAGACTACATTTCACAAGCCAGGTGACAGTTAAAGTCATTCTTTGCACTGATATTTTCCGTGCCTTCACTGTGCCACAGCCTTCCTATTCATAAAGTGGCAACATAAACCCCTACACCAGCACCATCTGGGAGCCCCGATGTTTGTAAAGCATCCCGTGTTGGATTTGGTTGGCATTGTTAGTTGCTCACATCTGACCTCTTCACCCCGGTATTCCTAGAGGCAATTAATCTCATCCCGAAGTATAATCCTCACATAGGCCAGAAGAATTGTCCCCCAAAGTGTCCTTCTCTTTCTACTGACTACAGAGGGAGCCCAGCCTGGATATAGACACTGACACCAAAGACACCCTCAAGCAAGCGACGGGAAACCAACTTGCTACGCTTCAGATGAAAGCAAGATGCTACGTTCTGTTCATTGAGGTCTTGCCACAAGGCCCACTACTGCCACAGGACTTTTTTTTTAGTCACAGTGTTGAGTTTGGGTGGGATTTTTTATAGGTATCACAGCAAAAGGCCCTTAGGGAATGTGATATCTTTAACATTTCTGAAGCACTGATAATAAGCCTTGCTTTAACCTTAGAGGTTTCACATAGTTGACAAACATAAACCAAATACTCCAGTCTCCGCCCTTCATTTTCACTCCTCCAGTAGCCACATCGTGTTCACTGTGCTGAAGTATTTTAAATTAGAGGACAGGCTGCCTGGCACGAGGCCTATTTGATGCATTCAAACAGGCCTCAATAATGAAATATAAAATGTTAAGCAAGCTATCATTTTGAGCCATCGATCTGTATAAACTCTATGTGACTTATCTCCACTATTTCACGATAGGAAAATAACATATTATTCTTTTAACATTGGCATAAGTATATTTCAACAGAAACTCACTGTACTAAAATTCAGTGTTGATTAAGTATGCCAGAATTTTCACTTCAGAACTCAATACATATTTGGAATGGATATTTGCTTTTTCTGTTTTGTTGGTTTATTTTTAAAAAAAAAGTCTTTAACAATGGATAATACTGTAGAAAACCAAGTCTAATAAACAATTGTGCTTTACACTTTAATGTCAGTCAGAAGATAACAAGGAGTAATTTAACTCCGCTAAAAGCCTACAAACGACTTCGTTCTTCAAAAGGAGATAAGCAAAAATTTTCATGTCAAAAAATCACCTCCACGAAATGGCAAGGAGTTCATTACAATGCTCTGCAAGGCACGTTTCATTTTCTTCCTCACATTAAGAAACAGAAGAACACAGGCATACCTGCACCAGATCCTGATCGGTGCTGGGACTGCGGCCTTCCACTGGGCGAAGACGGTTCCTTCATACGATCAATGACGCTGTCAGACAGCTGAAAAACACAACCCCCAACCCAAACAGGGTCAGACACCATCTCCTCCTTTAACCCCATTACCCCTCTCTTTCCCCAATTAATAAAGTAAAACTTAAAAAAAGAAATAATAATACCATAGAGCCCTAAAATAAGATACAACAGCCGTTAAATTCTATCCACAATGAAAATAAGCTTTCTGCTTCCCCCAATTTGTGGGTTGAGTGCTCATCTCCAAGTGCAAACAATCAGGCTGAACAGGATTATTCAGGCTCTCAGAAGACAAGAAACTGATATGACAAAATACAGGATACAGGGAACAGTAAAGGTGGCACGTTGCTTGTAATTAATTAGCCTTTTTGTCTTCCTCGGTTATTTGGATGACAGTCAACTACCACCACTGTGCAGGTGCAGAGCACTTAACCCAGTAGGAACTTCATCCTGATACAACCCTCAAAACACTCGTGCAACACAAGTGGTCACAGCAGGTGTAGTCAGCCTCTAAGCTGACTGCAATGTTGACACACGCACACACAAAAATAGTCGCAAATTATGCAGAAACAAACAGAATAAGCATAATGTCCAATTTCAGATCTGTTGTATCCCACTGAAAAAACTAACAGAAGGTAAAGAAGCAATAACATCAAAGCTTTTGTTACCCAGCTCATAACTTTCTGTGGGTTCTCTTGAACACCAACTCCATCAAAACGCTGTTTCGACTGTCCATGAGAATTAATTCTAATTCGGAAATTCTTTACTGACCCTACAGCATGACGTCTCTCGCTGGCAGAAATCTGTGCTACAAAGGTTTCGCTAGAATCTGTAATCTAATATGCAAGTGTAAAATTTCTTCAGCATAACATTTCTTAACCCAGTTGTTAAAAACTCTCAAGTTAACTTCACACAGGGAGTTTTATGTATGTAAACAGTTATGTACATCCTACTTTCAGATGCCCTATTGACTACCAACATTTATTTAGGCACGCTACATATTCCTAGCACCCATGATATCATTCAGTTTTTACTCCCGGTATTTCAAGATGCAGGATACTTTAGAGAAATCACAGAATGTTCGGGGCTGGAAGGGACCGCTGTGGGTCACCCAGTCCAACGCCCCTGCCAAAGCAGGGTCACCCAGAGCAGGCTGCACAGCACCGCGTCCAGCCAGGTCTTGAATATCTCCAGAGAAGGAGACTCCACAGCCCCTCTGGGCAGCCTGTTCCAGGGCTCCGTCACCCTCAGAGGGAAGAAGTTCTTCCTCATGTTCAGACGGA
>Ga0065711_1043631_pt1 | contig 14606 bp, 14 predicted proteins | sample Hoacrofraction12_FD_59098 | JGI IMG/M metagenome (GOLD analysis project Ga0065711, IMG submission 59098) | Hoatzin crop microbial communities from Cojedes, Venezuela - Epithelial fraction 12 v2 (version 2) | ecosystem: Host-associated > Birds > Digestive system > Esophagus > Crop | place...
GGTCCCGAGGGCTGCGGGCAGCCCCAGCACCCGCCCCTCGGCCCGGCGTGCGAGGCGCCGGGCGAGCGACGGCCCCACCGCCGGAGAGCGCTGGGCGGGCGGGGGAGAGGAGGGTTCTTAAGGCTTTATTTGGAAAGCTACAGAAAAGGGCTTTGCTGATTAAAAAACAAACCCCGGCTTTAGAAAAATAAACCGACAAACCCAAAGACAGGCGAAGAGGCCGACCCCGCTCGCAGAGGAGCCACCACCAGAGCAACTCGGCCTCCGCTGCCGGCCCGAAGCAGGCGTCGCCCACGGCCCCGTCCCTCCCGCGCCCGGCGCGAGGCCCCGGCGCTGACAGCGAGCAAGCGCTGCTGCAGACGGGCAAAGGGCCCCCCGCTCCCACGCCACGCGTGACTGGCGGGTGCGGGCCAGCTCCCAGCCCAGCGTGGCAGCGAGGGACGGTGCGGGGGGGTCCCCGCCCGCAGAGGCAGCCGCCAGGGCCCCCGCCACCACTTCCAGGCTCGCTCCGCAGCGCTCCGGGACGAAGCAGCCCTTCTTCCCCGTGCTGCCAGCCCGCGGGAGCTCCACGGGAGCTCCGCTACGGCCGCTGCGCGCCCCGGAGGCGCGGGCCTTGCTCCACGCACAGAGGGACGCCCCGAGCGCCGCGGCAGGGCAGGCTCCCTTAGGAACGGGTTTAAGGCTTGCTTTGTTTTCCAGAGCGAAGGAAAGGGAAGCTCCCCTTCCGCCACCAGCACTCTTTCTCCTTGTTTCCGAGCCACCTCCAACCGCAGCGGCTGCAGGACACAGCGGCAATGGCCCCCGCGGGCCAGGAAGCCTCGCACCCGCGCTCGGGAAGGACGTACCGAGAGGGAGGGCCGCAGCCGCAGCCCCAGCCCCAGCCCCAGCCCCAGCCCCAGCCCCAGCTAGCACGCCTGCTGCTCCCTGTCCGGCGAGAGGAGCTCGGCTGCCGCCTCCCGGCCCAGGCACCCTGCTCCGGCGGGGGCTGCCTCCTGGAGGCTTGCGGCTCTGCCGCCGCCGGGGAGCTTGGGGTGGGTGGGGGTCCAGGACCCGTCCTGCCCCTCGTCCTCCCGGGCAGGCTCCGCGTGCTCGCACTCCACCTCGACGTCCTCGACGCCCTTCTGGCGGTAGAGGGGCACGGCCTCCATCTCCAGGCCGCTCTCCAGGGCTCTGTGCTTCCCCGCCTGCTGGTACCATCTGCAGGTGGCGGAGCCGCTGCAGGCCAGGTCAAGCCCCACGCTGTTCCTGGTCAGGCAGACCTCCAGCATGTAGTAGAAAGTCCAGAACACGGCAAAGCATCCCAGCAGCAGGAGGGTCTGCGGAGGAGGAAGCCCCTTGAGAGGTGAAGCCCTCAGCCAGCCAGCCCAGGGCCCTGCCCCGTCGCCCCACAGAGAGGGCCCCATGCCAGGAGGACCTGCGAGGCAGGCTCCCGCTCCCCCGGTCCCCCCGGCAGCGGCGGGGGTCTCCCGGCCCGCAGGCAGGCTCACCTTGAGGGTGTTGGCTGTGATCGTGTAGTGCTGCTCCTCGGGGATCTCCAGCCCCGGAGGGCAGGGCAGGGAGAAGTCGCTGCGCAGGTACTGCCCGCTCATGGCTTCCTCCAGCAGCCTGCGGGACGGACACCCCGTGAGGGGCCCAGGCGCCCGCAGAGGGTCCGGAGCGCCTCTTCCCCGCGGAGGGCTGCCCGCCGGGGTCGCACCCAGCCGACAGCGCTGCTGGGCACAGCCACAGCTGCCCCGTGCAGCAGGGGCCCCGTGCCACCTCCCCCACCAGGCCCCTCACCCTGCTCCAGCCACGCGACACCGGCTCAGAGACTTCTGGTAACGCCCCTCAGCCCTCCGGCTCCTCTCCCCGCACCGAGACGGGCCGTGGTCTCCTACCTCCGCCGTTCCTTCATCTCTGCCGGGGACCAGGACGAGCCGTACAGGGTCAGCTGCCACTGCTCCAGGGTCCCAGGCCTCAGGCTCTCATCTCCTGGGAGGGAAATGGGCTGCTCCAGCGTGGAACTCTCCACCCGACTGGGCAGCCGCCCGGGTGTGGAGCTGGCAGCTCCCCAGGCCATGGCACAGAGCTGCTGCCGCCGCCCCACGAGGGACCCATGGGTGGCAGGACTCACCGATGTCCCTGACGACCAGCCTGTATGTGCCCTGGGCTTCCTCGCCCCAGCACCGGACCGTGGAGAAGGTCCAGTCGGCGAAGCCATTGGGGTCCCTGCCAAAGGGAGAGGAGAAACAACCCGTGAGAGGGGAAGGTGGCCCGAGACACGAGGCCGGAGACGGGCCCCAGCCGCCTGCCCTGCAGCAGGAGCCTCGCACCCCGTCCCCCGCGGCGCTTACGAGTCCATGCTCCGGGTGGTCCCGATCAGGGACACCATGCCGCTGGGGCAGACGAGCCTGATCTCCAGGTTGCCGCGGCGCGGGTGGGTTATGGTGACGGTGACTGCCACGTGCTCCAGGGTTCTCATGCCGGAGAGCTCCAGGCTGGCGGCGGTGACTGCGAAAGGGAAGGCAGGGTTCACTGGGCTGCTGCCAGGAGGGAGTCCGCCCTCCCAGCCGGCCCCACGGGGCTGCTGTGCCACCCAAGAGGGGGGACACGCTGGCCTCTGCCTCCTCCCAGCTGCCCCCACGCGCCTGTGCCCCTGGAGCGAGCGGCCGGAGCTGGGGCAGGCGCAGGCCAGGCAGGGAGGCTGTGCCGAGCGCCGGCAGCAAAGCCGTGCTGCGCTCCGTGGCCGGCCCTGCTCCACGCCCCGCGAGGAGCCTCCTCGCCTGCCCAAGCCCAGCCACCCGCACACTGCCCTGGAGAGCACAGAACAGCGTCCTGGCACGCTCCCTCCTGGGCACCCGGTACCGGCTGTCCCCGGCCCGAGCTCGGCCGGGCCCAGGCAGGGTGGGGAGGGTGGTGAGCGAGGGGAGAGGAGGAGGAGGTGCTGAGGAAGGAGGGGTGAAAGGCGAGAGCGGCACGGGCAGGGGGGAAGCTGGCTGCCGGGTGTCTCCTGGCACGACCCAGAGCAGGAAGGCGATAGGAACCCACGCTTTCCTCCGCGCAGAAGGAGGGGACCAGGCACACCGCCCTGCCCTCCCGTCCACCAAACGGCCTCCTGCCTGCAGCCGAGCGCCCCGCTGCCGCCGACACGACCTGTGCGACCACCCCGCGGGCTCCCCGACACCCAGCTCTGCCCCGGTCCCGACGCGGGGCTCGTGGGTTCGGGAGCCCACCCGCAGCGCTTTGGCCACCGCAGGGCCACAGCAGCTCGTCCTGCCCTGCATCGGTGCCGGCGTTGGGCAGCGCCGGCGGCTGCGCCAGCCCCGCAGTCGCACGGCAGCCAGGTCTGCGCAGAGGGCTGGGATGAGAAGCCCGGTGCCCATGGCAGCCTGTTCGCAGCTCCACGGACGCTCCCAGCCCCAGAGCTGCTAATTATAGCACAGGGAAGCCTGGCACGCTTCAGAGCGGGTATCACCGTGGCTCGGCCTCCTCCTGGCAGCCCGGGCCGAGCGGCGGGTGGGTGCTCCCCAACAGTTTCTAAGCGGGGAGGTGGGCGCAGCCCGGGACCGGGCAGCCAGCCCGCAGCGGCCGGCCAGCCCGCTCGCTCCACGGGGCCCCACGCTCCTGTGCGCGAACTTCTCCCAGAGCCTCTTTTCTGCCTCTTCCCAGCTCTGCTTGCTGCCCAGCTTTCAGCTCACAACTCCTTTCAGGGCAGCAGGCGCTGCGGGCCCCCAGCCCTCAGCTCGGGGGCAGAGCGGGGCTGACCCCGCTGCCAGCCCGAGGAGCAGGGTGTCCCCCCTCTGTCCCGCGGGGACCGGCCGGGACAGGAGAGAGGGAGCGCCCGTGCCCAGCGCCTGCCCAGCATCTCCTCAGCCTGCCAGCAAGGAGGGGAGGGACAGGACCACCTGCACGGGGGGTGCCGGCCTGCTGAGCCCCAGGCCCTTTCCCGGGGGACCCCACCCTGGGGAGCAGCCTCTGGGCGCTGCCAAGCCCCAGCACCTCTGCCAGGAGCTGCAGCTGGGGCAGCAAGGGGTGCGGGGCCAGGCCCCCGCGACAGCATCTCTGGCGGGACCGTGGGCCCGGCCTCGGTGCGAGAGGCTGTGCCCGGCCAGAGCGCCGGCCCTGTCGGGGGCAAAGGGCTCGGGGCCGAGCTCTCCTTCCCACTGGCAGCAGCCAGAGCTGCGCCTTGTTTATGTGGGCAGAGGCTGGCCAAGTCGGGAGCTGGAGCATTACCTAAAATGGTCAAAGCCAGAGGAGCAGGTCTGGCTGCTGCCCAGCCTGGCCCCGCTCCCTAATGCCTCTCCGGCTCCTCCAAGACATCAGTCCAGGGGATGGAGTTATCAGCCAGGGGACCACATCGACAGACACAGATCCCCTGGGGCAGGGCAGCGGAAGGAGAGAGGAAAAAAGCCCAGGGAGCCCAACACTTAACCCCTTCATGGCCCCGCGCAGACCAGGGCTTGCCCTGCCAGGCATCGGCGTGCCCGGCTGCGCCCCATGCCAGCGGGAACGGGCTGGATCCCCGGACGCGGCGTGCAGGAGCACACGCTCTCACGTGGCACACCTGCTCTTACCGTTCCAGGCCACCTCCAGCTCCTGCGGCAGTAACGGGATGCTCTTGCCCTCCTTCAGCACCGGGCTCACGTACGAGGCGAGGTACGGGACGGACTCCCAGACCTGTCAGAGGAAAGGTGCGAGGACTCAGCGTGCGGTTGCACGCTCCCCGCACACCCAGCTCCCGACCTCCCACTGCTCTGGCGAGCCGCTCCCGTCCGTAGCACACCTACTGCGTGCAGACGCGGGCCCAGCCCGCGCCCAGGCCGGGGGCCTGTCCCGAGGCTGCTCCGGGGCACGCCAACCCAGGCAGCGCGCGCGGGCTCGGCCAGCGCGGCAGGGCCGGGGAGCAGTGCCTGCACGCCCGGGAGTGCAGGGAGAGCGACCGCCTGCGGGCGAGAGGGGCTGAGCAAGGCTCAGGACTCCCAGCTCCGGGTTCGTCTCCGCCGCCTCCCGAGAGGCCTTGAGCGCGTAACTGAAGCCGATGCGTCTGAACCCCAGGCACGGCAGGGCGGAAAACGCAGCGGCACCCAAAGCCCTGCGGAAGAGCAAGCAGCCTGAAAGTCCCTGCGAAACAGGGGGCTTTGGTGGCAGCCGGCAGCGACCCGGCACGGCTGCGCTCTGCTCTGCGCCCCAGTGAGGACCAAGTACCAAAGCGCCCCGGTCTCCAGGCAGCTGGAGGAACAGGGAGGAGGAGATGGTGATGCTGCTGCCTGCTCTGACCACACTGCGCCCTCGGCAGCCCCCGGGACGCGGTGCCTGGAGCCGCCAGCTGAGAACGCCCCGTGTCCCGGGGGCACGATCCCCTCCCTGCAGCCCACCGAGTAGGGGGGAAGGTGCCGGGGGTGCTGACGGAGCTCCCCAAGCGATGACTCAGAGCTGTCGTCTCCGGCCAGCACAGGCTCTCGCCCATGGCTATATATAGTGCTGAGAGCGCGGCAGCTCGGGGGCAGGTCTCCGGCTTTGCCAAAAGCCTCATTACTTCATCCCAAAAGCAGCCCTGTAGCGAGGGCCGGCAGGATGACGGCCAGAGCGCGGGCCCCGAACGGCAGCAGTGTCGCCCCGCGGCGTGGCCAGTACAGGACCCATCCCGGCCCCGGGCCAGTCTGCTCTGCCTGCCCCGGGGGGACGCCTGGGACGTGGAGGGCAGTTACCTTGGCCGCGTTCACCAGCCTCCAGGCGTTCAGCAAGCCGAAGCCGTGCTGATGGCTGTGGCTGAAGCCGGCCTGGTTGACGTCCCACTTCGCGTGACGATCCTCGTACTAAAACGAAACGCAGGGCACTCGCGTTACCCTGGGGCACACCGGCATCCCCGCAAACCTGGAGCAAAGGGAACCGGGCCCGAAGGCAAGGAGGCTCAGAAACAGCCCACGGCAGCGGGGAAGCAAACCCTCATGGCCTTATTAGAAAGAAACAGGTTGACCTTTGTTTGAAACGAGTCCCAGGACAAACAGGCTTCCCAGCTCCTCAGAAAGGAAATCAAGCAGCACGAAAGGGCACAAATGCCTCTGCTCTGAAACATCCCAGCTGGTCCCCGCCGCCCCAGCCACGGGCTGTGGGATGGCAGAAGCCTTGGGGAGAAGGAACCGAATCCTTTACATCAACAAGAGCCAGGCCAGGACAGATCTGGGTCCCATCACTTATCGGGCTGCAGCGCTGCGGCAGCGCTGGCTGGCAGCTGTGGAAAACCCTGCCCTGTGCCAACGCGAGGAGCGCGTCAGCTGGACACGGCCTCCTGCTCCCCAGCGGGGCGCGGAGGAAGCCCTGACCCTAAGCTGGACGGGGCAGCCCCAGGCAGCTCCCGCTCCTGCCCTCCGCAGCGAAGCTGCGCTGGAGCCCAGGCCGAGGGCAGGGAAGGGCCGTGTTTGCCACCATCGCTGTCCGTTTCCAAGAGCCCGACTCTCTGGAGCGCCCGAGGAAAGGCCGGAGCGGGGCAGAGCGGCTGCGGGGTGGCACTGCGGAGATGTGTGCGGCCCTTGGCCCGGGCCAGCCGCGCCGCGCCACGCACACGCTGCCGGCGCCTGCGGGCGAGGCACGGAGAGCCCGGGAAGATGGCGGCGTTCCTGCGGCAAATACCCCGTTCACTGCCGCGACAGGCGAACACGCCTCAGCCGCATTCCTGGCACGAACAAGGAGTGAGGGGACAACGCGGTCCCTTTGCTGGGAGCCAGACAACCGAGAGATTTCTAGAGGGGCAGGCAGCCGCAAAGAGGGATGTGCGCAGCAGGACCCGGGCCGTTCCGCGGCGGCCTGCAGGGCGGCAGGAGGCAGGGCCACTCACCTTGGTGGCAGTGAAGACAATGATGTGCTGGACGTCTCGCCAGGTGAGACACGGCCGCACCTGCAGCATCAGCGCGATCATCCCGGCCGCAAGCGGAGCGGCAGCCGACGTCCCTGTGTGGCCCTCGGTGCAGCCCGTGCCCTTCTGCAAATCCCAGTCTGTCGTCACCTTGCGAGGGAGGGGAGAGAGGCCTCCTGTCAGGCTCTGCCACGAGCCTGAGCAGGAGGAAAGGATCGCCCGTGGGCTGGACGGATGCAGGAAGGGGAGGCTTGGAAAACTGGGAGCGAGAGGGGAGAAAAGATGGAGCCAGCAGCTCCAGTGCCAATTATCATTAGCTGCGGACAGCAGAAACCTTCTCCACTGCAGGACGCCCTTGGGTGGGCTGAGCCGAGCGTCCTGGGGGAGAGAAGAGCTAACGAGCCCCTCCCGCACCACCGCCACGCAAGCACAAGGGCGCCTGGCGCGGCCAGCAGCCCCCTGCCCCCTCTGCCAGCCTCAACGCGGTCTGCTCGAGGGGAGCAGGGGGAAAGCCTTCGAGCAGGGAGCAGGGCGTGAGGCTGGCGCAGCGCAGGAGTCGCAGCGTGGCAGCCCGGCAGGGGAGAGCACTGCCGCACGCAACGCTGGGCCGCAGAGCTGGGCGTCTCGGCACCGTGCCGGGGCACGCAGCGGCCTTCGGAGGGGACCACAGGCACTCGCAGCCCTTCCCGAGAGATGTGCCACCTCAGGAGGAACAGATGGGACTGCGGCCGAGCGCCTGTGGCCCTTCGCCCGGGGACAACTCCTGCCTCTCTGCGACCACACGGAAACACGGGCAGGGGAAGGCGAGCGGGGGCAGCACCCAGTCCGAACACGGCACGCCGAGGCCAGCACCCAGAGCCTGACCCCTCCACACAAGGCTTTCAGGCAACCCGAGGAAGAGCTCTGGATGTCCCTGGATTCCCGCTCCAGAGCAAAGGCAGCGGGAGCTGGCCCTAAGCCCCCACTTGCTTGGGCCATGTCTAATCCGTCCATCTCCCGTCCCTCTCTGCCACACGGGCAGCTTCCCCCCAGCCAGGAGAGAGGGATTTGCAGCACATGAGCTTTCTCTCTCCCTGTGGCTGCAGAGACCAGGCTGGGAGACGGGAAGGGCAGCCAGCGATCCCATCCTCCTCCCTCCGCCAAGACCAGAACAACAACAAGAGCAGGGCAGCAGCAGGGGGAGAGGGTCAGGGATTAGCTGCTGAAAAGCCTGGAATTATTTCCCAGACAGCTCCTGGCCAGGACACGGGGACCCAGCAAAAACCAGCACAAGGCGGGAAGGATCCTCAGCTGAGAAGCGACGAACGCAGATGGCTTCCTTCGGAGAGAGCGCGGGGAACTGGGCCCGACCCAAGCAAGCGCGGGGGAAACTGGAGGCGGTTGGGTTTGGGACCCTCCCCGCTGGCCACGGCGTCCCCCCAGCGCAGGCAGGCCGCCGCAGAGGGGTCACACGGGCTGCGCAGGGCGCGCAGACCCCAGCAGAGGCACCGGGAGGTCCCAAACCAGGCCCCCTCCCTGCAGACCGAACGCCTCCGTCCCGCCGCGCTCCCCACGGGGAGGCACCGGCACTGCCAGGCGCCGTGGGCTTTGCTGCCTTCTACGCTCGACTCCGTAACGCCCCGGAACCAGCTGCTAACAACTCCAGCTTGCGCTCGGTCGCCGCACGTCCGACAGAGAACGCCCTGAGCAGCACAAACTCTCAGTAGGAAACGCAGCTACTGCCAGAAGCCACATTAAATTCTTCCCATTAAGGCAACCACACCAAGTTTACAGCCTGGTAGAAGCAGCAAGCCCAGCAGACGGCTGCTGAGAAGTTAACTCTGCCATCGCCGAAGCACAGCGACAGGGCACTCCGGAGCAGACCACCCTCCCGAAAAGGGGCATGCCAGTTGCAGCGTGGCAGGGGCTCGCTGGCGGCACTGCAATCAGGACGGCTCTGCGGCACACGCCGTGCCCAGGCTACGCGTGGCACCTCGCCCCGGCCCCCTGATGGAATGCCGGCTCCCGTGCTCGTGTCCCGTCAGGCCAGCAGCGGAAACGAGCGGCGTCTGAGACCTTCCAGGCGCTCCCACCAGCAGCAGGCTTAGGGGAAGCTGAGCGTAACCCCGAAGCTCTAACCCCTGACAAAAGTGCAGCAGAGCCCTTGCTTGGCTCCTGGTTCCCTTTTCCTAGTGTCAGGAGTCTCCAAACCAGCCCAGGCCAACTGAAGTTCTTTCTAAAGGGAAAACTGGCTCCATTCTGGGTTTCACTTTCCCTGCTGTGAGGCGAGCCATTGCTCCAGGCTAGGCACGGGTTCCTGCCCTGGCTCCGGACTGCAAGAGGAGCTTGCCGAGTCCCAGCCAGGTGGCTGAGGAACCCAGGCTCTCCCGCTGCCCCTGCTGCCCCAGCACGCAGGCAGGCCTGTTTGACACGCCTGGGTTCGGGTCCTCCCCGGCAGGCACGGAGCCACAGCTGCCTGTTCCTGCTCGCAGCGGCACCCTCGGCACCGTCCCTTGGCCGTCAGGCCTCCGACACCGCCGAGCACACACCGCTGCCGCCGGTCTGCCACCGGGACCTTGCTGCCTCACTGGCTTGGCCAGGAAAGCGCCCGTCCTGATGGGAGATCCTCCCAGTGCCTGCCAAGCTGGGGACACGCCAACGACAAGCCACGAGGCCTGGGAGCCAGCAACGTTTACCCCAAGCTGCCCCGGGGTGGCTCGGGCTCTGCAGTCCCCGCTGGCACCACGGAGAGGAGCGGGTCCCAGCCACGCAGGCTGGGGAGCCTGACAGCCCCCGAGAGCCCCGGCACCGGGGCAGGAGCGCGCTGGGTCGGGCCTGGGGCTGGTGAAAACAGGCCCGCCTGCTTGGCTAGGGCAGAAAGGACATTTTGTTGACAAGAAGTCATTTTTTGGCAAAAAAGGGAAAAGCTGGTAAGAATATTCCGAAAAGTTCAGCTGGGAGAGGCCCGCATGCCAGAACAGAGAAGGAGCTGGGGCCAAGTAGTTTAAAGAGCGCGACGCTGCTCCAGCCCTCCGCGCTCGTCTCTGCTCCCGCGTCCCTTCGGAGCGGAACGAGGGGCTGGCTGGGCAGGGGGGCCGCAGCCCCCGCAGAGGCGAGCCTCCGCCGCCTGCTCTTCGGGAAAGCCCACGGCGGCGTGGGAGTCTGGCTGCCTGCTGCGCAAAGCGGGCACGCAGCGCTGGAACACAGCCTGTCCTCTGCCCGCGGCGCGCAGCGGACGGGACGCGCCGCGCGTGGTACTCACGATGCTCCTCATCATCTTGTCCCCGCCGCTGAAGGTCACCGCCAGCATGGAGGCACATTCCTCGGCATAGAACGGCATGGAGCCCGTCTCGTCCACCGCGCCTGGGGAAAAGGGGAAGGCAGCGACCGTAAGCAGCCTGTTTTGGCTGAACCTGCAGGGGGACGAGCCCCTGAGGGACCCGTCCTGAGAGCCGGGCAGGCGAATCAGACTCCAGCCTCTATTTTTCACGGCTGGAAGATCTACAGGAAAGGCAGTCACAACAAACAACCTTTCACTGTGCTTAACGGTGCAGAGATCTCCTACCCCTCACGCAGCCTCTGCCCTCGGGAAAACGGCGCAGAGGCCTCTTCCCTAGCGGACGCGGTGGGAACGCTGCAGCTCAGGCCGCTCCCTCAGCTCGGCAGCGTGTCTGCCGCAGCCCCCGCGACGGAGGCCTGAGCGCAGGCAGGAATTTCTTTGGCCTCCTCTTGCTGTGGAGGTCAAAAGCGAAGTGCAGACTGGAGGGCTGAAGGCCAGCGCCTCTGCAGCCCGCCATGGTCGTTCCCAGAGGACAGGCGCTTTCCCACAGATTCCCACCATCCAGCCAGCTTCCAGCCGGGCGGGTTTTGCGCTTTGGGGACGATCTCATTCTTCCACGCTGGGAAGGAATGAGACAGCAGCCGCACGCGCTCACCTATCGTGACGGTGTAGATGGAGTTGGCATAACCATCATAGTTGCAGTTGTCGCTGTGCTGCCCGCCGTTGCCGCTGGCCACGACGAAGATGCTCCCAAAGCCCCTGCGACCCGCTATCACGCCATGCTGCAGGGCGGCCTGTGGAGAAGGAACCGTCGCTGGTCAGTCCCGCTCCCCCCCAAGGGCTGCTGCAGGGCTCTCCCGCACATCGGGGGCACCTCGCTGCGAGCCCCGGCGCAGACGGACACGTGCGCCTCTCCCCAGCTCCCTGTGCTGGGGGAGCAGTCGCCCCGTGCACTCCTCGCAGGCAGAGGACGTGCTGGAAAGCTCTGTCCTGGCATCTCCATCGAGCAGCCAGCGCCCACGCACCGAGATTTCCACGGCCAGCCCTGCGAGTGTTCGGGGCGCCAGCCGGGCCAGCCACGACCCCTCCGGGCCGTATTTTGCCCGGCTTGCAGCGTCAGGGAGCTGCGTCTGTCACAGCCCCGACCAGACACCGAGATGCCAGAGCAAGCGCGGTGCACGGGCAGCAACGCGGCCAACATCTGCGCTGGGGACCGGCCCATCTGCAGCTTACGATGATTTTAAGCGGCCTCTGCGTTCAAAATCAGAAAAGGGAACAGCAGCCTTCCAGGCAGCCACAGCACAAAGGCCGGCCCGCGCTCGAACTCCAGAGGACACACGGCGGGCCCGGCGCGCCTCGCCTCAGCAGGGCTCGCTCTGGAGCCGGCTGTTCCGCAGCAGCTCGGCTCTGCTGCCGACAGAGAGCACCCACTCGCGGCCGCTGCCCCGCTGCAAGGCCCCAGTCCCCACGCACGCTCGGGCTTAGCCCCCTCACCCTGCCTGGCAAGCGCGTGTCCACCCAGACAGACAGCAGGCCCGCCCACATGGTGGGTACGCTGCCCGCGGGCGAGCCCCGCCGGAAAGCAGCCCCACTGCTCTGCTCTGCCCTCCCTGCGGCAGGCGCAGGCACCCTCTGCCGCGGCCAGGCAGCCCTCCAGGCGTCTGCTGCAATAAAACAAGCTCTGCCCGTGCTCTGCGTCCCGGGGCCCGGTACAGCTGTCTCTGCACGCAGGAGGAGAGCACGTTAACTCGCAGAACCGGAAAGCATTTCTCACCGTGAACCGATAGCTCAGTTGCCAGTGGTGCTCCAAACAGCACCGTGACTGCTATCGTGCCGTTGGAAAAGCACAGCAAAAGGCTGCCCAGCAAAGGAGAATTAAGCAGAGCCGCACCCCAGGAGCGACGCAGCAGCAGCAGCAGCTTTGGGCCCCCCCGGCGAGCCCTCGCTGCAGCACCCGGGCTGGGGGCCAGGCGCGGGCAGCCGGGCGTGTTTTGCCGCGGTTCTGCGGCGCGGGCTCTGGGAGAACAGCCCGGGCAGGAGCCGCAGCTCTGAGGCCTCCCCCCACCGCGGTCCCACCGAGCGCGAGCGCAGCCATCGCCCCCGCCCCGCGTTTGCTCCCAGCATCTGCAGGCATGCTGCCTGCCTTGGGAACCCCCTCAGCAGCAGGAACCCCGGGCCTCCCGAGCGGAGAGCATCTGCTGGGCTGCGAAAGCGCCCAGAAGACCACCACAGGTTTTAAAAGAGCGTGCTCCTGCCGGGACCAGCCTCTCCTCGGAGAGCCCATCCACGGCCGCCTGCACGCGCCCTCCCGCCGCAGCGTCACCGCTCCCCGCCGCGCCGTAACGCGCAGCAGCTCCACTGCAGCGACGGAAGCACACGGACCCGCGCTGCGCCGCAGCAACACCCCTCCTCGCCTGCCCAGCGCCGGGGGGCTAGCCCCGCGCTGCCGGGACCGTTCCTCACCTTTCCCAGCTGGTGGGGGCCATCCACGGTTTTCCCATCGTCATCCGGACCCCAGCTGCCAAGAGAGACACCGTGAAGCAGCAGCCCCAGGAGTCGCCGACAGCGGCCCCCAGCTACCGCCAGCACCCCGGCGGGGAGCGGAGGGTGCTGCCCTCTCCACCCATCAGGCTGGCCCCTCGCTGCTGGGACACCGCTGTGCTCTTTGCACTGTGCCCCTGGGGCAGGTTCCAGCGGGCAAAACGTTTCATTTCTGTTTAGCGACCAGCTTCTCCCCCGTTCCAGTCCCGCCACCCGGCTCAGCCGGGGCTCCCCCACCACGGCGGGGTCCCGCTGCCCCCCCCAGCCCGGCCAGCCTGCAGCACGTGCTCCAGCTGCGCTCAGAAGAAGGCCTCGCACCCACAGGCGCCGTACGCAGCCCGGGCCAGCTCTCCGCAACAGCATCGCTGGCAGTAACAGAGCGCAGCACCCCCCGCGCCCGGCTGCAGGGCCCTGAGCTGCAGCTGCGCAGAGCCCGGGGGCAGCCTGGCCGCCGGGACAGCCCGACCGCGAGCCGGGGGCACAGGCAGCGCGTTCCTCCGGGCGCAGGCCCGCCATCTCGCAGCCCGCCTGCCGGGCGCGCTCGCAGGGCCCACAACAGCCGCCCCGACTCCAGGGCCTCAGGGCTACCTGGGCTGCAGGAGGAGAGGAGCCGGCGTGAGCGTTCGCCCCGGTGCTGCGACCACCCCCCCAGCGCCGGGTGTCGGCGTGGCCTGGCCCGGGGTCCCCTCGGGGCTCACCTGCAGCTGTAGATGTCGTTGATCTGATAGTGCTTGTTGAAGGCGACGGCCTCCATGCTGTCGGTGAGGGGCCCATCCAGCACGCGGATGCCTGCAGGCCAAAGGACAAGGAGCGTGACCGACGCGGACCAGAGCAAGCTGCAGGCCCAGCGCAGAGCAGTCCCTCGCAGGCTCATGGCGGGGACGCGCGCTCTCCCACCCGGCGGAACCAGCTCTCCCGGAGCAGCAGCGCTGCAGCCCCCTCGGCAGGGCTGGGGGTGCCGGAGGGACTGCAGGCGCACCTTCACGCCGCCTGGGCCCGGGGACTGGGCTGTGCCACGGACAGGGTGGCTGCTCAGGGAGGGAGCCGAGCGCAGGGCCGGCTCTTGGGCAAGCTCCCGGCACCCTGCGGCACTGCGGGGCCCTCCCGCTCCCCAGCACCGTGCTGCAGCCAGGAACGTGGCACCGTCTGCCAGGGTCGGCGAGAACCGAGTCGCAGACCGTGGCACAACACGGCCTCTGCCCGCCACGGAGACGCGAGAGTTCCAGTGACAGCCGAGGCCACGGCGCCACGTTCCCCGGGCCTGCACGCCCCGACCACCCGCACGAGGCAGAGCCGGGACCGAGGGCTGGGGGAGCGCAGGGGTGGCAAAGGTGGCTTCCCCGGCGCCTCCCGACGCAGCCTGCAGCGCGGCACCAGAGCGGTGCCCGGCCTAGGCTGCACGGCAAGGACGCGCGGGAGCAGGCTCAGGCAGACGCCGGCCGCTCCCTCTGACAGCCACGGCCCGAGCAAGGCTCCGGCTGACTCCGAGCGGCTTCGGCCAAGCCACCCCTCCCACGAGCCGTGCCCCGGCCCCACGGAACCAGCAGAGACCACCGGGTGGGAGCAGGCAGCACCGGGGTGCCGCGGCGTGCACGCACCTGCGATGCGGCTCCCGTAGGCGACTCCCACCGTGCAGAAGCTGTTGTTTGGCACCGCGGCAATCTCCCCGGCACAGCGGGTCCCGTGGTGGTTGCCGTTCTCCTCGTCAGGGTGAGGCATAGGGTCGGGGTCATTGGAGTTCAAGTCATAGCTGCCCTCTGGGCTCTGCAGGCACACCCGCAGGCACGGCTCAGGGCTCTGCTCCCCGCTCGCCGGGAAGGGCAGGGCTTCGCGCGGGCCGAAACGCAGCCTGGGAGCCACGGGAGCTTGGGGGCTGCCTCCGCCCAGGGCTGCAGCTCCACACTGCTATCTGCTGCCGTGGGAAGGGGACCACCGAGCCAGCCTCAGCGGCGGCTGCGGGCCCGAGGGAGGCCA
>Ga0065711_1043632_pt1 | contig 14606 bp, 7 predicted proteins | sample Hoacrofraction12_FD_59098 | JGI IMG/M metagenome (GOLD analysis project Ga0065711, IMG submission 59098) | Hoatzin crop microbial communities from Cojedes, Venezuela - Epithelial fraction 12 v2 (version 2) | ecosystem: Host-associated > Birds > Digestive system > Esophagus > Crop | place...
CAAGACCCATCTGGACAAGGTCCTGTGCAGCCTGCTGTAGGTGACCCTGCTTCGGCAGGAGGGTTGGACTAGATGACCCACAGAGGTCCCTTCCAACCCCTACCATTCTGTGATTCTGTGATTCTGTGAAGTCCCCAGAATATAAAAGACACAAAAACCAGTTTAAAAATGGTATTCACCTTAATTTCCAATACCTTCATTTTAAATGAAAATATTTAAAAATGTTTGTTCTTCCGTGACAAAATTTGAAAGACTTGTGTTTTTCTTATGTGGGCTGATTTTATCAGTAATGTGTAGAGGACCTCTGCCCCATTCAGCTGCTGATGCTCTAATTGTTGCAGGACAAATATGGTGTTGCCTGCCAGAACTCAAGACATTTCATTTTGACTTTAACATGCAGTCACTGGAAATGTTGAAGTCCACACGTTAATTTTGTTACCGGGACTAAAACTCTTACTCATTTTTTTCTTCTTTAAAAAAAAAAAAAAGGTTTTGGATCACTTCCATGGTTCAATTTTGTGTTTTATTTTTTACATCACATTGGGATTTTTCCATCTCAGCTTTGATTTTTAGTTACTAGAGTTTCTTCGTCTTTTGTATTATCCTCTGCAAAGTATTTTTGATCCATTCTCAGAAACATGATATATACAAACTTTGCGTTATTTTGGTTTATACTTTTGGGACTGAATTAAGAGCTGCCAAGGATGAGAGTGACGTCCCACCAACAGCTTCTCAGTAACCACTGGGAGAGGCACAGAGGGGCCAGCAATTCCTGTTTGCGTGTTACAAGTCTTTTAAAAGTTACAAGTACTTTTTTCAATTTGTTCCACTTTTTTTGTCAGATGAGAAGATGCTTTAGAAGCTCCATTCACTCATACCTTAAATTAGGATTCAAGTTAGATATTTGGGTTTGTTTTTTTTAAAAATAAAGGCTATATTTTGTACAATGTCTATACCATATGTTCTTTACCACTGGTTCTTGGCGTCTTAGCACCAACACCACAAAAACGGCGTAGGCGGACTGTTCTGTACAGAAAGTACAGCCAGCTCCTGCATTTTCTTGTATCTGTTACTTCAAAGAATTGTCTTGTATCATGACTGCACATCTCCAACACTAAATGCGTTAGTACACGGCGAAAATACGTTATCTGCTCAGGAATTACTTTCCTCATGGAAATAAAAATGCCCTTGCTGTGTCACATATTTTCTCACTTTTGTCTTTACCATATTTTATCAGCTTGTAAATAAACAGATCACTTTCCTTCCTTACTGCCTCTCTGTGAGAACTCTGAGTAAAGCTGGGCACCTTCTATGTGTGTATCACCAACATGAGGAATATCACCACAGAAGCAGGCACATCCATGTAGTGTACTGAAACTGGATTTTTGAAGGGGAAGAAAGAAAACGAAAGGTTATTCGCTACTCTTACTGATTTCATTTGCCAAAAATGAAAAAAACTATTCAGAATTCTTATGATATTAAAAAAACTCCAATAACCGCATGAAATGATTAGACAAAAAACCTTCAATGAGATTTTTTTTAGAAAACTGATAGTTCTGTGAGCAGCAGGTTTAGCAGTTCTTGGTTTCCTATGGAATTATTTCTGACTATTGGATTCCTTAGTTTCTAACAGATACAACTTCCAGTGGAAGTTTCCCCTACCAGTGCATAGCCCTCTCTCCTTTGCAGTTTCTGTGTGCTCTACAGGGACACTGAGCATGCTCTACATTCTCTTCACTCAGCAGAGGCATTAATAAAGATTTTCCTTTTAGTTGTCACTTATTTTCGAGAAACTTGCAAGATTCTAGTACGTTTGAAATCTCTACACTTCTGCTAGGTCTGGTTGAGGATGACTGGTAGTTTTAACCTAGGCAGACATCCAAAAACAAAAGTATTTTGTGAATTGCTTCCACTCATTTATACTAACACAGTACACAGTACATGTCTTTGCATGTAGCCAAAGGTCTGGTGTATGGATGAGTTCTCAGAAAGTTTCATTTCCTGATTTTTATACTTTTTTTCTGGATCCTAGAGATGGTTTGTGAAACAAAAAAATATTTTGAATTTTAAAGGTAATTGTGGTGAAAAGATAAAAGATGTTCACTCTTTTCATGTAGTCTCATACGTAATCAAGAATTGTTCTATGAATGTAGATTAATCATGCAAGAATTAATTTTTTTAATAGTTCCTGAACAAATAGATGTACAATAAAGTATATATATCAGAGATTTTATGGGGTTGCAGGAACAACTTTGTGGTAAAGCTACCAATGTTCATTGTGTCAGCTTGTGAGAAGTAACTGCTTTTCAGTTGAATAAACAGAGCAACAAGGACAGTTGTTTTCAAGCTGAAGTCTTGAGACCTGAGAACTTGAGAACTGAGGAGCCACAGGTCTTAACTTTGTTTTCTTTTTGAGCTTTTAGGGAAATACAACTATTTAAAGCTGTAGGCAGATGTCCTCTTTCAGGTTCTCATCACAGAGGTTACTACAGGCTGCTAAAAGTTACTGCTCAGATTTGTTTTGCAGTGAAGTAATTGCCCTGTGTGCTTCCGAATATGCTCCAGACAAAATCAATGAATTTAGCTCACATCAGCAGTTTAAACAGCTTGAGCTGTATTAGCTCTTCTCGTTTAAAGCATATTAGCTCTCTTAAACCTTTTCTACCAGCAATGTGGTGACACTGGTCATTTATAGCAAGGAGCTATTACTGGGCAAATTTGGGCTGAGGTGGCGGAGGACATTTCTCTACAGTCCATGTTTGAGAACCAGCTAATTTGATACAGTTTTTGGAAGAACAGGTGTGCTCAGGTGCATAAAAATGTTTATCACACATGATAGAAGTCTATGAAAGTATGACTAGCATGGAAAAAAACTAATTCTATATTAATATATGTATAAAAAATACAAAAATGCTAGTGAATTAAAACTAATAAACAAATACTACAAATTACAAAAATACCAATGAAGGTATAATAAATGTAGGTTTGTGAGAACCTGTTCGGCAATGACTGACACTACTTACCCTTGAGAGCTGTCTGCTGTGCTGCCTCTTTTCTGAGGCTTTTTCACGTTGTTTTGCAAACTTCTTTTGTTCCTAAGCAAGAATCAAAGAACTTGAGACATAGTAAAACTTTGTATGACCTGAGCACCATATCATAGCAAACCGTCCATGACTTGGAAAGTTGCTAAATAGATTCTGAGAAAAAAAAAAATAACAAAAAGCCAGCGCTGATTTTCCTGTGCACAGCGTGACTTGCTTTATCAAACTACACATGTAAATCTAGTTAATCTAAAATTAGCTAAAATGCTATGAAGAAACAACCAGTGCTTTTGAAACTGGTTATAACTGATGACTAAGTAAGCTTTGCTGAGCAGAATAAAGCTGTTTTACTGGAAGCTTTGAACTTCTTAGGTCTCAACGAAAATGTAAAGTCATATTGGGCCACATTGACACAGTGTGTTTAGGAACATGCAGTGGGAGAAGGTGCTCCTAAATCAGGAATCGGTGTGCTTTCCTCTAAACCAGCACTAAGCTACAGTAGTTAGGCAGTCGCATTATTGGCAGTTTAAAGTATATATTTGTCAAGATATGAAGCTGGTGTTTGTAGACATGACTGGCTTGCCTGGAAAAATGTTCATGGCTAAAATGCTCTTGTAGTTTCAGGTAGGTCCTATAATCTGTGTAGCTTTTCATTGTCAGTTGTACAGTGCACTGTATCAATCTATAAATGTCATGCTGCTACTCTTGTGTGTCAGCGTTGAGCAAAATGAATGTAATGTAAATGGATATAATTTAGAGCTGGTTTGTTAATCCACTTTTACACCATTAAAGAAAGGTGCTGCATTAAAGTTCTTATTAGATTCAACACTATTATTATTTATTTTAAAAGAAATGCAACGTGCTCCTCCTTCAAAATGTAATAAAGACCCCTTTCAAGTTGCTTTAAAAATGGAATGAGCTGCACAGCACTGCTGTCAAGGACCTGCTGGCAACTGCAGCAGTCTAGACTGTCGTGGCCTGGGCAATGAGCAGCCATCCTGACTGATTCTTTTTTGACTTTCAACAAGAAATAGTCTTTATTAAGGTCAAACTTTATGTAGTAACTGTTGATAAATGTTGTTATGCAAACGTACAAAATTAGAAATTGTCCTCTAAATTGCTAATGGGAAAAATATTTTTAATTATATACAAAATATTTACCAGTTTAGAGAGGTTATTAGTAGAACGTAGAACAGAACAAAAAAAAAATGCAGACTACATCTGAATTAGGAAAAGCTGGTTTTTTTCCTGACAACATTTAACAGAGGAAATTTCCTGTGATTAAACCCTGCCCGCTGGCAGAAAACTCGCAGATTACTTTTACCAGATCTCCTAGGCCTGGACAAGTGGTTACTCTTTCACTGCAATGTCTGTATATTCCTTCTGCCTTCATATTCATACCTTGAGCTGCAGAACTTGGAGTAGTTTTGCACTTAGCTCGGTGGATTTCTGCTTGGTTTTGTATCCTAGAACAGTCAGTGCAGTTCTTGTGTGGATAGTGGGACAGCTATAAGGTCCAGCTACACATTTGTGCACAAAGAGGAAAGAAGTTATCCATAGTGAAAAATACAGTTATTTGTGTTTCTTTAAGTATGTTCCAGTATTTCCTTGAAACCCATATAAATGAGGAAGTGTTATAGGAATGATGTTTTGAAATTGGGACAGCTCTAGCTTGCCTGGTAAAGATAACCTTAAAAGATGATTAACAAATCATCTTTCAGGGGAAAAAAAAAAAGGAAACAGAACCTGTTGACGTGTTGAAATCGTCTCTTTGCATAGATGAGTATCCTAGGATTAAGGACAATGCACTTTTAATAATGAATTGAGTCACAAAGTACAGATCTTTATTCCATAGTGCTCTTTCTTGCTGCTAGGAAATCAAACATTTTGAGAAACAAGGTTTTGATTCTTTACTATGCCAAGGTTCCTTTTGCAGCACTGATGAGGAATCGTTAATCAGCTTGTTAAGGCTCCTTCATACTCAGGGCAAATTTGCATGAGCCCCAAGCAGCACTATGAAACATACAGCAATTGCCTCTGCTCAGATCCCAGACTGGCTGCCAGATGTAGGTGGTTATCTTCAGAGGTTCAGAGATCTTAGTTTTATTTTTCACTAGAAAATAATCATCTTCAAAACCCAAAAACTTTTGTGGAAGTGTACCAGTACCACTGAAGTGTACTCTGGGAAAAATTTCTGAGCTTCCTCAGAGAGTGCTAATAGCCATATAAGGGCATTCCCAGGCTGTAATATCTCCCCATCCTCAAAATAATGAGGAAAGGGAGGGATCTCAAACAATGCAGTTATGTGTGCATCTCAGCATCTTCTTTTGGAGCTGCTCCCCTTTGTATAAATAAGCAAAGAGCTGAACCACAGAGATACTGATCTTTTGCAGGGCTAGGAGGGGAGAAGCTTCCTTTTTATTATTTATCCATACCAGACAAACTTCAGCAGAAAAAAATCAACAGATCCACCTCAAAAACAGTCAACAATTCTGCATTAAGGACGCTCACACAGGATGTGGGAAACTAGTACAAAATTTTGAGCCCCCCTCAGTTCCAGAACAGTTGCATAATAGTCAGGCTATTTTTGAGTAAGATTTTCTTTTATTGAATTTCAGGGGGAGAAAAAACCAACAACTTTGAACCAGTTTGGTGTTACTCTTCTGTAGAGTAGGATAGATATATGTTTTGGGTTTTTTTTAAATCTCAAAAATTTCCTGGGATGGAAAACAGTTTCCCATCAGTTCTAATTTGGACCTATATCTGTGGGAGAAGAAAAGAACATTTTGGGCAATCTTTCTCAAAAAAAAAAAGCTCCAGAATGAGGTGGACTAATCATTACTGCTATGTATCTCACCTGAATCTTTTTGTTCTTACCCTACTTCTGATGTTTTTCATTTCATCTACCTAAAAATTAGGAGCAGGTCATCAGCTAATATAAAAGAGTGGGGCACCATATAAATTCATGCCGAACATTTGGCACAGGTCTTCTAAAAGACAATATGAGGAAAAAAATCCTTCTGTGGGTTTCAGGGAAATGAACTGTTAATGAATATTGTGAAAGAACTGAAATTTGCTGTAAGGGAAAGACTGACACAGTGTTTGTTGAGTTTTCTACTTGACGCATAGAGGAGTAGGTTGAGCTGTCTTGTGGTTTTACTGGATGACGTTTGTTCGTTGCCTACCTGTCATCCAAAACAAACCGTCTCCTAGCCTTGCCCTCTTCACAGCCACAGAAACTGTTGATACTAACAAGGTCAGCTAGAGGGTTAGTAGCCTCGAGGATAATTTCCTGAGGCAATATGACACAGAAGTGAGGCAGAGATAATGATTGACTCATTGTCCAGTGCAAAGAAATTGTATGACTAACACAGTTCATTCAGTTTAAACTGTAGGTTTCTTACCTGTGACATAAATCTAACAACAGGAGGAGTATGTGACTTCCAAAGGAGTGTTTGTGATCCTCTGCAAAAGCCGAAAATCAAAGCAGTGGAAACAGTATTATCTTAAAACCAGCATAAATAGGAAGTGAGTTTGTGCTGAAAAAGCTAGGGGGGAAGACCCACAGTTATGATGTATTTGCACCATCTATTATTTAATGAGAGCTAATCCTGAATGGGGCTCTTGGTCACTACTATAATAATGTTTTTAATATATTAATAAGCACTAAACCAAAAGAGTATAAAAATATTTATGATAACAGTAAAGGTTCTGTTAGCATGATCGTACTAAAACCAAACTAAGTTTATCCAGCTCCTTAGTCTTGTAATTCATAGGCAAAAATATTTTTCACTTCTTCAGCAGTGTCAGAGACAAGCATGGAATTTTACAGGAGATGCAGTGGATGATCTGTAGATTTTGTAGAGTGAGGGTCTGATTCAGCACATGCTCACTGGGAATAATCCATCAAGAGTAGCCATTCAGACAGGAGCTTCAAATTTTTCCATTATCTTTAGTTGGGCTCAAGAGTCCAGTGATATGGAGTGTGCTGCTAGCCCAAAGGCTGATTCGGACACCACTGGACCTGAGAAGGAAATGTTGAAAACTAAATAAATATTGAAACTAAAAGCAATGTTTATTGGTGCCTGTGTTCTTAGTTTAGAGAAGAGTGCAAAAGCGCAGTCCATTTGTGCCATGCAAATAAACCCCAGCTAACTGGGTGTGAAGAGTAGAACAGTTTCATGAAAGGAAAGGAGGAAAATTCATTCCTGCTGCTGCCCTTTCTGCTGCTTTCAGGAATGGAGGTGAATGAAGTTGTGTGTTCTTGCATTCCTTATTTTGCTTTGTTGGAAAGAGAGCAGGCTTCCTTCTACCCAGCTGGGGCAAGGCCGAGAGGCTTCCTCTCTCCTGCAGTCTCCAGGGCCATGAGATAAAGCCTGTCTCCAGCTGCTCTCTCTTGCCGACGGTTTGTTTAGTTTATCGTATCAATGTCATGCAAATCAGGTTCAAATTAGAATTACCGCTAAAAACACTCTTTTAGAGTGCTTTCCTTTGGAAATAGGTGTATATTACTAACAGCCACTTACTAATTTTTGAAATCATTGACCACTGTCAGCTAAATCTGACAGTGAGGTAGTGATTTATTAAATCTATTAAATATAAACTATGTAAAAATGTGCGGCTTTATAGAAGAGCCTATTAACACTGTCTTTAAAGAAAAAACTGTAGTTTGAGCATATTTCTTGTTAGACACCAGAGGATCTAGATGGAGAAGAGCCAGTATGAATGCCTCAACTCTTGCAAAGCTTTCATTCGGCTTTCCCATTTTATCAGACAACAGGAATTCTATTAAGGTTTCTTTGGCACAGATGAGTTGAAGCTTATTCTAAACTTTGGCATATATAATTTCTTAATATAGTGTGAGCTCAGGGTGCACCGTTGGGTGTCATGAAGTTCAGAAGTCACATCAACCAGGAAGCACAAATACTTAGGGAAATAGACTTTGTTAGTTCTGTTACTTAGAGATACCTTTATTTTTTTTAATTCTACAGTGATTTTTGAATATGCATCTGTAAAGTTTTTCAGGAACTCTCAAAACCAAACAGGGGTCCTGAAATTCTTTCCCAGATTGGACTCCCAATTTTCACATTTCAGCTTAATCTAAACAAGTTCCAGCTGATAATAAAGATTTTGTGACAGAACAGAGTTTCTGGGTCTCAGTTCTATTGACATCTCAGATGAAACCAGCAGTAATCTGCTTAAAAGTGAAATTCATTGTTTCTAATGGGCTCGTACTGTTTTTTGTCAAAAACTTGAGCTATTCATTTGTGTTCTGGTCACATGTTCCAATACAGTAGGAAAACAAAATTGTTAGTTGTTTTCTTTTAACTGTAAAGTTTTACACATATGAATTTAATGATTTGTATTTATTGTTTTCATTGTAATGCCGTGAATAATATATAGGAGCTGAGCTCTTCAGCAAAGTCCTGATGGCTACAAGGTAATATCCTTTGATCCCTTCTACTAGGGTCAGAGACTATTACAGAATAGCAAACATGACAGCGTGGCTATTTCAACCACCCACTTTTTGCCAAAATGGCTTTTATTTTTTCATCTGCTAATTTTATCACAGAGTCACAGAATGGTTGAGGATGGAAATGACCTCTGGAGGTCATCTGGTCCAATCCCCCTGCTCAAGCAGGTCCACCTAGAGCAGGTTGCCCAGGACCATGTCCAGATGGCTTTTGAAGAGCTCTAAGCACAGAGACTCCACAAACTCTCAGGACAACCTGTGCCAGTGCTTGGTCGCCCCTGCAGCAAGAAAGTGTTTCCTGATGTTCAGAGGGAACCTCCTGTGTTTCAGTTTGTGCCCATTGCTTCTAATTTTGTTCTGCTTTGAAAACCTCTCACTTCTCTCATGATGTTGAATCAACAGCAGTATCCACCTCAGAAACAAACTTGTATAGCTACAGGGGCAACTGATCTTGAGGATATATCCTCTCACCTAGGAAAAATATTGTTTATATGATACAAGAAATAGGATAAAAAAACAGCTTGAGCAATGAATCCATTATTAAGCTCCTTGCCCACAAGTCTCAGAGTACAGAATCAACACAATTACAACTATTGGGGGAAAAAAAGAGATTTAGAACAGGCCTCTTCTGAAAATGCAGTTTGTTCATGAAAAGAAAGCAATAAAAATACAAGCAAAGGACATTTGGCTACTTGAAAATCAAGAGCTTTCCTCTTTTTCTTTATTTTCAGTAAGGTTGATTGCTAGATGGAAGGGCTTACTTCTTTTCAGAAGTGAAGTGAAGTGAGTGAGTGACAGCAGTCTTTCTGGCAGATTCTTACAGGCAGAGGAGTAAGGAATGTATTAGTCCTTTGCCAAAGTGGTCAGAGGGAAAGGGAGCACTGAAAAGGGATGCTTGGTAACAGAAGAACATTCATTTGGCCTTGCTGGATATCTGATAAGAGCAAAGAGTGGATTTAAACATTCACACTGGAAACATTTTGATGTGCTCTGTCATTAAAGCAGTAAATTATTTAAATATGCTGCATGCACTGAATCTGTGTCTTTCTGCTTGGCTTCAATGAATGATACTTTTCTGATAGTCTGCTGTACTACTCTGGCATCACAAGACTCTTTCTTAGGATGAATTTTCAAATACTTAATACAGAAATACTTCTAGACTTTAGAACAAATTATATCAGTGTGAGTAACTTTGTTCCAAAGCTTTTTCCAAGAAGTAGACAGATGTTTAACAGAAAAAAACAGAGGAAGCCAGAACAAGTTACATCCCCATACCCACTCAGTGAAACTGAACTGCATACTGAGAGCCTAATGATACAGTTCTGTATTTATAAGAGTCAGAAGTGCCTTACTTACTCTGAACTAACTATACTAGGTCTGTTTAAAGAGCCCGATAACTTCTTTGTAGATACTTGCAGCCTTCCTTTTACCTGATTTTGTAAAAATATAAACACATGTCATTCATATTTTTACCCTTGAATACAGTCTTATGGTGCAGAGAGATTGTTATATGGCATGCGTGGATTTCTTTGAGACCATGAGAGAAATACAAAATGTTTGGGGGAAGAAACTCACCTTTTTTCTTAGATCCTCATGTGGTGTGTGTTTTGTCTGTGTATTTCTTTATATAGTCCTTGTTTATAATTTAAGTGTAGTCAAGTATTTTGATAAGTTGTACATAACAAGACTTTATCATTGTGCTCCTATTATTTCCTGGAGGTGACCACATTCTCTGTTCAAGAAGATAATGCAGTTTCCGCAGCCTAAGGCTAGTACTACTGTCATTGTATAAAGCAGTATGTTGGGAGAGCCCTGCAGATCATCGCATCCTGAAAGAAGACTAGTCCTGGTCATTTGGACACAGTCCATCTATGCATAAGGCTACTAACCAGTACAAAGGATTTTTCTTCACTAGAGTGGAAACTTGGAGAGACTCCTGGCACGGAGGACTGTTCAGTGTGGGACCATCAAAACAGTTTCTGAGAAATCTGCCGCAGCTGAGTTGTCTTCCCAGATGCTCATTCCAAGATCTGATCAAGAGTATTTTGTTTTACTTATGATTGCTGAGGAATGTCTGCAAATTTCTAGATGTTAAACAAAAATGTCTTTTATGAACAGTAAGACATATGAACACTCCACAAATATAGCCTTTTAAGTCACAATGTTTATGATTTTCTCAGTAAAACCTGAAAACAAAATTAAATTTTTTTCAGTTGTAAAATGGGTGACTAAGAAAACGGATGCTATTTCTATGCTGAATCAGTGTTAATATGGCTGTGTTGGACAGAAGGTACCAACATTGACTAAAATGTCAGTCACTTCAATATATAGGCCATGAGTTAAGACTGTAAGTACGAACATCCACATTTACAGAAAAATTCTGAGTTTGAACCACAGAGGATTTTTTTTTAAATGCTGTACTAGTAAGAGAAACTGAAACTCTTGGCCCAGCAATTCTGTTGCTCCAAACTTCAAGATGACACTAGGTAGAATAGCAAAAAGACAGTCAGGAGATTCAGGGAAGGTGTCCAGGGTCTGAATCTCACAGTAGATCTTCAGCTCATCTTCATTTAGAGTAGCCTGGAGGTTTCCAGAGCTGCCTCCAGCTGCCTGCACCCCCAAAAGAGAGTACACATGCTGAGCTTATCTGCATCATGCCACTGCTTGGCAGTGACCTTGGTCTTGCCTGCAAGACACTCCCATTTTAAAGCAACACAGTGATCAAAGCCCATGGCCATGCGCTTTCTGAGTCAACTCTTTTCCAGCCTCGTTGCATCACTCAAACACTCTCAACTGATCAGACAACAATGAAGAATGTGTACTCACCTTTTTCTTGTGCTGTGCTGAAATTCCTTGAAGTACTGCAAAGCTTAGTACAAATACACTTGAATGCTAGTAGAAAAGTCTACTATTCCTTTTTGTTCTCTGGAAACAGCAGGACATCGTATATGAAAATCATGATGAAATGTTAAGTAAAGTGAACACTGTTTCTAATTATTGCCATATAGTAATTTTGAAAATTTTGAACAGAAGTTGTTCCCGAACAAAGGTGTGAATGCAAGTACAGCTGTCTCAGGTGTTGTGTTAGGAGCTGGGGTAAGAATCAAGTCTTCTACAAAAACAGACCATAGAACACCCTTTTTTAAAAAAAATAGGTGTGCAGTGCCAAATTATTATGGCTGAGCGTTTTCTTCCTGCTAGCCTTTCACTTGTTTTTTTGGTGTACAATACTGAAAGCTACACGTGGTGGAATTGTTTGTCATAGTCTGTGAACTGTAAAGAGAACATTTGCTGTCACTTCCTTTTTTTTAAAAGCATATATGAAATAACATGCAAATTTTTAAAGCAACTGGCGTTAAACTGTATTTCTCTCCCTCTTATTAAGGCATAATGAGATATAAAAAAACCCTGGAAATTTCAAAAACTCTAATTTGTAGAAGTTTATCTGGTTTAGGACTTCATCATCTGGGGGTGAACAAAAAAAAAAACAAAACAACTTGATCATGTGCTTATACTAAAAAACCCGATTAGTGGATCAGTCCTGGCTGGGAATAATTATAGAGTGCTACCTTAGAGGTAACACAGAGGTCAGAAACAATGTTGTGAGGCTGTCAAAGCTGCGTGGCTGATAATTATTTTTTCATTCTTAGCTTAGATGGGGTGTTAACACTTGAAAAGCTGTTAACCTCAACAAAATTTTCTGCCACATAGTGCAACAGCAGAAGTGTGGGCCAAATTTACAGCTTCAGTCCTGTTTATTAAAAAGCTTTCCTATGGCTGTTCTGCCCTTCAGAAGTGCGGGAACCAAGCAGGCGTGCTTGTTTGATGGGTACTTTGTCACCAGTTAGAAACCCTTTTATTTCCCTTAAGCTATCAAGGCTGGCCTGACAGCTCTGGGATCTAAGAACTGGCAAGAGGTGCCGAGTCCAGCAAGTCTTTAGCCTGGCTTCGGCCATCAGAAGTTTACTGAGTCTGAGTGGTCAGTGGGGTCCCCACGGGAGCCACAGACTGTTGAAGTGTGGGAGTCGGAAACAGCAGACCTAAGGGTGGTGGGACTTCTTTGTGGGTGATGGATTCTGGTTTCTAATGTGATTTGAGATGTACTGGGAAGGTGGATAGTAGATGAAGATCCCTGAATGTAAGGTGCTGTTGGTAATATATATTATCGCTAAATGGATAACAAGAAAAATAATTTTTAAAATAAATAACAAACTAAGCATTTTATTACTTTTACCTAAATATGGTATCCCTTAAGTTTATTTTGTTGCTTTCATACTTCTTGGAAAAACCTTACCCTCTTGTTCTCTGAAGTATTAGAAGGGATGATGCTTACTTGTGAAGAAAAACACAAGTTTCCCACTATCTGATTTTCAAGAACTACTGAAGGGCAGGCTACAGGCTAGCAAGAAAATAACATCATGCAGATGCGTTTTACCTCACTTCATTATGCATTTTATCCTCAGTGAAATCATTGTATAAGGTCATCCGATAACTATGCGTATGTTAACCGCATCTCCGCTTCATCAAAAGCATTTAACACAGCACACTTACAAACATACCATAAGCAGAGTTATTTGCAATACTGACCTTGATGAAGCCTACGCTGTGAGGGCAGTAAACCAGTCACGTTTAAGAGTGAGAGAGCTGTGACGTCTGCTGTGTTGCAGAATGTCACAGATTCTCTTTTGATGGATAAACAGGCTGGAAAATCCTGACTTGATTTGCCAGGGGAATTCTTTTGGATCAGATAGCGTTTACAGTACCGTCTGAAAGACAGCGTTTACAATTCAGTGGGGATGGTTTTCGTTGAGTATGGGTTAGTGTTGTGTTTGCTGAAGTGGTAGGTTAATAATGATACAGGCAGGCACTGCAAAGTTTTCTTTAAACATTTCTGCCAATTAATCTCAATCCAAACTACTTCTCGCATTGCCTTTTTCCAGAGGTGAAAGGACATCATTCAAAATTGTGGAGTGTTTTTGCAGTAGCCACAAGTATGCAGAGTTTAACAGCTGCGAAGAAACCTGAAGTTTTTGAGCACGTACACTGAAAGTCAGGAGATACGAATCTGCTATCCTAGATACTGAACAGTAATGCACTGAGCTATCTGGCAGTAGTCCATGCTGGGGTGTTTTATTTAAAAAGGAGTTTTGGTTAATTTTTTTGCCTGTTTTTTTTGTGTGTCTGACATTTTGAAAATAAGTTGAATTTGATGTGAGACAAGTTAAGGAAGATGTTTGAGATGGGAGTAACAAGCCCGCTGAGCCAGCATTTCTTTGCCTTGGAGTTATGTTTGTGTGTAGCAAACTTCTGATCCAGAAGCAGGCATGCCAGGAGTTTCAAAACTTGGTGTTTCAGACACACAGCTTGCAAGACATCATGCCCGGGCTCTGCTCTGAGTTCAGTGTGGAGAAGCATTCTCCGCTTCTGACCTGCATCAGAAAAAAAAATAGCCGGGCTTTGTAGGTGAGGCTCGCACCCTAGATGCGGGATTATTTTTCTGAAATTATTTTTGTACCAGCCGGCCTCCTGCTGCCGGTGAGCTGCTGAAGAAGGGAGCGTCTCCCCCTCTTCAGTCAAACTTATGCAGGTTTTGGGACAGCAAGCTCCAACGCGGCATACAAAAATTTTGGTTAAACCACAACTTTCCGTACCGTTACTGGGTCCATTTCCCGCACTGCGTTGCCGGGTCCAGTTCCAAAACTTTCATCGGCCCTTTTTTTTCCCTGCCCTTCCAGCCAACATGCCTTGCTTTGCGCACGGGGGCCGATGGGGCCTTCGGCGGGTCACCGGTCACCCGAGCGCGTCCATCTCCCCCCTGCTCCATGACCATTAATTCTCATGGTACCCCTGCGGGTAGCTGAGGGACGAGGGGGGGACGGGGAGGGGGGGGATCCGCGCCGGGTTTTGCGGGGCTCCCGCCCCGCGGCGGGGGTGTGTGAAGGGCTGCGAGTGAGGGAAGCCGGGGGGCAGCGGGTCCCGCCGGCGGAGCTGCGAAAACAGGAAGCGCGGCGCCCGCATCCGAAGGCCCCGCTGATTCACCGCCGCGCTCGGCCTCCCGCCCGCTGCGCGCCCGCGGAGCTCGGAGCTCGGCG
>Ga0065711_1043633_pt1 | contig 14606 bp, 9 predicted proteins | sample Hoacrofraction12_FD_59098 | JGI IMG/M metagenome (GOLD analysis project Ga0065711, IMG submission 59098) | Hoatzin crop microbial communities from Cojedes, Venezuela - Epithelial fraction 12 v2 (version 2) | ecosystem: Host-associated > Birds > Digestive system > Esophagus > Crop | place...
CCGCCGTGCGGAGCCCCGCGTCGGGCCGTGTGCCCCGGGGCTGCCGCTGCGAACCCGCCGAAACGCGCAGGGGCGGGGAGGTGGCTCTGGAGCGCCGTGGCGGCAATCGGCCAAACGCAGTTTGCATTGGCGTTAATTATAATTGGCCGGACGCCTCTCCAACCCCGGCGGGCCGGGGGCACTGAGCCCCTCCCGGTAAAGAAACGCTTCCCAGCAGCCAGCCCCAACCTCCCCAGAGCAGCGCTGAGCTGTTCCCTTGCGTCCTGGCCCTGGGTTCCCGGAGCAGAGCCCGGCACCGCTGTCCCCGCGTCCCCTCCTCGGGGAGCTGTGGGCAGCCAGGAGGTCCCCCTCGGCCTCCTCTGCCCCGCACCGGACAGCCCGGAGTCCCCCACCAGCCCCGCACCGGACAGCCTGGAGCCTGCCGCTGTCCCGCACCGGACAGCCCGGAGCCCGCCACCAGCCCCGCTGCCCTGCTCCCAGGGCCTTCCCGTCCCTCTGAGATGGGGCTCACGGTGCGACCTGCCCCATGATGGGGTCTGCCCTCGGGGTGCCCACCAGCACCCCAGGCCCTCTCTGTGCTCCTGCTGGGTTCTAACACCTGATGGAAGGGCAGTAGAAACTCTGGTAGCGTTACAGAGTTATTCATTATTCAGGGTGTCACCTCACATCATTATTAGTCTAATATATAATATCGAGAAAAGCCATAAGCATAACTAAGGTTCTAGAGGTCTGCACAAAACACGTGCTACGCTTTGTCATTGGAGCGGTCTTCTCCCCATGATTTTTAGGAAGGTTATGGCCACCTCACGTGACAGAGGGAGCAGCCGGAGCCAGAGGATGCTGGAATCTCTGCCTCCTCTGCCAGCCCTGGATAGTCCGACCTGCAGCAGCGAGGCTGTGTCCCAGGCGTCGCTTCCAAGAGAGAGACAGACACAACCATGGTGCATTAGGCCACTGCCTTTAAGCAGAGCCTGTCCTTTCATGCTCACCTCCTCCAGCTCTGGCCCCTGTCCCCAAGGAAACGCGCGCCGATTCTCAGCACAGGGCTGTGCACGTTTGATGGTGGAAGCTGATATTCTGCTGAGATTACATCTCCGTGTTTGATCGTGAGAGCCGGTGTTCTGCTGAGATTTGTACTCATTCCAACTCCCCACTTAATAAGGTCTTTGCATATATTCTGAAAATAGAGCTTTGTTTAAAAAATAGAACAGAACTGATCTTTGGAAGTCCCAAGGTAGCCTGGTCACATGAATATTGTCAACTTGTATGCGTTTTCTTGCTCTCTAAAAGAAAAAACCCCAAGCTTCATGAAGACTTTAACTAGGTTTAGCTACATCAAAACCAGATAGAACCTCTTTCTTTGCCAAGATGATTTTAAAAGAATGTGACAAATCTAACTTCTATAATTCCTGATATTAATTAAAAATAAACAGTGTGTCACTGCTTGATTTCATCCATATAAAATTTCAGCAGGTCATACTATTTGTTTCAATATTCTCTTTCTGCGGAAATCCAGTGAGAATGTAAACAACTCAGGAATGTATCTAACTTTCATTTTTGTACAGATAACCCCCGTTTCCTTCCCAGACCTCAATTCTCTGGCAAAATTGCCCCGGGTTGAAGTTGGTCACACCACACTGCTTACCCACTGTTTCCATTTCAGTGCTCAGAGGAATTTATGTCCCAGTACCTTAATAATTGAGGAGTTGTGCCTTTGGGTTTGTGCAAAGGCTACTTGTTCTGGACCGGGAGATCCAGCAAACGCCCTTGCCTGAGGTGGTGTGTCTCATCTCTACCTGTCGTACTGTGGCCTGGCACCTGGAGATGCTCTTTGCTTAGAAAGCAGAGCTGTAACCGTGCTAGGTGAGCGGTACGTGGTGCGGCAGCTGCAGCTCGGTTCATAAAAATGTCGCTTGATGATTTAGTCATCTGTTAGTCGTTACAGCTGTATGCCTTCAAAAGCTGAATGTCCGTAACAAGCGACTTGAAGCCCAAAAGGGAAACCAAAGGCGCATCAGGGAAATGATTCTATGATTCTAAATAACGTGACTGGCTGTTAAGAGGGTAAATGTCTTATGTGAGAGCTCCGCACACCCAAACTTCATGCAATGATCAGAGAAACCAGCTCTAATCACCAAACCAAAAGTTTGAGTGGTATCAGTGCACAGTTTATATCTGACAGCTTGCCCTGAAAGCAAGGTCCTATTGCCTGGCAATTTCTGAAAGCTGTTTTGTTTGTTAAAGATAGTTAAAAATGCTGCAGAACAAACTTAGAATGAGTGAAATAAAACTGCCTTTATTTGAAACCGGGTACTGAAACCTTTGAGTATTTTAGTTTGCAAGAAATGGTAAACCCTCTGTTTCCAGATGGACTTTTTAGTTGAGGATACACAAGAATAGTCTCTCGATGGTGCCATCTACAGTACAGTTTATTCTAAAATACATGTTAGGTGTTGCGTACTCGTGTTTGTTAATCTACAAAGAAGATCCATTCCCAGCTCCTTGAGTTACCGAGCCTGTCCTGGAAACGCTCCACTGTGCGCCTTGCAGCGTGGCAAATAACAGATGAGGTTCGTGGGACGCTGAGTGTTGCAGCTGAACTCTGTTATGCTTGGAAGAGGACTGTCAGCATGGTAGACTGCCTTTCCAAAGATAACTGTGTGTTGCGGCTCAGACATCCTGCTGTCACCTTACTGGGTTGGCAGCAGGGACTTGGCCTTGGGACCTTCATCGGAAAGAGTCCGCAGAGCCTGGCCTCTGTCGCCGCCCAGGTGCCTCACGTGGTGGCTTCCCTCTCCCCATCCCACCCTCACAGGACCCTGCAGGAGGGAGACGGGCGCTCAACGCCTCCCTGCAGCTCTGTGGGTGGAGACCACACTTTTTTATACAGGGGAACAGGGAAGAACTGAAGGTCTTTGTCAAGTGCTGTGCTTGTGGTCTCCGTGTTTCTTGGGACTGGGCTCTCTGCTTGCGCTGAGAAGGTTATAGCCAGGTGAGAAAGATTTCACTCATCACTTACTGTCAGCACTGGCAGCTGGGTGTAGGCCATGGAAAACAGCAGTGCTTGTAGTGCGGCCTTTTGCCCGTGTTTGTAAGCGTGTATGATCGTCTCCACCGATGTTGTACGTTTCTCCTGGACATAATGCGTATTTTCACATTCCCTCGTTTGTACCGTCCCTGAAAAAAGCCTCTCGTGCTAAAAACACACATGACAAGGCAAAGAATATTTCAAGAAATAGCAGCTGAACATCAAACAGAATTAGTGTAGTTACACTGAAAGAAAGCTTCAGAAACAGGAGATAACAGGGTGTATTTTTGCCCCTCTTTTCTGTTGAGATCCTCCTGTGAATCATCAGATGGAGCTCTTTCCTGAAGGGTACACATGCAATCAGAAGACAGCTCCTAAAGCGAATATTCCTTTGCTGCCATGTGTTTACTGGGGTTTTGACAAACGGGTTTAGGAACACTGTACCAAGAACAAAAGCTGCAGGAATAAAACCTCTGTAACTGCAAGAAATAGTAACTTGGATGACTGAAATAAGCATCCCCAGAAGGCTTGCGGAGAAGCTCTGATCACAGCCAAATTCACAACCCCTGTGTCTCTGCCACCGGCCTTATTAAGCAGGAATAAATGTTAGCTTGGCATTCGAGAAGTAGAACCGAAAAAGCTGCTGCATTACATTCCCATGAATAATTTTATTGTACACACATACATTTATGTTTGAAGTTATTAAAGTGTGAAGATCTTAAAAATCTTTACAACAGCTCAGGACGGCTGGGCAAATAGAATACGCGTGTTTTACAGACAGCTGAAGTGTACCGTCGGCAGCAATTAAACCATGCCCTCTAGAAAAAAACAAAAGGAAAATTGAGTCGCAGCAGGGACTTTTCTTAAAAGTAAAATCCTTTTTCTGACTGTTAAAATATAGCTGACAGGAAAGGACATTTTCCCTCAGCTTCTGCTAATCTTCAAGCCTCGGAGAAGTCTCTCGATATTTTACTGACTGGATTCTAAAACTCATGAAAATGATCATGTTTATTAGCAGACGCAGAGCGAGGTTGAAAGAAGCCTTGCAGAGCTCCGCCAGCGTTCCGGTGGACTTCAGCAGCCGCCCTGCCCGTCTAGTCCCTGCGCCTTTTGAATCATTCTACGTGGCCATATACGTGACACCCTAGTCGGTGGACTCAGAAAACCTTGTAAAGGAAATGAAGTGCACAAATGCAGAAGTTGATCAGAGTACTTCCAGTCTGTCATGTAGCCTCTTAAGCCGGCTCTCGTACTGAAGTAGCAGCTTTGATAGGTACGATCACATTGCCTGTATAAAAACCAACGGCCTGACCCAAAGGTGGCTGAAAACTGAAGGGAAGAAGCCTGTTAGTCTCAGTGACCTTCAGTTCAGGCCAACAAGGAGTTACTGTTTGTACTGAACTGTAACCAGCATTATTTCTGACCCTTTTTATGTAACAGACAACCTTCTGCTTTTAGACTCTTAGACCCAGGAACTTCAAGACAGGAGCTAAATCTCACCTGAGCAGAGAACCAGAAGGCAAGAACTGAGCATTTATATAGGAATTTGTCTCTCTAAGCATACCCATGACCGTTTATCTCACAGAAACTCAGAACCTTTTCTTGTGCATAGGCCGGCAGCTGTAGTTGCAGGAACAATTAGTTCTCCCAGCTCAGCTAACGTTAGTTATGCAGGATGTAAACTTACAAAGATCCACTGGGGTGCTTCAGAAAGGGCTTGTCATCAAGTTATACAAAGTAAGGAAAATAGGCAGCCAACTCTTTTGGACCAGAGACAAACCACAGGCGATGACCAAGGCGTCACTTGATGCTCTACTGAGTTAGAGTAGAAGGGGCTTGCTTGTCTCACATGCCACTGTGGTTTGGCTTCAAACCAAGCTTCTCTCTTGCAAGTTAGACTTTATAAAAAAAGGTTGGCCTGTGACACGACACTGGCAAATGCCAATTTAGACTGAAGTCTTCAACTAGTGACAGCCAAGGGATCCAGTGAGCCTAGGAACATCACTGCTGCTGCTCGCGACTGGCTTTAACCACTGCACTGCGGGTACACGGGGGGTTTTGCCATGCTGCACCAACCTCAGGAAGTCCACGCGGGACCTCGTTTTACACCCGCCGTGACTGCAGACAAGCTTGTTGGCTTCAGCATTTTTTTTGTAAGGTAAAGCTGAAAAGTCTGCAAGGGCTGTGTAGACCAGCTGCAGCTGGGGGTGTTTATGCAAACAATTCGATTTTCTCCAGTCTCAAAAAATGAGCTTGAAATCTTGCCAACACAAATTGGTTTATAACTTTTCAGATAACTCCTGCCTTTAGTTAGTCTGGAAACATTATATGAACAGAAATTTTTCAGGGTACCAGAATCGGAGTTCGGTTCTGGGCAGATGCAGGAGCCGGCAGCGTGCGCAGAGAGCCAGGGGAAGGGAGGGAAGAGCCGGCTGACGGCTCGGAGCTGCTCGGAGAAGTCTGGCTCCTGACTCGCGTGCCACAGCGACTTAGTGAGTGGGTATGGGTGAAAACCAAACGTAGAGTTTGACAAGTAAGCAATTTTCATTCAGCTGGAGCTTTATATGAGAAATCAGGTCCGCTGTTTTAGCTGAGCATCCTTATCTCTGGAGTGGCAAAACCAAGCAAACTCACCCACCAGCCCCCTTCTCATACTAACAGCTTTTACAACTACATATTTAGTCGCTAAACACAGTACCTGATACCATTCTTTCTTTTCTGTCCTTGCCTCTCCAAACAGCCGTGTTTCATGAAAAGAGCCCAAGATTCTTCTACAGTTGTGTGTAGCAGGAAACTCTGCTGAGTCGTAGGCTGCTGGGTGGCTGCCGAGTGATACAGTGTGATCCTTAATGCCTCGGAGTATTTGCTGGCAAAAAAGCATGCTGAAATAGCCCAGATCGAGTAAGGGCAGTTGTCTGTGTGCATCGTAGCAGCCCAGGAGAGGTGCTGAAGGGTATCTGTAGTGCCCAAGGAATCAAGAAGATGAAACAATGCATGTCAGAAAGTAGGGTGTGTGCAGGGAGACCCACAGCTCTGTAGCTGGAGGGCTGTACCGCGCTCTGGCTTTTTTGGTTCAGGCAGATGTTTCTCCTGCTTCTCGCAGTGCCCGAAGCAGGGACAATCTGAGTCACGATTCTGACTGGCAAGATGTATTTGTAGTTGGAGGGACTGGGGTACCTGACTAGAGGCAAATACAGAGCCTTGGAGCAAATAGTAAATTTGAACTTCTTAGTCTGACTAAAGCAATTCAATTTTCAACAAAGGAAAAGAAACCAGCTCCTAGTAGCTGAGACCTGATTGCTAAGATTGCTCAGCTGATTCAAGGGGGTCAGGATCCAGGGCTGCGCGTTGGACGTACCCCTGCCCTCTGGAGAACGCTGTCAGCACCAGGCTGAGCACCTCGCCCAACACTGACCTGAGAGCTCTTTTGGTTGAACAACAACAGAATTACCTCAAAGCAGACATTTTACCAGGAAAGTTTCAGACCAGACCATGACTCTGACAAAACAACAGAGGCCCAAAACCAGGGTTGTAATGGAACCTGACAGGTCACTTCAGGATAAATGAGGAATTAGCCTAGCCACCTGAGTATGCAATGTGTGCGTGTGCGTAACAACTCTTTTGTAAGGGGAAGCCTTTTTTATCCCCCTTTCCTACAGAAGGCTTTGTGTTCTTATTATGAAGAAAATCTTCAGTCCATTCTTATTTAACTCATCCCTTTAACCTCAGAAAATGATATGCCGGACAGAAGCCTCTCATTTCCCAATAGAAGGAGCGTCAGGCTATAATGAAAAAAAATTATGTGAAAAGCATTCCAAGTTTTAAGAACATCTCCATTATGCCAAGAAGAGTGTGACTGTGGAGAATATAGTCCTTCTTGGTAGTAAAACTAGGTCTCCAGCTACTTAGAGGTCTTGGAAAGTTATACTTGGTAACTGCTGGTGAGGTGCTAACGTACAGTCTGGCAGGATTTTAAAGGACGCCTTGGTCTTTATGGGCTTAAATGTAAAAACCGAAACTGCAGACTAAAAAGTATCACTCAGAAACGATGAACTTATAAACTGGGTGACCTTGGTTTCTTCATATGCCAGGAAAACACACTTCACATGTCTGATGATACTTAGTGCTGTCTTGCTGAAGAAATTTAAAGGAGGATATTTAATAATGTGAGAAATATTTAAATCAGCCAAGTCTACACAAAAAAAATAAATATTGAGATTGGAACTGTGAGCTAATCCTTGTAACACTTTCATGGGGATGAGGATAGGTGGTGGGAGAAGTGCCATGCAGTTTTCATCATAGGCTTAGTCTGTATAGACAGATGCAGGGAATCTGGATTTATGTCTGTTTTTAAACAAAATGAATTTCTGACAGGCTTAAAAGGTCCAAAGCATATAACTCTGGAGAACTAAACATTTATTTTCTTATTTTCTTCTTTGTTATGCAAATGGCTTGAACACCTCAACTTATTTGTTGTTTAAGGGAACAGTTTTATTTCGTGATTTATGATCAAGAAAGTCTAGCTCTCTTTCAGCACAGCGGTGTTAGAACACACCTACGGGCAGCTCCGTTAATTGGAAGGCCTTTCTGTCAGGCAGTGTTAATACGATGCTGTGCCCTAACTAGCTGCTCCTGAGAAATCGCAAATCAAAGCGTTCATTCCAAGGCGCGAGGTGCAGTAACGAAGCTCAGGGGCTGCAGATCTGCCAGCTGCATTCCAGAGTGTAATTCCTGGTATGAGAGGAATGGGATGCTTTTTGATGTTATCTGTTAGTGGAGTGTCTATCACTGACTCCAAAACAGCCTGGAGTCTGTGGGCCAAAGTGACAATGCAGCTGCCCTGTGTAGCAGAGGATTAGGATACCTGAAGTAATAGCCTCTTCTTTCGGGAGCTTATTCTGGTTGTCAGCCAGGAAATATTGCTGCTCACCTGCAAGATACGAGATTGCAGAGGTATACGGCTAGACTAGTTCTGTTAGAACTGCATCAGATGCCGAAACTCAGATATTCTTCTGCAACGCGTATGACTTGCTTCTAGTATTGAGATAATCGAGAGCAGTTCTTCATGCTGAAAGTTGCTGTTTGCAGAAAGTGAGGGAAGTTTTAATGATTTTCAGAGTTTCAAAAGTCGAAAAGTAAAATAACTCAAAAGTAATAATGATACAACATAAAACTACTAACAGATGCTAGATTTTCTCGGGTCAAATTGATTACACAAGTGTATCATTTCTGGGCCAGTTTTGAAAAAATATGCTCTGAAGAAATCTGTTTTGATTTCCAAAATGTAAAAAGTACACTTGCTTTTTGAATTCTCATATCACTAGAATCTCTCTGTGCAGCTAAATTCACTTTCCAGCAAACCATTCCTGTAGAAAAGGCTGGTGTAAATGGTGTGTGCAAAACATTTGGATGTAGGGATGACGTCCATGTGTGGTTGCATGGAATTCTGCTTATATTTTAAGGTTGTTTTCAACCTTAGCGTTGAAAAATATAATTTAATATTATTTTCTCTATCAAAAATAAGAACAAAAATCCATACTTTTTGCAATCCATCTTCAAAACATTTCATTCCAACGTACCAGTAGAGGGAGATAGCATTCTTGAAGCTCAACCTAAACTTCCCACAGTTATTTTCATGTTACAGCGAGCTTGTTTGTAAACTCTGTTGAAACTCCTGTCTTGGCCGATAGAATATCTTGAAATTCTTGAAAATATGATAATTTTCAATGATTAAGTTTTTAGAATACCTTTATAATAATGCTGCAGTTTTGCAAAAATTCCTACGTCCAACAGGCAATTACTTGAGTGGTGAGAGTTGTAACATGATCTTCTCCATTTTGTTAAGTCTGTACATCCAGTTTTGTATACATGTAATTTGATGGAAGGTTTGTGAGTGCAATTTAATGTACATACGTGGGTATTTCTTGGAGAAATCACGTGGGTGACAGTGATTCTCCTCATTGATACGGGAGATCTGTACTGTATTGCGTTGCGTACCTCTGCTCTGGGAGTCTCTGCTGTCTCTTACAGTGAAACAATCTGGTACTGCTTTATGGAAACCTGACTTGGGAAAATCTTGTAAAAGATCCTTTCTAAAATCCTGACTCAAAAGTGTAGATTAAAACTCAGAAGAGATCTGGGAGTAGAGCAGCAGGGACACACACGGCTGCATAGGACCGTTACTGTATCGGTGGCATTCACCACCCCGGGGCTAGACGTAGGTATCTGCTGCACAGATGCTCTGTTTGAGCTGCTCACCTCTGACCCCCTTTATTGTCACTAAATTAAGGCCTAGCTGGCCATTCGTTGTATTGATCTGATCTCCGTGGACTGGAAAGGGAGCTTAGGGTGCCTAGGCAGGGTGTGGACATTTATGGTCAGTGGAGATACGCACCTTTTTGACGTGATGAAGCCCACATTGCCTCATGCACCACATTTAACATATGGCCACAAGTCAGGTTTGCATGATTGCACGACTGTGGGTAAAAATAGTTCTGATTTGTGGATAATTAGCGTGTATTGCTTGTGTGCAGAAATGAAAAAATTCAAGCAGAGGATTTACTGAGCTTCATGGAGCTAAGCTTGAAAAATGACCTTTATAGCAAGGTTGTTCTTTCACTTTCAGTGTAGGATACTACTCCCGTTGTTTTCATAATAAAATATATTAGCTTGCTCATTAGGTAGTCGTTATCTTGAAATAGCACTCTGACATAGATTAAAAAGAAGTACACTCCTTAGCAGCCATTCAAACATGGTGTAGATCTTTCTAAAACTGGCAACATTTAGACTGCAATTAAAAACCAGAAGTGATTGTGAGTATGGGTTCTTTTCAGTCAAGAGAATGCCAACAAAACATCTTGCGAATAATAAGGAAAAATTTAGTCAGCGGTAGAAGCTAAGCTATAAAACCTTTTCAAAGAGACTAGCAAGACTGCAATTGAAAAATTTTTCTGCAATACAGACTATTTTCACTTTCAAGGCTATCTCCACAGCAAATAACAGGTGGTTTGTATTTTGCTGGTGTTTCCCTCCCTATGAACATTCAGGGCAGAAAGAGATGCATAATCCTCTTTTAGTGCGAAAGAATCTCGAGGTACAGAGGAAGGAGAATAATGATCTTAAGCGAGGTGAAATTTAGGTCTGTGTCCCTCACTATTTCTGCTACAGATTTCCTGTTTGCCTTTCAGCGAGTCATTTAGTCCTTTCTGCTTTCATTCCTTGTTTATTTGATGGGAACTATGGAGCTCAAGGCTACAGATTTTGTAAGGACACGTTGATGAGAAATGCATTTGTCCTTTGTGCTCAGAAGTGCTTAGGCTATAACGTGGAGAGTAAAGGTCGATGAAGAGATCACAAGTGCCTTGTCCAGTAGGTACAGGTCCCGTACTTCTCATTTGTCTCTTTTCCACCCATGATTTTATCTGCTTTTTTTTTTTGCCAAGACAGCAAGGAAGTCGCAGAGCAGGTCCTAACTTGGTCCTGGTCTCGATACATGATTGTATTAATAAAGGCAGCAAGTCTGCTTCTGAGCCAGAAACAAAACTTCTGGCTCCTGACTTTTACTTCTGTGTCATGATCACAGGATGACCTGTTCTATAAAACAAATGTTTTATAACCAAAAGCAAAGTGATTTCATCTTGCGGATGAGAGATGATTCAGTGCTATAGCAGGGTGAAAGGGTCTCTTGGCTCAGGCACATGGTTTATTAAACAAACCGCTCCAGTTGCTACAGCTACTTACTGCTTGTGTCTAGCTCTTTTTCACTGTTATGTGATGCTCTGAAACGTGTCAAACTGTGAATCAAACTGACATTTATATTTAAGCAAACTTCTGCGGAGCGGAGAAGGGACATTGAAAATGGCAACAGATTATCTCTGTGGGACTTGCGGGTTCTTTGCAGTGTAAAACACACGACATCTTAAAAATGTCTAATTTTTACAACCTTTACATTAAAAGCTGTCTGTCATCTAGAAATGTTTGCAGGACACATAAAATTGCTAGCATTCACCTGTCTGCTCTGATTTTGCTGTAAAACATTAATTGCCAAAGCCATGAAAAATGCCAGCATCTCCGGGCTCATGGCGCAGACAGTTTAAAAAGGAAGCGGTAACTTTAAGCTGCCGGATGGTTCGAATTCAGCCAGACACTGCAGGTGTGAACAGTTAAAAATCCAATTCTGGGTCCAGCTTTTCGTTTACGCTGACACCTGAAGGGTGGGAGTAGGGAATATAACCCATACCTTGACTGCAGATTCAAAGAAACCTTTTGGAAAAGTGGAGATCGGTAACTTGCAGTTCTTCAGAATCTGGATTATCTAACAAAAGCGTCAATTCCTACAGAGAGGTGGTCATGCTAGAATCCCAGGGTTCGTTTTCTTAGCATAAGCATGTGGTTTCTAGTCATACGGATCTGGGACAAAACTTCCAGTGTCTGACCCCTCTGGAGATTCAGAAGGCAGAAGTCTGACAGAAGTTACACACGTGCCATTTTCATATGAAGTCGTAGGTTTTGTGTTGTGGGCAAAGGTAACACATATCACAGGAGGATGTGAATCTTCTGTGAGTAAAGCACTGAGAGGCGTCAGGCTGATTGGGTATGAAGGCTGTCCTGTTCTGTCTGCAGAAGAGCTTTGAACTGTGACAGGCAACGTGCCTTGGTCAGAGAGCAAAGACGAGAAGAGTCCTAAAAGCACGCTGTGTGAATGGGAGACCAGCTGCGTGGCTGAAAAAATACAAGTCCCTGGCTGGAAAAGGGTCAGTGTTTACTTGGTCACTTTGGAGCTTGAATCCTCGTCATATAGGGGCATTCACGTGACAGAATCTGCCCCCCAAAGCAGTGCTGTTCTTTTCATGGCCTTTGTAGGTGAATGTGACGATTTTGCCCCGTATAACCACAGATTAATCGATCAGTCCTTTCTCGTCTCTGCTCCTTGTTTGTCTTTCCTTGCAGAGCTGTTAGCAGCAGCTCTAGTGAGCTGCTTTACCTGGTTTCGGGCTCCTTGGCATACCTGCTAATTCCTGTTACAGCGTTCCTCTTCTAGGATGGCATTTTAACCCCATCCTTCCCAACAGCAGCATGGGTTCTGCCAGCACGCTACTTCAAAGCACAGAATTTGAGACCCAGAACGTTATTTTCAGTTTCAGAGTAGTGAATGGCTTTGATAAATACAAAGTTGTACCTCTCATACGCAGGACCTGAGTGTGTGTACACACAAAATACAAAGACAGGACTAAAGGCTGGCTAAGAAAACACTCTCTCTGGAGAGATCTTACTATACGATACGCACACTTCTCCCAGAGAGAGCCAAAGCCCAAAACAAACAGCAATGATTCCCTCCTTTTCACAAACAATCAATCAAGTTCAAACAAAAAAAAAAAAAGAAAAAAGGAGGGACAGGACTTTGAGGAGCAGAGGGAATAAAAGCTTTAAATGTGTGCAGAGTTCCAGAGAAAGAAAATATTGTCTAACGTCTGTGACAAAACAGTGCAGAGTATCTGGTATACGTGCAGAGTCTGCTGACCAGAGAAGAGGTGTCGTGAGAAAGAGCTCTGGGAGATGCAGCCTGCTGAGAGGGGTCCACGGGATCCCAGGAGCAGCATCTGTTTTCGTATCGGCAGTTTGCTTTGTAATTAGAGAGTAGCATCAGCTTTAAAAACAATCATTGTGACGTTCTGCTTCAGACGGAAACTTCAGGGTTTGCAGTGGATGCTCGTTTGCCATGCACGGGACTGAAACCGGCACTCTCTCCTCATTAGCAGCCACTGGATAGTGGCAGTTTTTAGCTGCAGATTACAAAATGGAGCAGATTCAGACACAAGCCCAAAGGGTGAAAAGTGCTTGATTTCCTTCCCTGTCTTCTAAACAAGCATATTTTTTCCACACAATGCAAATTTTATGCATTTTATCCTTGAGACAAGCTAGGAAAGGAGAAGGAGTTAAATGACTTAACTCTTTCTAATAATTTACAGCTACCCAGGATAAATATCTAGCCATAGAATCATAGGATGGTGTGGGCTGGAAGGGACCCTTGAAGGTCACCTAGTCTGGACGGGTAACGCCTTGCTCGCACTCAGCGTGGCAGCGTACGGCTGTGGTGGGAAGGAGTTAGACAATCAGGTCCACATCTGTTGAATTCTTCTGTGCTCCCAAAGCACACGAACAGCGCACCAAACTCCAGCCCCAAAACAGGCACGAGAAGAACATCAAGGTGAAGGCACGAACGCTCGGAGTTAGGGAGCAGGTGTCGCCGGCAGCCGGAGCATCTGCCCATCCAAAAGAGACGCGGCGACTCGGCCGGAAGCGGTGCCGCAGCGGGGTCTGCCCAGAGCGTGCCCCGGCCCCCCACCCCAGGGATCCCCAGGGCTTTCTGCTGCAGCGCGCGTCGGCGGTGGCACCCGCCTGACCTCGCGTGGCTTGTGCTTCGTTATTGTGCTGGCGTGCTCTCAGCTGCACTGTAGAGTGGGTCAGAAGGAACACGGGGAATTTTTTTTTTTTTAATAGATGATTCTTTGGCAAACTATGAAAATAATTTTATTGGAGAAAAGAAAAAGAATCGTTCCTCTTTGCTGCGGGGCTTTCTTCCTGCAAATTTCAAAGGCCTGCTGTGAATAATAGCGTTAGATCTTCCAAGCTTCGAGGGGATTTTATAGTGGAAAGTGTTAGTCAACCAAAATAAATATCCGTTTCCACTGTTACGAAATAAAGATTTTTCTTTATGTTGCACTTTAAAACCCATGTTAAATGACCATTTTTTTAGAGACGCAGCACTATGTGTCCAAGGGGGTTATTTTTTCACAGAGATGCACCAGGTTTTTTCTAGCTTGTTTACTTCTAAATGAGAAATAATCTAACACAGAAAGAACATGATGGCTTTCTCTGTGAGGAAAAGTGTAACAGGAATTCATCTTCACATAAAGGGCCGAAGGAAATCCTTAAGTCCAAGTGCTGCCTGTCTCCAGGGTGTTCAAAATATGTGTTCCTAGTTCATGGCTCGAATGCATCTCCACTTACAAGATTTGTGAATATTTTTGACAAACCTGGTCCGAGTTTTCTGCTAGCGGCGTTACAGATGAGGCAAGTTTTCCGTGGCTTGGGGTTTTATTGCGAGTGCTTTGCACAGCTCTGCTTATGTGCTTCCTCCTCATGACATCAGTGCTGAAGGGGAGAAAGAATGTAAACATCTGTTTTTTATAATTCAATTCCAAGCTTATAACTTGATTAGGATAACAATGTCTCTTCGTGATTAATTTTCCAGTTGCAATATGATGGCTTTGAGCGCGCAGTTTTAGCACCACTTTTAGGATTAGTGAAATAAGGAGGGAAACTAACGAGGTGCCTCCCGCTCCACCTTTCTGAGCTGTGCGCCTCGCGCCTCGCCCACCCCGCGGGACACCCAGCAGGCGCCTTCCCTCCCGCGCGGTGCCGAGACGACGGCGTCGCGATGCTCAGTGCCGCGCGGGACGCCGGTGGGGTGGGAAGGCCAGCCGTGCGATGGCGGCACCGCGGCCAGCCGCCGCGGCAGGGACTGGGCCTGGCTCTGCTGCAGCACCCGGGCGAGGCGCTGGGGCGCCCGCCGGGG
>Ga0065711_1007573_pt1 | contig 14605 bp, 13 predicted proteins | sample Hoacrofraction12_FD_59098 | JGI IMG/M metagenome (GOLD analysis project Ga0065711, IMG submission 59098) | Hoatzin crop microbial communities from Cojedes, Venezuela - Epithelial fraction 12 v2 (version 2) | ecosystem: Host-associated > Birds > Digestive system > Esophagus > Crop | place...
AGCAGAGGAAGTTCCGTCTGAACATGAGGAAGAACTTCTTCCCTCTGAGGGTGACGGAGCACTGGAACAGGCTGCCCAGGGAGGCTGTGGAGTCTCCTTCTCTGGAGATATTCAAGACCGCCTGGACAAGGTCCTGTGCAGCCTGCTGTAGGTGACCCTGCTTTGGCAGGAGGGTTGGACTAGATGATCCACAGAGGTCCCTTCCAACCCCTACCATTCTGTGATTTGGTGAAATGCAGAAGGGATTGACCTGCAGAAGTATTTTGCAATTGCTTAGCACCTCTAAGAGTCAGCCTTGCAGTAAACTGCTCGACCTTGCAGTGAGCTCTGCGCAACTGCGTTTGATCTTCAGACAGAACCCCACAGAAACCGGAGGTCGCCTTGGTACATTCATAGTTCAAGTGCAGGCTTGTAGGTGGACAGATACAAGAAGCCATCTCCAATACTATTCCACGATGTTTTTGTCCAACAGGTACCAAATACCTCATGGATGACAGAGAGGTTTTATCAATAATTCTTGTATTTACCTGGCTTTCTTGTCCGTTGGTATCCCTCTCCCCACCCCTCTGCTGATGAATTGTTTAAAACTGACCAGGATGTTTGTAATGTGTGTGGTATACTGTAAATACACACAAAAAAGACCCTGAAAGCCTTAAGGGTAGACAAAGAGAAACAAATGCAGCACGCTGTGTTTCAGGGCAGTGCTGTCTGTCTGTCAGAAAAATGTGGCCATGGAGGAGAGGAACCTGGAAAGCTGCCAGAGCGCTGTGGTGGCTGCAGTTCAGAAGGGAGGGCAAAGGCAACAGCGTGAATGTTCTCAGCCAGTGAGTGAAAGTCCTTCTGCATTTCGGAATGCATTTTTTTTTTTTGTATCTGGGAGTCGATCTCCCAGGCAATGCATTGGGTGCAGCCTGCTCGCTTCCTTTATGCTATGGTGGTCGGTCATGTAAGGTTCACAGGGCACGCGGGAATCCTGGTGTGTGTTTGTGCTGCTTCGACACAATTGCTGGCATTTACAGATCACGAAAAGGAAGGTGAAGCTTTAGGTTTTTGAATCATATGCTGTGTTGTAGCCATTCCTCTGGAAGGTACTTTCTAGCTTTATTCAGTACAGAAAGGGTAAATGAAAACTAGTTTTCTGAGATTGTTGCTTGCTGAGTGCATTGGATTTGTGATGTTTGGCTGCTTTGCAGAAACAACCCTTACAGATTGAAAGCTGATTGAAATGTGAGGCTAGCGTGTAATTTGCTTGTATCTTGCTGCAAGGATTTACCTCCACTCTTGCAAAAACAGCACAGAGAAGAAATTGTCTTTGTTAATTTGCACAACAAAATGAAGATGTGGTGGTGGCCTGGTTGGCGTACCTGTGCTAACTTTAACCCAAGTAGCACAGGTAACACGTGCTCAGAGGAATCGATAGTATCGGCGAGCAGCAACGTATGGATGCAAAGCTGCTGTGCTGTCGTATGCTGTATGTTAGCTTGTGATGAAATCTCTGCTGCTGCTGTGCTTACCTGCCTTAGCTACATAAATGCTATTACAAGTGTGTCTGCCATGGGATCTCGTACTTGCATTTTGCTCTGTGTGTGAACCTCTGAAGTCCCAGCGTCTTTAACATCTTGAACTGAACATACAAGAGCTGGATGAAAGTAAAAAGCAAATGCTTGCTTATCTTGATGGTTTTTACTGGTGTCAAGCTTCCGTGAGTGATGCTGCACAGAAAGGGGTATTGTCTTTTAAACAACCCATCAGCCACATCAGGTTGCTTGGAGTCTCCCCACTTTCCCTCGTTCTGCTGAATCAGAGGGGCTCCACATGCGACAAAGCTGGGCTGCACTGGGTGCACCAGGGTGACCCTAAGCGGGAGCAGGCTGGGGTGGGGCTCAGGTTCACTGAATTGTGGCTGATGAATTGGCATCCATCAGCCTTGGGCGCTTGCTTAGAAAGGGTGCGATCAGAGCAGCGTTGGAGGGAATGTCTTCTCTTCTGCCATTTCTGTGGTACCTCTGGCTGTGGAGGGCAGGGAGGGAGGAGTTCGTGTTGTGAGTGTAACTGCATGGTAATAGACCAGATGAGAGTTTGGGATTTGTATGACAGCATCTGGGTTTTGTGAGACTAGCACAATTTCGTTCTCTTAGTTTTTAAATCTTGCATGGAGAGGAAGAATTGTCCTATTTAAATAAAGCGTAAAGTTTTGTCATAAGAAGACATTGCTAATTACTTGCTTTTTGGGTATAGTTCTATGATACCATCTGTTATAAATGCTGGTTGCTTACATGAACAAGAAATAAATTGATATTGTCTCTGTTCCAAAGAACTAAAATTCAGTGTGTATAAGTATTTTAATTATTGCTGTATTCTATTGCATGGCTGCCTGCATCACTGAAATAAAGGAACTGCAGCAATGTAGCCAACAAACCTGTGATAAAAGTGTTTGCTTGAAGAGCACCATGTTCATGGGTATAGTCCATCAGAATAAAAGCAGTCTGGAGCAGTAGTGCCTTGTTAAACACAAAGTAAATGTTTTTGACAAGCAGCCTGGCCAAATCCAACCACCTCTGGACAGCCAGCATGTCAGAGCATTTCTGGTTGAGATTTATCATCCTGTCCTGGACTGATAGCTTTAGATAATCCTGTAATCCAAGTGATTGCTTAAATGTCACAGCCTATTTAGTTTTGTTCAGTCTAGGATGACTTATTGCTGGAGAGCTCAGGGTGTATTTTTTTTTTTTTTTTTAAAAAAAGGAGGACTTCAGCTGAATAAATGAATTTAACTTCAGCTGTCTAGGATCCAGGCTGGACTTCCAGATGTCGTATCCTAATGCTATATTGCTCTGTTAAGAGACAGCTCCTGAGCTCTGTTGTTCCTCTGACTTCTGGGATTTTTGTTGAGGCTGTCAAAGTGACTTGAAGAAGACAGCTTGGTGTCAGTCTTGCATGGAGGACACTGAAGCTTCTGCTTGTCCTTGTGTCTGACAGGAGTAGCCTCTAGCCATGGACTGCTTGCCTTCTGCATATACCTGTCTCGTGCTCCCACTGCCATTGCTACCCCCTTACAATGGGTCCAGACTGCTTCCCATGCTCTTATAGAGACATGCAGTAGCCAAAGAAGAATTGTGAAGCATTTTCCTTCAGCTATCTGCGTGATGATAGAGCAAATTTTTTTTTTCTTTGCACTTTTGAAATGTGAAAAAATGGTACATTGAAAGGCCTGCTTGGAGGATGCTGTGGAGTGGAGCATTTCAGCTAAGAAGGTCGTCCAGTTATTGCTTGTGAAACAGCAACGCATCAGGATTGTTGATTTAGGTCTTGGTTTGGGAGTTGTGGACAACGTCAGGCACCGAGGCAATGCTTCAGAGTCCCAGTCTGCTTCCCGGCCTCTGCCTCCCACCAAGAGGATGGAGAGGGGGGTGATGTCCCCTGCGCCTGGGTTGGGCTGAGGAGTGAGAACCCCCCAGAGCCCCCCTGTATGTCGGGTACCTGGAGCCTGCTCTTCTTCTTGGCTGAGTTTTTGGGTGGTTACATGCGTATTTGATTCCTTCTGTCGTTGGCCAAGGAGAGTTACGGTGTGGGCGCGCAAGTGAGAATGCTAAGAAACAAAAGATTCGTTGCTCTCGCTTTTTTACTCCCCTTTTTCTGTCTCTACTCTTTATTGTTGTGAGAATGGAGAGACTCCTTCCTCCCCCCCCCCACTGCCCTCCAAGAATCACAAACACTTTTTGTTTTGTTTGTCTTTTACAGATCAATTTTGTAGCCTGTCAACTGTTTGCGCTTCTGGCTGCGTTTTGGTTTCGTATTTACTTGGGTCCCAGTCATGCCAGCTCTGCTGTTCGCCATGCATTTGCCACCCTCTTTGGAATATACTTTGCTGTCTTCTGCTTTGGATGGTGAGTATTTATTCACCATATAGACAAGGCTTGTGTACAAATATTTTTAATCTTCATATCAGCTTTTCTGGATTCCATCTTTTTAGTCTTAAGGCACTTTCTCTGTTACCCTAAAAATAAAAAAAAATAATTCCTAACCAGTATAACCATCCCAAACCCTCAAAGTAAAATGAGCCATGAAAGTGTTTGGAAGTGAAGTACTTAATCTGTGATGCTTGTTCTGGAAGTTAAAAACCACACCAGTCTGCTGTGAGATACCTTTTTTGGAAATGAGGTGTCCAGTTTGAATGTGCACTTTGAGCCAGGCTGCTCTTTCTCTCAGTGAAACATGTGGACAATATCTTGTTGATAAGTGTTGATCTATGTTGAATAATCAGGCTATAAAGATGTCATTGTGATAATCCGTGTTTACTGGTACCCTGATATGACATTGCATTTATATCATTTGCATGGAAAAATACTCCCTCACTCTGAACTGCCAGCCCTTCCAGGTCGTGTAGAAGTTGTCTTAATACTTACTTTGTTGTCTTCAAGGTATTCGATTCATCTTTTTGTCCTGGTGATGATGAACTATGGCATTATGAATACGGCAAGTATTCCCAACATCCACAGGTGAGCTGACGTGGCTGCAAGTCTGGAGCTGCCCCTCTGACAACTTCTCTCCTTTCATGGAGAAGCATGAGCATTTTTTAGGACCATCTTCTCTTCTTTCCTGCTTTCTTGCCCAGTTACTTGCAGGAGTTTTGTTCATTCAGTTACAGAAGCAGCTGTAATCTCAATTTGTGGTTTTTGCGTTGATGCATTGCATTTCCCTACGAAACTGCTGGCTTTCTTAAATGTAATGAAGTCACATTCTCCTTAGTCTTGTGTCCTTGAGGATTGCTTTGGAGAACTCTTTTTAATGCGTTTTCCCCCTTGCTATTTGGCCTTTAGGTATTTTCCACTTATTCTTGGGTTGGGTAGTTCAAAGAAGGTCACTGTGGCAGCCCAACTTAGTGATCCACGAAATGAAGTCTTGCATTTGGTACTAGGCTTTGAGCTTGAAAAAGTAGAAAGTACCACAAATGTCATTGCTTTGAAGCAGAAGCTTATGGCATCATCATGAGAAGTTCTTGATCATGGGATCTTTCTTTTCCCTACACAATGTCTCAGAGGAAGGAAGACACTTAAGACTTAAGACTTAAGTGCTTTATCAAAAGAGTGCCTTCCTGGCCGCAAGACAAAAAGCGCTTTCACATGAAAATGAAAACTGCATGGTAGATGTATCTGCTTCTTTCACTGACCAAGAGGAAATTCATATGGAAGAACCTCTCTGCTCAGTCCTGAGTCTTCTGTTGTGGGTACAATACTCTCTGCTAGAGTTTAGCATATGGGAGTCTTTAAAGTTGTGTAGGTGGAGCTGTTTGCTTCCCATCAATCTGCACAAATAGGAATTTTTATTAGTGAAACTGCTACTTTATAGCAGTCTAGGAGGACGAGCTGGCAGTTCTTCCCTACCTCCTTTATTTTTGTGTTGGTCTCCCTAACGGCATGTGGTGAACATTGTGGTTTCATTTGGGTGTGTTACAGGTGATTTCTGTCTCTACGCTGTGTGGCTGTGTCTGTAGCTGCTGCGGAATGCTCACGTCCTCATCAGTCTGGGCTGGGGAAGGGAAACCCTTGCTTCACTTGTCTTCAGGGCCAGGGCTGTCTGAGGACCTGATGCTCAGATAATTATCTCCCCTTCTTAATCGCTTCCTGAGATGACCCCTCTCTAATATCCAAATGGGAACCAGCACTTACGATTTCTCTAGGATTGTTTAGAAAAGTGAACCATACAATAGGCCTGTCTATAGCAGTCCATAGCATTTTGCACCAGCAAGATAGGTAGTAATCAAGGAAGTTTTTTCCACCCCCTCACAGAGTGTGAAGTCCAGAAGTCCAGAGGAAATTAATAATTTTTAAAAAGTAATTAGACAATGTTTATGAAAGAAATGCCATCCAGAGACCAGAAGGAAAAAGTAGCTAAATATGTGTATTACTTGTCTCCTGATCACTGATCCTGCCCGTCACCTGGGGGAAATGCAGAAGTCACTGACTGCAGATCAGAGGAACCAAGTCTACAGAGGGAATCATCCAATACTTACTTATGTCTTGCTAGAGAAGTTGAGGTGGTGGTAGGGAAACGGGCATAGCTTCAGCAGGAAACCGCCTCACTCTTGCTGTTTAGCAAATCAGTCACAAGGGGAAAAATATCTGTGTACTGCAAAGCAAATTAAGCCGTTTCATATAATGTCACTCACTGCTGCGAGGTAGTCATGTGTTGCTTTAGTCAATGTGAAATAGCAATCCAACATGCTGTAAAACCTTAGGAGGGCTGGGAGGACTGGTTAGGACTTTTGTACTGTGTTCCACTAGCCATAGCAGTGTGACTCAAAGTACATCCGCATTATTAATTTTGGCAAAATAACAGCGTATTCAAGCTGCTTGAGAATAAACTTGAAAAAGTTCCTACAGAGGGCCTATAAGAGCAATGGATCTTTCATAATGGGGCTCCAAGACTTGTTTTTTTTCCCCCCCAAAGCGCAAGTGGAAGTGGACAAAGGAAATAAAGAAACTACAGTGTTTACATGGCACACTCCTTTCCCCGCTTATTTTCTGCTGGTGTGCTCCCTGGTGAGGCTGCCAGCCTTCAAGGCCAAGAAATGGACAAACTAATCCAGCATCAGGAACACTCCCAGCTGCAGCAGCAATTCAGTATATCTCTCGCTGCTCACCCCCCTTTCAATCTAGATGCTTTACACTTAAGCATTGAGGCTTATTTTCGATGCTTGATGCCATCTGTCCCTGTTACATGTCTGAGCTGGCTGACTTGCCTTTGGAGGGATGCTTGCCCTTCTCCATTGGTGAGAAGGATCTCAAGGACCTCGCTGAGGTTGAACTGGGTGCCTGACCCAGATAAAATAAGATAAATTCTGCTCTGAATCTCCTGAAGAAGCTGTCGTGTCGCCTCCATCTGCCTTCCATCCATTCACTGTGGGCCGCTTGACCTGCAGATTGCCTTGTGATCCATCACTGTCACTCACACTGCAGTTTATTAGTCCCCAGGGAGGAAAAACTCATTTCTTTTAAAGCCACCCATGATTTGGCAAAGGCCCGACTCATTTTCAGTCATCTGCTGACTGTTCCTCTTGTCTGATTTCACCTTTCGTTCCCCACCATGATCAACCATCCCATCAGTCTGGGAGGATCTGCTTGGCAATGTGTGCTTACCAGCCTGCTGGACCTCCCATGGCTCAGCTCTGCTGGGTGTGTGGGATGGGCAGTCCCATTCTGTAGTCTGTAGGTCTTCGCATCTTCTCCCCCGTGTGACTAACTTCTGATGCAGGGGACCCCAGTAGACCTGGTCCTGGCCTGTCCATGTGATGCAAGCCTCTCATTCTGGTGACCCAGCTCTCTGTTGCACGGTCTAATTTGCTTCGTGTGTCAGTCTGTTTCCAAATATCCATCCGCTTTCTTGCTCAGGTAAATACAGGGAGAAGTTAGTTGTACGAAAGGCTGCATCTGCCCCACCTAGACACTGCAACACTTCCAGTCCTCAGACCCTTTAACTCTTTAGAAAGAGTCATGCTACTGTCCTGCTGAACATGATTTTGCAACGATCTTGAAAAACAGAGAGTGAATCTGTCACACTCCACTTAAGGAATGTTTATTCAGTTGGACTTGATGATCTCAAAGGTCCTTTCCAACCTAAATGACTCGATGATTCTTCTGGAAGATGGCATATTTCAGCATGTGGAGCTGAAAAGATTAGGGTATGTGTCATTGTCTGTCTTTATACAAAATCAGAAGAGAGAAAATATCTTAAACTTGAAATATTTTAGTTTCTGGTAGATCTGAGGAAGAGTGGTACATGTGAATAAAGAACATTTACAGATAAAAAAGGCAGTGGATAGCTTCAGCAGCACACATACGGTATCATCTGGTTTCAAATACTCAAGTCAGACAGAAATTTCAAAATAAGATGTGGGAAGTCTGAAACTGAAATGCTCATCTTCAAGTGATCCTATTTCTTCTTTTCTTTTTTCCCACGCTCAGTATGAGGAGACACCTCCGTGATGTTTCAGTTGGGTGCACAAAACCATCAGTCCTCTTTGAAAATTTCTGCCAGATCTTGTAAAGTAGCTCCAGGCTCGTTGACAAACTAATTTGCAAAAATCAAACTCCAAGCATAAACAAGCCCAAACCCAGTTCGACTGATTCCCGTTCTTGTTGTTAACTTGTGTTGATAACTGTGTGTTCTGTGTGTTATGTTTTTAGGTACTCCTTTGTCGTAGCTATGGGATACCTCATGTTGTGCCACATAAGCCGAATGTACATTTTTCATTATGGTATTCTCACTACAGATTTTTCCGGGTGAGTGAGTCTGCAAGCTGGGTCCTGTGTTGATTTAATATTAGTTGAATTCAGTACATTTTAAGAATAATTTTTATGTTATCTGTGGAGTGCCTGCAGTTTTGTTTCCTTTAACTTTTTCTAAGACTCTTTGGTTTTTTTTAAGGGAGGAATAAACACTGTGTGATTTTTGCATTGACTTATTGTTTCTGCTGTTTTCTTGCTAGGCACTATCTAGTTAGGAAGGTAGACCTTGGTTAGCGAGACTTTCATCTAGAGCAGCCCAAGTCTGCACAGTCACTGGCTGAAGCTGCAGGAGTGCTGATAGCCCCGGCGAGCAGCACGGCTGGTGCTCTGGTCCCTGGTGGTCTGCCCTGAGAGGTGGGGTGGGTTGCTCTCCTCCCACCTTCCTAGGCACAGCCGTTGGCTGCAGATCATCCTTTCTCCCGTTCTGGTTTATCTTGATGCCCCAGCGGGGAAGGTGTTTCCCACCCCAGGCACTCCAGCAGGCAGGAGGGGAGGGCTTGGGCAGGGGCTGAGTGGCTGGGGGAGCTGGGAGGTGGGCGGGTGGGTAACCCGGGCAGAGAGGACAAGACATGAGCTCTCCGTGCTGGTCTTATGGATTCCTTCACAGGGGCAGGTTGTGGCTGCTGTTTAAATAGCATGTTTTTTTATGTGCCGTGCACTTCTGTGGAAAAGTGTTTTTCACATGCGCTGTAGTTGGTTTGACTGAAGCGGTAGAGGATTCTTTGCAAAAATATAGACAGCTAACTCTGTAATTTGTTTATGAGAGTAAAATATACTTCTGCGTGGTTTAAAAGCAGTGTGCTAATCTGTATTTCACTTGTTTAATTGAACATCTTGAATACAGAGTAATTAGTAACATACTACAAAAAATCTCTGTAAGCTCGCACAGTAAGTCACAGATGCCTCTTCCGAACCTCTGTCGTCTTCTGGGCAATGGGAGTTTTTTGCTGTCTGTGTGCATGTGTGTCTATGTGAGGCGGTGGTGGGTTGAAGCATTTAATTAAGATGTGGGGAGAAAATGCTTTTGAGACTCTGAGTTTTTTATTAGAGGAGGGGGCAGAAATGGGAACTCATTTCTCATTTAGAGAAATTTAGTTCTGTGTTTTTTTCGTACACAAAAGCATGTCCTGAAAGAGCGTGACATACCAAGAAGCCTGTAAATGGGATTGGAATGCTATAGCTCTGTGTGTATGAGACAGAGAGAGAAATATGAGAGAGCATGCTTTTCTGAATAGTGCGTTTAAAAATGCACTGTGAGGCGTATTAGCTGTCTCTCTCTGAAGACATTTAATGAAGATCCAGCTGAGACTGTGGGTGGAAGAAGAGGGGGTTGTTTATTTTATAGACTAGGCAGCATTTCTGCTCCCTTGATGAAAACGGAGCTGCTCTTACCTGATGATGAGCTTGAGGATAGTAGTGGTACTAAAAGAATAATACCTGAATTTACTCTGTTACTTGACTTTTGTCCTGATGCTTCAAGATATAAACCAATTCCTAAACTTCAGTCAAATATAAAACTGAAGTAGTAACCAATTGGAAAATGTAGTATGAATATGAGCTACGTCTTCATGGTATATTTTAAAAACTAAGAATAAATTAAAATATGTAGCACTATTAATAAAAATTTGCAACCCAAGTGGTCAAACCCAGGTCAGCCTCATAAATCTGTCTTAAAATCTGCTTTCCTCAGCTGTAAATAATATGTGCCCACTGAGACTTTGTGCACATACCTAAACAGATGCGATGACCCAGAGAGACAAAATACATTCCCAGACCACAGTTTGACCATGTATGAGCAACAGCTGAACCTCCTCTTGCCTGTTCTCTCGTGTTTGATGGTTCCACATCTATTGCATGTGGTAATAGGGGAGGCGTTCAAACAGGCTCCTGACTGGAAGGATGGCCTCAAAGTTCCCTCTCAGGACTTCAGAAACAACTGAGTCAGAATCCGTGTCACGATGCCCATCTCTCTCCAGCCTCTCACACTTTTTGGGTGAATGTGGCTGGGGATACACTGAGAAGGCAAACCACTAGGTTTAGGGGAATCTTTAAGAGTGAAGAAAACTCCTCTCGTCTGCTGATTTATATTTGAGGTCTTGGTATCCCATAAGTCTCTGGTGATATCTGGAGGAAGTTTTAATCCATGTCAAACAGGCACGTAACCATTCGTAGTGCTGTCAGCTTTCCAGTGTTGGTTCCCCAAAGCGATGACCCAAATGTTAAATGTTTCCCAGTGTCGGTGCTGAAAGCTGGTGTACCCCGTTCGCTCTCTTGACCTGCTTTGTGCACTTAACAGTTTGCATGCTGACCCTTTTGATGTGTGCTTGCAAATGGGGGTTTTTTTTAAGTTCTGTAGTAATGGCTGTGCTAGTTGTTTGGAGTCCCCCTGTTTGGAGAACACAGCTTGTAAATTGCAGGTAGAGATGGAGAGAACAAGGTAGCTTTTGAGTCATGTCTTAAGTAAACTGGAAAATGGAAGATCAAACTGTGACTCATCACTTCAAGGTTAAGAAGCAAGGAACCTTGTTCTCTGCTGGTGACTAGTTAATTCTTCTAACTCATGCAAGGGGTAAGTTTGGTCACTGACTCCCACAATCGAAACTGTACTCAAGCTGCTTGTGGCAATTTCTTGATTTACGAGTTTTTCATGTATTTTGTAGTACATAGGTGAAAACTGCATTTTTTTAAAAATTAAAATTAAAATTTGCCAGGTTTTAATGAAAATCAGTTCCAGTTTGCTACACTTTTATTTTAATTACTTTTTAAAAAATGTATATATATTTTATCAAAGTTCTTTTGTTTATAATATTTACAGAAATGTGGTGATGTAGTTTAAGGAGTTTTCTCTTGACTACTTTCTCAAAGAAAACTATTCATTTTTGAACACTAATTGAAAATAACTGGTTCCCCCGTAATTCAAATCAGTCTTTGAGAGAAACATGCACATTTTATTTTGTTTGGTTTGCCATGGCATTTATACATTGTACCTAGGAAAACTAAATCCTAACTCTCTTTTTCTCTCTCTTATTTCTTCTTCTTTATGCTAAGAGGATTATGCTGGTAAGTTGCCTGGTTTCTATACAACTTCATGAAAATAGTAATACTAACATACAGTTTGGGGTTTTTTTTTTCTTTGTATCACAGACTCAGACTGAGTATAATAGTATTATGGCTTTAGGGAGAAATTAGTTTAAAATAAATCAAGGGATATCGACTGGGATTTTTGGAAACCAGTAATAGATATGGTTTCAGTTTAGCAAGCTACATGAACAAATGCCATACGCATATAATTGTCAGGAGGGATTCAGAGGAGCTCCTCGTCTGTATGAAGTTGTGTCTGCTTTAATCCTCTGCTTGATTAAGGCCTTGGAACTTTTTGATTTCCTCTCTGAATTCTTGCGGTGTCTGAGCAAAATTTCCTAACATTGCAGCTCATTCAGGGAATGATTGTGCAGATGTGAGCTTCTTGGTGCCATCCCTCACAGAAAAAAACTTGGTTTGTGAAAATCGCCACGCACACTGGCATTGCTTTCCATTGTCTGTTGGTCTTGGAGAGAACAGAGCTGAATGATCAGGGAGACTGAGCAGTCTTCCTCCCTACAGATGTCAAATCTGTACCTCTTACAGGAGGGCTTTGATGGACATCACTCTCCAGAAGCAATGAGCATCTTGATGTGCTCGCTGTATCCCAGATGCGGAACAGCAGCAGCTTTCTCAGCAAACCGCTTGGAAGGGGATGGGCATTGAAAGAGCCCTCTTGAAAAGCTGTGTAAGCAGATACTTCAGTAACAAGTGTCACTTCAGGCAGTGATTTTTTGTCTGGTGATTAGTGCTTTGTTGCTGGTTTTTCCCTGTCTCAGTGGCTTAGTATTGACCACAAAAGAAAGGAACAGAGGTACAACAGCTGGTTTTTACAGAGCAGATGCGTTTGCTGATGGAAACAAACATAGATGTACTCTGTTACCACATGAAAACATGTTGCGGGAATACTAACTGGTCCTGGGAGTTCAGTTGGTTATTTTTATTTTGTAGTGTCTGTTCAATGTATGAAGTGCCATACACCGTTGCAGCGTATGGTCCGGCAGCCCTGGGTGTCTGTGGTCCGCAGCATGTCCCCAGAGAGAGTCCAGCAGCGCGCGTGCGGGGCAGGTAAGGGGAGGTCAGGCACCGTTCCATGCCCGCTCGCTGCTTGGCTGCTCCCCTGGGCATTTGGCCGCTTGGAACTGCGCTGCGGTCGCTTACCATGGGTTGCACAGAAGCCCTGCCAGAGCCGCAACGTGGGAATCAAGCCAGAATTCAAGCAGGCAGTCACTCCTATAGACCTCCACACATCTAGTGCATCCCAGGACAATTCTCCAGGAGTAAATATTCTGAAGTGTAATACTTCTGTCATGAAGGCTTAAAAACAGTTCGTTGGGACCTTTCACCAAAAAAGCACGAGGCAAACGGAAAGTTGCTTTGGAGGCGGGAGTGTGTTTAGTGAAGCATTTTTCCTCTGTGTGCTTCAGCACTGCTTCATTTGGCTGTCGAGAGCAGAAGTAAGAGCCTGCTGCCAGGGAAGCCGTTGTGGCCCTCGGCAGCGTGCTTAGTGTCGTGGCAGAGTGCGACTCGGGGAACTTCTCATCATGGCTTCAGGGTGGAGGAGATAAAGCTGAGACAAAGGTTAGCTGTTCTGGAGTCGTGTCTGCAGTGAGCCTTTCGACTCCACCTCTCCTCTTAGTGAAATCAGGTCAGTGGAAACTATTTCTAGCGAGCGTGTGCCAGACTCCTCCGTGGGATTGCCTGAGGTCAGGCGGACTCTGCTCGGGAAACGTCTTTTCTCTCGTCAGCGTCGAAGCTGGCTCAGTGCAGAAGCCAGCCCGTGGTGCAGGGAGGATCCCCACAGCAGGCTACAGCCGATGCTGACATCTTTAGTTCCACTGGCCTGTGCTTCTGGGCAAATTTATTACGCTGGAACAAACCATGTTTAAAAATGACATTAGCTGGTATGTTTTTATTTTGAAAGTTTAGTTAGAGGGGTAAAACCCTCTACTGAGCGTTATCTGTAAACTGTTGCATCTTTGTCTTGTGTGATTTTTCAAGCCATCTAACATAAATCAAAGACAATTTTTTTTTTTTTTAATTTGTTGAGATTTCCTATTTAATAGGAAATGACTATTCTGACTCCCTGGGACAATTCCATGATTTTTTTTTTTTCTAAATTAAAAGTTGTCTATTATGGTTTGTGTGTAGGAGGTACAATGCAGCTACAACCTGAGATTAAGCTCCTAGCCAATATATAAAAGATAAAGGGAAAAAAACATCACACCACAGGTAAATCTGATTTTGTGTTTCTGTGCTAGTTTGTAGCTGTAGTGGATGTAGAGGATGTAGAATCATATACGGCACTTCTCACGTAGCTGCAAAGCATTTGGAAGTTGCTCAAATATGTTGGAGTTCAAGTCACTTAGGCTTCGTATATATGTGTTTTATTTCAAATACCCTTTTTCTAGGGGTAGATCTTCATGCTTCATCTGTAAATGCAAGTATTTTAGGTAAATTTTAAATTCAACCTAATAATTAGGCCTACTCCCAATAACCTGTGCATCTCTCAAAATTTCGGAGAAAGAAAAATTATGGGGAGTTTTACAGCTTTGTTAACTCCCCTTCTTGTTTGCAGCATTTCTGACTTTTTCCAGCAGAGTCTAAGGTTTAAAATATTATCATGTTGGAAAGAGTTCACTATATGTGGTATATATTTTACACATTAACTTGCTTAATGTTTTGTTGCTGTTTAAAATTAGAGGTTACCTGAAAGGCGGAACATTTCAGTACCCTGGTATTGCCAAGTTTTAATAATCAAAACTCACATGTGTATTTAGGAAATGATGATTTCCCCCCCCCTCCCCAAATAAAATGTATTTTTCTTACCTATTTTTTAATATTGATTCGGGACTTGCATCCTCATGCATTGCTCTGAAAATACAGGGAAAAGGACTATTTTTGATTCTGAAAAAACAAAAGCGATCTTAGACTTGCTTTATGTGTGTGTGCGTGATGAGGAGGGATTGGTGAGTCCCCAGGGAGGCGTGGGACAGGCGTGGGTGTGCAGGAGGTGGGGGTCCCACATCTCGAAGGGGTGCCTGAGGACGACAGAGCTCCAGCACTGCTATTGCTTTGTTGTGCTCTGCCCTTTCCTGCAGCGAAGACTCTTTTTCCAGACTTTTTTCAGTGGTGCCCAGTGACAGGACAAGGGGCAATGGGCACAAACTGAAGCAGAGGAAGTTCCGTCTGAACATGAGGAAGAACTTCTTCCCTCTGAGGGTGACGGAGCACTG
>Ga0065711_1043635_pt1 | contig 14605 bp, 11 predicted proteins | sample Hoacrofraction12_FD_59098 | JGI IMG/M metagenome (GOLD analysis project Ga0065711, IMG submission 59098) | Hoatzin crop microbial communities from Cojedes, Venezuela - Epithelial fraction 12 v2 (version 2) | ecosystem: Host-associated > Birds > Digestive system > Esophagus > Crop | place...
TTTTTTTTTTTTTTTTTTTTTAAAAGACAGACCTCCAAGTTATCTGCTGTTTCAGAGGATTTTTTTAATATTCCTTAACTGATTATGATTAAGCAATCTGGTGTTTATAGCATATGCTTTGACCTTTATGTTATTTCAGCTGCACAAGGATATAAATGATAAAGAAATTCCTTAGCCAGCTTACCCTATTATATTTAAAATTAACTCTTTGATGTGCTATTCTAAAATAGGAGCTTTTAAAGAAAGATGAAAGTTTAGCTGCTCTGGCTAAATTTAAAAACTGTTGAAGTTTGGATTTTTCTGGTTTTTTAGCAGCAAGCTACATCTACTTGTTTCTATGAACTGTGATCCAGATTTTTAGTACTGTGACATTTACTAAATAGATCAGGCCTACAGAATGAGGTGAACATTGTAAAACAAAATTGAAGTATGGGAACTTCAGGCCTTGGTCTGTAAATCACAGACAAAAGTACCATGAAAGGTATGGATCCAATAACAATTTTCATAAAAGCTGGTTTGCTCTGAGATTCATAAATTATACAAGACTGTGATGCGTGCTATAGCTATATTTTTCTGGATTTCCTTTTTTGTTTTGTTTTCTCAATAAAACTCAGGGCATAGCAGCCTTGGTGCTACCTGTACAAACAGAAAGGCCTCCAAAAGCAGCTGCACCTAAAACATTGATCTTTTAGCCAAAGATATCGTCTGTATGTTTTCTTCAACATAAATTATCCTTAAAAAGGATGGGGGCTTCTGTCTAAAGGAAAGAAGATTTCCAGCACAAGAAGCTGCTGTCACAGCAGACTGAATGACACAGTATGTCCCCAAGTTATAATTTTATATTACAGTAATTCTGTTGATCAAACAGCCAAGTTAAGACAACTCACTGTCAGCATGAAGAAAACTCCAACTGAAAAAAAACCACTCTTGGTTTCTAACAAGGAGCAGTTAGGTGTTGTGTGCAGAACTGCCCAGTCAAAGAGTTTTTTAAATATTCCCTAGCTCAAGGACTTGGCTTCTCTTCAAACACTTCCAAGTACAAAAGGATGGGTAATCTTGCAAGCGAATGTGCCCCCTCTAGGGGCAAAAATGTGTAAATTTGTTATAGCAGGTAATGCTCATAACAGAGGGAGAAGCATTTGCTTGGAGTGTGAGTATCTGGGGGTTTTCAACCGCAGTGAGAAGAGATTTCTGCTGTGATTTAGGATGCAGCTTCATCAGCATCTCGTTTCCCTCACTCACTGCAAGAGGTGATGTGCGCTGTGTGCAGCAGGGTGTTGCTTTCAGCCTTCTCACATTTTAACTCTTAAAACATTACAAAAAATGTGCTGCCATTTTTCCAGGATAGTTCTTGAAATATCTTTATAAAGTGTGTCTCATACTGTGAAAAAGTCAGCTTGTATTTATTAGTTCAGTAAGTGTTAAAATTCTTGAGCTGTTCTGTGGACGCTGTACCATTTTGGTAATAAGGAATGCCATGTGCAAGGCAGCACACCATTGCCCAGTGGTCTTTAACATGAACACGCAGATTATCCCGAGGAACCTCTCAGGAGTCTGGGGAAATAAAAATCACTCCTGAAACTTCGGGGCTTTGAACATGGGGGTTACTTTATGTTTGCGCAGCATCTGTACATGCTGGCTGTCGTTGCTCTCGCGGTGTCACCGCCCGCCATACGGACCGCAGAGTTGTCTGACTTGGGTGGTCGTGTGTGTTTGTTCTGGCAGTGATCACTAAAACATGAGCCCTATATGAAACCATTTCAGCAATTTCTGAATGTTTGAGAAGTTACAAAAATCTTTCTTTCACCGTGGTCTTTTGCCTTTGGTCTTTGCCATTTTGCCTTTTCACAGCTCGGGTTCAGGATCGTGTAATTCATCCAAGCAGCATTTTCTGGGTGCAAGCGAGCGTGAACCTTGGGCCATGCTGCCGGAGAAATACTGCTTTTTTAAGTTACACATGCGGAGAACATCATCCTCCCTCGTCTCTTCCTTCCTGCTGCTTTTGAAGTTTGTCCTGGTTTATCTGGAGGGAGGGGTGTGTTTGGCTTTTAGGGGGTCCTTTTAACTCAGCCCCAAGTTCCCATAAGAAAACAAGGTCAAGCAATTTTTAATGAAAACTTGAGATTTTTCTGTCAATCCTTTAAAGCCTGATTTCAGACTTGATGGCTCAGATGGTTTAACAGTAGGGTAAATGCTTCCGAGCATGACCAATTCAGTGCTGAATGTGAAATGCATTCATACTCATTTTTTCCCCTCTTATCTCCTAAAGGTGCTCTTACAGAATGTTACGATGAACTGGGCAACCGGTACCAGCTTCCCGTCTACTGCCTTGCCCCGCCTATCAACATGATAGAGGAGAAGGGTGACCTGGAGACTCTGGATATTCCTGATCCCCCACCCAATTCAGGGCACGAATGCCAGCTTCGTTTGCGCCTGTCCACAGGCAAAGACCTCAAACTCATGGTCCGCAGCATGGACACAGTGTATCACATGAAGAGGCGGCTGCACGCAGTGGAGGGAGTGGAGCCAGGCAGCCAGCGCTGGTTCTTCTCAGGCAGGCCGCTGGCCGACAAAATGAAACTGGAGGAGCTGAAAATCCCAAAGGACTACGTGGTGCAAGTCATCGTGAGCCAGCCCTTAGCAAATCCCACCCCGGTGGAAAACTGATTTCTGCTTGTTTATTGATTCTTCTTTCCTCCGTCTCTGTCATGGGGTTTGTTTTCACTGCCCTCTCTTCTTTCAGTTTGTCCTGTTAATGGATTGGTTCCAAGAAACGACCAGCAAAAATTCCATCTGTGATGGAGATCTGCAAAAACAAAACATAAAATGTAAACTGGCCTTTGGGGTTTGCCTGATCTCGTATTTAACACAACAGCAAGTAGCACAGGGCAAGGGCAAAGGAAGGAGCGGGAAGGAGAACAGAAAAGGGAGGAGGTACAAGGAGTGAGTGAAGAGATTGTAGTTCACTTAATACAAAAATGTTATAATTCTTAAAACTGTAGGTGGTGTCCTGATCTGTGGAGCCAGAGCAAGAGAGCACTTTTTTAAAAAATAAAACAAAAAAAAAAACCACAAAAAAACCACAACTAAAACTCAATCCATTTATAAAATTTCATATCAGCACCACATACAGTTTATGCAAGAATCACAACTGCTCTGGGTAGGTCCTGCGCTGCGTGTTCATGGGGATCCTTTCTGGTTTGACCTAACTCACGTCCTTTGCCCAGACACTGCCGAGGCACAGCCGGCCCTGGGCAGCAGAACTGGGCTGGGGGCTCAGTCTCCGTCCTGCAAGGGGGGCTCCTGGCGATGCTCGGACCAAGCAATTGTACATTCCAAGTTGGCAGTGCAGTCCTGTGCCATTGCTGGCTCCCGAGCTGAGAACACAGCCCACCAGAGCCTTAGGCAATAATTTAGTTGATGTATACTCTCACGTACTGTACTGTAAACTTACTTGCTACAAGACTGACTTAGCCCGAAGCTTACTGGCTGACTGGCACCTGAGTACGTGCCTGCTGGGTTGCTGTATATCACTCGGATCATTAAAACAGGTTTTTATCAGGCTAAGGCAAAGGATGCGCTGGTCTGCGCTTAAGCACTAGGTGCATCGCCTTTGTCAAATGGCACTGGTGTTATAGATCCAGGTTAAACTGCGGTTACACCCAGATGCAATGGATTGCAACTTCCCCTGCTCAGTTCATACAGGGCACAAAGCATGGAGGATGGTAAGGAGGACATGACAGCACATGGTTTTCAGCTTTTGGTCGGAGTGACAGTTGAAGCAGCAGCTAGTCTGCTAGCTCTGGTGATTCTCCAGCCAAGACAACTGGAGGTATCTTCACCAACACGTACCCATGGCCCAGAGTGTGATGGTGGTGTTTCACAGCCAGTGCTTTCCCTTCAGAATGTAAGAGGAGCCCTTTTGGCAAATGACAAATCCTTTTGTGGTCTCAAAAATCTGAATTGGAGCATATTTGGGGGGGAGGGGGGTCTAATTGCTTGTTCGCTCAGTTAGCAATGCTCTCCGTATTCCTTTGGCTGCTCTGCACCCGTGTCTGGTAATGCCTTTGGTTGAGATCAAATGCCCTGTTCCTTTTAAATATGATTTCTAGCTTGCTTGGTTTTTCTCGATCATTCTGGAATGACTTCACTTATTTAAAAGTTGAGTTCAGGTGTGAATAGCATATTATTACTGGTTTCTGTCTTCCCTCACTGAATCAATGGTCTAAAGCTACAGTTGTCCCAGCACTTTCTTGTCTGCTAGTGAAACTGGTGGGTTACATTGACGATTTTACACTTGTTACTTTTGCTCCTTCATTAATTCCGTAGAACTCAGTTTCTTGGACTTAAAGGGAGTTTCTTGCTCCACGAGCATCAGCACAGAGCCAGAACAAGCAGAGGTCACTTGGACAACATCATGAGTCTTTCCCAGCAGGTAGAAGCAGGCGCAGAATTTACGTTGATGGGTGGAAAACAGATCCATGTTTTGTATGCGTTTCCTACCCTCCCCCAGATAAACATAGCTTTCTTTTTGGTCTCCGTGTTGGATTAAGCCTATGGTTTTCTGACAGCTCCTTCAGCCCCGGTTTGGCGCAGGATGACTGAAGTGCAGTGTCAGAGCTGTGTAAAGGAAAAATAGTTCCCTGTTCTCATAAACACCAAAGTGACTTGGTTTTCTGGTTTTCTGTTTTTTTATTTTTAAAAATGAAGTCAAAGCTGATAAATGCTAATCTATAACAAAAGGTTTCTATTCTGGAGGGTTTTTTAAAAGACGAATATGATTTACTATACTTGGGTTTTGCAGCCAGATCTTTTGCATTCCAGAGGGGAAAAAATACTTAATATGTAAACAACTCAAAATCTTCTGGATTTTCACCAAGCAAAGCATGGTTTCGTACCAGGAAGACACTACTTGTAAGGCATCACTTACATTTGTGTATAAATAGTCTTTATGATGTCATTTCCCCGCAGTCCCTTCTGGAAGGGGGGAAATCGTGATGGGTTAAGGAGGAGCAAACCAGGATGGGAGTTCTGTAACTGTGAACACGAAAACACTACTTTTTTATTGTTTAACATTTTGTTGATTTTTTTTTTTTGCTTTTTGTATTTTCATTCAGGCAATTGTTGTCATGTACTGTTTTTGAGATTACTACACGTAGAGGCTGGGAGAGCTCCTTTTCCTCTCCCCGCTCTTAGCTGGAAAAGGTTCAGTTTTATTATGCCGTAATGGATGACCATATTTTATATTAATTGCTTTTATGTCGGGGAGCAAGGTGATGATCTGAAGGCCATGTGAGTGGGCTTTGAGTAGAACAGAGAACTGGTCTGTGAAAATACTCCTTTCTCTTAACGGCCTCCCCCCCCCCCATGTCCCTTACGCGCATATCTAAAACTGAAAAAATTCAATGGTAAAATGCTTCTATAGGTGAAAGTGAAGACTTTTTGACCTCTTCTGTATAAAATGACAGATGTGCTAAGCACATACCCTACTGGAAACAAATTTTACAAGATTTGTATTAGAAAGGAATTCTAAGTTTCAAAATGCATATATATTAAAAAAATATCAGTAATGAACGCATACAGCATGTTGACTAACATATCCCACGTATATAACTAGAGGTTCTAATATACAATGAGAGATCAGTCATTCCTGTCTCTGAAATGCCTTGTGTTTGTCCTACGCGATGGTCTTCGGTGCGAATGCCAGTGCAGGAAACCAGGCTGGGGCTCCCCTGGGACGCGCGCTGGTTCCTGGGGCAGAGCGGGGCTCCCTGCGTGCCTGGAGCGGGGAGGGAGGGAGGGAGGGAAGCCTTGTTTGGTGCCCAGCAGAGTAGGCATGGCTGAAGTAACAAAGTACTGAACCGCTGTTCAGCGACAGCCCTGCTGAGAAGGCAGGACTGGTGCGGATCTGTGGGGCCGACAGCAGGGCCTGCTCGCGGGGAGGGTGGACAGAAGCAGCACGCTGGCGTTCATACCTGCGTTTTGCGGCGTGGGTGTATGTGGAGCTGCACGCCACTGGCGACGCGGCACGCGCTGGGTTTCGGGATGGTGGTTGGCGTGCTGCCCGGTGCTGTGCAATGTCTTGGTTAGAATCAACGTAATGCAGTGGGTGTTGTGATGCGTGCAGCTGTGAACTGCAGTGCTAAGTGCAGACAAGTGAGGAGTGATAGGATTTTTCTTTTATTTGTTAGATCCATCAGCCCTTTGTGTCATTCCTCATTAGCTCTGGCTATGAACTGATGCCAGCAGATAACCTTTATTTCTTTTTGTTTTTACCGTGTTAGTGACAGGTCTGTTTGATGTGATTGAAATTTTTATACTCTTTATTGCTACTTCTACCTGACCCAGAAGTAATAACCTAGTGAAAGTTCTCACTCCTGAACAGCTTGAAAGGCAGAGGCATGAACACGTGTTGTCTGCTGGGGCGAGGGAGCTCCAGAAGAGCTGCAGATGCTGTAGGTACGTTGCTTGGTGCGCTGCAGAAGGGTGCTCGGGGTTGTCTTCCATAACCAAGTGACAGCTGCTCCTCCTGAGCACCCAGCTCCCAGAAATTTCGTTGCCTGCCTTGGCTCTTTGTGCATCCCACTTCGTTGGTATCCTCTGCAGAAGACACAGCATGGAATAGCTGCACTCTGAGAACTTTTTGTAGTTTTCTGAAAGCCTTGCTTCTGTGGATCTGGGAAATATTTTGGAAAACTAAATGGTGTGAGTCAGCAGTGTAATAAGTTGGTTTTTTTAATAGACCCCCCCATGCTAAAAGTAGTAGTAACAACAACAAAAAAAAAGCCCTCACCCCAGGAGCAACCAAACAAAACCCCAGCTCCTCTTTGCCTTTCACAGAAAGCTCCTAAGTTGCTTTACAGAAGAGAGGAAAGAGGGGTTCATTGGAGCAGCAAGGCAACACATGACAATGTGCATAACCTTTGGTAAGGCAGATGGCCGGTTGATAAAATATTGCTGTAGTATGACATACTTCTGCATATATATATCCATTGTTAGTAAATAATGTAAAAACTTTTAAAAAACTATTAAAAAAAAAATCTTTGTTAAAATGGTGGGATGCTTTTAGCCATGGAGTTTTGAAAGAATTTTAGCCGTGTAAGTGTTGAGAAATTGAATGCTGTACGTTTCTCCATTTCTATCGTCTTCAGAAGCGTAAGTGGTAGCTACTTGTCTGACTCAAGCTATATTTTACAAACTCTTTTCTATGTCACTGTAAATATATCCAAGACCCTGTACCTTATGCAGAGGATGTTTACATTTAAAAAAAAAAAAAAAAAATTTTGTTGGCTTGTTCACTGCGCTGCTCAGATCCTGTTATGTTGAAATGAAAGTACTCTCTGTTAGAAGAAGGGGCTTTTTTTCTTTGCCCTTCACCACTTCCCCTGTAATTCTGCCTCCCTCCTGGATGATGGCTGGCAACTCTTGGACAGCTTGCGCCCTCTTGGAGTAGAATGTAGAGGTATTTGAGAAAGGCTTTTTTGAAAACTTTCGGGGCGGGGGGGAGATGTGTATGTGTGAGCTTCATATGCTTTGCAAACCTTTTTGGAAAAAGAAAAATCTGCTTCGAACGCACTAGATGTTGGTGGTCTGCCTTGCAAGTTAACTGATCTAGGAAGCCTTTGAGTTAAACTTTCCAGCAACCGTGCTTCTGTCTTCTCCCAAAGAAGATGAATGTCCTGCTATTATATCTGCAGCTACAAACACTTCTGTTGGTTAATGGCTGTATATACAAGTCTGCCTGCTTTAAGACTTTTCAGAAAGTGTTTTTGATTACTCTGTTCTGCAAATGGCTCTCCTCTTCCATAATTCATCCTCTTAGACACTCCATAGCTGCGTGTGTGTTGCTCTTGTTCATAGGAGATGGAGCTAGAGCTCTGCTTCCGAGGGAGATACATGCCACCGAGCCTACGAAAGTCAAATAGTTGGAAGATGAGCTGTTTTAACCAGTGGACTTTGAGACTTTTAATAAATGTGTCCACTGGACTCTCCGTGAAGAAGTATGTTCCTGCCCTCCAAGCAGGACCACTTGTTTGGTATTTATCTGGTAGAACTCTGTATTTGTATATTTTACAGACAAAGACCATTTGATCAGAACCATGGGGCAAATAGAGAACTTAAAATCCTGACTCCTGCCTTAAAACTTTTAGTTCATCTTGAGCTCCAAAAATTCTGCACCTGCTCGTTCCCAAGGCCCTTTTTTCTTTAGGAAATTTGAACCCAGTCAAAGGCTGGAGACAATTTAAGAACTATCTAAAACAAAATAAATTTTAGCTGATGGCTTTATTAAAATAACTAACTGGTCTTGTATTAAAAACCCTATTTGTGCCTCTCAAGTCCAGGGAATGTTTAAAAAGTGAAGGTGGCTTTTGAGCAATGATTGAAATGACTGCATTAGTTGGCAATTTGTAAGACACTTGCTTTCATATGCTCTGAGCAAGAGACTTTGGTTTGTGTCCTCTCTGCCTCATTGTAATGGCTTTCAAAGATGGCTGGTACCATCAAATTTGTACTTCTTGAATAAATATCTGCATTTTTATGGTAAAATTTTTGTATGCAGTTTTGTTGTTTGTGCCAGGTAACAAACATTCATACGACATGGGATACGGTGCTAGGTTTGCTACTGACACAAAAAATGCACAGCTCCAACACACAGTGAAATAAGGATAAGGGGATTCCAGTGACATGACCATTTTTTTTCCCCTGTAACTTTTATAAAGTCTTTTAGAATCAAATATACCAGTTGTGTAAAACATGCATTTTAACTTTCCTATCCCTGGCTCCTTCAGTCAGTGAAGAATTCCAGTCCAATGTAAAGATGCTGTGAACATCAGGTAACTTTTAAAATGCATTATGTATTTTTATGTTGTACCTCTGTTTCTTGGTTGACATCACAGTAGCGTGTGCACAGTTTTTTAATCAACTGCAAAGCACAAGTAGGTTGGTTTTAGACTGTTGAATTATGTGATTTTTTTTTATAACCTACAGAAGATCTTCTAGCATGGAGAGCAAACTATCGTGAACTTCTGTGAGTCAGAAATGCTGTACAAAATTTCCGGTACTTAAAGAAGCGAAACTTTTTTCCCCCCTGCATTTAGAAAATAAAAGTAATCCTGGAAATACCATGCCTTAAGAAATAAATTCAGTGTTGTTTTTCTTTTTATGTTTCTTCAGTAGGGCTTTTAATTCTCAGCTGGAACTCTGCAACTTTTTCACTACCTGTCTGATACCCTAGAGGCATATTTTGCTAATAATTTTGCTGTTCGACAATGTATCTTGCAAGTAAGGTGTGCAGTCCATGGAGAATGCAGGGCCTGGCGATGCACTCAGACATCCAGCATGAACCTCCTCTGTGCCCGGCTCCTGCTGTCTGCAGATGTGCTTCTGCCTCCTTGGTGAACAGTACGAAATAATGGATCTGTGTAATTGTCCTATAATTACATTAACTGACATGTTGTCTTAATTCAGGTCACCACTTTTGTACTCTTTGATTAACTACCTAAGGTATCAGAGGAGCAGGAATAATTTTTTGTAGGCCACTTTGGTCTAATGTTATCACAGCTAAATGTTTTTTTTGGTCTTAGGATAATTTCACAGTAGAATTTGTCACGTGAGTTACAAACAAATAAGCATATGATTTTGCTGGAACTCTTTCCCTCTTTAATGTATTTTTTTAATATTTTTTATTTTTATATGTGTGTATATATAATCTTTATTTTATATACATATTCCCTTTTTTTATATAGATATGTAAAAGACCAAGCCTGCTATGGTTTGTTTGTAGCCATTTGTTCTGAGCCATGAGACAACCCTGCTTCCACCTCCCCCGGCATGGACAGAGAAGTTCTCAGATACGATCTTCTCAAATACCAGGATTATCAAACTGTGTGATCTTTCTTTACACAGCTCCTAGCTGAGCAAAGTGTGGTTGTCAAGTAGTAAGAGGGATGTTCATCCCATGTTGTTGCATGTGTGCATACCCGCACCACACCAAGCTGCCCTTGGTGTGCAGCTGGAGCACATTTCAGTGTATGAAGTGGGCTGGGGAACGTCAGCCAGAGTGTTGGGTGAAGCAAAACCCCAAAAGGACGTGGTCAGAAGGGCATGAGAGTTGGAATTTTCTCAGTCACTGCTGCAAGCAGCAAAATCAAGTGCTGCTTCACACCCCACAACGTACAAACTTGGGAGAAACATGTATGATTTATAGAGCTATGTTACATAGATTCCCTTGTTTCTGTGCCTAATTAACATAAAACATAATGTTTGTGTTGTGCCTGTATTCGTATTTCATTGAACTGTACCTCGCTGTATGACGTTGCATAATGTGCTATGACTAGCGTGGGGTTTCTGCCCTAGGGTGGATGTTGCGCCCTTGCCCCTGGCCCCGTGCCAAACACTGCTGGCTGCAGCTGCATCCCAGTGTGGCCAACGCACCCATCCTGCTCGGTCTGTGCTTCTGCAGACGGGTGCTGTGTTAATACCTGGGGCTGGGCTCCAAAGACAGCACTAGGAGAAATGAGCTTTCACTGTGGTCCCAAGTTTGCTGCTGCTGACGCTGGGACGATAGCCGCGGTCAGTGCAGAAACCCCGGAGTCCCTCTGGACGCTGTAGGGAGCATCTGGCTGCAAGCTCAGGTGGCTGGTCCCTCTGAATCTGGGCTAAGCATGTCAGGGAAACTTAGGGAAAAGGCACTGAGCTCTGCAAAGAGTTGTTCATTGTATTCTCTCTTTCTGTGACTAATCCCGGAGGTTGGGATTTCAGCCGTGTAGTTTCGTTTCTCTGGCCTCAGAGCAAAGGTTTGAGAGGTGGGATGCTGCCTCACAGGCATGTCGAAACCTCACTTCATGGGAGGTCGGTGGCAGCACTTGGAGACTGGAATTTTCTATTCTAATTAGTCCCTTGTGCTGCAGCCATGCTGCTTCGTTAGGGAAGCTCTCTAATGGCGGCGAGTTTGGAGGAGGCTCAGTGATTTGATGTCCTGTGTGTGAGAGGGGGAAATAAATTCACTGGGTTGCTGTGCCCAAAGGGTAAACAGTTAATACTTAGCAAGAGGAACTAAACTGTCTCTCTTGCTTTCTCTCCACATGGACTTAATTAGGAGGATTCGTTAACAAAGCAAACAGCATTTCCTGTTGCTGAGCTGTCCCTTACGAGCGCAGCAGCACGGATGCAGGGAGCTGCCGGAGCCCTGAGCGTGCAGGCAAGAGATGCAGAGTGGGAAGCTGGCAGCACGAGTGGCTCTGTGTTGGAGAGACCAGTCTACCCCGTTTCAGACCAGCCTTTCTTTGCGTGCCTCTGAGCATGGCAGAACAGCAGAGCTGGGGAGGAGGGGGCTTACTAAGCCAGCATGTAACGTAGGGGATAGGAGGAGGTTGTCTCCAAAAGACCAAGACGACACACCTCTGGTAGGTAGTACACAGGGGAAGATAAGGCTAACCCCAGCCCCAGTCCTGGGGAGCGCTGGGAGGCACGAGGCTGAAGCCCAAGCTGCATCAGTCCTTGCCCTTCCTCGGACACCAGTCCGGTGCTCACCTTGGCAGAGCAGTGGCAACGTGCAATAGAGAAAACACAACAGGCAATTGCTTTACTGCAACACTGCGGTTTATTCACTGTCTACAAGTTGGTACAACTAGCTGGCAGTTGCAAGCTGAGCCCAGGGGGACAGAGGAGCGAGGCTGTTGTTCCCAGCTGGGGAAGGGGTGCTTGTTCAGTCTGTTAGGAGCTTGCTGGTCCTGCTGGGAGGATATTTATGATCCCCTTCCTCTTTTTGTGGTTGTCTGTCAATGCAGAAGACTGCAAACATCTTGAATTCCCTGTAGTTCAGTTGCTAGTTTAGGAGAGGAGGTAGATCCTTAGCTTAGCAAGGCAGCCTTGCCCAATATAAACAGTTACTTCAGAGCAAGACCCCGAGTCCGGGCTCTTGTCCCCTTCTCCAGCTTACTCTAGTTTCCCAACTGACTCAGGAGAAATTGGTTCCAACTGATTGCCTCGGGCTCATCACGAGTATGTTCCAGGCTGACAGGGCACCTCCCTGGCACAGGGCTGTTTCTCTACCGTTCCTAACGGCTTGCAGATGTTGGAGTGATTTGTAACGGCTGGGGTTAAGGTGGGGCTGGGTGTTTTCACGGCTATATCGGCTATATCGCAGCCGTGCTGCTCCTGCTGAAAGTGGCCTTTTCATCAGGCAGCCTCAAGATGAATGGATGGGAGCAATGCAGCTCGGGGCTGAAACAGCTTGTTCCAGGAAGCTACTCTGAGGTCATTAGAGAATTGTCTGCAGGCCCCGAGCAGGACAGAGGCTTTGACACCTCGCTGCGCTGCTGAACCACACAGGAAACAGGCTGCAAGCCCTGCAGGGCTTACACGAGAGATGCAACAACTGCTGTAACATAATTAAAGAGGATACTGGTGGTGGAACATAGAGGAGGAGAATTATCGATAAAAACGATAACTTGGGAACCTAGCAGCAGAAAGGAAGGGAAAGAGAAGGAATCTCCCTCAGCTGCTAATGGCTGTCTTGCACAAAGTGCTCCTGGACCATGCCGAGATGCTGAAGTCATGAGGACAGTGAAGCTCTGACAGAGAGAAGAGATGACTACAGTCTATTAATGGCTGATTCCCTATCAGTGTGGCTGCAGGTGGTCCTTAATCAAAGAGTACTTCAGAGCAGAGAGGAGTTTGATAGAGCACAGGTAGCCAGACAGGGACAAAGGTGGCAAAAGCAAATTGGCAAAGGATGGGTGCCTGCACCGCTGTAAGAGGACCGTGGCAAAGCAGAGGTGCAGGGGAGGTGATATAACTGGCTTTGTTCCCTTTCTGGTTGTAGTGAGCTGCTCCGTGCCATGGGACAGGGATAGGCAAGATCGCCATGGCCTCTGCTTGAAACCTAGAGCTGGTTTAAGGTCAAAGTGAAGGATCTGTAAAAGAAAGAGAGCTTCCCGTGAGGCTCCTGTCTGGCACCAGCATCTCAATGACTGCTTTGGATATGGGTAGAAGCCAAGGTACAGCACTTGTAATGTTTCTAGAAGGAGCTAGGAGCAAGTCCCTGTGTACCTTGCCAAGGTACCCCCCTGGCCAGCACCTCTGATAATGGACTGCAGAGAGCCTGGAAAATAATGAGAAGCCACAAGCAAACTGGTGGCAAAGGTCCTGCCCACCTCCTCCCACTGGAGTCCCCTCAGACAGAGGAATATGTCCAATTTACCCACAAAAAATTATTCTTTCCTCTTGCTACCTTACTGTTAAGACATTTTAAATTCTTACTGTGTGTAAAGTCACAAAGACCCGCTCCTGAAGTCAACAGGAAGAAAACTCAGCCTTGAATGAGAGGCAGCTGCAGTGCAAAATTAATCCCAAGGATTGATTTTGAATTTAGGGGCATTTTCATAGCCTCTCTTTTGACTGTAATTTCTCTAATTTTACTTCATCTCCAGAAATATCAAAGTCCTTGAATATCTTCTTAAGTTCTTCTTTCTGGAGACAGAAGAGAAACCTTGTGGCTTCAGACTTGTTAAAATCAATAATATTATCCCTATTTATACCCAGCAGTTGAAAGGTAGGTCCTGCATGCTGGTGGATGAACTGCTTTTCAGGATGGTTCTGTTTCGGGGCAGAAAGGTTTAGAAACAGATGATAAGCACTGATTTCCTGCTTGGAAAGAATACGTGGAATACCAGCTGGTGCTTGGTCCAGAGAATAAAGGTGATGTCCCGCTAGTTGCGCCCGTAGGAAATACCAAAATCCCAGTGCTTCCTGCTGTGGAGCCATGCGGGAGCACGCGGCTGCTGCCAGCTGGGTTCGGGCTGTGCAAACAGCCGGCCAAGCTCCAGGGCTGCTTTGTAAGGTCCTTTCCCATCCCTCCAGCATGCTGAATCAGTTGCAGGACTACATCCCACAGGTGGCTCCTCTTCTTCGTCCCCGAGTCCCACGGGCAGCAGGGGACTCACCCCCAGCCAGGTGCCTGGTCTGGAGTGGAGCTGCAGGACATGTCCAACAGCAGGGCTGAGCTCTGGGTGTAACCCTGGCTTCACCACCTCTCTCCCTCACCGCAGCTGGCTGTCCTCATTGCTTTTCCCTGAAAAGGCACTGGTCTCTCCCCAGCCTGGGCTGTAGGTGATGCTGGGAAGGCTGAAGAACGGCACCAGCACGCACTGCACCTATGAGCTAGCAAGAGCCGATGGGTGAAAACAGATGCTCTGCTCTCTTCCCCACAGGTAGACAAGCTGAGGGCTGGTTTTCTGGAGAACTCCTTGCCAAGATGGACAGCCTGAGCTGGGAGGAGCGTTTAGATGGTTCCTACCTGGCAACAGGTTCAGCGGTGGATTTATCGCAGAGGAGCAAGGTTTGTATTAACAGGGGGACTGCTCATTTCCCTGCTTTCCTTTTGTATGCAGCAGCATCACAGTCACAGCCAGACCCAGGGATGTTCTCCATCCCCTGCATGCCACGAGTGAAGTTCAGCCCCAGTGAGCAGACTCCATTTACGGGATTGTTGGATGGTGCAGATGTCCCTGTACCAACTCCAGGACCTGCAGGGTATGCACCTCGTGGGACATGGGGATGCACGTCACAGTGTAGGGCTCATCAAAGCAACCCCCCCCCCCCC
>Ga0065711_1043636_pt1 | contig 14605 bp, 12 predicted proteins | sample Hoacrofraction12_FD_59098 | JGI IMG/M metagenome (GOLD analysis project Ga0065711, IMG submission 59098) | Hoatzin crop microbial communities from Cojedes, Venezuela - Epithelial fraction 12 v2 (version 2) | ecosystem: Host-associated > Birds > Digestive system > Esophagus > Crop | place...
AGGCGGGAGGGGACCGTCGCTCCTCGAAGGCTCCCGCCCCGTCCCGCCCGGCGTGCGGGATTTACACGGCCGTGCCGCGGCCGAGTTGGAAGTTGCGCCACGCGTTGCGTTGTCGCAGCGGTGCAGGACGCAGTGACACGCGTGGCGGGCTGCGTGCCGCCGGCACCTTCCGCTGCCTGGAGAGGTACCGATTCCCGCGGGGGTTTTCCGTGGCAGTCCCTGCGTTGGTGTCGCCGCGCTGCGGAGTCGCAGGTGTGTTTTCACAGCGTCCCTCTGAGGTAAAGGCGTTTGCGTTTCCGTGTGAGAGGCTGAGGCGTGCCTGTGTAAAGTTTGGGCGTGCCGAATAACTTTAGGTGCAAAATGAGAAAGGTCCCACTCGCCTCATAAATCTTCTGATCTTTGGAAAAGAACAAAATATTTAATAAAATGCCTCATTTTGTGTCACAAACAAGAAGGGGGTCAGCCGGGCAAAATGGCTTTGAGTTCACAACCAGATGTATCAGCACTTCTGAAAATGTGTTAAACTTAAGTTATGTGCGTATTCCTAATTTGGTCACGTTTGATTTCTTTTTTTTTTCTTTTTTCTGCTTGGCTTGCAGTACCCTGTAAGACTGAATGGGGAGGAGCTGACTAAAAGGTGTTTCTTTTCAGCAGCTTTGTGTTTTGCTGTGCGAAGTGGAAAATAATCGTGCCGTCCATGCAGCAGTAGCAGTGCGGGTGGTTCTGGGGGGCTGCCTGACCAGAGAGGTGGCGGTTTTTAGCTGCGGCTTCGTGACAAGTGCTCCAGTGCAGCGAGCAGCTCTTTTGGCCTCTGCCAGGCTGCAGTCGTGTTTGCTTAGGTGAGGGTTCCAGGACAGCTCCAGACTTCCTAAAAGGAGAAGCAGATGCTCTAATCCTGAAAATGGAAAATATTCTTCCTAACTGTCAGATGTGGGAGGATGCCAATCTTTTGGAAGTTCAGGTGTCAGACTAGCTGGGGACAGTCTAAATGAAGCAGCAGTGATTCGTTCTTGCTGATAATTACTTTCAGATCACATTTCAAGCATGGGTACTTCTGTTAATCTGTGGGCAGGTTTTCTGCAGGCGGGAAAGAGGGATGCATCATTTTGTTAAGATTTTCTCAGCTCTCAAGGACAGCTTAAACTTGGAAAAAAAATCTCCCATCGGCTAATTACTTGCAATTTTAATGTTTGTGGAAATCGACATCTTATTAAACTCTTCTAACACGTACAGGTGGATCTAAGTGTTTAGTAGTAACTGTGTCAGTAATAAGATGACTTCTCTTTTCTGAGAGGTTTATATTTTTATATTGTCTTTAATTATCGTGAGGAGAGGAGACTACATTTTGTTAAGCCTCTGCTCGCACAGCTGTAAAGGGGAAGGAGTGGCATATAAGGAGTGATGTTCAGAATTTGAGTTCTAATGTAGCAACAGCAGGCCTGTGATACCTTTAAAGGTTTGAGGGGTTTTGGTATCAATGTTTTTGAGGATTTATTTCACACCAAAACTATTTCTAATACTATAAGTAGTGGTTACCTTCCCCTTCTTGTGTTTCTACCTTCTCGTGGTTCATTTTCCCTGTCTCTGGTAATAAAAGAAGCAGCCTTGAAGTGAAACTTTTTTTTTTCTGATTTTTTTTTTTTCTCCTCCCCTTCCCAGTATAAGTTCAGAGACCTGACCATAGAAGAGCTGAAGAATGTTAACAAGACCTACCCAAACTTCAGATTCTCCATGAGCACATATAGTAAGAAGTGATACGGTTACTTTGAACTAATTGTGGGGATTCTTACTTGCCATAAATTCAGACTGTGTAGAATAGAATCTAAATAGTGTGAATATCTTTCAGTTGTATTCCTATCTTTATTTTGACTGGCAGTAAAATTTCTTATGCCATGTGACTACTTCTAAAAGCTCTTCTGAGAATGCATGCATGGAAAAGCCAAAGCGACTCATTCACTGTTTCCTTTTATTGTAACTTGTGAGTAATTAAAGAAGAATGATATTCTTTTAAATTCTTTACACATGACAGCATTTTTCCCATATCTCATCACTGCATTGAAAGCATTTTGATGTTTTTAGGTTATCAAGTGTAACTTCCAGAATCCTTCAGTCTGACTGAAAGTTCTTGCAACACCAGAAATACCCAGGACAAGGAATTTTCAGACTAATGATGTGCTTAGTTGTACCGATGTAATTTTCGTTAAGATTCCATTAAGCAGTTATCATGGGGGGAGAGGGGGGAAATATGTTAGTAACATTTTAGCCTTGATTCTTTCAGGAGAAGTGCATCTGAGTTTTAAAGAAAAATTAGTGATGTATACTGATAGTTGTGGATGGGATTGCCATGCCAGAATCAAAAGGATTTATTATTATTACATTTTAAAATCCCATTTTTAATTTCAGCCTTCAAGGATGGATCCCAGAAGGACCTCCTGAATTTTAGTGGTACTGTTCCAGTGAAGTATGGTAAGATAAGTCAAATATAATTTCCCTACCAGTTATGAATCTAATTGTAAAATGTGCTGGTTACTGCCTCTTAACAATGTACTGTGCAGCTTCTTTAAAGGTGGCTATAAAGCGTTTTGCATGAATTTGCAGAAGCCACTTCTACTGCATAAACAGGTCCCTTCATGCACTCCTAGATGCTGAAATAAGGTGGTATTAGATAAGTCAATTAACTATTGAAAAAAATCGTGTAGTTTGAGACTGTATAGGAAAACGCTTTGGTTCTCATGGAGTTTGCATGAACTTTACAAGCCCTATGCTTGTATAGGCAGTGTCCAGAAATAACTACTAGGTAATTTTTTGTTTTTAATTTAAAGCTTTTGAAGTCTGAGGTAAAGCTCTTAACAGATGCCTCTTTGCATCAGTTGTTGAGACCTAAAACAAGTATAAAATGGGTCACTGTAAGAGATTTCTTTGCCTGAAAAAGGGGACACGTTGGCTGATAGAATACCCTGGTGAACAAAACAACAACGAAGCTTTGTATTAAGAAAAACGCAATCAGTAGCACTTCAAGTTGATCCAGACAAGTCTGTTTATATTAACTAGCCTAAGTAACATAAATACTTTGCAGTATGAGTCTGGAAGGTGGTCTGTCAGGCTTATTTTGTTTGTAATTATGAAGTGTGAATCACATGCCTGGTTTTTAGTGCCTCGTCTCAATGCAGAAGTTAGCAATGGCTTTCGTTTTGTGTTAAACAGGTAATTCGTATAACATACCTATTCAGCTGTGGATTCTGGATTCTCATCCCTTTGCTCCCCCCATTTGCTTCTTGAAGCCGACTGTGAACATGGGCATTTCGGTGGGAAAGCATGTTGATGCTCATGGCAGGATTTATTTGCCCTACCTGCAAAACTGGAGCCATGTAAGAGCTGGAGTGGCTGACAGGGGAGGAAAGTATTTGGGAATAAAGCATGGTATCCTGTGGAGATCAATGGAGAGGAGTGGGTAGTGTTCAGGGCTTTTTGTTTTCTGCATTTTTTTGTCGATCTTAAATATGTAATGATTATGCAGAGAGAAGCAGAACGTTGTCTCTTGAAATTACAGCTTTCAGACTGTCAGAAGTATTTGTAAAGAAGGTTATAAGTGAGTGTAAGGAAAATTATTTTAAACTGAAGAAAAAAGGGACTGACTTCATTATAAAGTAGTGTAAGCCTCATGTGGACCCTTTGATGCTTTTTGCTTTGTTGCTGTGCATAAGGAATAGTAATACTAGACCAACTGAGTATCCCTCAAGAAAGTTCGATGGAATTTCCTGCCTTTTGGGTATGTCTCTTTCAGCAGAACTCTGAAACATTAGCATAGCGATTCAAAATCCAATGTATTAGTGAATGATTTTACACATTGTATTAAATAGCTTGCTTAAATATGTCTGCCAGGCCAGTAAAAATGATTTAATGAATGCTAGTTTTCTGAAATGGATGGGGTATATTTTTCATTATTGATACAAAAATTCACAGGCTTTTCTTCACCTTAAGTGTTTAAGTAAGTCTTAAGGGTGTTTATAATTTGATTAAATTTCATATAGCTGTGGTTCTTGATGAAATACTGCAGTTTACAGCTGATACCACTATATGAAATGGCTAGTCAACTGTTTTGTCTTCTGTGTTGCTGTATTTCAGCCTAAGTCAACTGTCATTGGATTAATCAAGGAAATGATTGCAAAATTTGAGGAAGAGCTCCCTTTGTATTCACTGTCATCTTCTGATGCAGCCAGGCAATCGGAACTTCTCTCCTACATTGCAAAGATCACTGAAGGTGGGGATATGGCCTCAAGTTGCGTCAGGGGAGGTTTAGATTGGATATTAGGAAAAATTTCTTTACTGAAAGAGTGGTCAAGCATTGGAACAGGCTGCCCAGGGAAGCGGTGGAGTCACCATCCCTGGAGGCGTTCAAAAAACGTGTAGATGTGACACTTCAGGACACGGTTTAGCAGGCATGGTGGTGTTGGGTTGATGGTTGGACTTGAAGATCTTAGCGGTCTTTGCCAACCTTAATGAATCTATGATTCTATATTGTCATGTATTTGTTTGTGATGTTCCTACACAGTATCTCTTTTATTTATTGTTGTTACTTGATATCACAAAGATGCCTACACAATTTTAATACCTGAATTTTTGGTGTTTGCGTGTCCACAGTGTTCCGTATTTTCTCTGTATAATTAACAGTTCCTCGTTTTGAACCGAGAGCTCATATTGTCTGTCTTTGAATAAGCAGCTAATTTTAGACGTTTGCATTTAAGCCTACTGAAAAATGCTGTAGACTTGATACTACTCATTTGTTGGAAATTATTACAGCAAAGCTCTATGAGATTTTGTGGAAGGGTAATGTGAGTTTATTATCAACAAGTTTATTTTACCCAGTCACAGTCATTCATTCTCTGAGATCTCATTCACTCATGCTCTCACATCTGCAGTCGCAAGCAGTGTGACCCCTTTGACCACAGTCACTGGTGTGCAACACTGAGGACAAGGAGTGCTGGCTGTTGAGCCTGTGTCATGTCTCTTGGGTTCTTCCTGTTCAATGGTGACAAACTGATTTCTGACTTGTCTTTTACACCCTTCAGGAGTGGATGCTATTTGGCATTTTTGCCTCATTACTTTATCTCACCTATTGTAAGTCTTGGGCAAAATTCCTGAATGTCATAGTTCTCCTATTTTGCTTATGTGGGTATTCTATGGCTCCAGTCCTGTTGTTTTTCATCCTGACACATTTTCTTCAGGTCTGTCTTTTCTTCTTCCTGCTTTTAGTGAAATCACAGATGGTGGTCTGTGGCAACTAGTGCAAACCTTTCCCTTTAATCCTTTTCTGCGGTTTGTTCTGGTAATTATGTACACATATATGCACACGTGTGTGCTCACAATACACATTTCTAGTCAATCAATCTTAATGTTTCTGTTACAAAGCTCTCTCTGTTAATGAGAATCATTGTGTTACCAGTAGCATTGGCTAAACAACCTCAGATTGTTGTATTTTGGTCAAATTCCATTTTGCATGTCTTTTCAAAATATAAAATATTTTACAAAATTTTGTGACCATGGTATATATTCACACCTGTAACAGTAGCAAAGGGAGTATTGTTTGTATGGTCTTAGTGTCCAACTTCTTGTTATTGTTATGCTCATATTTTCTACTTAGTGAAGAAATGTTCCTATGCAGAGAGGAATATTTGTGGTTTACACCTTGCAAGTTGTGGTGAGTTTTCTATGGTTAGGCTTGACCGCTGTTTTGAAAAAGTTTGTGTAATTTGGTTTAACTCTGACACAACTGTCACCCTTTATGAAGCAGCAATACTTGTATTGATACAGTGTGGATGAGCACTGAGGTTTGTGGATTTAATTGTAGGAGAGACTGACATGAAATCAAAGAGTGAAATTGGTGGAGGCAAAAATGAAGGATGTTTTAAGAAAATTACTGTTGTTGGAGCTGGAGATCTTGGCCTTGCATGTGTGCTAGCAGTTGCAGCAAAGGTATGTAATTATTGTAAATCGCAACAGACCTGATTAATAGAGAGGCTTCCAACCTAGCTTTTAGTGTCTGACACACAAAAATAACGCAGCAGTTTAATAGCCATGTCACTGCTTACATCATTTGCCTCTTCAATTAACTTACAGGCACACAGCAGCATTAGTTTCTGTCTTGTTTTCTCAGTCAGCTTTAAGGCTTGAATATTGAATTCACTTATTTTGAAAATCCTTAGTTAAAGGATTCTCACCTGAGTGGTGACCTCTTACAATTGGCATCTCCTAGTCCCCTGGGAAAGGATAGTCTCTAGATGGTCTGTACTTCAGTAAGGCTGTATGCTCAGAGACAGCAGTAACATCAGCACTTACAACTTCCCCGAGATGGTTTTCTGAGTTGTTTGTTTGTTTGTTCTGTAATGAGTCATTTTCCGGTTACACTCACTAAACTACATTTTTTTTCTTGTGATTTGATATTAATTTTGGTCAGTAATTTTGTTTGTATTATACACAGTACAACAAACACCAGAATTGGCGGAATACTGGTTTTTATTCCTCACCCCCACAAGAACAAGTTTTAGTTTGGTTTGTTGTTGATCTGTGTTAATTTTATTTATACAGGGTGCTGCAGACAAGGTGGTTCTTCTGGATGTTTCTGAAGGTGCAGCAAAAGGAGGGACCATGGACTTGGAGATCTTTGCTCTGCCAGATGTGGAGATCAGCAAAGGTATTAGATGTTGTTGCTGGAATGGGAGTGAGCGCTGTACTGTGTGTGCTTGTGCTCGTTTTAATGAGAGCAGGATGCCTGGGGAGATACAGAGGCTTAGGCATATAGGCCATCTTTTTAAAAAGATGTTGTTGTCTTTTCATAGCTTCTTGCTTTTCTTCATCTTTTCAGGGTAAAATTGGAAAGCGAAGGCTCAGCAAAGCTTGCATCACTTTTATTTCGGGCTTTTTTCATTCTGTTTGTAGAGGTAGACATATGTGAGTCTGTACTTCTAGGGTAAGAGGCTGATGCTGAAATTGGACTCGTGCAGAAATAGAGAGAAGGCAAGCTAGTACTTCAGTGTCATAGGTGGAGAGAGGGAAGGAAGCGGGGAAAAAATGTATATGTGTTAGGGAATTAGAGATAGCTGTGAGAGCGGTGTTAGAAAGGCTGATAAAGGAAAGTTTCAAAGTACTGCTTTCCTAGGTTGATGGTCATTAAACATGCATATGGCCAATAGTTAGTTCCTAATCATTATCACTGCACATTCAAACAATTAGTTATTAACAGTCTTGTCCTCAGTTAGCTGTGAGTGTATGATTCAACAGAGACTATGCCATATCTCCATAATTAGTGGTGACGGCTACAGTCTGTAATAGTCTGACTTGCAGAGGTTGAGGTGATGTGGCTCAGAAGCTCTTCCACAGGGGAAGCTGGAACTGAATTGAGCAACTTGCCCATTTTTCCTTGCTTGTGTGTGGCAGTTTTATGTTTCTTGCGCCCTCTGCAAGATGAAATGAGGGGATTTATTGTGTTCCTGATGTAATTTATTTTATTTCGGGGATGACAGGGACTTGTTCTGGTTCCACCAAGCATCTTATCTGCGTATTCTGCACCTGACATTGCCTGCTCTCCATCCTTTGATCTTATCTTGCAGTTTTTACTGCTAGCACTTTTTTTTTCATGAACCCTGGTTGTGCAACTGTAATACAAATCTCTGTGCCTTTGTGGTTGCCTATTACTAGTTTACATTTAGCTGTGGTACAAAAAGCTTGTATGTTGTTGCTGGCTATGCTGTTGGTAGTGTTACAATATTACAAAATGCTTATACGCTGTCACCTGTTATTTTAGTATGCTTGTATCTAGGTTTGGGGCAAGCTGGTATTAATTCCAGTTTGTCAGTGCACTAGGCCTCTGCTTTGGCTTCAGGTAGTTCCAGGAGTGGTGTGACAGTCAAATTACCTTGTTTCTGTGTCCAGGCTGATCACCTGTATGGTCAGAGTTACCTGCTCAAGGCAGCTTTGACTTAACGAATTTCTTCAGCAGATGTAGTTATGTGTTTTCTTAGGCTAATAAATACATGTGTTTTACTTGAGTTAATAAATAGACTTTTGGAACACTTTTTATGGTTGTGTACATGTCCTTCGTTGATCTACAAGATCAAAAACTGTAGAAGCATCAGAAAAAGGAGTAGAAGTCTTTCTCCTTCTTTAGAAACCAGGATAAAAATGAAGCAGCCTTTTCATGGATGTATTTTTTTTTTCTCTCTTGCCAAGAAAACTTGGAAGAGCTTATTTGTCGAGCCCATCTAGATGTTTTCTGGTCTCTGCTCTGTAACCTTGGACAAATTGCAGTCTGGAAAGGAGTTGTGTGGGAGAGCTGTGTTTTACAGGTGCTGTGGAGGTGCCCCAAATTCCACGGTGAGGGATATGGGGGGAGACAGGAAGGGAAGAAACCCTAACTAAGCTGGATGCTGCAGTTCATCCTTTAGGACGGCTGAATCCAAAACTTGATAGAATGACATAAATTTTAAAAACATATTTTCGTTATATTTTCAGATTTTTCTGCTTCAGCTGATTCTAAAGTTGTGATACTTACAGTGAATTCCCTGTGTAATGCTCAGACTTACCTTGATGTCGTACAAAGCAATGTGGATTTGTTCAGAGGAATTATCCCAGCAATATCACACTACAGTCAGAATACTGTTCTCCTGGTTGCTTCTCATCCAGGTATGTTGGTACTTGGCCTAATGTTCTGTCCCTCAGCTGGCTTTCCCTTTGGCCTGTTTTAAAAATACATTGCTGCCAAATACACCCACTTAGTTAAAAATTTTTGCTACTCTGAAAGATGTTTTCCTTTTCAGCTTTGAGCAGGACACTGTCTTTGAGGGTTTTTTCTTTACTGTTACCAAGATAAAAGAAAATAGTATACTTTGTTTTGTGTAAAAGGTATGTATTTCTGTATGTTTCTGTCCGTAGTTTCCACCTGACTGTATCTACATGATTAGTATCCATTGGCTGTTGTCTTGTCAGTTGTTTTATGTATACGTTTCTCCTGTGCAGTATGGAGAGATGCATGCATGTTATATGCCATATCATCAGACTCATAGACTACTAATATACGTAATATAGTGATAGTAAATATTGCAGCTGTGTTGTGATGGAAAGTTTAGATCTGTTGGGTCAGTGATACTGTGAACTAAGACAAAGCAAAAACACTACTTAAAAGGGAGAGAAGTGCATGGGAGCCCCTCTGTCCTGTAAATGCACTGAAGACGGCCCTTTTCTATTTCTCAAGTGCTTCTTACCCTTCCAGTCATTTAGAGCAGTGGAGATGGAGAAAAGAGTGCTTGCCAAATGAAAAGACATTAAACACTGGCTGAATTAAATTCAGAAGCATGTGAGATTTCTGGTAGAGGGAAGCCTGGTGACTCATTCTGAAGTTTCACTTGACTTCTCTTAAAACTTTACTTGGGCTGTGAATTTTCTTCACCTCCTCCCCACCTGACTTGATGTTTTAGGTTGAAATAAATTACTGATATGTTCTTACATGCTTAGACCTTTTCTAAAGTGAACAACTTGGTCCTGAGTTTTTTTATAATTGTGATTCGTAGCTTGCAGTTGTGTTTTGAGTGGTCGTTCATTGTCAACATATTTTTCTTTCGTGTGTAGTTGAAGTAATGACGTATGTGTCGTGGAAGCTGAGTGCGTTTCCCAAAAGCAGAGTTATTGGAGTAGGTGCCAACCTCGATACTGAGAGATTTCAGTATATACTGACAAACCTTTTGAAAGCACAGGTGCTGGCAAAAGATGCTTGGATTATTGGTGAACAAGGGGAAGACAAAGGTAAAGTGATACTTTATTATGACTACAAGTATATAATGTCCTGGCAGTGCTTAAGTGATTGAGTAATGAAAGAATAATTGAGAAAAGTAATGAAGGTAGTCATAAGCAGGGTAGTAGATTTTCATAATAATGCTTCTAAATAATACAATTTTGGTGTGTGTCCGAGCCTCTAGACCTGGAGTGGTAGCAAAAGTATTTGACGTTTGTCACAGTAAAAAAAAAAAAATAGAACCTACAAACTCCAGTGCCCTTCATTTGGTGTATCAATATAGGTTAGAGGTACAGAAAGGGAAGGAAATGTGGTATAATATATGGTAGGTTGCTGCTAATGTAAGAATTATTACATATTACTTTATTTTTAAGGCCAGGTGCTGCTACAGAGTTTATTTCAGCAGTCCAGGGAACCTTAGAAGGTCATCAACTACCTTTGGGTTGTTGTGAGGGAAGGATGGTTTGGAAGGCTTGGGGTTTTTTTTCTTTTTTTTTTTTAAAGTTCTCCCCACCTTATCTGGTACCTATTTTAGTCACTATTTAGATGTGTATTTAAATATTGGTTGTTTGTATTTAGTACCATCATGGACCAGTTGTAATTTAGTTGCAAATCAAACAGAAGCAATGGCTGCTCATAACTCAAGGGAGAAGGTGGCTAACAGGTAACTCCGTTATAAAGTTTTTTTTCTTGTTTTCATGTTTAGGCACTTGATGTTTGCAGAGTTTTTTCCTTCAGCTCTTTATGAAGGAGGAAGTTTGCTCTAAAATGTTCACACATTGTGTTTATAGGAAGTTCTAGGTCTGAGTGTTACTCAGTTTCATATGTGTGTATATGCCCACTGTTTTTCTGAAGTTTTAGTAGTTGTGCCTGTGATGATCTAAGGACAAGACAAGCTGTGTAGAATATATACTAGAATGTTAGAGCTGCCAGTTTGATTTTGTGTTTAAAAAAAAACCCCAGTAGAGAAACCTTCTGGCACACTTTTCTCGGAGCTTGTGTGGAAGCCGTTTACTTCAAAGCAAAGTACACATTTGGATCAATTTACCTGGTTTAATTAGCCATGTATCAGTTACACCTCTTGACAGAAAAGAGAATTGTTACTGGTGTGGGTAAAAAACACATAAAGAAATTCTTTAAAGCAATTCTTAATTCCCTTGGGTTGTTTTCCAAAACAGAGAATCATGTTTTTATAGTATATTTTACCTGATATGGTGCACTTAATCTGTCTTTTGGGTTTTACATATAAACCAAAATAGGAATAATTAAAATCTGAACATTATGTTTTTCTCCTTTTCCTGGTTTATATAGAGCTATGGAAGTTCTAAAGGGAAAAGGTCAGAGATCTTGGTCTCTTGGGCTCTCAGTTGCTGATTTGACTGACAGTATACTGAAAAATAAAAGAAAGGTCCATTCTGTATCCACTCTGGCAAAGGTAAATGTGTTGTTATTATCATTTTGTTGGCACTGTAATTATATTATTCATATTGGACATAACCATCAATGTTAGCAGCACAGATGTCTCAAAGTAACTGTTCTGAAGTAGCGCTACTTCTGTTACTTTCTTCCAACAACAGCTTTCAGTTCTAGTCCAAAAATGAGCAAAAATAAATTGTTGTGTTAATCTGAAACCAATATTAACAGTGGGTTGTTCTCCCAAAAATACAAGAGTCCAGAGGGAAAAAGTACATTCAGGGTTGCTGACCAGCTCCCTTGGAAGAGCTGGATTTGGCAAATGAAGAGAAAGGTGTGTGTGCAGTTTCCAAGTGCTCAGTATTGAATGCAGGCTTTCCCAGAGGCTAAAAAAGTTCAGTGTATTTTAAGAAAGTATAAAATGCATTTTCTGCCAGTGTTTTATTAGACCAGCTCTAAAACAGCTGCTTTTTTGCTCCTTTATACTTTACATTGAGGAGAAGATTACAAAGCTGTATTTAACTTAAAATTGTAGCCTGAACCTTGTTTAAAGTTTATCCTAAGAGGCTTCATTAAAGTGTTAAGTCATTTCATATGAGGAAAAAAACCATGTAGAAACATGTACTGGCCACGTGTATTTACAGGCTTCAGAAGGGTGATTTGTCCCAGTGCAGGGAGGTTGAGCAGGCTGCTTCCTGTATCAAGTACAGATACTCACCAAATTTCATTATGTTTTCAAGTGAAGTTCCTAATCATTTATAAACTAAATGCAGATACGGAGGAGTGACATGTCTCTTAAACTGCAGAGTAACTACAGAATGTAAATTTTCGCATACAGATCCTAAAAATAAACAAAATCTACGGTGTAAACTTGATTTATAGGGATATAAGTTTGATAAAGTCTCTCACAGAATGAATATGGGATTGATATTTGAAAAATGTTCCCTGGATAGCTCTCTTTGGCTGTATTTTATAATTTCTTTTGTTCAGTCCTAAAAGAATTAGTGATACTGTACTGTCTAGTGTCCCTGCTAGTTCTGCTTAAGAAACTGGTTAAACAAGTGTTTTGTAGTATAAGCTTTGCCTGCATTATAGAGGCCTGATGTGTCTATATTTGGAAACTCCTCCAAGTGTGGAATGGTTCAAGATTTTTTTTATCTGTAATATTCTACAGTTTCTGTACAGTAACCCATTGCACGGGATCTAAAATAACAGGAATTTTACCTATACAAAACATGCCATGTGATGGAAAATCCTTGATTAATTAAAATAATCAAGTTGTTTTGTGTACTTCATGCTTCAGACAGCAGAAGTAAGGACCTGTGTGACTGTTCTTTGTGTGTTGTTGCAGGGATGTTGCAATATAAACAGTGAAGTGTTCTTAAGCCTGCCATGTATTCTGGGAAGCGATGGAGTGATTGAAGTGCTCAAACTAGAAGAAGATCCCCTGGTGCAAGAGAAACTGCAAAGCAGTGCAGGCTCGATTCACGACCTTCAGCAGCAACTGAAGCTGTGAGCAAGCACAAGGGAAGCCACAGTGTCTGCTCGCAGAAGCCGGAGGTTTGCTAGGCAGAACGGGTTGCTTGGTACATACGGATTTCCATATAAAACAAGAAGTTTTTTTACTTTCGAAAAGTGCTTCCTCGGTTTTGGTTTAAATTATTTAATACTGCACTGCACAGTAATTTCTTATTTGGAAAGTGCACTTTTGGTAGCCAAAATGAGGAGGGGAATGTGCAAGAATGTTTTACCTAAATTCAGGTGACTCTTGCCCATGTTTTTTTGTTGCTAATTATAGCCTGATTCTTGGGTTATTCTTAGCTCTTTGCACCTCGTTGGGACAGGCTAGGAGAGCGGCTTGCCCAGATTTGCGTAAACTCCGGTGCATAGAGCCAGCTAGAGCTCCTCCTCCTGGTTTTTACGTGCTGTGTCAGGGGCTTGTTTGGAGTAGGGTCACCCTCCAGCTCTTCAGGGCACCGGGGGGTGCAGTTCTGTGGCTCCATCTTTGGTGCCTGTCACAGATGCTCTTCTGTCAGTGGACTCCTGCTTATTACCAAGGGGGAAAAAAGCTAAAAGCGTGGTGTTAGCAGTATCCTTCAAACCTGAAGTATTGGATATGAATTTCTGATGTATGTTTACTGATGTCTGAGGCTTCCTGGTCGTGACTTGTTTGCTCTTGTTTTGTAAGGACATTCAGAGCGCTGAAGCATCAGCAGTTCTTGGTACATCCGTGCAGCACGCTTACCCCATGCAGCGTTGGAATGTGTGCTCTTCCTGAAAGGGAGGAGCAGGGGGTAGGCTTCAAATAAAGAGTGAAATCTGACAGTGAAGTGGTGCAGAGGTATCTGCGAGGCCAGGCCTTGGTCCAAAGCCAGCTTTACATCAACCGGAGGAGAATACAGCTACTCGAGATGGCCACAGAACCTGTCACCCTCCTCGGGGGAGGCCGGGAGGGTGTTGAAAACGCAGGGTGTGGGTTTTCAGAGGAAACAAAAAGCCGATGTTTTTAAGGTAAAGGGTTTTTGGGGATTCTAGACTCTTGATTGACTGTGCTGGTAAAGACTGTTTACATGCTGATCACATCTCGGCGTCACGATGCAGGCAGAGGGGACGTGGGCCCTACTCCTGCTGTGTGCAGCGTGAGAATGCCGTTCCACGTTTCCGTGTTGGGGCTGACTGGTTACGCACTGATGGGGCTTTCTGAGCAAAAGCAGGATACGCCTCAGAGCAGAAGAGCTATTCCGTTGTGCCTGCTGGCTATATCTCATAGAGCCAGGCTGACAAGGAGTTCAGAGTTTATATCGGTCTCAGAATTGAGATAAAAATAGAAAGAAAAAAAAACAACCCGTAATTCACTACTTTTTTTTCTAATGGAGTACTCAAATGTCCTTCTTTGTGATTGTCAATGATAGGACAAAATGAATGATGGCTGCAAGCCAAGTGACCAACTTTGCTGCTACGTTAAAGAAAAGCACTCAACATTATGCTTGGGGTTGGGTATTTTTTTCTCTTACTTTGGAAAAAACGGGATGAAATTGTGGTTTTACGTTGTTCTTGGATGTGTTGCGTCGGATCTGTTGAGCATTTACTCTTGTCAGTAGTCCAGGTGTTTCGTGTATGTAGAGGTTTTTTTTGTTAATAGTCACACTGTTGCAGGGCTGTCTTCAGGTCGATGCTTGTGTTATAAAGTAACCAGCCGCGGCGATGTAGAGGAAACGTCGCTCTGGTGTTCGTGGTGTTCCTTGGAATCGGGCCGGGGGCGGGGAGTGGCGCGCGGCCTTCCCGCGGACACGGGCTCCCGGAGCTGCCGGCGGACAGGAGCTGCGCTGCGGGGGAGCCGGGGCCGGCCCGGGCTCTGCCGAGCAGCGCAGGGACAGCCCCCGGGGCCCGGCCCCGCCCCGCGCAGGG
>Ga0065711_1043634_pt1 | contig 14604 bp, 8 predicted proteins | sample Hoacrofraction12_FD_59098 | JGI IMG/M metagenome (GOLD analysis project Ga0065711, IMG submission 59098) | Hoatzin crop microbial communities from Cojedes, Venezuela - Epithelial fraction 12 v2 (version 2) | ecosystem: Host-associated > Birds > Digestive system > Esophagus > Crop | place...
ATTAAAAAAAAAAAAAAAAAAAGGCAGAATTATGGCAGCCCTAGAAAAGGCTAACACATTTTAGGGAAAAGAAACAGGAGCCACCTCCTAATGCATATTAGCTCAAGGAAACCTCCTGCCGAATACATGTCTGGGATAAATATCCGCCAATGTACTCTTCCCAGAGGGATGGAATACATAAAAATAAATTCCTGGGTTTTTTTAGCTCCAGCTCTACAGATTCTGTAAAGCCTCGCCCATGCATTTAAAGCTTCTGGTCCAATGAAAAGACCTTCTGTCAGGAGATCATGTTCCAGGGATCAGGACTAGCTTTCAAGCAGCGAAGAGGGCTCAGATCAAAGATGCTGCAAAAAGCTGTGCTACATCTATTTCTGTTCTGAAAGGTGGGGAAAAGCAGATGTGAATGCTGTTTTTCACTGCCCAAAGCCTGATGTTAAACAGACAGTGGTGCTCACTGAATGCTGCTAAACGCTTAAGAAAAACTCACAGGTTTCAGTACTTGAAGTACGAGATTAGACAACAAAGATGCTATAAACACATTTAACAAGGGATATTTATAGTATTGCGCCAGCAGCCAAGAAGACAGACATAATGTAAAATTCCTGCTAGAAGTAAATACTTCCAACCTGTAAAACACACAATACAAACAGCAACTTAAATAGATGCTGAGGAGTTATCAGGAAAAATAGAAGTTTGTTAAGTCAGTAGGCTGCCCATGCAAATATGAGGTTGCAGTAAGGCCGGAAGAGTCATATACGCTCAGGAAAATCAAATAAAAAAAGAAATCCTGAACCTAAGAGCACTCATTTCGACATCACCTGCAGCTTTATTACACTAATAAATGCTTGGAGATTCTGTGAAGAGTCAAATAAGGGTGGGTTTGAACCTGTACTTGAAACTGTACTCGCACTACCTCCTCATTGCAAGTGTCCAAATATACGTGTAAATCCATGCTGATGTATATGCGTCACCAAGCTCTCCAACTGCACGGTATGATCAGCCCACCAGCAGCCAGCCCTACACCACTTCTCCACGCTTAGTGTACATGACACAAGTCCAAACTGCAGCCTGCAACGTGACCAGAAGGCAAAATTTTTTGGGGCTCAGCTCATGAAGACTGCAATCAAGACTGCTCTTCACTCAACTTCTTTGTCTCACTTCAAGCCAGGTCTGTCCTGCGCCTGCCAGCACAGACGATGAGAAGCCAAAGAAGAGCAGTAACTGTTAAGGATGTTCCCATCCTCCCACTGCCCCGTTTCCACCTCTTCTCAAAGCACCCAAACACCAGCTTTCAAGCACTGCATGCAGCAGTCAGGAGTGAAACGTCAGCTGTGTCTGGATCTACTAATCCAAATAAAGACAAGCTGAGAGAAAGGGAATTCTTCAGGGCAGGAGCCCTTTTTGCTCTGTATTTGTGCAGTGCTCAGTACAGGGGCCATCTGTTCCATGGCTGGGCTTGCTCAATCCTTAAGAAACACAAGCAGTAATTACTGATGCTGTTCATAATGGTATCACTCTTTCTGAAAAATTATTGCTGTAGCAGCAATGATTTATGTGCATACAGTAATACTGCATATGGGGTGAAACGCAAAGCAGCGTCATCTCAACACTGCCAGAACACAGCACTTGAAGCAGCGGTAAGGGTCTGTTGAAGTCAGGGAGGTCTGCAATACACAGTCACTCTGAGGAATGTGTATCATCCATTAAGTCATCAATACAAAGTCTTCAGTACCTCACTCCAAAATACTTAACTTAAAAACTCACCCAGTTTGTAGGAGCCAACAAGTTAATTTTTTAGCTCCTGTAATTGTAATGCCTTTATCACTCCAGTTATTAACATTTCTTTCACTTCTGTGAAGAATTATGCTGAAACAGAGTAAATAGATTTCTTTCACTAGTAATGAGATAACAGCTTACCTATGTCAGTTGTGACTACAACACTCTTTCTTTCAGCAAATGCCCATGTTCTTGTTACTCTATTCTACACCTTGAGTTAAAGAATTACTGCAAAACAACTGCAAACCGAAGGAAAGAAGACATGGGGGGCAAAAAAAGTGAGCCCTGTGGTTCCCCTCGATACATTACACAGAACGTTATCTGATGAAATAGATTTTTAATGGCGCTGGGGAAAGGAGGGAGAGCGAAGCAGTGAGCTGGGTGCGAGCCCAGCAGTATGTACTGCTCCACACACAACGGCTCTCTACCTTTCCCTGCTGGCTCCGGTGCTGCCAGGAGGGAGGCAAGCAGGGCCGGCTTGCTGCAGCGCTGCTGGTCGTGCTGTGGGTGAGAAGCAGTCACCGACCAGAGGGAGAGAAATAGGGCACCTGGCTACCACCTCCTCCAACCACAAACCTGTACTTAGTTTCTATTTGTAGACCTATTCTTAAATGATACTGGAAAGGACAACAGCCAAAGGAAAAAAACCTGAGGCGGATGATGGTTCTCGCCTTGTCATCAGTGGTAACTGGCAAAACCAGAGTGCGCGATGTTCTTGACCGTCACCTTTGAGCAGTCCCCCAGCTAACAGGCTTCAGTGTGACAGCAAGACCTCGTGTCGAAGTTCGAAGGCTCCTCTGAGAGATGGCTCCCTCACGGGGAAGGACAGTTAGGGTCAGAAAACATTGTGATCTTCAAAGAAACACACAAGTTTGATAAAGAAGATCTTTCAGAAGTTGTACGTCAGAAAACTTGTGAAAATAAAATGACCTGTGCAATAAACAATTTTTCATCTTTCTACTACCAGCAAGCTACAAAATAAAATTTGCACATTACTTACTAGAAAGTAAAACAAGTGAATTATCCATGCCATTCAGCTGCGCATCATATTAAATGGTCTAACAGCAGGCATGATGTGTCCTTCAAAGCATGCTACCAAAGGGAGAGCTCTGAACCAGTCCAACAACCCCCTCTGCTTTACTTTTATTACAAAACACTGTGCTAATATGAGGCACCATCTCTAAAGGGGAGAAAACAATATATTCATGGCCATTGCTTTCAGCAAAGGATGCAAAAGCAGAAAATGTAACTAGAAATAAGTTTTCTTTTTCTTTACCTAATGGTCGTGTTATTTAACTACAACTCTTTGCTTGAAGATTTGAAAAGGCAAACCCCGGGTAGCCCACGTGCACGTAGCACAGTTTTGATTTACGCTCAATTCTCAAAGAAACAACTGTGGAGGAAACAGCACTATCTCTAATCCAGCAGACTGCTGCCAGAACAAGCCTGTCTACATGGCTGTCCCACTTACACTGGATCTAGCAAAGATGTTGTTATGGGATGACTCAAATGACTAATACAACAAAAAACTGCATTTGGCCTTCCAGGCCAGGGAGGGAGACAGTGGCTTAGTTTTATCAATGGTTTAGCTATGTGATCCAGCTCAGCCCAGCGCTACACAATCACCAGCTCCAACACAAGCGAAGTTGCAGAAGCTTCACTGAAGATTACACATAGCATGAAATCCTACCCTGAAAAAAAGCGCCCAAACTTCCCTCTCTCAATTCAAAGTGAAACAACGAAACAGTGTGTAGCAGAATAGAGATTTTACTACATTGACAGATTATTTGCTTAAGAATGCTCTGAGCACAGATTAACAAAAGAAGCCTACGTTACAGTCTGCAAATTCTTTACATTTTCTGGCCAAGATTTAGAATGGAATGCAGCATAATAGGAATTTGCCTGAAATTAAAAACAGAAGACTTCTCCAGTAGGGACTGAACTGTATGAAAGAAATGTCACAGGGAAAAAGTACCATTACAGTAATGAGTGTAGGAATGACTTGCTACTTTAAAACGTGAGTTTACAGTTTTAAACAGAAAAAAGCAAGTGATCTCCAACATCAAATGCAAAATGATGAAGTCACTTGTTCTTTCTGAAAGTGCCAACACAACAGTGTTTTCAAAACCAGTCTTTCTAATTCAAAGATACTGTTCTCCTTGAGGGTGCAAGACTACTTTAATAATATTCTATTTTCCATAATGAAAGTTAGAAATATAAAAATAAAATCTATCAAATTTCAGTTACTCTAGTATTACAAGGGTTTTTTGTATAGATATGTGAAAATGGCTGCAATGCTTTTAGAATCTGCAGCCTAAAAATAGTTTAAAAAGTGAGGTTCATTTTTTATTATTTTGTGTCCCATTGCTCAAAAAAACACAGAATAAAATAATGCTAGCCTGTAAATCTATGCTCATAAATTACAGTACTGTGCTACCATTTAGGTTAACAGTGCCTGACTGCAGGATTATTAACATCAGACAGAACTATTTGTTCTTCCAGCTACCCTATTGCAAAGTTCATCAAAAGCTGTCACCCAGAGATGCATTCTTCAGCTGAAAATGAAATCACTTTCTAATCTACACAATTCAGAGATCACATGCAAATAAAACAGTCTTTGCTAGAGACTTCAAAAACTTGTTTCACTCTTATTTGGTGGTTTTAACACATACATTGATTTAATAAATATATAACCAATTAACGATAGTGTTAGAATGCACAATGTCAAATGTTACTCAATTTTAAAGAGCTACCAGGGTTAACAGATATTACATATGCCTAACCAATCTTTTTAAAATTTTCAATAATATGGTATTTAAGACCTAAATAGACTCATTGTAAATACATCTGCCAGCTGGTTTACACACACATAGGAAGAGCATACACAGCCAATTTATTTATCCAGATCTACAAGGACTATAATCATGCCTGTGCATGTTCAGAGGCTCCAAAATGCTCATGCTACTGAAAAACATTTAAATTATCACATTGGCAATGTGCATTTCTGTTCCAGAGTCCCCCAGAGGTATCCACAAGCTTTGGTGTGCAGCACTTCCAGTATGAACATCTTCTTGGGCCACACTACACCACACTGCTATGCGAGCAATAGTTTGACCCTTGGAAGAGTTGATAACAGGAGGTGAGAGCATGATGTCAAAATAAGTGAAAGAAACATTACAGAATTATAAGTTTATTGCACCTACTGCCCCGCATCTTCCCACTAACAAACCAAAAAAAAGCCCACAGTGCTAGGTAACTGCATGTAAAAACTGTGGAAAATTAGATGGAAGTTTTCCATTCAAATCTTGAATGCAGGGACTTTAAAACTAATGTATCTTTAGATGTATTGTACACAAACAGTGTTTTAAGCAAACAAATGACCTTATTTCAGCCACTAACACATGTTTAAACTGTGTTCATGAGTAGTTCTGACTTCATAGGTACCTACAGTGATGTCTGAAAGGAGGCCTGCCAGGAACAACTTGATGGTGTTTTGCATCACAGCCTGAGAGGCAAACACAAGGTAATGCTGGTTTTGCCCACTTCTAAGGCAGTCTGTACTTATTGGCACTCACATGTACCATTTAAGGAGTTTTTCACTGATACGGCTTCAGCTGACACTGCAGACTGGGGGGACAGAAAGGAGTGAAACTCAAACTAGGCTGGTCATTAGAAACACAGCACATTAGAAAGCCAGTCATGTTTTTCAGGGTTGACACACTTGCATATTTAAGCAATCACAATTCGCAGAAGTATCAAAATGAAACCTTTCAGTGATTTTACGTACTTCTTACGGGTTTACATCTAAAAGGGGCACCAAGCAGGCTTTTAAGACAAATCTCCATTTATTCATAATATAAGTTGGTCTATTACAGTTTGGTCATCACAGGTTCTGAACACTGGTTTCTCTCAATTAGGATGCTAAGAACAGGCACTTTTCTGCTAGAATGATGCTACAGACACTTAATAGCTTTTGTAAATGCCCTGTTCATAATGCCGACTTCAAGACAACAACCTAGATCAGAAATGATGCTGTGCATGCATTATATAAACTAATTTTCAGTAAAACTGGTTAACAGCATATAAGCAGAAATGTCTCCTCTGGATCTACAGAAGACAAATATAAATCACGGCCAAAATGGATGTAAGCATCATTACATGAAATGGTAACTTCTTCGAAATTTTCTTAAGATTCATGGGATGTGGGTGGACAGGAAAAGACAGGTAACACTGCATATCAACAGCAATACACCGCTGTCGAGAGAAGCAAGTATAAATGCAGTTTCTACCAACTCTTACATCCCTACTTTACTGGTGCTATGAAAGACCTGGTTTTGGATGTTGTTCTCTTGTAAAGCCTGAAGGGAAGCAAAGAGAAAGCACAGTTTATGGTGTTTGCTTGTCCACCATCATCTGCTTAGCTCCAGTACTGTTCTAAGATGAACAAATAAAACATGCATGGACAGTTCAATGTAAATGCAGACATTGCTCCACTTTTTCCACAGTACCCTTTAAATGCTCTCACTTAGAAATCTGAACGCTGCAGTATCTCTGTAAGGACAAAAAGAAGCAGACTCGTTGTTGTAGGAAAAATATGTAAGGCAAATCATCACTAATGTTACCAATTAAAATAAATTCTATAATACAAAAGCAGAACATATGCACATTATAATAATATAATGCTATATTTGTATTACATATAAGAAATGTTATATATTATATATTGTTACCTTATGTTAATTTAAATGGGTCAATATATAACTGTTTAAAATTAATTAATGTATTACTGTGGTATGTATCATAATATCGAGAGTAATACAGTTTTATAATGGCAGAAGAGAATCATCTGTCTTTTTAGGAGGAAGGGAACTGCCTCTCTGTGCCTGCGCTTACACAAAACCGCAAGCAACTTGAAAATGTAGTGTCATTATCATATTTGGTAAAATAGTTTTATCTTCAGTATACTGCCAGTTACACAGCACAGCTATTCATGCATACGAAGATTCAAAATGATAAGCCTGAAAAAACTGGAATAGAGACTTACTTTTTACCATGGGACAAAAAAGCAATGTAAGCTCCCAACCACAGTGTGAATCTGCTTTTCACACTGTTATGAAACCATTGCATGTAGGCAGAAAAAGGGTAGCTTAGTTCATCACGATTACAGAAGTTGTCCACCCGTGTACCTATCTAAAACAAAGGCTGAAACCATCACACTTTTTCCTGCTCTGCTACAATAACAACCTGAAGTCACTGACAAGAGCTGAATAGATTGTTTAAATGTATATATTCTGTCACTGATTTAATGAGATTTCACTCCAAAATTTAAAACACGCATTTCACTAGTTTTTTTTCTTTTTCTAACTTTTGTTTAAATCCTTGTAGCCTTCATGAAAGACACAAACTAGACTGTGTAGAAAGCGTTTGCCATTTGTTTGCTCTAGTCTGCTGGTAAGACTCATGGTTTGGGGGCTAAGCCAAATGCGATTTCATTTTTTTTAATTAGGATTTTCAAATTCTGTGCTATTTGAACCAGGCAATTTAAAATACCCCAGGTACCAGCTGGATGAGTTTATGCAGTCTGCATACATTAACTTGGAATTTCAAATGTTCAAACAAAGTCTAACAATGAAGTCATGGAAAGATGCTGGAAAGGCTGAAACATGTCCTTGTTTCAAAGGTGACTCGCAAAATTTAAAAAAAAATTGGCCAGCTTGTTTGTTTTTGATAATGTGCTTACAAAGACATGGAAGAGCTCTGGGAGCTACTTTCCATTTTCAGTCTACCAATTCCTGTCTTTCTTGTTTGGGTGGAAGTCCTTACAGCAAGACCCAGAGTTCTTTCAGGTGCAAGAGAAGGGCAATGACCCTTTTCTGACCATCTGGCTTATTCATAAGCTTTGAGCTGAAAATGTATTACACAGTCTTTGAAATAAAATAACTTCCTCTTTCTACAAAAGGTGCAATTTAGGAAGTTGCAATTCCTTAATACCTAGAGTGTCCTGTCAATCTCCAGCTGTCCGCGTGGTTTTGCCAGCAGACAGGGCCTTGCTGCCTGCGGTGAGCAGGGACCTGTGAGAGCACAAGAGGTGACGACGCGTATCGCCTGCGGTCAGACCCACTAGAGCCGTGGGCGCTGATCAGAACCTCTCCAGCCTGCTGGGACCACACTTCTGGTGTGCAGTGAGACTCACAGTCTCTCCCACGGGAGGAACAGTTATATCCTTCCTCTGCTGCCAGCTGTTTTAAGAAAAAATCATGGGGGTTTTATCAGCTATGGAATGTCTCTCTGTCATCAAATGTGTATGATACCAGACTAGCAGGTTTCAAAAGGTAATGGAAAAGAGAAAGACATCACGACTGCCTGAATCTTGCTGCCTTAGAAAGTCAGGGTAACAAGAGATTGTGGAGGGAGTGGAAAAGAAAAAAACCCATACTTTGAAAACACCCATGCATCTTTTAGGCAGACAGGGCATAGAAGTGGGTTTTATTCTCCTTCTGTTTAATCTTCTTCAAGTAAGGCTATTGCTCAGTTTTAGTCTTGCTTATCGTTGTCCTCTGATTTCACACATACCAAGGAAGACATAATTTTATACAGTTTCTAAATGTGAAAATTCTTTCACATTTTAACCACCTGTAAGTCTCAGTTTCCTTCAGGTTACCTTCAAATACTGGTTAGTAATATTGGGTTATTCAGCAGCAAGCAGATAATGCTACATCATCCCTGTGACAGCGATATGGAGGCTGACCGGCAAAAAAGTAAAAGTTGTCCTGGAGCAATCCATCCTGTCTCATCAAAGTCCTTAAACAGATGAAATTTAGGTACCCATCTCTTTTTACTGTTGTGAGGGTCATCTGGCTAGGATTACATGCCTAGCTCTTAGACAGTAGCTACCTGAGTTGAACCCTATGCAAACTGCATGTACCTGGGGGGTACCTGGATCCTTTTCCAGCCAGAATGTTAGTTTCGCCTGTAGTTTTGTAAGGTACTCTAAAAATACACCCAGCCCATTCTTTAAAGCTGATGTTTAGAATTATGTTTGCTTTGGGCAAGTAAGACCATTTGCTTTATTTTACTTTTTACAAACATTGATCAGGAAGCAAAAAGGTCATTCGGATTTTTTTTTTTAATAATTCTCCTAAATCTTGGCATGCAGAGGAAACAGAATTGCCACCTATATCTTAGAAAATATTTAGAACACTTCCTCAAATATGTTTTGCAAAAATCAGAACCCGAAGTTTGTCTAGCATTAACATAATGTTAAGAGAAAGGAGAAATCTAGAAAGCAGAGACGAAACAGGATATTAGTCAGTATTTCTTTCAGTTTCAGGAATCACAAGCGGCCAATTATAGTAATTCCTCAAAAAAAACTTTAAGTAAACTTGAAAACCCATAACTCGTCTACTTTCACTAAGCAAATATGAAGACAACCTAGCCAGACAAGCATGAGCTACAGTACTAGCATACACTATCTCAGATTCTTACATGTGCACAATTTTTCTGAACCTGAACTTGCATGGGCCTGCAGTGAGCATTTATGTTGAAGACTACTGAAGTCAGAAGATCTCATCAGTTGAGTGAAGCTCTAGCAATTAATATTCAGGAATTATTCTGCCAAGAATGCCTAGGGAATTTCCACAAGTAGACCTCAAAAACACAGCAACGAATGCATTATCCATTACAAATGAAGACAGCAGGCTGCTTTTCTCCTCAAAATTAAAGCAACTGAATCTAGAATTTCTTGAAAGATACACCAGTTCTGCAAAAGAAAACGACAAAAGTGCAGCTCAGTTTGAGAGCCTACTAAACTTTATACTCCTCTTCTACAAATGTTTTGCCAGAGGCTAAAGAAAACTGAGTACATCTATCCAACATATTTGGATCTTCCACTCCAAAAAACACAGGTGTGCACAGGACTACTTTTATGCAAGCAGTATGGGGGGCTGAGGGCTAGATCTGTACAAGTATTTGGGTGCTTAGATGCTCAAGATACCACCCTGCCATCATCCACCCCTACAGGTGTCAGTTTTCCCCTAAACGCTTAGTTTTCCAATTAAAACCTATAAAACAACAAGTTGTTTGTAAGGAAAGTACGCCTTGGGGCTGATAGGCTCTGTACCAGCCTCAGCGGGACTCTCAAACCAAGCATTTCCAGATGGAAACGTGGGGTCTCTTCTGGAGCAGGAACTTTAGGTCTTCCTTTCCTAACAGAAAGTTCCTCAAACACTGGGTGCTCAATATGAACTAGGCAAAGGAATCTTTTAAACTCCTGTTGAAGCCATTGCCATAAGATAAAATACTAAAACTACTACTAAACAACAACAACAATAACCAGTTTGAAAATATTCCCACAGTACACTGGTTCACATATTTTACACAAGTGACCAAAATGGCAATCCCTTTCTGCACACTTCAGATCATGGAAGACGTCCTCAGAACAGGAGGACATCTCTGGATCCTAGAGCAATCAAAAGCACAACAGTTAACACATTTTCCTGCTGATATGCAAAAAAAGCAACAGCACAGCTTACATGGCTTTGGTTCATACTTTTAGGAGAAAAGACAAAGCCCGAAAGGAGGGAAAATTCTGTCTCTGACTTACAGATTCTCTGCCCTTCTTTTTGCAGAAGTTGCAGAAATTTTAAGAAAAACTTCAGAGGCGCAGACTTCTCAGTCCGTACCACAAAACACACCTCCAAAACACATTCAGCAGCTGTTCAACTATCTGCAGTACTGCAAACCCGTAACAGGACGATGCAATTGAATACTCTACTCACAGTCACAGGCATGTTTTGGGCACAGCTGCCTTTTTTTCAGTCCTTCTCAGGTCTAGGGGAATAAAGAAACGCAGTCTAGAAAAGGTCTTGGTTTCTATCCCAAGTGGACAATATATCTGCACTATCTAGAAAACAAACAAGTACTCCTAACCTAAGAGTTCCTCTTTTTAAAGGCACTGCCATATAAGCAATGCATCAACTAGTCTGCTGTTTCTACCACTTCTAAGGGCACTTTGGGGTCATTTGACTGCACAAAGAAGTTGTACACTGGAAAATAAAACACTTGAAGAAAGACAGGTCAACTCTATTTTTCAGATGATCTATTATCACCAACAGATATTTGTTTAGTCTATGCAAACAACAGTAATTCTCAAAACTGGCAACTATCCCAGCCTGTAAAATTAAAAGAAAACTCTTGTATTGTAGGAACACCAAACAGTTCCTATTTTCATCTGAAGTTTACAATTTGGAATCGAAATGCTACACCATGCTACAAGCAAGTCTTAGGAGTAATAAAACACCAGCAACATACTGAGGGTAAAAACCATCTTCTTCTCAGTTTTCCTCCAGTTTGCCTGTTTTGTAATGGGAACGACAACAACAAACACATAACCCAGTTCTAATCCTGTTCCTATCATGAACCTGGACACTCAAGAGAACAACCTCTCAAGCCAATGCCGTTTTGTGATGGCAAGTATGCACCAGGGATAAACACTGTGTTGAAGGCAGCGTTAGCCCAGAGGTGCTGGAGCACTAACACCTGGGTGCAGACCGCCTGTGCATTCCTCCAGCCAGCCTCAGGACAGTGGTCTGGCACAAAATCAACCCTACATACATCATGCTTGTGCATTCCTCCCATGGAAGCTCATTTAGGTGACCTTTCCCCAGTTCAGCAAGGTAAACCTAAGCAGTAGGCGCGAATTCAAACAGAATTATAAAAGAAACATGGTTGAGTCAAGCACGTATCTTATTATTCACAATCCTGTCTTCAAAGTCTCGTCTCCAAAAATACTGCAGCGAGTAACACTATATAGCCTTAAAGCTCAAGCATATATTATTTAAATAGTATATACAATCTGATGTTTTTTTCCACCTAGTAAAAAACCTTTCCCTTTATTTTTTTCCCAGAAACTTACAGATAATCCTATTACTAGTTGACAACTCATTTTAAAATGCTCTCCTCCCAAACACGAGACATTGCCAAGGCCACCCTTTTCTCCAAATTTAAAATACTTGACAGCTGTTACCAGAACACGATGCCTCAGCAGCTAACAGAACAAGTCCTCAAACGCTTGACTGCACACGTCCCTTTTCTCTTCAAAATAATACTAAGATTGTTTAAGTGCCCACTCACAACTTTCAAGACTCAAATGGAGAATGGAAATCTGACTTTGATGCATGCAATTTTTATGAAAAGCTCACTTTCTTAAATAACAACAGATTGTGCACTGTGTACCAGCTCTGTCTCCTCAGATTTTTCCAGCAGTAATGCATACCTCCCCGAAGCCTGTCTTTTTGATCTGTTGAAAAAACTCTTCCAGCACGTTTATAGGCAAACTCAAGGTACTGTTCCAGATGCAAAACCCCTTGGAATGTCACCTAAGGACACAAAAGACTAACAATTCAAGCTCTGCCTCTTGGGATGCAGAACACCACTTATTAATATCCAAAATAATTTTCAGTAAAGCTCATGCATTTTTTCAGGTAACTGTTACACACATCCATTTCTGCAGAGCTTATGTGATGTTTTCTTCATCTCTTTTACAGCTCCACGCTCCACATTTCCCTGATCTTCGAGTGGAAAACTACTGGTAGAGAACATAAAAGCAAAAAGAATGAAATATGGGCTAGTCTTCTCACAAAGGTGAAGACTATACGTGTATCATTAACTTCACAGCAGAGAAATAATCTGCACATATATAGTACTACACACATCTATTTATCTGAACAAATGTCCCTAGTTACACAGAAGGTGATTCTTTCACTTTTGGAGTCTCCCTCTCTCTGATGGATCACAAAGCACCATAGAAACAGCAACCTGAACCTCAGAAGAGTGTTTCAGCTAGAAGGAGGCTGAAAGGGTAACAGGTGAGCAACATCTTTTTACAATAGTAAAGGCAAAGGATGAACAACTTCAATTAAGAACACTGTGGCAGACCATTATTCTTACAAAGGCACCAAGAGAGTTTAATGCATGGCCGAACCAAGAAACCCCAGCAACTTCAAACACCTCATCCGACTGTCTGACACTGCAAAATACACACACCGCCATGCACAACTCAAACAAGGTGGTCAATCAGAGGAGCAACTGCATCGTCAGATTACCTCATATTTATTTTATACCAGATTAGAGATTTAAGATACCTAACGTACATCAAAGAGTAATAGCTCATACCACTTGATCTCCACGGTTTGTAGACAAGCCTATTAATCTTTAACGTATCAGCACTACAGGCCGATGTGGTTTTTTTAGGAAATACGTCACCAAGCACAGCAACCTCCAACCAGTAAAATTCCCAACTATGTCTAGATCTTTCGCGCAGAATGAAAACTGTCAGTGACGTGTTTTTTGTATTTTAGCATCAGTTTACCTGAGTAAACATGGAAAGATTTCACTCAAGGCCAGCCAATCAGACGCAGGGCAAATTCAGCCCATGGTCCCCACACCTGTGTGCATACCACTGACACTTAAAACTTCATCGTTTCATAAAACACGTAAGGGTGTTACCTTTCTGCACATGGATGATGTCTGGGAAGTTGGCCAAATGCCCCTGATACAGCGCTAACAAATCCATCACAGGATCTAGGTCCTGCCGGGGCTGATCTGCAAAGAGGTCCCCAATGGCGTCGTAGGCTTCTGCAGTGAAGGCTATGGCTTGGTTGAGGCCAGCTGAAAAGGCCTGCTGGTCCAGCTCAAACGCCTGGCTGAGGCACTTAAAGGAGTGCCCCACCTTCTGGTACTCCTTCTTGAAACCAGTGACTTGTTTGCGGGCAAACTCATTGGCCGTGTGGTTAAGCTGCAAGGCGCTCTCGTCCATCTTCTTTGTGAAGGCTTTGAAGCCATCCACCTGGCTTTCCACCTCCTGCAAGTCCAGGATGGCCCCAGGGCCCGTGGGGACGCTGATGGTCAGGAAAAAGTTGGCACCCACCATCTCATCCTTCTCAGCCTTGCGCTTGCCTTGTTTCCAGGCCTTCTCATCCGTGCTGGGACAGGTGAGGAAGTGCTGGAAGGCATCGCACTGAGCCAGCACGGGGTGGCTGCACATATGGTCCATCCACCAGGTCAGGCCTTTGCGACGTTTGGAGATGAAGTCCTCCTCAAAGCGGCCGGTGGCCTGCTTCTCCGGCAAGTGGGGCACGGAGATGACGGGAAACTTCTCGGCCAGCCGCCCATAGAGCCAGTCGAAGTGCTTGTAGCGGCGGTGCACCTGCTGCCCGGTGTGGCTCGGCACCAGCTTGTAGGCGATGTAGCTCTTCATGCCCTTGAACTTGGTCTGCTTGGTGGGGTCCTCGATGGAGCATTGGAAGGGGTAGGGGTTCTCCTGCCACTCGGGGCCGCGGGGGCCCAGCACCACGCACAGCTTGTCCCCGTCCTTCACAAAGCCCGATGCCTCGCCCAGCACGAAGGCCTCCCCGCCGGACTTGACGAAGGTGGAGAAGCGGTTGAGGTTGCGGCTGACCGTGGCCGAGCTCTTGGCCCCGCCGCCGCCTCCGCCGGGCGGGTGCGGGTGTCCGGGCGGGTGCCCGGCCGGGTGCCCGCCGCGGGAGCCCAGGGAGAGCTCGGAGCGGGTGGAGAGGCGGTAGCGCCCGGAGGCCCCGCCGCCCGCTGCCTCGTAGTCCGGGTAGGAGCCGCCCAGGGCGCCCGGCTCGTCGGCCACGGTGGAGCTGTCGTCCCAGTCGTCGTCCCAGTCGTCATCGCTGCCCTGGCTGGGCTGGTAGGCGCTGCCGTAGGGCCCCGGCGGGAAGGGGTACCCGGCGGCGGCGGGGGGCGGCGGGAACGCCTCGGGCGCCGCGGCCGGGGGGGGCTGCTGCGCTGCGGGCTTGAAGGCGG
>Ga0065711_1043637_pt1 | contig 14604 bp, 7 predicted proteins | sample Hoacrofraction12_FD_59098 | JGI IMG/M metagenome (GOLD analysis project Ga0065711, IMG submission 59098) | Hoatzin crop microbial communities from Cojedes, Venezuela - Epithelial fraction 12 v2 (version 2) | ecosystem: Host-associated > Birds > Digestive system > Esophagus > Crop | place...
GGAGATATTCAAGACCAGCCTGGACAAGGTCCTGTGCAGCCTGCTGTAGGTGACCCTGCTTCAGCAGGAGGGTTGGACTAGATGACCCACAGAGGTCCCTTCCAACCCCTACTATTCTGTGATTCTGTGTTTAAAGGCGAAAGCATCATCAATGCTTAGATTTTAGTCACAGGAGGATTCCCAGTACCAGGAACAGAGACCAGAAAGCCATGAGTCATCTGTCATAACACCCCGCCCTGCTGAACACTCATATATGAGACATGCCAAAGCTGGGAAAGGCACGTGGGGCTAGAGGAGAAAGCTCGGGAAGTCTTAAATCTCTAACGCAATCAAAAAATTTGCTCTCAGTTTGGCCCTGACATAATCCAAATTATTAGTCCTCAAAAGCACAGACTAAGAAAAACTAGAAATGTGCTAAAAAGTATTTTCAAAGCCTCTTTTTCCTTGGTTTCCCTTAACGTCACCAAGTCTATCAGGTCAATCACCTCAGAGGCTGTTTCAATTGCAATACTCTCACGAAGGGGAAAATCTGGACCTAACACTAGTAGTATTAAGTAATGTAAGCATCCAAAAACTGTATCTCTAAATCTACAGTATCTTAAAGGAGCAGTGTTAGACACTGCGGTTTCTTGCTACTTATTAAAAAACAATGCAGAAAATATGAAGCTGCTCATCACTGTCTTTTTATATTTGAGAACTTGGAAATACTAGTTTGAAATCAAGAGGTAACTACCAGTGAAGATTTATCAGATAAAACAATAAATGCATTTCCTTTTTATTTGGTTCCATCCTTTAAATTCTATATTCAGTAACTGGAGAAAAATTCTTTAAGCAAAACCAAAAGTGGGGCAATGTAAACTGTTTTCCATAGAGAAGATGAAAATACTAATAAAGTAGTAACAAAAGCAATGAATTATACAATTTGTAACTGAAACAACAGAAAAATATCAGAAGTCATGGACATGGTCCACACAAACAGGCATGGCTGGCAATTCAAAAGAGAGATGCCTTCTAGGTGACTAGGATGGAGATTCCTTACCCTAATTTAATGAGTTAATTATTCTTAATGGACAAATAAAAGTTTTAGTACAACTTGTCATTATTTTTACCTACCTGCAGCTATCCTCTTTACACAGACTTACAGTCCCTGCCTCCCGCCCCAATGGCATAGGATACAATGGAGACACAATTGAGAATCATTTAAAATACCACAATTGACATGACCATTGCCCTTCCACCCCCCTATACAGTCACAACTTCCAACAGTCACATTTCATGAGGACCATTCTAGATCAGGATCAGTGAAGATCCCTGACAAAAGTATTACGAATTTCAGATTACCTCTTTTTTTTTTTGCCAAGGAGATTGTCTTTCACTATCATATGCTGGAGCAGAGATTTCCAAACTATTACATTCTCTTCTCCTGTAATTCTCTATATTAAGTGCCTTTGTAATGCAATGTATACGTAATATGCATAGCAGAATGCTATTTATCACAATTAAAGTCAACCCTATCAAGCACAATACAGTTATACAGTATTTCTAAGAGAGCGCAAACAGGTCATAAAAACTATAATGGATAAAACGACTGAAAAGTACTTAAACTCTCAAACTGGTTAACTAATACATTATTTCAAATGCTATTATATCCAAATGCCTTAGCATTCCTTTCTAGCATGTCAAACAGTGAACTAGTATACAGTCCTTCCATTTATTATTTATTATTTTTTTTCACAGAAAGTGAACTGTATTCACAAACACAAAGGTACTACAAGAAGCACCTCCAGCCCAGTGTGCTTTTAAGGAGTTTTATAGAGGTACCTGATTAAAAGAGCCATCACTGTAACATTGAACTGGAAAAGTGTCAACTGCCTTTTTTATCAAATAATTCAGCAGGTAAGTTGGTGAGGTGCAAAGAAAAAACTGTTTCATTTGGAAATAAAAACAAAACACGTAGCAAGCTTTAAACATGCAGTGAATGATGAATTGTCTGTCACAGCGAGCAAATGACAAGCAAGAGAAAATGAAACTTCTTAAGACATATTAATGAAATTTCAGAAATACAGTACAAATTGCATACAGCTGGTATTACAATAAGCCAAAACACCACGTTTTTGCCACAGCTGCTTTGTATTCTTGATTTGTTATTGAAGATTGTACTTTAATGGTAAAACGCTGTATAATAAAATTTTATGTTCAGTTAGTGCAAAAAATTCTTGTAAACATGTTCATATACTGTTAGAGTGAAAGAGCAATGCCACATATGGAAAACAATAATCCTATTTTAAAAATCAAAATAGACACATTTAATAACAGCACTTTTATTCTACTGGCCCTAGTCTATGAAGTGAGAAATATGAGCTGTTGTTAGTTTACTTGGGTCACTATTTATCACTATAGGAACCAACTTTCTTCATTCTTATCACCTTTCTCATAATGTCCCACTGATAACTTTATGTGAAAATGATCCTGGAAACATTGTTTTACTCTTCAAAAATAAATTCAGATCATTTGGAAAAAATATTGCACATCACAAATGTAGTTAATATGCATATACAAATCGAAAAAAAATATTCAAACCACCATCCCAAACAACTCTACACAGAGCTAGCTGTCACTAAAATAAACATATAAAAATACACAGCCTACTGGAAAACAAAATAATGAAGGCTAATGCTCTACAAAATAAGCCACCCTTTTCCAGATATTTCAGAGGTACTAGGACCTCTCTGCTGCTGGCATTTCATACCAATGCTTCTTTCCAGAACAAGTATGACTTCAAAGCAGCAGGGTTATGAAATCATGGAAGGATGCAATACATAATATAAAGGAATGATCATGTCCCCTGCTTATGAAGTTAAATAAATGAACATAATTAGAGAAAAAACAAAATGAAGTCTGCAAGTATATCAAAATGAAGCCAAACAGATAAGAAGACTTAAGACATACTCTTAGAAATTTTAAGCACTTGAATCACAAAGAGAGTAATGGATGGGAATGATTCATTATTTGTTTGTTTGTTTTTCATTGCCAGACCCAAAAATAAAAACAGAATGTGTGAGCAGAACAGAGTAAAAGAAAAGTAGCTTTGCACAAATAATAAAAAAAAAAACCAAACCTGAAATTAAGCTCCCTACTAATACTGAAATAAAGATTATGTGTTACAAGTGTTGACATGTTGGGCAGAGGAAGGTCATTTGCTTGATTTTCTTCAGGTGCTGTAGCATACTTCAAATTTAGGTAAACTTATTCACACCACCCAAAAATATTTTTAGCTAATGCTTTACAACTTAGTGCAAATAAATCCAATTAAAGAATTCTATTTGTTAAAGCTTAAAAGGTATTACATTATTCTAGCAAGATCATGTAAAAAGTAAAGAGCAAAGCTATTCATAAGTTAAATAAACTGTCTGCTTAAGATTCCAGCTATTTAAAATACCTGCAGTTTGAATACACAGATTCTTAAAATGAGTGGAAATGAATTCTGAAGTACTGCAATTAACATTGACTGACATTCGAACTGTTGAGCTAAACTAAATGTTTCAAACAGCAAATGATGGGGGACAATGACCATAAACTGAATCTCAAACACACATTTTTCTCCTCCTTTTTCAGTTCCTTGTTAATATTCATGTTCTATGACTGCAGTTACCAAGATATCTTAAAGCAAAATCCCATGATTCAGACTGCAAGGGCAGCAAATGTACAGCTGAAACTGAGTACATGCTGACCGCCCTTCTCCTTTTATGTTTGACCTACTTAAGGTTTGAAGATCATCGTTGGTATTTCTACATCATCTTTATAAATTGCACTGATAATTTTACTCTATACATATAAAACTATTTGAGTTTGTTGGTTTGTTGGTTTTTGTGGTTTTTTTTTTTTTTCAAAATTTTGTTCATCTGAAATTTATTCTGAAACTTCTCTTTGCAACCAGGTAGAAGCTCTGCGTTTTCATTTGGAAATACCAAATGGTGAAGCAAAACAGTTCATATTATCTATTTTAGACTATCGGGTACAGAATTCTTGCAATGAGGAAGTTGTTTCTATTAAGTCATCACATCAAATTTTGTTATATGTGTGTTCAATTTTTATTCAGATTAGTTTTGCAGGTTTGCTGGTTAACATTCATATGAGTTCATATTCTTTTTTTTCTTAAACAATGATACAAAAAAAAGTTAAATTCTAAAATGCAGGAAGAGAAATAAAATAAAAAATATGACGTCAATGGAAAGCTAATAAAATACACTCTAGCCAATAAAAAGATGAGGGAACTACAAGAAGAAACTAGCACAGAAAGTAGGCTACAAGGACTAGTATGGGTATTTTTACAGATGATTTTTGAGTCTGGCCTACATAATTTATTGCCTTTGACATCATTTTGCTTTCCCTTTTTGTTAAAAGCATATTTTTTCTAAAAGTCAGCAATACCTTTGTCTACCTGTCCTGTCTGGGAGACTGAAAGATAAAGGTCTGTAAGAGAGAAGAATGGAAAGAGCTAGAAAAGATCAGGAGGTTCGAAAAAAATGAGGTCCAACTTAAAAGTCTAAATCACACGCAGTTGAACACTCCAAATGGAGAAGAGGTAGCCCAAGTTTACCTACAGTACTTCCAGAGGCTCTGGATAAAATCCCAATGACCCCTCTCCCAAAAATTCCCTCCCTTAATCACAACGATCCTTTGGCTTTAGGACGATTGACCAGATATCCATTCACAGATAAATACTAATCTGAAAGGTAGGGAAATGCATTTAAGACAACATTTGTCAGGGTAGAAATTGGATTTCCTTTGTAGTCCACCCAAGCAGTATAAGAGCTGAATCAGAAATCAAAATTAGGGACATGCTCATAGTAGTTTAAATAACTAATCTCTGTTGAAAGCATTAACAAATTCTTTGAGTTTAAAACTTTGCTCAAGTATTTGTGAATTTAATAAATATATTCAGTGTTCATCACTAAATTCTAACTGAAAGCCTGTTTAGAAACATAATACATAATTCAACAAATACCTGATGTCAAGTGGCTAAATTTTGTATATTAAGGGAAGCCAGGTGGGCACAATACAAAATTTAAAATATTTCTGAAAGTGTAGCTCAATTACAACTTTATTAGCTTCATCATTTCAGCTACAAAAGAAAAAGCAATTTAACCTTACAGCAACTATTTTATGAATGCAAGAATTATGATGGAGGTCTAACAAGCCAAACAGACTAAAGCAAGAGTACTGTGGCATAGGTGGCAGTCCTACAAACTACAGACTACATCAATAAAAACTTATAAATTTAAAAAAAATTTTTTTTTAAGAAAACTAAAAAGATCCACTAGTTTTGATTTCTTAGTGACCAACATTCAAAAAATATTATTATGTTATTACTGATTTTGATTTACATGAACTGGATTTGCTTGTATCTTGAAAATAAATGTTCAGGAAAGATATGTTGAAAGATTTACAGTCTTGATCAAAAAGACAAAAGGAAAAGAAACAGCAATTAGGAAATTTCTGTATATATACATAAAAAAAATTATAACTGATCTGAGGAAATAGTTACCAGGTATTCTGAAGTATCTCAGCATTACAGTAACTGTTAAATTTGAAAAGAAACAGTCACTGAACAAAAAAAAAAAAAAAAAGCAGCATTTGTTGTGAGCAGACTATGAAATGTTCTACTCCATCCCAGTCACCAAGTGTTTTAATTTATCACTGCTACTTCTTTACCTTCTATAATTCATTGCTGAATGTAAAGCAACAATTTGCTATTTGCCTTGTTATGCTCTGAGCTCTACATGATTTTACTACCTATTTTATACTTTAATACTAAAAGCATCTTAAAAGGAAGAATGAATAATGGAAAACAGCAAATACTGCAGCTGGCTGCACTGAATCGATGTGTTTCCGATATCTAGTCAGAGACTGGTCTACAGTTGATTTGCTAACAGAATTCACATAATTAAGAATAAATATCTTAAATGCTCTCAGGTAAAACTGATATGCGCATAATACATGGTAGAACATAGCTGCTTAGTAAGTTCTGGTTTTCGGACACTGTTACTTTTCCACCAAATAAAGAAAAATATATGTATATAGAAGTTATTCAAATATAGTAAAAATTCATGAGAATAATTCCAAATACTCATCTCTGTGATCAATGGCTCATTCTGTATTTGAGAAAAATGTTAAAATGAACATTTTGGACATCTTCATAATCTACAGCACAATCCTTCTGAATACATATTGTTATGCACTTTATCATATAATACATAGCTTTTTCCTTTTTTCACACAGTGTTGTCCTGTTCTTGGATACAGTTTGGAAGTTGTGCAAAACAGACAATTAAATGTATTAAAAGACAAGAGGTGGTGCAGTGTGAGACTGCAGAATTAGGAGAACAGTATACTTCATAGTACAAAAAAGCTGAAGAATTCATTTCTCTCTGTTGCACTTAAGTTAAAACTCAGAATTCTGTTTTCGGGGTCTTCTCCTAAAATGTCATTTAGTTCATATTTATGGCACCTGCAAGACTTCAATCCACTCAGCTGACTTCAGCTTTAGAAATAGTCCCCAATTGAAGCAAAGATTTGTTTAGAAATTTGAGTATCATGTTTCAAACATCAGATGATGTGTTGTTCTGTGGAATTACTCTCATCAATAAGAATCAATCACAAACTTAGCTAAGATGTACTACTAGTATTTTGGCTTACAATGCATGTCTGGTGATGTTAAAGTAACAGTAATGTTCTGTGTGATAGCTAAAGTAATTCTAAAATCCTTTCTTAGTCTAAGTTTCTTTCCTAAACATAAACTCAACAATTGCTGAACTGAAAACAGATTCTCACAACTTAGGTGGATATCCCTCACCCAAACTGTTACAGGCATATACAGAATATCATGTTCTCCCTCGAATTTACTTAACAGAAGACCAAATGTCCAGATTACCAAAATGGCAGAATTTGTAATTACTATAAAGACTCTAAAACTGGGCTTTAAGTTCTACCTAGTCCATTTCAGTCCAATTTATTATTTTATGTTGCAGTATTCTTGTGACACTAAGTTTGCTGCCATCTATTTCAGGTGCTAGAAACACACTAGCAGACAGGAATATGCAGTTTTTGTATACACACTTCGGTTCTTCATCTAATTTCATTTAAATGTTATGGTCACTAGTCCACCATAATAAATACACTGGAAATAAAATGCTTTCTGCAAGAGAAACCTAGAGAACTACAGAAGTATCTCAATAGCAATGGCGCACAATGCTATTAGATACATATAGCAAAAACTAATCAGCAGCAACTCTAAGCAATTATTACTTATGATGACAGGTACAACATCCTAACCTAACGATACATTGTCAATTTTAGTATTATAAACAAGAAGCTGTATATAGTTTGCTACTGAACGACAAACAGCATTACATAGCATGCATTTACTACAACCATGGTTTTAGTTTAGAAACTACACAGTGCATCTCTCTTACCTCAGATTTCTCCAGTTTATTTTGAGCATCAATCTGAGTGACAATTTCATTCATGTTGGTCTCCAAAACCATTCCACCCATGACCATTTCGGCCAATATATTATGGACCTAAAAGAGACCAAACGAAAATTCAAAAATGCAAAATGTCCTACACACATCTGGACAGATGATATCTAGATTTCTTCATAAAGCAACACATTTATTCTGTAAGTCACTTAATTAATGTTAGCAATTTATTTAAAACCATTTGGGAACAAAGCTCATAACTTGATGTTTGTTTCTCCAGTATCTTCTTTGCTCATAGATCTGTTACAAACTTATCAGCTATACCACTTTGCTTATCAATGCTAGAAGAAACTTTCACTTTCCTCTTTCTTTCGGTACTTGTTTTCTATCCAAGCACTATGGGCAAGAGTTCTAATTAGCCACAATAATAGTAACACCTCTAAGGAGCAGGTTCAACAAGACTAAACAAATTTCTCACTAATAGATGTGTAAAAACTACTTCAGGTTACATCTATGAAGGAAGAGAGACAAGTGATGCTCACCCACCATGGGTACCAAGACTAGGCCTAGAACCAGAATTAACATGCCAGCGCTGACCCGTACCTGAGCTACATCATAAACAGGGAGTCTTCAGCATCTAAGACTCAAATTGCAGGACTACATAAGCCAGCTGAGGACATCAATGAAATGGGCATGTCTAAATATCCCTTCTACCTGAAACTCTAATTTGGGGATGTGAGCCCTGGTTCACGTGTGTCTGCTTCAGAGTCTGTATTTGCCCTTTATCTAAAGACTAACTTTTTTTTTTAAAAAAAGACATGTTTCCACTTACTTTCCAGTAAAAATCCAGAGTTTATATATAACATACAGTATTTCAATCCCATTACAATTCTGCAGACAGGGAACATTTCATTACTTTTCTGAAATAAACACATTGTACCATCTGATACTTATATTATGATAGTATAATTCTGCTATTATTTTGGATATCCTTGCAATTTCTCTGTCGATCAAGAAGTAAATCTCCAAAATAATCATAAGATGAGTTGCAAGTACTGTATCAAAACCCATCACACTTCCCATTTTTTGTGCCATACCTCAGGAACAAAATTGAAGAGTTGATTTCCTGATCAATCATTAGTATATTTCAGTAGAAACTTACACTGAATTTGTTTAGACACTGAAAACAGCTCTTCCTCTCTGCCTATTGCTGCTGAGTAGAGCTTTAAGAATCCAATACTTTTAAAAAAGCTTAATAATCCTTACTGAGCCACTCTCTTACTCCTGGCATATATATGTCCTTCGTAACATACCAAGCTAAAAAGAATAATATAAAAGTGGTGCCAAAGAATTAATTTTCTTGGCTTGTTATTAGGTGCATTTACAAGCTTCTTAGCATCACAAACAGAAAAAAGATAAAAACATGGTAATCTAACATTAATTTACTCTACACTGATGACCCAAATGCACTGAAAGACATTCACCAATATTTACTTCTTTTTACTGAAAACTTTTCACTCATAGCATAAGGAAACAGTTTATAGCTGTACACAAACAGGAGTTAGTAAATGCATTGCATGGGCTATCTGAAATAATAAATCCAAAATGCTTACATAAATTGGCATTTGGCCACAAATTTGCAAAGAATTATTTCACAGATACCTGATGAAAGATACAATGAATTCAACAAAATCAACTGAAAAAATACTGATTTTTTTCAGGCAATTCTCAATTTTGCTTATATGGAAGGCTTGATGACATAAGTTGATGATGCAAAAAAGTTGACTTGTTATTAGCATCAAAAAGAAAATGCCAAAGACGCTAATATGGAAAGTATTAGCACACAACAATACTAAAATAGACACAAAAATTGCATAGTTTTTTTTTTTCCTTATTCAAAAAGTTAACCATAACCTCTAACGGCATTTAGAAGAGAACACATCCCTACCACTGGTGATGGTCATAAAGGTTGCCATTTTATGCAGGTCTGGCTACAGATGTTACAGAATCACAGTTTAAGCCAATCAACACAGTATTAGGTTTGATAATTCCTTAGGGAGGAGATGGTACAAGAGATGTGTTTTAGCAGTAGACAGATTTGCAGCTTCAATCACAATCACACTCCATTCCAAGGATCAGTGATGTTTTTAATCTTCTCCACAGGTTTATTCGGCCTTCTTGACCACTCCACAGCTTTTAAGCCATATGGAATTCTCCTCAGAATATAGAAAGACTATGCATAGCCACAAAAAACAAAACATAAAAACTATGAAGGTCTTGAAAATACAGTATCTATCTGGTAATTCTGGTTATATTTTATTTTACCAAGAATTTATTAAGCCAGTATTTTTCACATGCTATGAAATTTAGGTTTTTTTCTTTTCTAGTTTCTGAACAGGCATTATACAGACTCACAGAAGGACTAACAAATAATTCATGTCTCCCTGCACAAGTGGAAAATTTTCTGGCTAGTCTTACCTAGTCTGAGAGTTTACTATGAAGTGATTCTTTTCCAAATCTCAATAAAAATAATAATAAAAATACTATAACTTCCTACTGCAGATCATAGATTTGGATTTTATTTTCTTTTTAAAAATGCATCTGGCTCCAAAGCAGCAATCACAGTCGTGACCTCCAGATTTTAGAGGAGTATTTCTCATTTTGCCCTTTTTGGCAAAGCTGGTGATGTCACGGAAGAAATTCAAGCTGTAACTTTAGCCTCAACTAACAGACTCCAAATTCGGAAACTATTCACTTTAAAGTAAAAAAAAAAAATATATCCATTGTTGAAGAATACATTTTGATTTGTAGAGGGTACCTGAAACTGCATCGGTAAGTACATGAGAGACTAAATTCCAGCCTACATCCTGGAGAATAAAAGGAATTTAATTCAATTTCCTCTTCACATTCTTGAGATCTTTGGTAAATTCTAGAACTTGGCCTTTGTTTTAAAGCACAGGAATAATTCATAAGTATTTCTGACTGAAGAGGCAAGAAATGACATCTCGGTAAGTTCCTGCTTACTTCGCTCTTATTCAGCAGAGAACTTCACAGAACAAGCCGTGGAAGTCCAGCAGAACAGAACAAAAGAATGTGAAAGCGCAGGTCTTGATCTTTACAGATTACTCATTTCTGTCTTAAAATCAAAAAAAAAAAAAAATGAGTGATGTTTTTACAAAAAAAGAAAAGACCTCTTTTCTCAGGTTACTGATATGAAACGCTAAAGCTCTAAGGTAACAGGCTGAACTCCATATGAAACCTACACCAAAATGACTGAAGAGATTGAGCATTTGATTAGGTTTTCACAAGTGCTCTGTTTTCTCTGAAATTAATTACAAGGTGCATTTAAAAAGAAATATAATTAAATTATGGCGGTTTTGGTAGCTATTTTTCCCCCTTAATAGGTGAAGGTAAGCAATTAGAGTCCTATCAACACCACTCATAACAGAGATCATTTTTTCCTTTACAGTGCTACTGACATGTTAAATATATGATGTATTAGAATACATCTAGCACACTGTGCCCAGTTTGGGGCCTACACACACAAGACAGAGATCAATCAATTGGATTGAGTTCAGCAGAGGGCCACCAAACGGTTGGGGCTAGTGCGTTCATCTGGGGCAGGCAGGCTGGATCACCAGGGCTGGCTCAGCCTGGACAAGGGTGGGCTTGGGGGCACCTCACAGCAGCCGCAATGCCTGTGAAGGGCTGTCGGGAAGCCAGGCTCTTTCAGAGTGGCATGGTGGACAGGTCAGGGACAGGAGAGGCTGGGACCAGCCCTAAGGAAACCTTTCCGGGGAGGACAGCTGAGCAGTGGCACCGGCTGCCTGGGGGCTGTGCAGGCTCCCTCCCACCCTGAGCAGCCTGCTCTGACCCTGCGGCTGACCCTGCTCGAAGCAACGTCTTGTACCAGGCACCTCCTGAGGTCTATAACTGAATTATCTTATGATTTTAGGGTAAAAACATGGTACTTCATTATGTGGAGAGTTTCACTGGTAAAAACAAATGCTTCAGAGCTAGAAACTTCCTCTGTCCATTACAGGCAGGAAATCCAAATATCTGGAAAAAGCCAGATGCAGAGAATTAGGGACAATTTAAGTACAATGCATACATCAGCAATATTAATTGTACCAGAAGTGTCTGTACATATATATATGAATAGGAAAGAAAAAAAATTTCATGTATACTCCCGTATGAAATTAGGAAAAAACAATTCATTGCATTTCTAGATACAATGGTTTTGCATCAGCCAGCCTCGTAACAGCCAGATTATGAAACTGCTCAGGAATATACTAACACTTACTACTTCTCAAGACTAGTAAATGCTTTAAAGAATAACTGTGGAAGGATCACAGGCAGTTACACAGTGTGCAAACAAATCTCCGAAAGTTTCAGGAAACATTGTCATTAATATTAGTGTTCTCTACCATCACTTGGATTGAAAGAGATACTAGACATCACTGAACACATTACTTAGAAAAATGCCTTCAACTATGAATTCACAGCACATACAGTAGCATCTTTGCATATGGTTTTAAAATACTGAAAGCATGAACAAATCCCTGTGGACTGTGTTTGGGGGTTTTGTTCATTTGATTTTGGTTTGGTTTTTTTCCCCAATCTGGCAGATGCAGACATATTGCTTAACAGATGCCAGTAAGAGGCACAGTTGGTAACGTTACCTTAAAACAGTAGCAGTGCAAGGTCTGTACAATAAGTGCATGCTACATACGACAGTTCAAGGAACTACTCTATGATATGAGCTATCTGATGTGCTTTGTATAATATGAAGACAAACATAAATTCAAAAAGTGGCCAAGTTTGAGCAGAGGAACCAGATTGCGTGGCCTCCAGAGGTCCCTTCCAGTGTAAATTATGATTCTAAAAACTCAGAAGCTGAACTGTTTTAATATTTGATAAATTAAAAAGGGGGTGGGGGGGAAGGAGGAACCTTCTTGAGCACATAGACCACTGACTGTAAAAGTAAGGTTGTAGCCCACCTGCAACAACAAAACTAGGCAACCACTGCGTGATACCAAGAGAAAGAATTTGATTTACAGGTTCAAAGAACAAATCTCACCAAGGCATCACTTGCCCTTGGATCATGCTTCTTACCTTTCTCTGTATTTTTTTCCTACTTTTAGTATGCATTATACAAGTCCAACACACAGTATTTTAAAAGGTTTATAAAGCATGGATTGACACAGTAGCTTAACCATTTTTTTTCTCTTGCCCCATTTTTCTTCTAAAGGGATGATTTTCTAAGTAACAGAATACAATTAATTTTACTTGTTCATCTGTAATGAAAGGATATCACGACCATGACCAATAATATAATGTCAATACTGTAACCCATTTACTCCCTCCTCTTAAATACACTATGAGAGTAAAACAGTACTAGCAAGTTTGCCCAGATATGAGCAGTAGCAAGACATACATTTTTAATAAACTATTTTTTCTTTTTCACTACAAATATGTATTAAATTAGCAAATATACATTAATTTCTCTACTTTTTCTAATTAAAAATTTCACTAATTATTTTTCTAAAGAAATAAAAAATTTTCTGAATTGAAAAAGCATTAAGTGGCAATAAAGAGCAAAATACACTTCGAACAGTGTATTCAAAACAGTGTTTAAGTGAATGACTGAAGGCACATGGAATACACCTCTTACATTTATATTATGAAAGAGATCAGACATTTGAGAACATAAACTTTTCAAAATCTGAAATTGCCATTTTTTAATAATAATTTTGAGGTTATTTTACAAAAATCAAGAATGCTTCCTACTTTTGTTCCATGCACTGTCTAAAAGCATGAATGCGTGCTTTAACAAATGTGAAGAAGGAATGCATTAAGAAAAAACTCTCCCAGGAAAAAAACAGCAAAAACATTTTCTTGTCTTCAAGCTGCAGTATGATTCTGGAGGGTTCATTGTTCCGGTCAGATAACAACCTCTTGGAAGAGATCATGATACTCCCAGAGATATTTCGACAGGTGCCAAAAACTTGAGGAAAAATACTATTACTTTCTTACATCCCTAACTGAATGTACTCTAATATTGTAGCTGTAAAAGATGCTTACAACAGAATTCTGTAATATCATTTCCATCAGAAAGCATTATACTCCTGGACTCAGTGTAGGAATCAGTACAGGACTGAAATAAACCTCCTCCTCTGGAAAACATTTTGCTCCAGCTACAGCAGGTTTGTTTTTAATACAGCTGGTCTGCAAAAGAGAAGTCCAATTCTCTCCTGTACAAAATACACTCCCCAACACCCCAAGTCCTCATCTGCTACAGCAGATAAGAAACACTATCTCCTTCCCATCTATATTTAATTCTCCAAATGAATTTCTAGTACTATACCAATATTCTTCTTGAATAAGCATCTCTCTTGGCTCCAGGTTACTATAAGCTATCACTGGGTCCTGTATAATGGTGGCTGCCTGATGAACGTAAATGTTTCCTTGTAGAAACGCCACATAAAATGCTACTGAAGAGGCAGCAGCTGTCGCGATTACATAGTTTAACTCTTTTACATGCTACACCATTTTTTACAAGAAAGGTATTTCTTGGGTTTTAGGCAGTTCTAGCAAGAGGATTGGAGGAAAGTCACCTTCCACAACTCCATCAAGAACTGAAGACACACATCAACTCTCATCCATGTCAATTACTCAACTCCCATTTTTCTCAACACCAGACCACTCAAAATATAAATATTTGAAATGTTTCATCCCAAACAGCTCTCACATGAAAGTATTCACTATAACTAAGACTCTGTCTAGACCAAACATCCAATGGCAGTTGCTGGTTTTCCCTATTGCACACTTGAAATGTATTAACAATCCAGGACACAAATATCTGAGGAGAAAGTTAATACATTGTAACTCAGAACTCAATGCATTTTCCCTCTTGACAAGGTGACCTTATCAGCAGTTTAAAGAGAATTTAATGCTCTAGTTTCATTCCCATAGACACATTTTCCTGTTTTTTTTTCTTACAGACCTACAAGAATACTAATGAAGTTAAACCGTACCAAATCAAATGTTTTGACCCTATGTTATCATATAAAGTGAGTCTTACAAACCAGTTACACTGGAGGGAAAAAAAAAAAAAAAAAAAA
>Ga0065711_1043638_pt1 | contig 14604 bp, 9 predicted proteins | sample Hoacrofraction12_FD_59098 | JGI IMG/M metagenome (GOLD analysis project Ga0065711, IMG submission 59098) | Hoatzin crop microbial communities from Cojedes, Venezuela - Epithelial fraction 12 v2 (version 2) | ecosystem: Host-associated > Birds > Digestive system > Esophagus > Crop | place...
CACCCAGGAGGGTGCCCCAAGCCCCCCCCCCCCAAACCTTTGTAGCAGAGGTTGTTCTGGCAGCCTCCTCCATAGCTCGGTGGGCACTCGGAGCAAGGGCGGCCGGTCTTGTACGGGGCTTCTCCGATCCAGTTGCCCCTACAAGCACAGGAGAAACGTGCACCCATCAGACACCCAAATATCCACCCAAACCCCTGAGATCACCTGGCACTAAGGGTGCGGGGAAAATGGGTGCTTCTGCGGTGCTCATCCTTGGATAGGGGGGCTGTAAATGGGGAAAAGATGGCCTGTCCCCACTCTTTCCATCCCTGTGCTGCCTGTCGTTCTCCAGCGAGAGCTCCGTGGCTGCCTGCCTGCGGCCTCCATTTGCCTGAAGGTTGCCTTCACCTCTCTCCATCAGAGCTGCAAGTCTCCCACCATTTTCTGCAGCATCCCCAGGCAGCTGCATGATCCAGTCTGGAGCACAGTGCTCACCATTTAAAAGCTGCTCAGTTTTCTATGTGGAATCATTTCCAAACAGAAAAACATCAGAAGTACGTGGACCTTCATGCCAGATCATTTGGGAACCAAGTCAGCACTTTTTCCTCACCCAACCTGGCCATCCTCAAGTTCCTATTTTTGCCTCTGAGGCCACGGAAACATCATCCTGGTCCAGAGCAACTAAGCAAAGACTAAACAGCCCAGAAAAGCCTTGTAAGAAAAATGTTCCTCCTCATTTCACCTCCAAGATGACATTTTTAGGGGTTTACTTAGATAAATTGCTTGCCATATGTCTTTTACATTAAACTTCAGTATAAACACTGCGATCTTCTGTAAACAGAACTAAATCAATGGATTATTCCATTCTCCTCAAGAAACTACCCACAAAAAAAAGCCCTTTTTGGTACTCTGTACTGCAAACATTAGTGGCTGAGGAGGCTGAAGAAGCCGGAGTTCAGCCCGTGGCTATGAACCCTTCAGTTACTGCTCTTTCAGCTGTCTCCACCTACAAGGCTAGATGAGGACAATGCGCACTGATGCCAGAGAGAAAAGATTAAGCAGAAACTGCAGAAATAGAGTATTTTTCCATCAAGTGGCCGTGAATGGATGACGTGCAAATAGCCCAGCCCACTGTGGGAGCTCCATGGGAGATGGCAAGATTCCTTATGAGGAGCAGGTTATTAGATCCCACCAAACCATGAGCATAACGTGCTCAGTCGCTAAGGTGGGGAGAGAGGCTTAGACAATCCAGCCATAGGGCTCTGCCCGGATCGTGCTATGGGCTGCCAGCTCTGTACCTGCACATCCTTTTTCTCTGCGTTATTCTGCCCTATTATCTCCAGAAGTCAGATGCTTTCCAAGCCACTTCATTTCTGGATAGTGGTTTCCCTATTTCATTTTGTTGGTAAGTTTTAAATTTCCAAGGACTTGGAGTGAGAATATTTCTCCTATTACCCAGCAATGGAGAAAATATTAATTGCCATTGCCAGGGAGGAAACTTCTCTTGGATGTAGTGGCCAACAAACGTGATTTTCATTTTGAAATTCAATCAAACCATTGAGTTAACTGCATCAGTCACAATAAGGTATTTCAATCTTTTTTTTAAGCCATGGGGAGCTCATCAGGTCTGGAATTTTTCTCTTCGCAGCTCCTTGCAGTGGGCCCTGGCTCGCTTTGCATCCACCAGTGACCATCGTAGGGCTGGCTTTGCATGAAGCAGCGGTGTGTTTAAACCAGCAGATTTTGCAGGGAGGGGGTGAAAGTGTGTCATCATTCCGCAGCCTACCTGACTGGGTAGGGAGGCTGTTGCTGGAGCAGCACCGAGCGGTGTTAATCACCACCCCATCCCCTCCCAGCAGCAGGGAGTGAGCAAGCCTCGCTCGGCAGCGCACGCCAGCTCTGTTCTGACCATCTCCTCCTCCTCCTTCCCATGGCAGGAACATCAAAGCCCCGGCCTGGCCTCGGCCCCTCATTCAGTTTTCCGGGCAATGCTCAGAAGTTTTGAACCAGCCTTCTGCTGCTGTCTAAAGAGAAAATTTAAAGCCACAACCACCAGTCTAGACTGCCTGAAATCTCTTCCCCAGATCCTGGGCTAGTTAAGCAACCTGCCAGTTTTAGGAAAGTTGGAAAGACCCCAGCTCATCCGCCTTACTTCGGCGAGTAGTTGCAGACCAGGTAGACAGCGTTCTCCCAGATCTCTCCCCAGACGTTCATCTGCTTGCAGACATTCACGGCACAGCCAATCTTGTTTGTTGTGGCCCAGACTATCTGCAAGTGCAGCGCAGTTATTGAAAATAAGCAAACTACCCCACTGCGAGCACAAGTTGCAGTGGCAGCCGGGGCATGGTGGGGATGCAGAGACTATAGGTACAAAAGCCCACCATCTCCTTTACCTGGGTGTAATGCGTGCACATAGAGCCTGTGCATTTCTCCGGGCACCATGGGTTGCACTCATGAGGATAGGGGTACGTGTAATCTTTAACTTCATCATACCAAGACTGGACGTGGAAAGCTGGAGACCGATACCTGAAGGAGCAAAGACAGTGTAAATCACAATGTTCTGACAGAAGTTTCCAAACAATATCTGTAGCTTCCTGCCATGTTGTAAGCTCAGATTTTTTTAATAGAAATTTTGCTAATTTTTATAGACAAAATTCTTACGGCAAGTTCCATTCATTGAGAAGGTGTTGCTTAAAGAACCCAGCAACATGGTCTACTGATCAGGAAAAAAGTCTCATTGAAAACATTAAAGATTGGTTTTTTCCGTAAGATTCACAGCCTAGTCTGACTTTCTGTATTTTTTATAGGTTTGACATGCTCTTCAAGTGCCGCTGACCTGAAATGTCCTCCTGACTTTTCCACACAAAAAACTTTTAGTTTGGCGGAAAGTTGTATTTTGAAAGTAAACACAAGTTAAGGTTTGCCAAACATCTTAAACCAAAAGCCATCGTGTACCTATTTTACCACCAAGCAATTTACTAAATCTGGAAGTACACTAGCAGTTAATAGTGTAAGACCTTTGAAAGTGAGCAGGCTTTTTCACGCTCACAGCACACCAAGAGCTAGTAGTACAGAGTAGTTGGTGCCCTACACACGTACCCCACCTTTTATCACAGCAATTGCCCTCTGCACCAAGCCCCCGCACACCCTGTGTGTTCTTTGTGCAAACTTGGCACAAGACATTGCTGTCTGCTGCAGCACTGATGCTACTTGGTTGGGGGAACATGAACGGTGCTAAAACTACCTATAGAAACTCATATGCATTTTGTGTGCTACATACACAGTGAGCAGAGCAATCTGCAAACTCCTATCAAAGCGGAGCAGTGCCTCAAACCCACTACAATTTATTGCTTTCAACAGCTCGCATGAAGCAAGCGGCCAGAAACACAAATTATATCATTACTAACTGGAGTTTGTTCTTTCAGCCAACTCTTCATTAAAAATCATTCATGAAAAGTATGTTAAAAACTTTAATCTCATGATATCATTAAGTGAATACTTTCCGAATCTTATTTTGCAGGAGAGGAAATTGAGGCAATCAAGTTATGACCGATTCCTGCAAAAACTGAGGTAAACCTGATTTCTTTTTCCTCTCGGTGACTGCAAAGGGAGCGAGATTAGATCTACCTCCATCAGTAACCCATGGACATCTTGAATGCTTGTAGGAGAGCCAAGAACAGCCAGATCTTTTGACTTTGTTTCCAGTGGATTAACCACTCTACTTTCCAATCATTATTTAATTCTGCCAACAAAAATGGGCCCAATTTTTATATGGGACCAATTTCACACCAGCAAATTTCCATTGCTTTCCGCCAAGTTCTACCTGATTTACAACAAGCATAACTGCATTTCCACTCATTAGGACTCCTGTGCACATAAAAAACGTTTGCTTTATAAAGCAGGTTTAACCTATAACAGGCTTAACAACAAAAAAATTTCACCACGAGATGAAGAGGCAAATCCATTTGGAAGCCTTAATGTCAGGTTTGCTAGCTGGGTTAACAACTCTAGGTTAAAAACCTTCCCCAGAAATTTGAAAAAAAAAAAAATGGCAAAGCGGTTTCAGTAAAGAGAAATGAGGAGCTGGGTAAATACTTCTGGGAAATTCAGCATGAGATAATGAAGCTCTGAAGTAGGAGCTGAGTCCAGACATTGCTTCTGAGAAACTTCAGCTTTCAGCTGATTCTCAGCATGGTTCCAGAAACCCCCACTGAACCTGCAGATTTAGGAGCAAGGGCTACGATTCCTGTAGCTGTCCTCCTTAAGGAGTAAGAGTGACTTTAAGCACATTACAGCTGCGTTACCCAGAGATACAGACAAATGGAGTAACCCGCATCAATGCTGGTTTTCTGCGAACAGTCAGCTGAAGGTGAGGTTATCACTGTAACTATTTCACCGAAGCGATAGCCATTAATGATTCTCAGTTTTTCTTCTGTCTCCCCAGAGCTCTAGGAAGCATCAACAAGGCAACCCTTTCCAACTGGCTCTAAAGGAGGATCCATAAATTGCTCTTTGCAATGAGCTTGTAGCACCCCAACTCTTACCTGCCCCAGTGAACTGCCAAGTTCTGTCCAATTGACCTGATGAGGGCACTAGGCCCATGGTCCCAGATGCATCGCTGAGCCCAAGCGTGGGCCGATCTTTCCAGCTCATCGTCCCAGGTCTTCAGGGCGTGAGGAGAGAAAAGAACAGGTCAATTCATCATCTCAAGCTTATTAGATCAAGAGACTCAATCAGCAGCAGTTAGTGGAGAAAGACTAAATTACAGCTCACCCCCAGCATCTTGTGACAGCCAGCACATTTTAATGATGTGCTCTGACCTAAACACAAGTTTCTTAAGATGTCCCCCTGCTATGAAAAAGCAGTGCACTAAAGGGTCTAGTATTTTTCCTGCTTGATGCCATGCTTCTTAGGATATGCCTTCCATAGGTCAGAAGAAAACATACCTGGGAAGACCTCAAGAACCCATCTAGACTATCCACCCTAAAACACAACACATTCTTGGTGAATATTTTTCTAATCTGTTCAAAAATGAAACCCAAAACATCAAGGATGGAGATCTCAGCACTTCCTCATGACAACAATTTCTGAGATCTGCAAGACTTGTAACATGCAGTCAGTCCTCTGATGTAGTTGCAGGATAATTTTCCATCCGTTGTCCTCAGTATCAGGACATTTCCTGGCTTTCCCATCAAAGGGGACTGCAACAGTGGACGTGCTCCTGTGCTTCACTGCCAACACAGCTGGAGATTTCTGGCCCAACCTCTTGAGCAAGGGGTGAGGGCCTGAGTCTCCTGGTCCCATCTCCCCTTAGAATAACTGCTGAATCCACCAATGGATGCAGTCAAATTTGACAAAGGTGGAAAAGTCCCAGAGCCGTTAAGCTCTCACTGAAGCAGGCATCAAGTTCGGAGTGATAAACCTCGTTTATGCTGCCACTGAGGGAAGGATGCTGGTGCGAGACCAGTCCTCATTGAACATCACCCAGCTGTAAGCCATACAAGAGCCCAAACATGATACAAACAGGAAAGCAGGCCACATTGGCTCCACTGCCCAGGAGCGTATTTGTTTTAAAGGCCAGGCTTGCTGGACCCAGTAGGCACTGCCCTGAAGTCATTGTGTAATTACTGACAGCTGGTCCATTCAGAGCAGTCCTTCGAGGATAATTCGTTGGGATTAAAATATTACTGCACATTCCTACAAATAAAACCAAAGAGGACAGAGGTCTTGTGATGTGTCTCCATCCCATCCATGTCCCAGTGCAAGATTATGTCCTCTTTGGACATTTACCGTCACAAACAGCTGGTTTCTCCAAGTCCTGTCCTCTCCAGAAGAAAATAAAATCCTGAGCTCAAACAGATCAAAGGACCCATCAGAGCCTGTTTGGAGGACTGGAGGGCATTTAGGCTCTCAAACACATTTAGAATACATTGAGTGCTCATTCCAAGTAAGTATCTGAACACAGTCTTGGGCAGTTATAACCGGGATGGGGAGGGACCGCATGTTGCTGGCTAAGGCGACGGGAAAACGCAGTGTCTCCTGGAACTTGGTATGTCCACACTATCTTCGTTAGGCAAACATGAGCTCATCTAACAGAGCTAACAGCCCAGACCTCCGAGAACAGCTTATCACTAAGCGTACTCAGCAGCCCAAATTCCAACAACTGAGCTCACCAGCTTGGCTTTGAATTGACCAGTGGCCAAGTAAATTCATGTCAGTCTACAAAACCCTGTGCAGACACAGCTCTGACAGAGGGAATAAAACCATTTTCAGTCTCAGCCCTCCAATTCCTTGAAGGTGTATGGGATCTGACCCACCACACACACATTTCCAAACCTCTGTTCAAGCAGACTATTGCAACTGCGCCTAGACACAGAGCTTTTTGTGGTGTCCCACTTTCTACACTAGACAATGACCAGCCACAATCTGCCTTCCCATCCAACACATAAGCCACAGAAACTCTCCCAAGATGTTATGTGCTGCTAGTACCTCAGACTTTCTAGCAGAGCATTATTTCCTGCAGCCTCAGAGGCAGAGCCGTTCCAAATCTCCTAATTTAATGCAGAGATGTTATGAGCAATAGGCCATTAAATGGAAATTGATGTGAACATATGTGTCACATCTTGCTTTGATGCCTACAGATAAAATAAATGAACTTGGTCAAAAGATACTCAACAGGCAATTCGGAATGAGCTATGTCTTTGCATGGCTTTGTGCTTGGCGAGTAGAGAAGTTGATTTCTGCAGACGTCAGATTACAAATCCATCCCATTTAAATTAGAGCAGTTATTTGCCTCTTGCTTCTCAGACGTGAATGCGGTCAGGAGGCTGGAATTATTTCAGAGCAATAAACATATCAAAAAAACCCAGAGATTTCAGACTTTCCCAGCTACTCTTGCAAGAATTCTTTACGCCAATATTCAAAGCAGTGTCTAGGAAGACCACTGAAGCCAGAGGGGCAACGTACACCTATGCTCCCTTTCCTTCTGAAGCAGGGATTGAGAAGCCTTCAGATATGTGTGATTCCAAGTGATTTAGCACATGGACGCTCTTTTTTTACTCCTACAAATTTGTAATGGCCTCTCAAAGTACAGTACATTTACTGTACATGTAAAATACATGCATGGCATACACACGCTACACTACAATTTGTAGGTTCAGATTTAGTAAGAATACATCCCACAAGCAGTCTACTTAGCCTAACTAGTTTGTGAACCTAACCCCAGATACCTGAACTGTAGCAGTCAAGTTACTCGACCATTTTTCTCCCTAGTTTAGACTTCTTGCAATACTGGCAATTTACTTTTTAAAGTGGCGTGAGAGTCCAGGACTGGCATGTACTGGCAGAAGCTTGGATATGCTTTGCTAACCCACACAGAAATACTATCACCTCCTGACAAGGAAAGTCACCACCCTACACTTTAGAGGAAGGATGCATACCATATACATGAAAATAAACTATTTTCCTTCCAGCAATCTGTACTGAGAACAATTTTGTTTTATCCAGCTGTCATTGAGGCCTCCACAAGGGGAAGGGTTTCTGCCTTTCATCACTGTTGAAAGCCATCTGACTAAGCCATTTTAAAAGGTCGAGACATCTTAGGAACTATTATGTCCTTTTTACTCTGGGTTCATTAGCGAGGAGTTTGCTTTGGTCTTGGCACCCATCCACTGCCGTGACTGCTGTTATAAAGTCCAAACACACAGTGGAAGTGTTGGTCATAGAGCTGTTAGAGGAGTTAAAGTAATTCTGTATTTGACCAACTTCATCAGGAAGATGTACACTGCTTGCTCATTTTCCATTAACACTGAATACCTGTGCTAGTTTTCAATTACTTACAGAAACGCAGCAGTGAAACCGTTTCTTTCCTCATTTCTTTACTCCACTTTACCTTTATCCCATATGTATTGAATTCTTTTGATCTTCAGATAATTCATGGGACTCACTGCATGATTGCTTTTTCATTAACAGCTTCCATCAACTAAAGTGCATCCTGTAGTAGATAACTATGTCCCTTTCTTGTAATACATTAGCTCCCCTTGCCACTTTAGATCACTTAAATACATCAGATACGGAACTGGGAGAATGGTTTTTCACAAGGCAGCGCTGGGAGGTTGATGGGCAAGAACAAGTTCTACCTACTTCGCCACAAATTAGCACCACATGTCACCTGTGACACTCCACACTGGCACCAAAGGAAAAGAGAAAGTTTATCTACAGTAGTAAAGACACACGATCCTCTTAAATGAGTTCAAATGAGAAGTGTCCTACGCAGAACAAAGGATTAAAGTGAAATTCGCATTCAGAATATACACAGCATTTCCAAGTAATATTGAGTAAACACAAATGCATGAAAGACTGATTATAGCCTTTCCAAGTAGCACCATCTTATACTCAGCTTCTTTCTTCACAGCATATAAGGCCCTTTCATTTACCCTCAATCGCCCATAAAAACCACTAGAAAAGCACAGTGAGCAAATGCAAACATAGAAGTGTAACCACGCTGCAAGCGTAAACAGCCTTCGGCCAGAGGACAGTCTGCAACGGCAGCCCTCTCAGATCCTCAAAGCCAACGAAAACACGTTTGGCTTTCTCATGCTTTGTGTTTACTTTCTGGAAATCAATCAAGTAACCTCTTCTTTGGCAGTCGCTTGACTGCAGGATAACATGAGAGCCCACTGAGAAAGAGAGATACAAAGCACGAGTTCTTAGAAAGGCACGCGATTTCTGACTAAAGTGGGATGAAAGACTAGAGGTGTGAATGCTCATGGGGACCAACTGATGGACAGTTGTCCTTCCTTACTGTCCTCTGCTCTCGCTTCTCTTTTCTTTTTCCCTACAGCCACAAAAGATAGGATTTTCCATTTGCAGCACTCATTTCAGCACAGCAGGCAAAAAATTTTATATTACATTTAGTGTACTATTTCTTTTACCCTTTTAAACACGGTCTTAAATCACTAATCATTTAATCTGTCAGCAGGAGCGCACGGCTGAAGTCAGGCTAGTTTCAGTTATAACTATATTTGCACACTGGAAAAACGCACCAAAAAAAAGAGAAATATTATTTGCCTACATCATTTTCTGGCCCCACAATATTTTGATGGCATGTCAAAAATAGCTCAAAGTAGGGCCTCTGGCATCAGGTAAAGAAAAACTATTCATCCGAATTGTTAATGTTACAGGCATATTTCATACGCATACTTTTAAATTCTCCCTCTGAAGTGGGAGAATACATTGACCAAACTTTTATTTTGGTTTCTTGAACTACAAAAAGCCAACAGCATTGACCCATCCACCCACAAACTCCTAAAGTCTTTCCAGCTATTTCCAGCGATTGAAATTCTTTGCAGATGGAGCCACATTGCTCAAGCCCTGTTTCTCCAAAGTCCTGAGGAGATTCCCAGCAGCATCATGGATTCTTGGCTCACATTGGCAATCTCTGGTGATCGGTGTATCACAGAAGGGCAGATGCTACCTGCAGCGTTGGGTGGTGGGTGATGGCAACCCATGGACCATCAGAGGTTTCTCTGAGCAGACTGTGGTGTCCTGAAACACCAGTCACAACAGTCTGAAAACTTTCACAGGGAGAACGTGGGTTAAACACTAGGGAAAATTTGATGCTTTTATGACATTAAGGTAATGGAAGAACCTGCTGAGGCAGGCTGTGGAATTGCCATCACTGGAGATGCATCCAGGGCTGGGCCAGACGCTGGTTTATGAATAATGGAACCAGTCCTGAAACTATGCAGCGGATGGACTCGATGACCCATTAGTGGCCCTTTCCAACCAAAACAGTCCAATGATCTGAAGCATTGTTCACTCTGGAATGAAACTGCTCCAGGAAACCTCTTCAGAAAAACTTAATTTAGAGGAAATTTGCTGCACCTCTTGCACAATAAGGAAAATTAAAATAAAGTAAGAAGAAAAACACAGTAATAATAAAGTTAGGTATCAGGAGCTAGACTCACCATGTATTCCATGTTAGAGGCCACTGGGTACACTTGACCTCTCAATTTATTGTGCAGCATCAATATTTCTTGTCTGTCTGAGAATAAAATGGCTCTCTTGGATCTGGAGTGAGTTTCCCCATCCTGATATTTACTCAGAATGCTCTCCAGGTGGCTTGAGTTGGGCAAGATAAAGCACTCAGCTGCCCGTGTCAGGAGCAGTACACATCCAAGAGGCAGGATCCAAGCCAGGGCAGGATTCATTCTTCCTCCTCTAGTGCCAGCAGAATTGGAGATGAAGATGATTGCAGGTTTTCTTGCAGGGACTACTGTGGCTCTGCAGGGGTGTAGATTCTGGGGAGAAACGGGCAGTCAGAGCAGTGCCAGAGAAACTCTCAGTATACACAGCCCCCACTGAGGAAGCCACACAACCCAGACTTTTGCTTGAAAAAGAGCAATGCCTACAGTCTAAGCGATGCTCATTCACCCCAATGACAGGAAGACCTGAACACCACCATAAGGAATGGGAACCCAATTTATTACACTCCTGCACCGACATTGCGTTGGGAGTGAACACTACCCAGGCACGGTGGCAGATGCCTTCTCCACCAAAGATGCCACGGGTCCGGGTGTCACCCAGCAATGCCCAGCAGCTCTGAATAATTCCAGCTCCATCCCTTCACAGGCAGGAAGGGGAGACATTTGAAACTATTTTCCCAAAGAGTGCTGTCAAAGTGGAGAATGAGTATGAATAAAAAGGAAAGTAAAATTCCCAGCGAGCCAGATCACAGAGGTCAGACATCAGCAAGAGCTATTTCGGAGGCCCCACTCTGCCAACAGACTCCAGCAGAGCAGCTGCCAGACTGTGAAAGCGGCTATTTATGCGAAATGTCACCGCAACGTCGAACAACCAAAATCCCCGCTGGCAAATGACGCAGCAGGGTGTTCTCGCTTACGCATCGCTTTACAGAAGGCAGGAGCACGGCCAGCGATATGAATTATGGCAGATCAGGAGAAGAGCCGGAGCACCCATCCTCCCCCAGCCAGAAGATTAGGTGTTCCCATGCATGCTCAGTAGCTGTCAACACCAAGGGCTCAGAGACATGGTCTCCATTTGGCCATTGCTGGGTTTGAACTGCTTCATTTTACCCTTGTCCCCTCCCTTATTCCATGGTGCTCCCACTCTACCTGCCTTTTACAAACTTTTCCTCCCTTCCTCTCCTCCGCGCCCTGACTTCTCTATCTAATGAGCTTTGTGCATCTTGGCTGGTTTTATTTAGATCATGAGCTATTCAGGGAAGGAAATACTTGCTGCTGCATGGCTCTGCAGCACCTAGTGCTCTTTAGGTTGGATCTAAGAGCCACCAGAGCAGAATTAATCCCTCGTGGCAATAAGCATCCGTACAGACAGTGCAAACACAGCATCTCTCTCCTTAGGGCTAAATTTTGGAAGAAAGCTTCCCCATCCCCATCTTCAACACCAGGTGAGGATCAGGTTTTGACAGCACTGTTACAAGACGCACTGAAAGCATTCCTACGCAGTGCCAGGACATAAACCCCAGATTAGCAGGAATTATTTGAGAAGTTTCAGCCCAGTGACACAAGATTTGGACACACTGAGACCGGATGAGGTGGAAACCATCCAAGGCAGGGAAGCGCCTTCCAGCTCCCAGCTGGAAAAGCTATGCTTGAGCACAAAGTCCCAAAGCTCTGTTGCCCAGACCCAGCACAACAGCATCTGCAGAGGACAGTGGCAAGCACGGAGATGCTTTGCAGAGGTGGGGACCCCAAAAAAAGTCTGAGGCCATTGAGAACCCCTGAAAATTTGGTGGCTGTCTGCACAAAATAAAGTCCTTGTTTGAGGCTTCTTGCTTGTGCTGTATTAAGGCACATGAAAATCAGCTGCCCTCAGTCTCTCTCCAGGCAGAGCACTAAGCCTCTGCCTCACCAGAACAACAGAGGAATGCAATTTGATTAGTTTAGGTAATGGTTTTTCATTATTTCCAGCTCTGCAGAGCAAGTCGAACACACACACCTTGTCCCCAGCTCCAGGCACACCTGAAAGACAGGACGTTTCGTGGCGTCGGGACAAATACTACTTTAACCTCATTCTCTTCTCAGCCCTGTTTGTTGACATTTGCTTCCTCCCCAAGCAGGAGCCCAACTAACCCGGCTACACAGGGGTAGGGGAGGCAAAACGAGCTGTTGCTTTTGTAGACTGTCTGACCCAAATCCAGGGAACAATTCCTACTCTGAGGCACTTCCCTAAGAGTTTAAAAATAGATGCTCTGCCACAGCCGTTTACAATGTGGCCATTTAGCACAAGCAATTTTAACTACAGTCTGCCCTGTAGGTAGAGCAGGCAGGAACCGACAGCGAATACGCGCTGCAGTTGTGCCGCTCCGTTTGGCTGGGTGCCCTTTGCTAAATAGGAGCCCGTATCCACCACCCATTTAAGGCAAACACTGAACCTGCAGAAAGGACAGCTTGAAGAAATCAGCTGTAACATTGGAAAGCCCAGAGGAGCTGCCCCATTCACAGCTATACCATGCAGCTGACGCGTCTGATTTCATGCCCCAGCCAAAACCTTGCAACAGATGGTGCCTTATTCCTCGGGATGTTCTTGGCTGTATCCCATTTGTGAGCGAGAGGATACTAGCACCTCTCTAAAATTAGGTCACTTTGCCACTGTCTTCTTTTTCACTTGGGGTGTGCAGGTCTCTTCCTCTGCTTTGGCTCAAGTTGGGGAGCGTTCAGCATTCAAAGGAAGGATGAAGTGATCAGAGAAGGGCAGCGAGCTCCCCGGCCAGGTTAATTGAAAGCAGCAGAAAGATGCTCACATTTCAGCAAGCTGTCATCGATTTTGGATGTCCATCCATTTGCCTTTTTCAATATCCTCGTGCCTAGGTGCAACGAAACACTCGGACATATGTTAAAGCTCAGCCAGCCCAAGTGCCCTGCAGAGCTGGGGCAATGCCTCTAGGCTGCATCAGGAGCTCCTCATCAGGGAAGATTGAAATCATATTGCCTTTGAGTTGGGACTTGACATTATTAGGAGAAAATTATCAGCTGACAGTCAGCTGAGGAAGTCTCTGCTGTTGTTTTCAAGGGTTCAAGAGGAGCATTAGCACAGCTTCCCTTTAAACACAACAGGCCCTTGATACTGGTGCCAGGTAAACATCTGGGAGTGATCAGAAACAGGTGAGTCAGCAGAAACCAACTCCTTCATGCACTGTAAAGCCCGTCCAAACTGGGGACAAAGGGGAGGCCGCCTTCTGGGGGGCTGAGGAAATCGAAAAGCAGTGCTGGACTTTGGAAAAGATTAATTTTAGAAAGCTATTTCCCCAGCTAATGGATGGTGTCTGAATTTCACAGAAAGCAGAAGAGCTGGTAGCATTTGAAGCCTGGCATGCAGTGCTGCCTGCTAAGGCCACATGCAGGCTGACTGCTGTACTTTGTTATGTCCTCGCTTCACCTTATTCCTTACAGCTATTGATCTTTAACTGCCTCACTGGTAAAGTATACGAGGGGGTCTCTACTCCTTGGTTATGGATGACATTTGCAGCCAAAACATCCCGGGACCTGTGGAGTTATACATGGAACAAGCTGACAAGGCAGGAGAATGCAAGAGTTAGCTCGGGCTGCCAGCAAAGCATCTAAACCAGCAAAGCTGAGGGGACTTAACCTGGGATCAGCTTCTAACCTGTGCAAAGAAGTCCAGTGGTAGAGCCACAGTATGCTTAATGCATTGAATGCCAGGTCATCTATTTAAATACGATGCACAAATTTCCAGCTTTGAACTGTGTTGGCTTCAAAAGAAAGGTGGGATGACAGGTTCCTTGTCACAGGACATCATCTGCACAGAACACTATGCATTCAGCATCTTCAAGGCCACGGGCCAAAACATCTGGATCCTCCATTACAATCCACTCCCACAGAACTGAAGCGGGTGAGCTTCTACGCAAACCACATGGAAAACCCAGACACAAAATGTGGTGACACTGAAATTCCTTTTAGATGGGACTTTAGAGCAGAGTTGCATAAATACAGGCTTCCTGGAGCAGACGAGATGTGCCCATGGGCAGACAGCTATTAGAGACTGCTACAACAGCCCTTGGATTTTTTCTGCTTGTGTAGAAAGCCACTCCTGTACCTGCAAACTCCTCCCATTCATTCAAGATTAATGTTTATTAATCTTGCATTAACCTCTGCACAGCATACATAAGGGAAGCTCAGACAGTATTGTACTATTTTGCACCATGCAGCCAACTTTTTGGAGAAGTTACTAAAATTGTGCCTTCTTAATAGAGACATTTCTTGAACACACACACACACACACACACACCCCAAACCACATTTCAGAAGCAGGGACCAAAGCTTACACTTACCTTACCGAGTACTTCCAAGTCCCCAGGAAATTGTAGCTCCTCCAAGCCTGCTTGTGGAAAATAAATTATATATCTGAAATATTTAAACTAGGAGGAGGGGAAAAAGGATGAAACAAGCCTGAGGAGGTGCGAGGAATGCAAGGTCTCAGCTCAGCAGCTCGTACCAACTGCAGTCTCACAGAGCTCCCCAGTGGTATTTATGCTCTCCAGGCAGAGGACAACCCTGGATCATCCTGTCTGGCAACGGGCCTGTAGTAATAACGGAAAGAAGAGGAGGGGAAAAAAAAAAG
>Ga0065711_1043640_pt1 | contig 14603 bp, 5 predicted proteins | sample Hoacrofraction12_FD_59098 | JGI IMG/M metagenome (GOLD analysis project Ga0065711, IMG submission 59098) | Hoatzin crop microbial communities from Cojedes, Venezuela - Epithelial fraction 12 v2 (version 2) | ecosystem: Host-associated > Birds > Digestive system > Esophagus > Crop | place...
TGTGGAGTCTCCTTCTCTGGAGATATTCAAGACCCGCCTGGACAAGGTCCTGTGCAGCCTGCTGTAGGTGACCCTGCTTTGGCAGGGGGGTTGGACTAGATGACCCACAGAGGTCCCTTCCAATCCCTACCATTCTGTGATTCTGTGATTCTTGGTTATTCCTCCAGAGCCTCTCAGTTCTGGCTACAGGTTTTCCCTCACCTTTTTATTCATACCCATCCCACCAAGAACTCACTGTGTTGCAGTCTCTTTATTATCCTCCCTTTGGCCCTGGCCAAGCTGCTCTTTCTCAGAGGGTTCATGGGAGATCTTGGTGAATTAGTTGGGAACAGGTCCTCATCCTGCTGCATCACTCAGCAGAGCTTCTTGGGTACCTTCTGGGAATGGTTGGCACTGTTCGGAGTACTCTGCTTGCTGTCCCAGCTTCTATGTTTGTGACCCTTAGATCCTCTGCTCCTCTCCCCTTTTGTTTACTATTCATTACTAGAATAATTTGGTTCATTACTAGAATAATTTGGTGTTTTCCCTGATCTTTTTTTCTCTAGTCCCTCCCTTCTGAAGAAAAGCTTAGATTTTGTTAGGGACAGGCTAATTTTTATCTTTGAAAGGAAAGACTAGCAGAAACACCATTCATAAGCAAATGCTTTGGTAAGCATAAAAGCAATGCAAACATATATGATACCTTCCCACTACTACTCTTCTCATTGGCAACAATTTTCAACTCAGGGGATTTTCCTAACTTTTTTTTACTTATATATTTAGGAACACCCAGCTGGTCTCTCTATCTTTCCAATATTTGTCAAGCCTTCCCTTGCACATATACAGACTTCCTGCATCCACAATATCCCTAGCAAGAAGTACCACAGATCTGCTGCTTCTTGTTGTGTGAACAGTCAGGTGCTACTGCTGGCTCTGAACCTGGCTCCCATTAGCTGCATTTTTGAGCCCTATTTCTAGCAGATAAAGAGGCAGTGAACAGTCAAAACTTTTTCCCTGTGGTGATTTGGTAAACCTTACACATATTTTCCCTGTAAGCTGTTATTTCTTCACACTGAAGTTTCAACTAAGTCAGTTGTTGCTTTTATGGGAGTTTTCTACACCTTTGATTATATTTGTTGCCCTCCTCTCACCCTTTCCAGTTTTCATAAGTCCTTTTTTTTGACATGCATGTTTGATTTGTGTTTTCTTAACTACTGTGAAACACTGAACTGATGTTTTCACGGAACTGTCAATCATACACCCAATCTAGCTGCTCCTGAAAAGCAATGGTCAGTTTAGAGCCCTTGTATGAAGCTAGAATTGTTTTCACCCCCATGCAAATCACATTCCACTTCTGCATGCTGAGTTTCATCTGGCACTTTATTGCCCAGTTCCCCTGGGTTGTAGTCTTTCTGCAGCTCACAAGGCTGTCTTCATCCTTAATATCTTAAATAAGTGTGCATCATCAACAACCTTTGTCAATTTGCTGTTAACCCCCCTTTACAAATCATGTATGAACAAGTAGAACAGCACAGATTCCAGTACAGATCCCTCCCCTGGTGACTCTCCTCTGTCACAAGAGCTGGGCATTTATTGCTCCCTGCTGCCTCCTGTGTTTTAGTGAATTATTTACCCATTCCATGACCTTTCCATTTGTGGAAATGGCCACAAAATAGAGAGTAGGAGTAGTGAGGTTAAGTAAAAAAATATGCAGCTCTTGAGGAAAAATACGTAAGGAAGAGCCGTCAACATGCGCTCATAGCCCAGAAGGCCAACCGTATCCTGGGCTGCATCCAAAGCAGTGCTGGCAGCAGGTCAAGGGAGGTGACTCTTACCCTCTGCTCCGCTCTGGTGAGACCTCACCTGGACTCAGGCATACAGCTCTGGAGCCCTCGACACAGGAAAGACATGGACCTGTTGGAGCAGGTCCAGAGGGGAGCCACAAAAATCCAAAGGCTGGAGCACCTCTCCTGCGGGGAAAGGCTAAGAGAGTTGGGGCTGTTCAGCCTGGAGAAGTGAAGGCTCCAGGGAGACCTTATTGCAGCCTTCCAGTACTTAGAGGGGGCTTATAAGAAAGATGGGGACAGGCTTTTTAGCAGGGCCTGTTGCAATAGGACAAGGAGTAATGATTTTAAACTACAAAATGGTAGATTCACGCTAGATATGTAGAAGAAATTTTTTACAATGAGAGTGGTGAAACACTGGCACAGGTTGCCCGGAGAGGCAGTAGATGCCCCATCCCTGGAAACGCTCAAGGTCAGGCTGGAGGGGGCTCTGAACAGCCTGATCTAGCTGAAGATGATCCCTGCTCATTGTAGATGGTTGGACTAAATGAGCTTTCAATATTCCTTCCAACCCAAACCATTGTATGATTCTATGATAAGAAAGAAGGACCAAGAAAGAAGAAAGACGTTTAGAATGACTATGAAAATTGCTATTTGTCTTCTTCCACTTGACTACTTGAACGCATTAAAAATAAACAACCTTCCTTTGTCTAAACTACTTGTATCCAATCCAGTTCAATTGGGAATAAAGTGTTACTGTTTTGAGGATATGGAGAGAATTTTAGTATTACAGAGGACACATTCTTCTCTTTGAAGACTGTCTTCATCAACCCTTACTTGAAAAAAAAAGGAAAATAAACAAGTAGACCAGAAAAATCTCTAATATTAAAGAAACAAGTACTTCCCAAGAGGTTCTTCCAATATTAAAATCTCTTCTCCCAAGAGACAAGAGGAGACATTCATTTCCAAGACTGACACTAACTCAGAGTGAGCAGCTAGCACACAATAAAATGGGAAAAGACACACTTGTCAGCTTTCCAGAAGCTGACATCAAGGATAGTGTTTCTAAATCATAGTCCACAGAGCCTGAAATTCAAGCAGCAATTAAAGTTGTTAAAGACATTGTAGAAAAACTAGCAGACCAAAAGTAGTATATCGCACTGCTGAAATTAATGGAATTTTTTTTCTCTAGGATTGTGGAAAAGCTCTTCTTGACTTCTAGTCACTGCTATAGAAACAAACTTGAATGAGCTCGAGACAATCCAAATATGACAACTGTGAGTATAGAAAATTCAATTCAAACTTCAGAACAGTGTGACAAAATAGATTTTAAAAAAAATCTAAGCAGTGTGAAAAACGATAGGTGGAAAGAGAGGTGTTTGCCATGTGGGATGGTGAGTTAGACACCTTTGCAGAAGTAAAATGATCCCAACTGACAGGTTGTGTCTATACAGTCAGGCCTATAGCGATTATGCATCCAGATTTTCATGAGTATCTAAGTATAATCATCCTTCATGTCTTTTCTGAATGAGATGTGGTGGACAGTTCTGGCTGAGGTTTTTCTCAGATTCTCCAGCTGGTCTATCAAGGCTATTGGATTTGTGGCTGTTCGGGACCTCCACCTCTCACTGGCGTAACGAGCTGTGACATCTGAGAACTGCAGCTCCTGCTGCAAGTCAAAGACTAAGGGTGTGCAACTAAGCTTAGGAAAATAAATCCATACTCTCGTGACTCATTATAAATCTGTAGTCTAGCCACTCTCCCACCCGAGCCTGGTGTACTCACAGACTGACTAAATATCAGTCTGCTCTCCATTAGTAACAGCTACTTCAAGTAAGCATTTGTGAATCATTGTTATTCACATGGTTAGTGTGGAGGTGAGAATAAAGTAAGTATTTATTTCTCAAAATCTCCATAGCCCAAAGTTAAAGAAACTGAAGTCACAGAAATTCAATAAAAAGTATATACAGAGACTTGTACTCACAGATATATCCATGCAGAGTAACTACTTCTCAAGCTTGATGTCTACATTAATAATGTTTTGTACGTTGCCTAAACTTGTCAAATGCCAGAAGTTTTGTAGAATGTGCATATAATTAATTACTTTTATATTTAATGTGAGTGTATTATTACTGCCAAAGGGTTGTGAGCTTCCAGGCGGTAGTACTATGAAGTAGTTTTTGTGTCTGCCTTAAGGAGGAGCCAACAGCATCTCAAAAAATTCACCTACCACCAGAATAAGCAAGAATAAAAGAGTTTCCGTGAGTGTCCACAGTGGCTTTCAATGAAATCAGTATGAGCATTTATATTTGAATCCCCAGCCTGACTCCTAAAAGTATCAAGAATGAGGACTGCAAAGAAAACAGGATTCAGAAGGTGGCAGGGCTTCCTAGGAAGGCGTGGCCCCATCCTGGTGGGCAGGATACCAGATAAGGTTTAGATTTAAAATCAAGCACAACCCTAAGGGTACAAAAATGTTGCTCTCAACACTGAATGCCTACCTACACGTGACAACAGGCCAAAATTTTAGGATCCTAGGTAAGAGATGATGAGTAAATTGTATTTGGTACAATTAAATGATGCTGTTTTCTGCAGCTGTGACTTTTGTTTCCAGTCTGAAGTGTGGTCTTAGGTTTGGCTAACATATCTTATCTTTGCTTTACGATTGAGCTTATCTAGTGCTGAAAGGAAGATGAATAAAAAAAAAAAAAAGCACTGTCTCTCCAGAGGCAGTGGACCCAAAGCAGTGTTCAGACACAGCCTCCCTAACCCATATCCAGAGAAATTCTGAGGAAAGAGGTGGAACTGAGAGTGCTTTCTGCCAGACTGCACTGCCAAGTGCCAAGCTGTGGGAAGGAAGAAACTGGTAAATATTATACAAGGCAGAGCGGCTGATGGATACTCCATGACTGAAGGGTATCTCTATCACAGACTAGCACAAAACCTGAAAGTTACTTCAAATCAACAACACTGGAAATCCCTCTGGTAACACTGATTGCAGAGCTTGCAAGGCAGTCATGAGAAGTCTCTTAGAGGTGCTTGTGGAAAGCAATATTGAGAAAAACTGAAAGAAACTGGTGCTGAGCCAAGAAAAATAATTTCTTTACATCATAATAACATAATCTAAAGCATACTGTGAAAGAAATTCTCTCTGCCTAGAAGGCAAGTAAACATTAAGATACGTAGTAGAACAGGATTATTATAGACTAAATAGTAAAGCTGATGTTTGAAAAGTTTGAATTGAAAGAAGCAAAAACCCCCTCCCATTTGTTTTCTTTTAAAATCAGAGATAGATCTGATAGAATCTGATCATATCAAAGAACTGCTTAGCAGTAGGAAATCTTTTCTTATCTAGCTGCAAAGAGGCACATCTTCCAACAGAATTTGGATATTTTAGGCACGCACATGTTAATGAACAGATATGCAGGCTCAGAAACTCCAGATATGTTTTTGCAATTTAATCTTGCTGACTTGGAATGGTTCAAAGAAAGGAAAAGTTTTCTTTCATAACCATTACTTTGTAGTTGCGTGAAATAAACAGGTGCAATATTGACATGACAAGCTAGAAAGCAGGTGTTTTAATTAAAGCAACCATAGGAAGGATCATTTGCAATGTCTCAACAACCACAATTCACTGATCTCTGTGTCTCAGTGTTAATGGAGCTCATTTAGGAGGAATCAGAACATTTACAAAATGCTGCAAGTCAATTGTTTTCTATCTCCTAGCTTGTAGGCTGACTGCAGAACATTCATTCTGCCTCCAGCATAGCTTAAGTCAACATTAGATAGTCCCCTGCAATGTAGCTATAGAGTTAACTGCCTTCATTCACATTCAGTAGTTATTTTTTATGAAAAGATCTGAACATTAAGAAAACCTCACTGTGGCAGTTAGGTAGTGTATAAGCTTTGTGGAGGCTCCCTACGTACAGCTGAAATTAACCCTCCAGATGTGGGTCCATAGAGGCATCCTACCCTCACACTAGGGTTGCAGTTCACAAAACAGTGTGATCTTCACAGACTGTGGGTCTGGAAGGTCCTTCAATGACAGTCCTGTGTTGGGCTGTCAGGGCGTTCTCCACAGGTTGAGGCAAAAGGATGAGAGGGTAGTCTAGTTCTAAGGACCTCACAGAAGGACTGCAGCTGCGCCTTAAGGCTCCAAGCACGGCTGATGGCAGATGTGGGGAGATGGACTTCTGCCTGCCAGGAAACAGGCAAACAAGCAAGCTGTTCTAGGAAGACCTACATCCAAAAAGAAAAATGATCTTTATTCTAATGCTTTGTTTCAAAGAGTGAGAGTTTCCCCAACTGCATTTTTGCTCAAGTATTCACTGTTTCTGTTGGTCCCAATCCAAGCTGTAGTAAACAGGCTTCCATGCCACAAAACCACCATCACAAATACAGTTCCACTGAAAAATCACAGTATGGACAAGGTCTGAACTACCACAAAGACTGAAAAAATAACACATTCCAAACATTGCACTTCTATGACTTAACTAATTCTGGCGATACCTTGTGAAAGACAAATGATCATGGAAAGAGACTATGTAAGATCTAAAAGCTATCCATAACGAGAATCAAGACTATGAGCTCAGATTACTGACTGTGGACGCTTTGCCTAGAGATGCTGTGGTGGTTCAGCTATGAGCTCTCCTACCAGCCCATCTCTTAGGGACTCTCATCTCTGATGCAGGAAAGGTCAGCTCTTGGAGAAGGAGCAGAGGAACTCCAGTTGTTTATAATATGATGTGCTAATATAAACTGATATTCAATTTTTATTTTACTTAATGTCTCAGGGTAGTAGTGGTAGCAATCCAGCTACTTCACAAGCTGGAGATTGATCCAGGGAGTGAGGTGGGACAGGTAGCTGGGACAAGCACCGCCATAGCTGCCCCAAAGGCAGTCACCCTTGTTGCAAAGGAAACTCTGTAAGCCAGGCTTTCACAGCTGGCAATATTGCTTATCAGGGGGGAATGAATAATAAGGAAAGCTATCGTCTGCCATTTAAGTGCTTCTTGTGGGTTGAGGGGTTGGGAGGTTATTCTTGTTAGCTAACCAACAGGGTTTCAGCCTTCCCTGCGCTTGCAGTAGGATGCCAACTGGGAACAGGAACCTCATCCTCACTGCGGCAAGCTCGGCAGTCCTCTCCCATGAATTAAAGCTTCTAGTAATCATGTAGCATGCTGCAGCCATTTAGCATCTTATTTTTCTGACATGGTTGTCACCTGCATTTCCCATGAGTTTCAGCTATCTCTGAAGCTGATTAAATATTCTTCCTACAAGAAAGTGGTGTTTCAATTAAGTTAAAATATTTGGAGATGGAACCTTTTTCTTTTTTTAAAAAAACATTATTTCTGTTGGAAAAGCAGTAACATTCAACGGTAAGCCTTTTTATCTGGGCTATTTGATTTTTTCACAAAAACTCAAAGCTCTCTATGGGGTAAGTTCTCTGCATTTTATAACCAGATCTGATTACCTGATGCCTGGCTTCTCTGGAAATGCAGCATATTCTTTAAACCCTTTTGTCCCATAAGTATTTCTGTTGCACTTTAAATTATCTTCCTTTTGACTGCTTTTTACTATAGGAGTTCTCAGTGCTGTGATGCTTGTCTCGTTGTTCTCATTCCAGTGCTGAGATCCATGTCAGAAACTTCCATAACAAGAACCTTTCACGTAGCTCAAACGTTTGCTACCCTCTGAATTCCACTTTTCCCCTTTTCCCAAGCCAGGGGTGCCTCATTGTCCATCTCCATACACGTCTGCAAGGCTGTCCCTCCTATTAGAATGGTGCATACAAACCAGAAACAGGCTCACTCTCAGTTTAAGGCTGTAATCTTGTAGACACGTCTGTATTTATCCTTTGGTAATGAGTTTGTGTCTTGAATTGAATGCGACCTCTCACGTGTATAAAGGTGCTCACCTGTATAAGAGTTTGCAAGATTCTGGCCTAAATAAAGGAAATAAATATTCATATTATTTGTAGCAGAAGCACAACAGCTTAAGTCTACTCTTTCTCCTTCCGTGTTTCTTCCTTCCCCATCTGCCACCATCTCACTACACCTACTCTGCAGTTCATGCTTTCTTCCTGTGCAGGTTGGCTTATGAGTTCTGTAGGACTTCTCATATGAGTTATTCTGGTGTGTCTGCAGGAAAGGGGGATACTCTTTCGTCAGCTTGGAGGCACTTTTCCTTTTTTGTCCTCTAATATGCTTGAGAAGTTTCTGAACACTGTAAAAATACTGATGAAGAGACAACACCAGGACACAGACGATACAAGCTCCACATATTTTCAAACCAAATATGCATAAACTCTGTATGTGCTAGAGGAAAATACGTTAAGGCTATGCATAAGCCATACTTTTTCAGTGCATCTGTTTCTTCATTCTTTCTGTCTCACTGAGATTTTCCACCCTACAACGCTGCCCAGGAAGGTAAAATAAGATCTTATTTATTCCACACTAATAGTGGAGAACTTTAATACGAAACGACAGATCTGAGGGATACACCAGTGAGCACTTACATGATCAAGCTGCAGCTTATAAGCCAACTCCCTTAGCCTTTAGGTGCTTTCTTTGCTTCATCTGTATATCTGACACTATTAGAAAACACTTCTTTGTTTAAGAATCATGCATTAAATGACAATGACCAGCTGGGAAACACCAGGCAATGTATATTGATAACACCATCCAGCGGAAATCAACCCAATGCAGAAAAATGAGAGAGGGAGACAGAGGGTGTTGTGTTCATGCAAGTGTGTGTGAGTGTGTGTGTGTGTGTGTGTGTGTGTGTGTGTGTCCCCATCACTGTACCTCTGACTAGACTTCAGAACATCAAATAAATAATATGAACCAAAATGTAAATTACTAAATAAAATACCTCTAAGTGCACCATTTTTTCGAGCGTATGAAGAACATAGACCAAGCATCCTCTCACTGACAAAGCAAGAGCTCAGAGCAAGGTTTTCCTATCTTTAAGATGGGAAATGATGACAATCTGTGAGAAAATGTTTTTTTTTAATGTACCCTTGACACAGCTGTCCTTGTCACAGTGTTTCTTTTATCCAGAACTTCCCTGCATGTAAAGCAAAACATCTGCTTATGTTTCATCACTGATAACACCTATAACTATTGGCAATTACTCTTTTTCCAGTTCATAACTGTTTGGCATTTATTTTAAAGGTGGCAACCTCACAAAAGACAAAACTGACTGAACTTCTGAGCAGGGTCCAAATGTCACATTGTGAAAGATGTTGTCTTATCATCAGCATATGGCATCTGTCTGAGCTCCTTAAAGAGGTCTCTAGCTGGAAAAGAAATGTTCTCTAAGCAGCATCTTTGTGTCTCCAGCTTTTAGGCAGCCTTGACTGAAACATCATTCTGAACATTATTTACCTTCAACTTAATTTGATCCTCAGGAATTTACACATAGTTTAAAGTTTCAGAATAAATTCCTCAACTAACTCCTCATTAAATTTACTTGAAGGGTTCTTTTATGATTAAAACAAGCTGGTTCCCAGAAGACTGTATCTGCATAAACGTACACATTAGTCTTTAAGACTGCCCACATCCTGGTACTGTGGTTGCCTGTGCTTTTTAATGAAGAGTGAACTCCACAGTATATTTGCTGTGCCAGGAATCAAGACATTTTCAGTATGTTAACAGATAAGGAATTTATTTGAGCCTTTATTAAGGCCTTCTTATTTTGTACTCTACATTTTGTTAAAAAACAGGTTTTTTCCTCAAGAAACTATACTTATAGTCGATAATGAAACAGGGACAGAAGAGTAGCCGAAGTGTGCAGTGATGGATGCTATGGCAACTACAGCAGGTATGAAAAATGCTTTTAAGCAGAGTATTTAAGTCACAAAAATTATAGCAGGAGAAAGCTAATTAGCAATTTAAGCAGACACCTTTGACTCCAGAAGTAAAGGGCTCTGGAATGCTAGCAGCTGATATTGTTACAGTGTATTTGAAAGTGCTTTTAATTTGTTGTGGATCGTTTCACTGCAATTCAAGGAACACAAATTTAAACTTATGCTAGATTTTTGTCAGTTTCTGACAGGGTAAATCCAGGCTTCTGCAGCCAAATGTCTGCCAGGAAAAGAGGCTGTGGCAATGGAAAGCAGGAACCAGCCAGCTATGGCCACACCATCGCTGGGAAGTCAAATAACAAATAAAGGTGGCACTGCTTTCAGGGAAGAGCCAGGGGCAGGAAAGTTGAGGAAATTATGCCCTCAATGTGTGCATCTACCAAATGTAGCCCAAGGATTTTCTAACTTAAAAATGTATCTCTACCTTCAGAAAGTGAATTTAGTGTAGCAGCATTGTTCATTCACCTTTCATGCCTTCTCCAAGCACAAGCAACCAGGTTAAACTCGGGAAGTATGCCTGAGTCCTCCTTATATGACTTGGCCTCTTGTGGTTTCTTCAGAAGCTACTTGCTTGCTTCTGGAGACACATACACCTTCTATGTACCTTCTATGGACACATACACCTTTGCGTCTTTGGATTCATTCAGTACCTGATTTTTCAAGGGCAGATATCCTGAGCTGATGTACAGCTTAGTCTCCTTCCAAATAATACAACTCTTCTTTCATCTCCTCTAAAGAATATGGGAATATATGAGTTGATACTAATATTATCATTATTTTCTCATCTTCCTGTAAGAGAAAGAGAAATACTAATTTTTTGTGTGAATGCTGAATGCCAAAAGACAAGGAAAAAAAGTAAATGCTATTGTTTTATGTTGAGAACCCACAAGACTACCTCCTAGGCCATAACTGTCACCTCTGCAGGCACTCCGTGCTTTTGATCTGTGTGTGTCCATCAAAGCCTAACATACTGCATGTGGCATGGAGACAGAAACTCTGCTTTGCATATACAGTGTCACCAGCTGTCCCCCACCCTGGTCCAAATTTCTAGACCCCTTAGAATAGCCCTATTGATAGATAGTCTTTAGTGGTTTGGTTGAGCTACTGGAGACACCCCCCAGCGGGGTTACCTTTGTATGATGACATACTCCATTCTCATTGCAGTCCAAGGTATAGCTTGCAAGGCTGCCTAGCAATTTGCATGAACAGGCTGTTTCGGAATTTGAGAAGCTGAAGATTGGTTACAGGTGATAAAAATGGCCTGAAACCAAAGGGCTAGTCAGAGAGACATCTGAGAAACTTACAGCTCCACTTCCCATTGATATGGCGTAATGAGGTACTGGGATGCTCTTCGTAATAGAAAACCTCAGAAAAGATGAGAACTGTTGCTGCCAGTCCTGGCTCCTTCCCTGAATATGCCAGGATACAGGATGCAACACCACAGGAATGCAAGGAGCCAGCCAGGATCCAGTGCTGTCTCTGAGATGGTAAGTGCTCCCGGAACCTGCCATGAGTGGAAGCCTGGGGCAGAGCCACCCAGGCAGCTCTGGGCAGCACTGGGTCCAGCACAGCTCACTCTTGAGTCCTGGCTGCTCCAGCCTGAGCTGGCTTCAATGTCTGTAACATGGTCATCAGCACTTACAAGAGTAAGCACGACGAGACACATGCTGCAACCTCAAGTACCCCTGCGGTTTTGCATGGCAAGGAGCCAGCCGAGGTACTTCTCTACCCCTGGTATATGTCATCTACAGATTAGACAACTCACTGCCAAGGGAGGGCTGCTTACTGAAGGGATGCTATCCTCTAGCTTCAGTCTTCTGCATCTACACTGGAATAAGAGAAATCGATTAGCAAATCCTGCAATGTCTTTGTACCTTTGCTACAAGGCTCTAAGACCTCTTTTACTACTCCTAGATTACAGTGAATTGGTTCTCAGCAGTCCTGCAGTTTTATAGTAATCACATCCCATAACACGCAGCAGTACAACACAGAGCAGATCAACCTTACACAGAGGGTTTGCTGTGCTAGTTGAAATATTTGCTTGTTCACGTCAAAGTCACAAGGACCTATTCTATAGTCGGCATCTCAACAACAACAAATCACAAGAGTGGTTTTTGCAGAGTCCATGTAACTGCATCAAATTTGGCCTAATATAAAAGACCATGAAACAGAGACAGGCTTCTATATACTTCACAAGCCGCTATAAATTAAATGTTGACCTTTTGCTTCCACAACTTCAGAGACTCTTTAAAGTAGCCTCAGTGGCTACTTTCTTTCTAAAGAAAATAAATGTTGTTTTAGTTCTGCTCCTGGGGGTTGCACACTGCAGAGGTGGGAAAAGCTAGCTCAGGAGACATTGAATAAAGCTGAAGAATTAAAATGCCCTCTCTGGCAAGAAAATGCAGGTGATAGATGAAAACACATTTCTTGATCATGTTCTGTACAGAAAGTACATGAGAGTTCAATAAATTGATCCTGGTTTATTAAAAAAGCAACTTGGTTTTTGGGGGCAAATGTCTTAAAACAGCCTCTCAATTTCGGTCTGCAGTGACTCAGGAGCATGGAACGAAGGCCAGCTGGAGCACCTTCACTTCTCTCTTGCCTCACCGCTGTTTTACCACTGCAGCTGTACAGACCAAGTCTGTCCCATACTGCCATGTGAATGGTAGTTGATCGCCATGGTTCACTCGGACACAGTCCTGAAGATCTGACTTCTTTCACGGTTCAGGCTGAAGCAGAAGACCCTGAGTGTATTGCACTGGCGCTCAGAAGAACAAGAGAGCATGCAAGGGCTGACAGACCACCACACAGATACAAGAATCACAGAATCATAGAATGCTTTGAGTTGGAAGGGATCTTTAGAGGTCATCTAGCTCAAACCCCCCTGCAGTGAGCAGGGACATCAACTAGGCCAGACTGCTCAGAGCCGTGTCCAACCTGGCCTTAAACATTTCCAGGGATGGGGCCTCCTCTCTGGGCAACCAATTCCAGCGCTTCACCAACCTCACTGTAAAAAATTTCTTCCTTATATGTAGCCTAAATCTACTCTCCCTCAGTTTAAAACCATTACCCCTTGTCCTGTCACGACAGGCCTTGCTAAAAAGATTTTCCCCATCTTTCCTATAGGCCCCCTTCAGGTACTGAAAGCTGCTACAAGCTTTCCCCGCAGCCTTCCAGAAGCTTCCCCACAAGCTTCCATACGCAGGAGGTCAGACACAGAGTAACGGACATCAACAGTGATGGTTAGGGAGACCATCAGGCAGATGCAGTTTGCGGAGTGGATGGAGGCCTTCCAGCTGCAGAAAGTTGCACCCCACCTTTTCATCCTTCTACTCACATACTGAGGTTAGTGGTGACCAAGACAAGATACCCTAGGGTAGCTGTGAACCCATTACCGTGCTGCAGCATTTAAGGGCACTGAAAAGATAAGTAACTCCAAAGAGTAGTGAGGCCAGAAAAACACAGCGGTGCAACTTACTAGCCAGGTGACCACTTCCTTTCCCATGAAAACAGGTACTGACATGCAGGACAGTGTAGTCTCTCTCAGGCCATGGTGACAGTTAACACCCCCACACCCTGTGGTTCACATCTCTTGATTGCTAGCCACTGTTATTGAATCCATCTGTCACATCATAACATTGTACTGGAAAGAGTGGCAAACAGCCAAGGAACTTTTCCAGAGCTGCAACACAAGATATTCAGCAGTTCCAGTAAGAACCTCTGATCCCTCGTCTAACTGATGTATGAAACCAATGAAATGTAGGAACCAAAATAAACCCAGACTGTGAAGCTGCAATTTGTTTGGTTTTGTTTTTATAAAATCACTATACTGATCTGCTCTTCATTTGTTTTTTATCCTACATGGAGCAGCAGAGGCTTTATGAATGTTTGCCTGAGACTTCTCTTGGGGCAAGACAAAATCTTTGCCTCCAGCCTTGCTGAAACTGAAGTTTGCTTTAGGGTGCTTTGCTGAGCATCAGCCTATAGTCATGCAAATCTGGCCAAAAGTACTGCCTGTTGTATCTCTGTGCTCTGAGGTTTACATCTACTCTGGTCCATGAAGTGTGATGCCATGGGCCAATGGCAGTCACCTAGCTTGGAGCCAGAGGCACAATAGTTGTAAAAACAAATTGGTACAAGTTTTAATGCCACACTGACACATCTTCCCTGCTTTCATCACTCAACTAAGTATATTTTCATGGCTTTGTGCCATGCTATGTAGATACAACAGTTTGCTTGGGGTCTTATGGACATACCATTCTTCTTTTCCAGCAACTGCTCCTCATTTTCATTCTCGTCTCTTCCTACGTTGTTGGGTTTTTTTCTTTCCAAGATCATTTAAAGCTAAAATTCCTCTCACGGAGATCGGAGAGGTTTAGTCATGCAATAACACAGTCCTCTGTTCCTTACTGAGGTCAGGTGTCCAGTTAAACAACTGTGGGAGTGCTGCATGTGCATTGAGCGTTCGCTTGGCCCCACCACTCACGCATTACGAAAAGGCCTATTCTGCATGGTTGGCTGGCTGCTACCTGCTGCACTGCAGCCAACAGAAAAAGTGCAAAGCACAAGGCCAAGCTCCATTCCTGGTGGAACCCCAGTAGATTTATGTAAAATGAAGTTGGCTCATAGGATGCTGTAAAATCCATGAAATGAACGGCTGTTTTTTTCTGCAGAAATACTTCAGCAATTATGACAGATTGTTAGTTAACCTCTGCTACTACCATCTAAAGAAAGAAAAGCATCACAATTTCTTTAAACTGTACAGTATGTGGGGCTCTTCACTTCTTTCGAAAAAACTTCTATCAATCCATCTACTTAATGCACAGTAGTTAGCAGCTCAGTATTTGGTTTCCAAATCTTAATACCTTTAAATTACTTCTATCATTGGATTAAGATAGTGAAGAATCTTCTTGAAGCGAGAGATATTATCTTTGCGGGGGGGGGGGTGTGAAAAAAGTCCTGTTATTAAATTT
>Ga0065711_1043641_pt1 | contig 14603 bp, 16 predicted proteins | sample Hoacrofraction12_FD_59098 | JGI IMG/M metagenome (GOLD analysis project Ga0065711, IMG submission 59098) | Hoatzin crop microbial communities from Cojedes, Venezuela - Epithelial fraction 12 v2 (version 2) | ecosystem: Host-associated > Birds > Digestive system > Esophagus > Crop | place...
CCCCTGCCGATACCACCACAACCACAACGGCCGCTTCCGAGACAAGCGAAGCGGAAGAGCCTTCGGATACATCCGAAGAAACGGTTGCCGAGGAGATTGAGGAATCCGAGGCTGAGGCCGTGTCTGATGAGGCTGCGGTCGGAGATGCCGAGCCTGTTGAGGCTGAGGCCGAGACTGCGGCCGAGGCTGCCGATGAGACAGAATCGACGCAGAAGCGTCTTGTGCATAAGAACCCCACAACAACCGATTCCGCCGAAGCGTCTTCCCGGAATTTCCTATGGCTCATTCTGCTTCTGCTGCTTTTGCTCGCAATCGGTTTGCGTTACCGTTATTTAAGACACCGGGGCCTTTCCCGCAAGGAATGCGTCGTTGAATTTATTCCCGGTGTTCCGACTCTTGTGGACTCGATCAAGAGCCGCGGCAATAAGACTTCCGCTGAGTCGTCTGCTTCCGCAGGACAGTCCGCGGTTACGTCCAACGGCTACAATGCCGCTGCCGCGATGAAGGAGTTGCACCAAATGGAGACAGCCGAGAAGGCCGCGCAGCCCGCACCCGTGAAGGCGCCGATCAAGCGTCCGGCATCGGCATCGGTTAACCGTGCCGCAGCCGCAGCCGGCACGACCGAGACAAAGGCTGCCGCTTCCGCTGCGACATCCACGGGCTTAAAGCCCCCGATTAAGAGACCGGCTTCGGCGTCCGTGAACCATGCCGCGGCAACTGCCAAGACAACAACCGGGGCGGCATCTGCCTCAACGAAAACTACTGCCGCGTCGACATCCACAGGTTTGAAGCCCCCGATTAAGAGACCGGCTTCGGCGTCCGTGAACCACGCTGCCGCAGCTGCGAAAACCGCTTCGGCAACCGCTGAGACGAAAACCGCAGCGACTGCCGCGACTGCGGGTGCCGCCGCTGCGGGTGCCGCCGCTGCCGCTGCCGCAGGTACAACAAAGCCCGTATGGGAGCAGGAGAAGAAAGACAGCACATACCGCGCAAGCACCGGACCGATTACGCATAAGCAGCCCGGGTCCGCGCCTTCGAACGCGATGGGCAATGTTTTAAACGGCGGGACATCTATCGGTGTTTCGCGCCCCCGCGCAAACTGGGATAACTTCGGCGGTTCTGCCGCGTCGCCTTTCAAGCCCGCGCCGGGTACCGGGACAACGGATTCTTCGGCTGCCTCAAAGGCTGCCGGGGCGACAACGTCTGCCGCTGCCACTGCCGCTGCGACTGCGGCTTCCAAACCCGCAGGGTATGCTTCCGGGTATTCCGCGGGCGGTGGGGCAAAGCGCGCGGCTTTCTTTTCGAGAGGTACGAGCGCTACCGATGCCGCCTCCTCTGAGAGCGAGGGTGCGTACGGCGCTATCCGCAGACCTGCCGGAGAGAGCATGAACGACAAGCCGTCCGGGGAAGAGTAAGGGGATTTTATGAAGAAAATCGCAATTGTAACAGGGGCCTCGTCGGGAATCGGTGAGGCCTTTGTGCGTCTTTTATCCGAGGGCGGCAAGTACGACGAAATCTGGGCCGTGGCCCGCAGGGAATCGCGCCTGCGGTCGCTTTCCGCTATTCTTGAGGGCGGGCGCGTCAGGCCTGTCGTTGCCGACTTAACATCGTCTTCGGGGATTTTATCTATTGCGTCTTTGCTCGAATCGTCGGGCGCGTCCGTTGCTCTGCTTTGTAACTGCGCAGGCGTGGGGCGCCGGGGGAACGTCGAGTCCAACACCGAGTCCGAGATAGCCGCGACTTTGAATACAAACTGCACCGCGCTGTCCCTGGTGACTCGCACGGTGCTGCCCTACATGGGAGAGGGCGCGATTGTGAATATCGCGTCTTCGGCGGGCTTCCTGCCGCAGCCCGGGTTTGCCGTCTATGCCGCGTCGAAAGCGTATGTCATCGACTTCTCCCGAGCGCTCGCGTATGAGCTTGCCGGGAGCGGGGTCACGGTTACGTGCGTCTGCCCGGGGCCCGTCGAGTCTGAGTTCCTGGGGAAAGCCACGGGAGGGGCAGAGGCGGAGTTTACCGGTTTTCGAAAACACTTCGTGACAACTCCGCAGCGCTTGGCAGAAGTTGCTTTGCGCTCGGCATCCCGGGGCCGGAAAATGTGCGTGTATCCTTTCTCGCAGAAACTTTTGCACCTGGCATCCAAAATTTTGCCGGTGAATCTGATACTCTTTTTCGAAACAAAATGCATGTCTAACAATTAGGAGGTTTTTATGGCAGCAAAGAAGAAAATCACCCCCGTTGAGGTTTCCTACAAAGGCATTTACGATGCGGTCTGTGCGCGCGTTTCCGGTGCAACTTTCCTGTGCGACACCGCAACGCAGATAACGCTTAAGGGCGCTTTGGAGGCGAGCCCCCTTTACGTCAAGGTCGAGGATCTGAAGGCTGTCGTCGCCCCCTACGAATACGTCGGCGCGCCTTTCTACATCGACTGCGACGCGGCCGCGTTCGCTTCCGTTCTGTCGGGTTCGATGTCCTTTTATGAGGCTTTGGCAAGCGGCGCGATTACCGTCAACGGCGATGCCGCGGCTGCGCTACTTTTTGTCCACGCTCTTTTCTGATTTTGTAAATCGTTCCCTTTAGTCGGGGATTATGCGTTATAATTAGGTGAAGTTTTACCTCGCCTTTTTGGCGTGCGGAAAGAGAGACGTTAATGGATATCAGACTTAACGGTATTTTCAAAGATAACATGGTGTTTCAGTGGGGCGCCGAGCTTCGTATTTTCGGAGCGGCGGTGTTGCCCACCGGTGCAACTGTAGATCCTGCTGCCGAAATAAGTTGCTCTGTTATGTCGGGTTCGACCGTTGTAACATCCGCCGTCGGCAGGTTTGAAGTCGACGGAAGTTTTCTGGTATGCCTGCCCGCGGTCGAAGAGCCGGGCGGACCGTTTGATATTAAGATTACGTCAGGCTCGTTTGAGAAGATTTTGACGAACACATGGGCGGGTGAGGTTTGGTTTGCCGCAGGCCAGAGCAACATGGAATATCCGTTGGTCCGTTCCGAATTTGCCAAGTATATTATTCCCAAGATTCCCGAGACCGATATCTTCTATTACGAAGTTCCGAAGTTCGGGTTTATAAACGATGAGCAGATGGCGGCCGAAGACGCTTCCGCATGGGTTCGGATAGATGCTTCGACCGCGGGGCAAATGAGTGCCGTCGCGTACTATTTTGCCCGCGAAGTGGAGTCCCGAATCGACGCGAAGATCGGCATAATCGGATGCTTCTACGGCGGGTCGACAATCGATTGCTGGCAGTCCGTCGATAATCTGTTATCTACTTACGAGGGTACCCGTTATCTCAAAGATTTTGACGAGGCCTGTTCCGAGTTGACCGAAGACGAATATCAAATGCGTCTTGCCGAATATGAGGCAAAGAGCGAGCGTTATTCCGAGAAGTTGTCTGCCGCTTTGGCTGTAAATCCTTACATGACTTATAAGGAAGCCGACACCGAGTTTGGCGAGGCTCCGTGGCCGCCGCCGGTCGGACGGGATGCGATAAGACATCCGGGCGCTTTCTTCGATTCGATGGTTTTGCGCGTCGCGCCGTTTACGATTCGCGGGGTTATTTTCTATCAGGGCGAGTCGGACTGCGAGGAACATTCGCAGGAATACGGCAAGGTATTCGCATCGCTGATTCGCGAGTGGCGCGAGGTTTTCTTCGACCCGCAGATGCCGTTCGTATTCTGCCAGTTGCCGATGTACATTTCCAAAGAACGTAAATACATGGACTACGACGACATGTCCTGGCCGATTGTCCGCGAGCAGCAGCAACTGGTCGCAATCGATGTGCCGAATGTCTATATGGCGGTCATCGTTGACTGCGGTGAGTTCGACAATCTGCATCCGTCGGATAAGAAGACTGTCGGCGATCGTTTGGCTTTATTGGCCGAGAAATTCGTTTACGGTTTTGACAACGTCGATGCCGTCGCACCGTACATCATCGACGTGCGCCGAGGCGAGGGCGTTGAGATTACCTTCGGCGGAGACTACCTGCTTTTAAATCTCACGGTTTCCTATTCGGCCGACGAGTCCGGCTTTGAGGTTGCGGGTGAAGACGGAACATTCTTCCCGGCCGAGGCTTCGATTGACTTCGACGGCCGCACTGTGTTATTGTCCTGTCCGCACGTTATCTATCCGTCCAAAGCGCGATACGCTTACTGCAGTTACGGTCCGACACCGCTTCACGCGCAGAACGGACTGACCGCCGCGCCGTTCCAGGCGAACATCGACAAGGATTTGGGCGGCGTCTGAGTACCTGAAGATTAAGGGAGATTTTAAAATGAATATTGCTTTTTTCATGAAGCCTAAGGCTGAAATCACGTATGTTTACAGCGACGACACCGTCCGTCAGGCGGTCGAGCGCATCAACATGAGTAAGTTTACCGCCGTTCCGATCTTAGACCGCGAAGGCCGCTATGTCGGCACACTGCGCGACGGTGACCTGCTCTGGTTCATTATCCGAGGCGAAGGGGGCGAGCCTCACACGATGGCGGTCGAGTCGTTGGAGAAATTCCGCGTCTCCGAGATTACCTTGAGTCGCTCCGAGCCCACCGCGAAAATCACCGACAGCGTCGAGGATCTGATTGCAAGCGCCCTGCAGGCGAACTTCGTTCCGGTGGTCGACGACCGCGGACTGTTCATCGGCATAATCACCAGGTCGGCAATCATCCGCTACTACTATGAGACATACATGTTAACGGGCAAAAAGTACGATCACGAAGAGGCAGTCAAGGCTCTTGCCGCCCTAAGTGAATGATGCTATACTTTATCGGCGAGACGCCTCCATAGCTCAGCAGGTAGAGCGCATCCATGGTAAGGATGAGGTCTCCGGTTCGAACCCGGATGGAGGCTCCACTTAAAAAACGGGACTTTGAAGTCCCGTTTTTTATTGCCGGTGTAGATTTGGGTGTAGATTTTATCGAAAAACTACACCACCAACTGCATTTTTTACCTAATTGGTTGAATTTTGGTGCAGATTTTATCGAAAAACTACACCAAAATCTGCCCCCAAGTTTAAATATCCGCTTTCCAGAGACCGTGCAGGTTGCAATATTCGTATGCCGCAACCGCAGTTTCGCCGTCTGCAAGAGTAAATGTTGCTTCAGGCGTTTCTTCAGGCTTTAAATACTTCATCTGATAGCCCGCACTTGTTTCGAGGATGATGAAGTTGATGAAATGATTCTCGAGCATCGGATGAGCGACCTCGCCAACCTTGATCGTTACTTGACTGCCGTCGACTGCGACCACGGGGACATGCTTCTCGCCCGCCGCGTCGGTTGTGTTGGGAATGAGTTCTTCCATGTGTCCGCCGGTGCAGGGGATGTCGATTAACTTAACAACGATGCTGCCGTTTTGTGTTTTGTAAATTTTCATGAGAAAAACCTCCTGTTAAAAATAATGCCACTTGAATTGTAACATGCCGCGGGCATATAATTTCCCCACAAGGAGAACTAAATTTATAGAAAGGGTAAACTATGAATTTCGTAATCCTTACGCAGCAGCTTCATGCGGCACACATCAATTTATTGAAGGGCGAACTCGCCCGGCTTCCCGAGATTAAAAAACTTAAACGCTATAATCACGGATCCGTACATTATGTTTATGGATACGGAGACCGTTATTCGAAAGAGACTACCGAACGCGGAGCAAAATGCAAAGAAATATATGAGCGGCGGCAGAAGTTGCAGGATGAACTCGATGTTTATCTGAACGCTTGGCACGCCGCGTATAAAGACGAGGTTCCGCTGATAGAACCGCATATGGTGAAGAGGACGTTTGCCGGTGGGATTTTGCTTGACCGCAGGTATTTCGATGCGGCGAAGGAGAATGTTAATTCAAGGTATCCCGATGGCAGGAAATATTGTTACGATGGGATTTATTACAGATCGAAGAGCGAGAGCGAGATTGCCAAACTGTATCGGGAACTCGGGTTTGAGACGAAATATGAGACGGAGTTATATTTCAACGGGTATACCGTTTACCCGGATTTTTTGGTTTATGTGCCGGAGGTCGGAGGGTGCTTCTACCATGAGCATTTCGGGGGACTTTCGGAGGCAAAATATGTCAAGGATGCGCAGATTAAAATGAGCAACTATCTTGCGATGGGGCTTTTGGATGGCATCGACATTATTTATACATGCGAGAGATCCGATGTTCCGTTTTGTTCGGACAGCACGGTTGCGGACATAACGGCGCTTGTTATGCGGCGCCTCGCGTTGCCGTGAATCAGAAGCCTGCGAGTGCGACGAGAAAGGCCGCAAGGCATGTGCCGACGGCGACGGTGAGCAGGGATTTTTCGAAGAAAGACAATATGAGCGCGACCGCAAAGCCTGCCATCGCGGACGGCATCGAGCCGGTCGAATAGAGGATGGCCGGGAACGTCATGGCTGACAGAACGGTGTAGGGGATGTATTCGAAGAAGGCGATGAGGCGCGGGTTTTTGAGTTTGCGGCGGAACAACACAAACGGGACCATTCGCACCAGATAGGTGGTCAGGGCCATACAGACGAGCATCGGGACGAAATACGAATCAGGCATTCTCTTCCTCCTTTCGGTAAGGCAGGAAAAGCGCGCCGACAAGGGCTGAGACAACCGCTGCGATTATGGTCGCAAAGCCGGATGAGATGTGATTTGACAGGACCGGCACATAGTAGAAGATTGCAGACAGCGCGCAGGCGATAAGGCTGCAAACAAGGATTGTGGAATTGTGTTTTGCGCGCGGCAGGACGATTGAAACGAACATGCCGAAGATGCCGATGGACAAAGATGCCGTCAGGATCTCGGGGAAGATGCCGCCTAAGACGGCACCGAGCAAAGTGCCGGCTGTCCAGCCGACGATTGGCAGGGTCATGAGTCCCATGTAGTAGCGGCGGCCGACCTCGTGCGGCGCGCCGATTGCCACGCCGAAGATTTCGTCGGTGATGCCGAATGCCATCAGAAACCGCGCCGGCAAGGTGACCGATGAATCCGTTTTCTGCGACAGGGAAATCGACATCAGGCCGTAGCGGATGTTGATAATAAGCTGCGACACCGCCATCTCAATAAGGCCCCCTGAGGCCGACAGGATGCCGACGCCGGCCACCTGCCCCGCGGAGGTCAAATTCGTAAGTGACATTAAGGTTGCCTGGAGTGTTGAAAGGCCCGAGGTGACCGCCAGAATTCCGAACGAAAAGGAGACGGAAAAGTAGCCTAACGCCACCGCGATTCCGTCCAAAACGCCGCTTAAGAAAGTGTTACTCCTCTCCCGTTTCATACACGTAAGCGATCTCGTCAAAGGAATAGTAAATCTGCATGCCGGAATCCGCGACAGTGCGCGTTTCCACAGTTTTGTCGGAGCCGTTTAAGATATAAATCGTGTCTCCGCTGATGATGTATTTTTCGACGTCGCCGTAGGTGCCGTCGTTATATGCTGTGGTGCGCGCGAGGAAGAGACGCCCGTCGGTCATGTCGAAATATTCCTCGACCGTGACGGCGTCATCGCTCTCTTCCGTGAGGGTCAGTTTTCGATATGTGTCGCATGTAAGGTATTCGTATGTGCAAGCCTGCCCCGCCGGCGTTGTGCCGTCGCCGCGTGCGACGCTGACATCGTCCATGTGCTCGTTCAAATATGCGTTAAAAACCGTCGAAAACTCGGAAATGTCGGTATTCAGATCCTCGTAGGTCACCTCTTCGGCGGCCGTGGCCTCCGTTTCCGGGTTAGAATAAATTTTCTCTGAGTTACAGCCGCCCACGACCAGGACCGTGCCGAGCAGCATTGCAGCAATTAACTTCTTCATACCGTCATCCTTTCATACGCGGGGATTATAGCATTATTGACTGATATTGACAAAACCCCGCAAAGATTATACAATCTTTGAGCGCTTTGGCGCGAGATAATTAAAACATGGAGAAGTCGCCTAGTCCGGTCGAGGGCGCGCGACTGGAAATCGCGTAAACCCCAAAAGGGTTTCGAGGGTTCGAATCCCTCCTTCTCCGCCAATGGAAACCCTTGAAATCATTAGGTTTTGAGGGTTTTTTAATATTTTTTCCCTTTATATTTCCCTTTATGGCTTTTTAACTGACTTTGTTTATTTGTTGTTGTACGCGCTGTGCGGACAGATTCTGCATCTTTTTGGTGAGGTGTCCGTAAACATCAAGGGTAAAACTTGCTGTTGCGTGTCCGAGGTTTTCTTGTACGGTTTTTAAGTCGTCGCCTGCCTCAAGACATAATGTTGCGTACGAGTGTCGCAAATCGTGGAATCTTAATTCCGGACAGCCTATCTCTGTTACGATTTTCTTGAAGTCTTTGTAAACCGAGAAGTGGCACAGATGCTCGCCGAGTTCGTTTGTGAATACAAGATTCCATTTGTTTGACCAAGCCGAGCCTGCTTTTCCCTGCCATTTCTCTTGTTTGCTTTTTTGTCTTGCAAACATCAACATAACAGAGGGTGCGCATACGATTGTGCGTGCCTTGTCGTTTTTTGTTGAATCCAGACAATACTCTGCGTGCGCGTTGTGGGAAGTCTTTTTCAACTGTTTTTCGACAAGAATTGTGTTTTCCTTGAAGTCAACGCAATCCCAAGTAAGACCTAATATCTCGCCGGCTCTCATTCCCGTAAAAAGGGTGATATACATAATTTCTTCGTACTTCGTGCCCTTGATTGCTTCGAGAAAGTCTCCTATGCTGTCGTCAATCGTCAAGGTATTGAGTTTTTTCTTCTTTACCTTCGGCAATTCGCAAAGGTCGGCAGGGTTAATCTTAAGTGTTCCGAGATTAACGGCTTTCTTGAGAGCCTTGTGGAGAACTCCGTGGATGTTGCGGACTGTCTTCGGTGAAAGTCTTTCGAGCAATTCGACATACATTGCCTGAATCATATCCGTTGTTAAATCCTTAAGGCGGATTTCTCCGAGATAGGGTTTAAGGTAAAGCCTGCAAGACTGTTCGTAACTGTCGTAGGTTAACGGTTTAACCGTGTTCTTTACATAGAACATCAACCACCTATCAAGCCACACCGAAAGTTTTGTCTTGTTTGGGTCTGTATAAGTTCCCTCATCAACATCCTTGAGTGCGGCTATCATTTTACGTCGAGCCTCGTCTGCGGTTTTGCCGCTTACAGACTTTTGCACTTGCTTTCCAAAAACATCTTTGCCCGTGGTGAAGCGAGCCTCCCACGTGCCGTTTTTCTTCTGGCGTATGCTACCTGATCCTTTTGTTCTTCTGCTGTTTGACATATAACCTCCTTTCTCCGGATTTTATAAACAAGTGTCAGTCAGTCCACTTATTCACTTAATCTTGTGAGTTGCAAACCATTGTTCCAACTCCTCGTAACTAATCAATCCGTTAACACATAAGTCTCTTTGTGTTCTTGCTTGCCTACTCCATTCCTCGAATGTGTCGGGATTGACTTTGCCAACCCCTTTTTTGTAGTTCGCGGACTTGTAATACTTCGTATAAAGTTTTACCGCGCTGTTGTATTTAATCTGTCTTGCTTTAGTCCGATACTTCCCGATATCCTGACATACCTTGCTTATATCACTCTCAAAATCCGAATCCTCAATCGGGCGACGGCAATATTTAGTTTTGCTGTTTGTCGTAAATGCAAAATATCGTTTACAGTTCGGGCAAAGTTGGAAATGGTATCCGTTGCAGACATACTTGTTCACAAGATAGCCTGCGAGGTCGTCAAGTGAATCGGGTATAAACAAGTTGTACTTAAAGTCCTTGATAGTATCCTTGTTCTCGTTATCGAGAGGAAACACGAGTATTGTCGAAGTGCCGTTGTAGGTAATAGGGGGCACTTCAGACGGTTTCGCACTCAAATATTTATTGAACGGTATGTCGCCCTTATCAAACAACATAATTTTCTCGGCAAAGGTCTTAAAGAGTTTGTGGTACTTCTTGATTTCCTCAAGCATGTTCCGAGCATTGTCGGTATCATATTGCAAGCCGTCTCTCTTCAAACCGTTAAAAATTTCCAAGTATAACGGCAGGAACATTAGATTGCGATTAGGGGCATTTTCGGGTGTGAAAATATCATTGAATGCGAATGTAAAAACGCCGTGGAACGATTTGCATATATTGTTTATAACTTCAAATTCTCCATAACCGCTGTTTGGCTCTTTGGCATAATCGAGATGCTCAATGCAACCCTTTACTGTGTCAAGTGCTTCATCATAGGACTGAACATAGGGCGTTTCTTTCGCCGTGCCTATCAAATCTCCGACGGCGCATCCGAACTCGCAGGAGTATTGTTCAAAAATCTTTGTATAAGCACCGTTCTCACCCTTATGCACAAGAATATAGTATTCCTTGTCAGGGGCGAACATAACGCCGAGACGAATGTCGTCGGGAAAGTCTTCCCTAAATTTATTTAAGTCTCTTATTGTCAGTCCGCCTATTTGCACCAAAGCCATGTTCTTTCCTTCTTTCTTGTTTTCGGATTACCTAAATTTTATGCCTTGCAATCCTAAAAAGCAAGTAGTATTATTTAGTCGGATTACGAATACCAAAACATAGGTAATCCAAAAAATTATAAGGATGGTGATATAGGTGAAGACCTCTACACAGTACGAAGGATTACCGAGGATTCTCAACGCCGAAGACATAGCGGCGTATCTCGGAATTTCAAAATCGGGTGCGTATGCCCTGATGAACTCAAGGAACTTCCCGACGATATACGTCGGGCGCAGGATGCTCGTATCGGCTGACAAATTCTTAAGTTGGCTTGACGCACAGACAGAATCACAGAACGGCTTTTGCCGGTAATAAAGGAGATTTCAACAATGGATATGAATTCAAAAATTAATGGCGAACAGCCGAAGAAGAGAAAACCTCGTAAAAGTGTCGACGAAAGAATTGCCGAGACCGATAAAACCTTAAAGGAATACGAGGAAAAAGTGAAGATTCTCGAAAACCGCAGGAAGGCTCTCGTAGCGAAGCAGAAAAAGGAAGAGCGCGACAAGAGAACTCACCGTCTTTGCATTGTGGGCGGCGTTGTTGAGAAGGCTCTCGGAGAACATTTAACTGACGAACAATGTAAAAGATTCGAGGAGTTACTCACGGGCGACGAGAATACAATGCGCAAGTTCAAAGACGCAATGAATGCGACAGCGGCAAATGCGACAGCGGCAAATGCGACAGCGGCAACGGCGAATGCGACAACGGCAAATGCGACAGCGGCGAATGCGACAGCGGCAAATGCGGCAACGGCGAATGCGACAACGGCGAATGCGGCAACGGCGAATGCGACAACGGCGAAATCGGTAACACCGCTTGAGAAAATCGCGGCAATGCAGAATTCAGATTATGAGGAACGTGGTAATGTGTAATTTTATCGGGGAATTATCGTTTTTTGGTTTATGCGCAACTACAGACGCCCAGAGGGCGTCTTCCGTCGCGCGAGGGGCGGTGCCCCTCGACCCCCTCGCCGCGTTTTTCGCAACTTACGGCATTAGGCAGACTTGCGTCTGCCTACGCCCCTTCGGGGCGTTGCCGTTTCGTTGCAAAAAACACGGCGCCCATTGCTGCGCGGTGGTGTGCGTATGAGTATCTCGTACATGGATGTTGAAAATCACACACGCAGCAATAGCGCATCCGCGGTTGGCAAAGCCGCATACTGTGCAGGCGAGCGTTTGCATTGTGAGGAACGCGATAAATACTACAACTACACGAAGAAGAAGGGTGTCATATATAGCGAAATCGTACTTTGTGAAAACGCCCCCGAAGAATACAGAGATCGCGAGACTTTGTGGAACGCTGTTGAGAAGGTTGAGAAGGCATCTGACGCAAGACTGTCAAGAGAATTTATCTGTGCCTTGCCGAGAGAAACAACAGACGCGGAAAACATTGCAATAGGTAAGAAGTTTGCAAAAGTTCTCGCAGACCAGGGAATGATTGTTGACTGGGCATATCACAACAAGGGTGATGGAAACCCGCATTTGCATTTCTTGGCAACAACGAGAGCCATAGACAAAAACGGTAATTGGTGTCCGAAGGAAATTAAGAGGATAGCGCACGTAAAGGAAGAAGTCGAGATAGACGGTGTAAGGACACTTGTGGATAAGAGGTACACAAGCATACCCGAAGACAAAGAAGAATATCTTTTTGATGAAGTAACAGAGCCGAACGACGAAGGCGAGATGCAGACATTCTATATTGAGAGAATCCCCATAATTGACGAAGCCACCGGTAAACAGAAGATAGGCGCAAGAAACCGCAAACAATGGAAGCGCGAGACTATTCAGGCAAACTACTTTAACAACAGAGGCAACATGGAGTATTGGCGTAAATCTTGGGCGGATATATGTAATCAGTATTTGTCAAAAAACAACCAGATAGACATGCGCTCGTATGAGAGGCAGGGTGTTGACATGGAAGGGCAGATTCACGAAGGCTTTGCCGCCAGAGAACTCGATGAACGCATGATGCGCGAAGAGGGCAAACACTCCGACAGAGTACAGTACAACATTGAGGTTAGAGCGGCAAATAAGGAGAGAGCGAGACGTGCGGTTGCGCTTTCGATTATTGCAACATTGATAAAAATGCTCGGCGGCAAGATAAAGGAACTTGTTGCGGAGTTGGAGGAATTAAAAACTTCAAAAGAAAACATGAAGGAGGTATTGAGCAATGTCTCAATCGGAGAATTACTCGGAAGGTCTGTCCATAGAGGAGCAGATGCAATTAGTAGCGAAGTTGCAGGAAGCACTTCAAGCGAACGAGGAACTGGAGAAGAAGAATCAGGAGTTGACTTCACAAGTCTTGACTTACAAATCGAAGCTCGAAGAGCAAGAGAAGCAAAACGCGAAGCTGACAAAAGAGAATCACGACTTGGAGGAAAGACTTTTGTCCCTCGCAAACAGCGACAAGGAACTGAATTTAGCCAAGAGCCTCAAAAGGCAGGCGAACAGCATGATGCAGAACGCAAAACGCATAATCTCGGAGACGAATACGGTGGTAGAAGCCGTTAAACAAGAGTTTAAGGACAAGTATGAGGCGTTGAAGGCAAAAACCTATTTTGCCATAGTTGCAAGTAATTCTATGCTTGGAGGCTGGCTCTTGTTTGAGGCGGCAACATCGGAAGAAGTCAGAAGGAACTTTGTTGAGTTCTTTGCAACGATTTGGGAAGTCTTTATCGGCGGCGGGAAGTTCTTATGTGTGTATCTTCCCGAATTGCTTTGTGTTGCGTTTACGGGGCATGGGTTTACCGATTCTACCATGGCATACATCATCAGCCTTGTGTTGACCATGTTATATACTTTTGCGGTGCTCCCTTTGTTCTGGCTCATCTTGAAGGCAATCGACAAATTACAAAATGTGCACAAACGTTACGGCATAACAGAGAACTTGCTCGACAGATGGGCGCTTGTGTTTGCGGTCTCGTCTTTTGGAATCCTGATTATCTTGGCACACTTTTTTGAGTACAGATACATTAACTTGTTCCTGATTCACATTCTGTTGTTTGTTGGCTTGGAATTTGTGAGGTATAAGCACGCCACGAAATTCTGATTAAGGCATGGCAATCAACTACACCGAGCGGGGGCAAGTCCTCCGCTCTTCTTTTCTTGTTTACAAAAATACAAAAAATGTTTTGGATCACTATTTTCCAAGTTAAAACGCACCCCGAAGGATGCGTCTCGTTGGCTTCAATTTGCCGTTAACTTATCACTCGTACACATATTTCGTTTCTACTTTACGAACTCCGCAAAAATTGCTTGCTGATTGACATCTATATCCTACTTCTTCTTCCCATGCATCTGCCGCCTCACTACTATCCCATATCTCAAGTGCCTTGGCATACGCATCTTTCTCACCCGTATCAATACCCAAATCTGCTTGTTCTTTCGTGTACCAATCTGATTTACAATCCGATATATCAGGAAGTGTTAAACCTTTTTCTTCCGCCCACTCCTTTATGGCTTCACTATATCCAAGTGTTCCTCTCGAATACACAGTATAATTTGCCGTTGTGGGAGTCGGAGTCGGTGTGGCGGTGGGTGTCGGTGTTGCCGTTGCGGTTGTTTTTGTTGTTGTGGTTGTTGTAGTTGTGGTCGGTGCTGTTCCGCCCTTTTCAACCATCTTGATTTCAATGCCCTCAAGCCTTAAAGACTTGCCTGATGTTCCGCTCATCTCTCCGTTCTTGACCCAATCTTGCCATCCGATGTTCTGAACATGAGTTCTGTAATATATATCGTAGTGTTCCGCAACTTCGCCCGTGAGCCTTATGCGGATGCCCTCAAGTCGGTAGGACTTGCCCGATGTTCCGCTCATCTGTCCGTTCTTAACCCAATCTTGCCATCCTTCGTTCTGAACATGGGTTTTGTATTCGATGTCACCATCGTAGTCTATGTTGGCAAGTTGAATTTTAATGCCTTCGAGTCTGTAAGATTTACCCGATGTACCCGACATTATGCCTTCACCCACCAAGCCTTGCCATCCGATATTCTGAACATGGGTTTGGTAGCGGATGTGTGCGACATGGTACGGAGTTGTTGTGTTGCTCGGTGCGGTGTCGCCTTTCTTGACTAATTTGATTTGTATGGATTCAAGTCTGTAAGAATATCCCGCTGTACCCGCAATCTCTCCGTTCTTCGCCCAATCGAGCCAACCGAAGTGTTGTGCGTGAACACG
>Ga0065711_1007574_pt1 | contig 14602 bp, 7 predicted proteins | sample Hoacrofraction12_FD_59098 | JGI IMG/M metagenome (GOLD analysis project Ga0065711, IMG submission 59098) | Hoatzin crop microbial communities from Cojedes, Venezuela - Epithelial fraction 12 v2 (version 2) | ecosystem: Host-associated > Birds > Digestive system > Esophagus > Crop | place...
ATAATTTGGACAGAGCTGGCCCTAGAACTGAGCCCCAAGGAACAGGGCTGGTGACTTGTCGCTAGCCAGATGCATTTATAAACTGAGTTAAATTATTAATTTACTGATATATTACCATTTAAACAGTAGTTTCAGTTCTATACATTGAAATAAAAATGTATACACAAAATAGTAATTCTTCTGTAGAAATCTGAACCATCTCTTTTTCCTGACAGCAAACACTGCTCACAATGGTAGAGTTAATGGTTTATGCTATACAAATGATGGACTTCATCTGCTGACTATTGGTACAGATGATCGGATGCGACTCTGGAACAGCTCCACTGGAGAAAACACATTAGTAAGTTTTCAGAGATCTTCGGTTATGTTTTTACTGGCACTTAATTTTAGAAGATTTATAATCTCTGCAATTGTCATTATAACTTTGGATATTTTTTCATTTTCGTAAAGGATATACCTGCTTGATCTCAGTATTAGAAGATTTTATGAGCATTTTTTCCAGGTTTCTTACAAAACAGTGTATGAAGAAGCCTTGATCTACTTAAGGTTACCGTATTCAGTCTTTTAGTTCATGAATTTGTGAGCATAGCTGAACACATTTCAGACAGTAATGAATATCTTAATATGCAGTGACTGTTCGTAGAAAATTTGTTTCTTTTTGTACCTATGAGTTGTCAGCATGCTATCCACAGGACAGTTGTCCATACTTGAGAGTGTCACTGATTGATAGCCTGGCTTTCTTGCAGCTTTCTTTGTGTTTTTGTGGAATCTCTCTTGTGGAGCTGCATAGCAGTGTTAAAAATCTCTGTCCCTCTGCATTTGCATTGCAAGCAAATGGAGTGAGGGAGGGTGGGGATTAAATCTCTACTGCTGCTCCAGTCCTTTCTATGGCTTGTTTTTTTGTAAGGGTTCATGTTTTCATTTTGTGTTTATTTTGAAAGAAGGATGTACTAGGTAAGTCAGTTTCCATGGGATTTTAGCTAATTGTGATTGTGGTCTGTCATTGCTATCAGTAAAGGAAGAAATTTTACTTTACCTTAGAAATGTTTTAATTCTGCTGCTTAGTTTCAGAACACAGCAAAAAGAATTTCTTATAGACATTTAAATGAAAGGACTTTTCTATCTCCACCCTACCCATATTTGCCAGCTTATTCTCAGCACTTCAGATACAGACATCTTTCTGTCTTCAAATCACCATCTCTAAAGTAGATAATACAGTTTGTTCACTCTCCTTTCACCAGCTGGATCACTGTGTTTTGTTTTTCTGTGCCTGTTAGTTCACTGATTTGTTTCACAGGCTATTTCACAATTTTCTTGTTTGGTATGGAATAGCTTGATCCTGCTTTGCTTTTTCAAGTACAGAACTATATTATCCAGAGTACTGTATTTTCACACACTGCCCAGAGGTATCGCTTAAAATGATTTCAAGGCACTAGCAGACAAATAAACACATGTACAGGTAATACAAGTTCATACCATAGTCCCTTATCTCCTCTACTAGCCAGTCTTTTTGATCTCTGTCATTTTTTTCTATAACTTTCAAAAGGCATTGAAATTAAGCCATGCATATGATTTTTTTTTTGAGCTATGAGCCAAATTTGGGGCCTAGTGGATTGTTTCAGTTTTTAAGAGAAAAGAATGTTGGATTTATACACATCTTACATACATCTTTTATCACAAAAAGGAATAGGAAGTCCTGATTCACTGAGTATAGGAACAATCAAACAGAAGGATGGTGGTTTTCTGTTTGTGTGCTTAAAGAACAAAGCCAGTTCTTAAGATCCTTCCTCAGTTCTTGTTTTGGCAGCATCCTTGCCTTTCTTTTCTGTTGCTTCTGTATCAAGCAGGAACATTTACAGTGAGTATAGCCATGTAATTCACTTTCCCCAGCCTCCACTCCTCCCTTTCATTTTATATGCCTTTGTCACAAGCAGTATGGTGGCTTGGGATTTGTTGCTGTTACAGCTCACGTGCTGTGTGAAGGAGTTTAATTGCTCTTTATCAGCAGAGTAATATGCCTCTCAAAATGACTACCATTAACAAGACTTAACACAGTCAATATTTATAAACACTGTCTTTAAAAAATTAGTGCTATTATCCACGAAGGACATGACATAAGCTTCACATTTCATGAAAATATCCTCACAGTGTGAAAAAGTATCAGCCTACTTGTATGGTAGTCCAACTTTCTTTGTATATGTTTTTATGGTGATTGAGAGAGATTTTCTCAGGACTCCTTTTTGTTATACTTTTCTTACATAAGTGCTCTTTACTGTGAAAGAGCTTACTTGAAAAAGAGAGCAACTCAGGCAATTGATGTAGTACGAATCAAACACCTGACAAAGCAAGACATTTGTGTTAGAATATTTACCTGCTAAATTTCACAGATCTGTTAGCTTATAGTCAAAAGATTTCACGCTTAGGATTTTTTTTTTTTTAACTATAGGCCCTGAGGTTTAGGTAGGGAATTTCAGATGTTCATAGTGGACTTCTCCCTCTTCATGGAAAAAAAAAAATATGTATTTTTTATTTGTAATAATTCTAATGTTTTAGTTAGGTTTGTTTAGAGGTAAGCTATACTGTCTCATGAATATATTTCTGTATTTTCTCATGAATACACTTTTGATGTCTGATAGGACCTAATTAAACTGATTTATCAAACTGGAAGATTTCCTAGCATGTGTGGAAACATTCCACTTTCAACCTTTGGTGAGGTTTTTATCTGTATAGCATCTGTACATTTCAAGCTCTTAACTTCTTATACTACTTTTATTTGCAAGGCTTCCCTCTCACCTCACAAGCCAGATCTTAGAAATGTCGCATTTGCTCCTATCCCAGCTGCCCTTATAAGGAACAGTAGTGAATCTCTCAGTGATGATTTAGCTTTGGTTAGAAGATAGGCTCTTTTTATCACTCTAAATGGTCCATAATAATTTAGCAAGTTAGTGTTTATTTGTTGCTGCTTCTTGAATCTCTTTCTTCTAATCCTGTATTTCATGCTTTACTTAATGCCATCCTTCTGCTTGCCCTTCAATTGTTTTCATACTGCACGCTCATCTCCTGCTGTTTCCAAGTAACTCATGAGGGAGACCTGCAGAATCTTTCCATATGTTGCAGATGTTTTTCCTCTGTTCCTTCCTCCACGAGCAAAGGATGACTTGCTGAGAAATCCTTAAGGCTAGTTCTTGCATTGTCTAGACTCATACTTCTGTTCTTTGCCCTCCATCCTACTGGCATATACATTTCAAAAATGTAGTGTTCTGCAACATCAGTCAGCTGGGGCACTGACAGATTATAAGGTACTATAGGTTAATTTTTCTTCAATTTGTGGACTAAAGTCTTGCAGTATTGGGTCCAGTACTGTTTAATGTCATCAGTGACGTAGACAGTGGGATTGAGTGCACCCTCAGCAAGTTTGCAGATGACACCAGGCTGAGTGGTGTGGTCAACACACTGAAGGGAAGGGATGCCATTCAGAGGGACCTTGTCAGGCTTGAGATGTGGGCCCATGTGAACCTCAGAAGGTTCAACAAGGCCAAGTGCAGGGTCCTGCCCCCAGACTGGGGCAACCTCCAATATCAATACACGCTGAGGAGTGAAGGGATTGAGAGCAGCCCTGCCGAGATGGACTTGGGGGGCACTGGTGGATGAAAAGCTAGACATTACTCGTCAGTGTGTGCTCACAGCCCAGCAGGCCAACCGTATCCCTGGCTGCCCCAAAAGGAATGTGGCCAATGGGTCAAGGGAGGTGATTCTGCCCCTCTGCTCCACTCTGGTGAGAGCCCACCTGGAGTCCTGCATCCAGCTCTGGAGCCCTCCGCACAAGAAAGACATGGACCTGCTGAGGTGGGTCCAGAGAAGGACCACCGAGGGATGGAGCACCTGTCCTGTGAGGAAAAGCTGAGAGAGTTGCAATTGTTCAGCCTGCAGAAGAGAAGGCTCTGGGGACACTCTATTGCAGCCTTTCAGTACTTAAAGGGGACTTATAAGAAAGATGGGGACAGATGTTTTAGTGGGCCCTGTAGTGATCGGGTGAGGAGTAATGGTTTTAAACTAAGAGAGGGTAGATTTAGACTAGATACAAGAAAGAAATTTTTTTACAGTGAGGGTGGTGAAACACTGGAAGCGGTTGCCCGGAGAGGTGGGACACTCCATCCTTGGAAACATCCAAGGTCAGGTTGGATGGGGCTCTGAGTAACCTGGGCTAGTTGAAGATGTCCTTGCTTATTGCAGGGGGGTTGGGCTAGTTGACCTGGAAAGGACCCTTGCAACCCAAACTATTGTATGATTTATAACTGTATACTGTTGTGCATAATTTCTTTTAATGGTTTCAGTATCTGAGAGAAAATTATTATGTTTCATCATCTAGGAAAATGCGATTCCTGAACCAGTTTTAATTTCAGTGATAGTTTAGGTGTTCCGTGTTGATTTGGCATGTATCGAAGTTTGGGACTGCTGATTTTTAGGCATATCTTTCTTTCCCTTTCTTAAAGTTGGTATTAAGGACAGTGAACTTTAACAAACAGAAAATGATTCTCTTGATAGACATTTGTAATTAGAAATCTCAGGATTTGTATGAACATTGGGAAGCTTAAAATTAATTTTATTGGCTATTAAAGAAGTGAAATTGACCTTTTCATGTAAAGCTATTTCCTGTAGATTTAGTTAATAACTAACTGCATAATCCTTCATTTTCCAGGTGAATTATGGGAAAGTCTGTAATGAAAGTAGAAAAGGACTCAAATTCACCACCTCTTGTGGCTGTAATCCAGAGTTTGCCTTTGTACCATATGGTAGTACCATTGCTGTTTATACAGTTTTCACAGGAGAACTGATAACTATGCTTAGAGGGCATTATAGTACTGTCAACTGCTGTGTATTTCAACCTAATTTTCAGGTAAGTGAAGTACAAACAATATTCCAGACAACCTGAAATATTTATGCAGATTGCCAGACTATTTGCACAAAAACATTAACTTTTCAGGGATGTGCTTTAATCAAAGATCTTGACTGAAAGGTGGAATATTCACATTATAGCTAACGCACATCTTTTCTGGACTATGCTTCACTAGCTTAAAAAGCCCTTTGTGTTTTTAAGAACAGCTTCCCCATAAAAGTGCTAATGTGTTCATATTAAGATGTCTTTGGTGTTCTTTTTGATAAGCTGAAGAGGTGAGTCATATTAAATCTCACTGTAAAACATGTTTTCCAGCCCTGGAAGTAAGTCTCTCTTTATAGTGTGTCTATCTTGGCTTTTAAGATCCTTACAAAAGGATCACTCGTGTTTGAGCATGCACACAAGAACTGTATCAGTCACTATAGCTATAGGTTTATGTTGACAACAACTTCATTTGTTTAACAGTTGTGATTCCTCGTTCACTTTCTGATTCGCCTTTTTCCAGAGTTCAAGTCTATATTCTAGAAGTGTGACTGGATTTTTTTTTCTTTAAATGATCTGCTTTTAGTTGTATTAAATTGTTACTTTGATGGAAGAACAGTATTATAGTCAGTATGTCAACACCAAATGTAGTGATAGTGTTATTTTGACTGTTTGTGTTCATATCTGTACTTCCAAATAGCTCATTCTGTCTCAAGACAACTAAGTACATTCATCAATCTTCATATAATTCCAAAATAAATTATAATTTCCCAGTTAAAACTCATTGTCTGAGAATGCAGTTGTTTGTAAAGGTACCTGTTTTATTTTACTCATGAAAGGAATATTAAATCAATATGTTACGAAGTCATTCACAGCTGTCTGTTTCTGTGTTCAGTTACTAGCTGTAAATAAAATCAGTTCTGTTTGACAAAACCTGCTTTGTTGCAAACTGCGTTGGCTGATGTTGTTTGTATTCCTATATCTTAACTCTACAGTAATTGAATCATTTAATCACCTTTTCTGTTGTCTTGTTTAGGATTAAAGAAGCATCAGTTCATTTGTATCTGTATCATTCCACTTTTTTTTTCCTGAATGGCATATTAGCTGACTTTCAGCTGTGTAGTATTTCAATACATATTAAAGCATAATTAGCTCAAGCAAGCTGGAAGTTTTCTTAGACAACTCTTCTAAATTCCTCTGATAGAAGTTGTACATCTACAGGTGACGTGTAGCAGGTGGCTTTTTAACATTTTTCTTACTTATTAGCACAATTGAACTTAGTACACTGTCTTTGTATGAAAAAAAGTCTACATCTTTTCTACTTAGTTTCTACCATTTCCATCTAGCAGTTAGTCTCTGTTGTTGCTAATAGTTTTCTTCATATTGATAGTCCTCTAAACTTTTTCTGCTGTCTTTAACCCTACTGAGTGGTTTTTTGGTTTTTTTGGTCGTACCAACCCCCAAATGTGGTCCTTAGATTTTCTTACTGCTTTTTCTGTGTTCAAAACTTCCGATTGATGTTGGTTGCTGACAGTTCCTCACGTTCTTCTGTTTATTAACTGTATTTTAATCACTATTTTTGTTTCACCTCATAACTGAAATGGGCACCAAAAGGAACTGTAACTTTGCACCAGTTATGTATTTGAGGTGAGAAGTGTCTTCTGTTTGCTCAGAACCGTATGGTCAAATATGATCGTTGATACCCAAGCAACTCACTATTTGCAATCCAACGATACTAGTCTTTATCTGCTCTTATGAGATCCAAATTAATTAGCAGGTTTGTATGGAATACCTTTAGTGTCTGAGATATTGTGTGGTGCTGTCTCTACAGAGTGGTGTGAGATTTAGTTGATGTGTGTATATCTGCCTTTTGAGATCCTGGGAATAGAGCCATAAAATCCACTGTATTATTGTTGGCCTAAATTGTTCTTACGTAAATATCTCTGTAAAGTTAATAAGATGTTAGTCTGCTTGTGAGTAATAAGAACTGCAGAATTTGTCCCTTTAATAAGAGCCATTAATTTAACAGGAGGTCGGTAGTTTCAAAGGTGGTGTGAAAGAAGAAATATTTATTGTGCAATCTCTTAGATGATGTTTACTGTTGGATCTAATATGCTAGATATCAGTGTGCCATATTAAAGCAGACAAATAAGACCTACATTTCCCTTTCACAAAAAGAAATGGAGTAAAACACCGTGCACAAATAACATGTCATAAAATACTAAGTATGCACCAGAAAACAGTTTTAGTTTAAATTATAGCTGCTTCTATTGTTCAAGAAATGCCAGTGATGTCTGCAAAGGTATTTGGCAAATCCAGTGGTAAGCTAATAACTAAAGATAACTGTAAGTTAAACTAGGTTTTCTTTCCTCAGAGTCTTAAAGCATAATATTTCCATATATTGTACCATAAACATGCATGGAGCATGATTGTAGTACAATATATGTGTATGTCCTGTACTGTACTGTAAGCATGCATGGAGCTCACTGGCTCTTCTTTGGGCTGACTTGAAGTATGAGTCACCATTTCAGGTTGTAATAATTAATTGTAAGTATTACTCAATATTAACTGAAGATCTTGCAATGCCAGGATCAGAAAGCGAGACAAGTGGTAATAAATGAAAGTGTGCTCATGTCACTATGACATTGATCACAAAGAGGTATTTTTGGTGTGGGAAAAGGTTTTGAAGTTCTGGTGATATTCTGCGTGCTGTCAAAGACAGGAGGCCTGAGTAGAGTACTGCTGACACGATAAAGTGGGCTTTGACCTATATTTTGGTGTAAGTTTGTCTGCTTTAGAGCAAGATAAGTAGGATGTTTCTCATAAAATTATAAACTCTAATCTTTTATGTGTTATGCATGGGACCAGTTTTACAAAAATGAGTGTGTCAGCTCTCTTGAATAAGATTACCCAAATAAATGGATGTTTATAGGAATTGGGCATTAAGTTCCTGCACCAACTGTCAACGTAATTCATGCAATTCTGGAATTAGGTATACCTAATATGGGAGACTTTCTGCAAATACAGAACTGCAATGATTTATTGAACTTAGGTTGAATCAATGTTTTAATAATATGCACAGAGTTGCTAGTTTAAGTGCAAAAGCCAACATGCTTAAAGCAAGGCTTTCATGCTGTCAGCCTGAATACAGAAAGAATATTTTATGTTTCATTCAGGCAGTTTAAACGCATAGCAGTACTCAAATGTTGTCAGACATCACATGTAATATGCAGGAGTATGATTCAAGATTATTGATGGCATAGAGGAATATCTTCATGCGTGTTCATTTAAGTAGCACTTTGGAAAATAAAACCATTATTAGTGCAAAAGTTACTGCAAAGATAGTGCAGTATTTCTCATTAGCAAAATTTCCTCAGTTTAAAGTGATAGAGAAGTTAGTATTTCATAAAGAGCTAAGAAAACTAATCTGTATTTGACTGTTAGCTGTCTCATGTAGAAACTTTTTGCTTCCATGTGTTTGCAGGGTGCCTTGCACAATGGGATCTCAGTCCTTAGTCGTTACCATAATAAACAGAGTTATTTATATTAGAAATAATAAATTGGTCTTTCTGATCTCTGCTTTCCCAACAGGATACAGGCTTCAAATTGTTCTTTATTTGTTCTTTTCCTGCCCTAGGCCTACTGAACCTATGTTTACTTAATACTTCTTTGTTCCATACTTATGCACCCTCCTGACATGTATTACTAGATGCTTTTGAGTTGATTTATGTTTTTTAATTATAATAAAAAATCTTTTCCTTCCTCCTACCCCCTTAGTTCTCCATTAAACATAAATCATCTCTTCAGCTTCCTAACTGTTAAAATAGATGTCTTTTCAGGAGAGGTGAGAGAGGGAAGAAGAAAAGTGCATTTAAGCAATGAAGTTAATTTAAATGTGGGTAGTGCTGTTTGGTGAGCGGTCTGGGAAAAATATAAAAATTTACTCATTTTCTTTTGGTATATAGTTTAAAATACTGTTTATCAAGATTATAGCACTGGTTAGAAGTTGTGTATATGTCTTTATTTTTAAATAAAAATTTCATACAATTTTTCCCTAACATTATACCTGTGTCACTGTTCAGTAAATTTGTGTAAAAGCAATTTTTGCTTGCTTTCTTAAAGGAACTTTATAGTGGTAGCAAAGACTGCAATATCCTTGCATGGATACCAGCTCTTCGAGAGCCAGTTCCTGATGACATTTCTGAAATGGTAATGAATTTTTGAGTTTGAACTATGCCTTTTACAACTGTTGTACCTGGGGGGCCGGGGAAATGGAAATGAAGTATGAAGTAGGTGTTTCAGCATCAAAATTTGTAAGAATTCCTAATTAAGAGGAGAATCACCTGTTGTTTCTGTGCAATCTGTTGATTGTTGTGGGATTTCAAAAGCATAATTTGTATAATAGTCTAGTAAAATCTTTTGCAGACTTCTAGCTTCTTATAGAACCATAGAATGGTTTGGGTTGGAAGGGACCTTAAAGATCATCTGGTTCCAACCCCCTTGCCATGAGCAGGGACATCTTCCACTAGACCATGTTGCTCCTACTCGTCATTTGGCTATCAGTCTTTCAATTTTTACTTTAGCTTCCTTAATTTCTAATACTGTTTTCTGTAGTTTATGCTGTTTTGGAATTGGAAAGTGCCAAAGATTGTATTTGAAGTTGTTAAAGAATATACACTGTATTAAGCAATAAGATTAGGGATGCCACACTTCATACCCAAATATTTTAGATGCAGAAATACAATAAAGAAGATTCTAAATGAGCTTATTTTAGCGTCTGAGGCAAGCCGTTCAGACTGTTACAGGGAAGATCATATGTAACACCGTTTTCCAAGAGAGTTCTTTCCCTCTCTTAGTATCAGAGGTGGACAGTACAAATTTCAGTGAACAGTTTGAGAGGGAAAAAAAATTCTAGATTTTAAGGAACTGAAACCAGTCACATAATCAGAGTCTGGCAAACTGTACTTGTTAAAAAACCAGGATATATTAATGTTTTGGCTCATAGCATGTAAAAATTCTACTTTTTAAAATTTCTGAACTGTTCAATTTTGGATGGGGAAAATATGAGAAACATAATTTTTGTAACATCTGCTCTGCTTTGTAAGACAATTTATTTCAAAACTATCTTGCACTTCAGCAAAAATGAAAAAAGTAGTTTCAAAGCTTAGATACCCTAAACCCAAAATGTGTTCGCTTGAGCTGAAATGAACATTTTTGCTGTAGCTGAGAATTTTGATGTGTGAATTGTTTTTTTTTGTAGTCTGAAAAATAAAAACAACCACACAGCAACAAGATTATTTACCCAGCTCTGATTAGAACTGCCCCTTTAAATTTGGTATGGTGGAGGTGTGTAATATGTGCCATTGTTTTGAAATCTGTTAAGCTACACCTGTTGTTGAAAATGTTGTAGATGAGCACTGCCTCTGAAAGAAGCAGTTCTACTGTCCACAGGCCACTTGTTCTTGCTTCCTCTTATCTGCTAGAACATCCATTTGAGTGCCTGTATGACCAGAATCAGAATCTAGAATAGAAGTAAACGAGAACAAAATCGTACCCATGGTCAAAACTGTATTTCAGTGCATTGTGTAGCTGCGCAAACACTTTAGCTTGACACTAGGGGGACTGAGGTGAAATAGTTGTTGCATGAGGATAGAGGCTAGGACTACTTCTTGGAACAGTAGTGCTCAGTTAAGCTGGGCCAGGGAAATTACTAAAACCTGTGACTCAAAACAAACACAGTGGTATCTATCTGTTAAGTTGTATACCGGACATTTGCAAAACTTCCAGTCAGTGCTCCAGATATTTTCTTGTTGAAATTAAATAGAGTAGTATTTCTTTTCATGATTTATCCTATCTTGGCCCTACAAGGGCCAAAGAAGTGCTTAAAAAAATATTCCAGGACCCATGAGAGAGACAATAGTTTGTCTACATACGGCAATTTAAGACATACCTTTAGCATTGCACTTATTTGATTTTAGTATTTTTAATTAAGCAAACCACTGAGAGAATTTTTATTTTCTTTAGTCTCTGCCTCAACAGCCTTTAAATCCAGCATATGAAGACGCATGGAGCAGCAGTGATGATGAAGGCTGAACTTCAATTATGTGCTGATATAAAACTGACATTCAGGCACTGTGTTCATGGACTTAATCTACAGAACTGGATATTGTCAGATGTATTATGACTGGATTTTTGGTACAGTTCTGTTAGAGCAAGGTCTCTCAGTAACAAGTTTCCACTGTTCTCTATTGTTCTTTCTTCACTGTTACTGTTAAATTTAAAGGATTACTTTTTCATACTTACTGACTTTTATACTTACCCTTACACATTGATATACTTTATTCAGTGTTGAACAACTGTCGAAGGAAAAATAAAAGCCCTTGGGACCACTTAATGTTGCATTGTTTCTGCTATCACTAATACATAAGGAGATAATCCCTGTGTTTCCAAGAGACATCATACAGAGGTTTTTGCTTGAAGGAGGACTAGCTCGGGGATACTTTCAGCTTATTTTTGTCAATGTCTAGATGGAGCAGGCTGCATCCATTTTAGAGTGCTTACGTGCTGTGGGAGCCAACAGGGTTTCATGCCTATTTTGCATTTTCAGTTTTGCTTAAATTTCTCCATAAGTGCAGTATTCAGTTCAGAAAGAGGCGTAGCTGGGACCATCTATTCAAGTGTTTATATGGTTACCCCATCAACTAATATCTGAATATGTCCCAGAAAGTTAAAAATAGAAACTAGTTTAATTAGAGTTTTTGTGGCTCCTGTTAGCAGGTTTTTGAAGATCAGTCTTCTATGTACGAATCTCTCACTCTTCCCTAGCCAACATGGAGACAGAAACAGGCTTCAGGTACTGTACAAGGCAGAGAGTGGATCACATTTCAAGTTAGAAATATCAAATGTAGTCCTTCAAAACTGTTTGCTTGTGGATTGGTGGTTCTAATGCCTGCTGTGTTTTGAAAGGGGAGGAGCTTTGTGGGGTTATTGTCTCACACCAATCACTAGTTTGTGCCTTAGACATAGTGTAGTCATCAATTTGAGAGATGGAGTTAGAGGTTCCCATCAGATGTAGCTCTAGAGGGGAAAAATACCTTCCAAAACAGAGCAGATATTTGTACCACAAATTCAGACAAAAGGAAAAAATATTGTACAATAAATGAAAGATAGTAATTTGGTCTTTGTCTACTGTGTGTTATTTCTATGGTTAGTATGCATTTTAGAATTAATTCACTGTCCTTCTGTGTTTTAATATCCACACAAGATGCAAGCTGTCAGTCTCTATATCAGTGTAGAGTCTAGCACTGTAAAATGGTACCAAGTGAGGAGGGGGCATATCAAGGGTATGTTGTAATTAAATAAGCTTTGTATGTAGTGCATATTTGCTGGGAGGTACCCAAAGTTTAAGTCGCATTATGAAGTGGATAGCTGCAAGGTGGAAGACTTCCAGAAGTTTCAGCTGAAGTTAAGGACCAGCCTGACACTGTCACTTTACAGGAACAGAGAAGAGAATTTTCTGTTTTTGTCAAATGATAGTTTTCACTACCGGGGTGGCTGTTACCTCTAAAATTGGAAAAACTGGGAAATAAATTTGAAGAAAGAGAACACATTTTAATTTTTGTCTTGAAGAGGATGGCTTTTTTGCGTGTTGTAATTGTGCAGATTGTTTGTATATGCCAACTGCAGTGCGTGTGTTTGGTATTTGAATTTCTAAAAATGTCCTGGGTAAATCATAGAGCTAGTTATCAAAGAATAAATGCGTTATTATTTTTTTGGTCACTTTTCAGTTATCTGTAATGTGACTATAAATTATCTTGATTTTAAAACACACAAACAACCCACCAAAAAAACCACCAGCTCTATGCTGGACTGAGAATGGTGTATAAAATGGGAGAGGTAGAAAAATTACATTTGTTAAAAACAATGAGAAATCGTAAAAATTCAACCCATAAATAAGAAATGCTGTTAATTCTCCTGTTTTTTGGAATGGCCTTTCTCGAATGAGTTGCTTTTCCAATGCCTTCAGTGCACAATTACAGAGATTGGAAGGGACCACTAGAGATAATCTAGTCTAGCCTTCCTGCTTAAAATGCAGTCAGCTAAAGCAGGTTGCTCAGGCTTGTGTCCAGTTGGGCACTGAGTATCTGTACAACTTACAAACCTGCTCCAGTGTTTGAGCATTCTTAGAGTAAAGGTTTCTTCTTAGGTTTAAATGCCGTTTTCTTTATTTCAGTTTTCACCCGTTGCATCTTGCCTCATTGTTGGATACCACTGAGAAGAGTCTGACTTCCTCTTCTTTACTTTCTGTGTTCTTGGCTCCATCAGTTATTTCTGCACATTGGTGAGAACCCCCTGAGGCTTTTCCTCGCCAGGCAGTACAATCCTAGCTCTTTCAGCCTCTCCTCAGAGGAAGGCTCACCTCCCTCAGCCTGCTAACAGCACTGTTCCTAATACAATCCAGATGCTGTTGGCCTTCTTTGCTGCAAAGGCGCATTGCTGGTTTATGATTACTTTCGTGTCCCCCATGAGTGCTGGGTCCTTCTCCACAAAGCTGCTTTCCAACAGGTTGGTACCTGGCATCTTCTGATCTATGGGCATTTTCCTCCCTGGGTGCAGGATTTGACATTTGCCTTTATTGAACATGAGGAAATTCCTGTTTGCCTGTTTCTCCAGTCTGTTGAGGTCCCTCTGAATGGTAGCAGCACAACCACCTGGTGTATCAAGCACTCGTCAGTCTTGTATCATCTGCAAACTTGTTGAATGCACACTCTGTTCTATCATCAGGGTCATTAATGAAGATGTTAAACAGCACAGGCCCCACTGTCAGCCCATGGGGTGCACCACTAGTGACTGGCCTCCAGCTGGACTTCGTGCCACTGATCGCAAGCCTCTGGGCCTAGGCCTTCAGCCATTTTTCAATCTCGCTGTCCATTTATCTGGTCTGTCAGCTTGTTTATAATGGTAATTTGTGAGACTGTCAGGAGCCTTGCTAAAGTAAAGGTAGTCGTCATCAACAGTTCTTCCTTCATCCACCAAGCTATACACTTACAGAAGGCTATCTGGTTGGTCAGGCGTGCTCTTCCCTTCATAAATCTATGCTGACTGCTAGCTGCTCCTCCTTTAAGTGTCTGGAAGTGGTTTCTAGGATTATTCGCTCCATCACCTTCCCAGGGATGGGGATGAGGTTGACTGACCTGTATTCTCTGGATCTTCCTGCTTAAAGACATGGGTGACCTTGGCCACCTTCCAATTCTCAGAAACCTCTTCTGCTCACTGTGACCTTTCCAGCATAATTGAGAGTGATCTTGCAATGACACCAGCCAGTTGTGGGTGCATCTAGTCAAGCACCATGAACTTGTGTGTGTCCAGTTTGTGTAAGTGTTCCCTAACTGATCCTCCCTCCGCCAAGGGTATGCCTTCCTTGCTCCAGACTTTCTAGTGGTCTCAGGGACCTGGGGTTGCTAAAGTCCAGTCTTGCCACTAAAGACCGTGGTGAAGAAGCATGGAGTACCTCAGCCTTTTCCACGTCCTTTGTTTCCAGTTACAGAATCACAGAATCACAGAATAGTAGGGGTTGGAAGGGACCTCTGTGGGTCATCTAGTCCAACCACCCTGCCGAAGCAGGGTCACCTACAGCAAGGCTGCACAGGACCTTGTCCAGGCGGGTCTTGAATATCTCCAGAGAAGGAGACTCCACAACCTCCCTGGGCAGCCTGTTCCAGG
>Ga0065711_1043642_pt1 | contig 14602 bp, 7 predicted proteins | sample Hoacrofraction12_FD_59098 | JGI IMG/M metagenome (GOLD analysis project Ga0065711, IMG submission 59098) | Hoatzin crop microbial communities from Cojedes, Venezuela - Epithelial fraction 12 v2 (version 2) | ecosystem: Host-associated > Birds > Digestive system > Esophagus > Crop | place...
ATGAAGAGCTACTGGAGAGAGTCCAGCGGAGGGCTACAAGGATGGTGAGGCGACTGGAGCATCTCTCCTACGAGGGGAGGCTGAGGGAGCTGGGCTTGTTCAGCCTGAAGAAGAGAAGGCTGCGAGGGGACCTAATACATGCTTACAAATATCTTGAGCGTGGGTGTCAGGAAGATGGTGCCAAACTCTTTTCAGTAGTGCCCAGCAACATGACAAGGGGCAATGGGCACAAACTGAAGCACAGGAAGTTCCCTCTGAACATGAGGAAGAATTTCTTCACTTTGAGGGTGACGGAGCACTGGAACAGGCTGCCCAGGGAGGTTGTGGAGTCTCCTTCTCCGGAGATATTCAAGACCCATCTGGACAAGGTCCTCTGCGGCCTGCTGTAGGTGACCCTGCTTCGGCGGGAGGGTTGGACTAGATGACCCACTGAGGTCCCTTCCAACCCCTACCATTCTGTGATTCTGTGAAGGATGTTGTGAGGTACCATGTAAAAGGCTTTACAGAAGTCCAGATAAATTACATCCACAGCTCTTCCCTTGTTCACTGATGTAGTCACTTCTACTGATACACCCAGCTTCTGTACTAAAATTTTACAAAATCCACTCTTCATTTTCAAACAACAAATGGTGACGTTTGAGGGTTTCTGATGCTCTTGGAGTGCTAGGAGTACTTTAAAAATGCAGTACTGTTTCCACATTAATGCATAATTTTTCACTCAAAGATGCATATCTATTCTAAACATCTGAAAACTGATGAGCTCATGAAGAAAACTTTCAGGGAAAAACTAAACAACTATTTCAGACTCGTTTTGATAGCTTCTTTCAAAAAAAAGGTCTCGCAAGACTTCACAAAAACAAGTACTTCTCCTTTTCTTATCAGATTAGAAGCTTAGGCTTCAGCCAGTCTCAAAGTAATGAGTAAGGTGGAAACAATCCTGAGTACTTAGGCTTACACTCCAGGATCTATCAATGCTTATGCTGTTTTACTTCAAACACGCTATATAATGCTGACTGAATTTCTTTCAAAAGCCAGAACCTACTAAGAAAATTTTGAAATATATTTAACAAAAATAGTTCTGTAGCATGTTATGCCATTTTTCCACCATATTGCTACATTAAAAAAGAAAAAACAGAATCATAGAATGCTTTGGATTGGAGGGGACCTTTAGAGGTCATCTAGCCCAACACCCCCTGCAGTGAGCAAGGACATCTTCCACTATGTCAGGATGCTCAGAGCCCCATTCAACCTGACCTTGAATGTTTCCAGGGATGGGGCATCTGCCATCTCTCTGGGCAATCCATTCCAGTGTTTCAACACCCTCACTGTAAAAAATTTTTTCCTTCTATCCAGCCAAAATCTACCCTCCCTCAGGTTAAAGTAATAATAAAAGTTTATTAAGACTGAACATAGCTATTGGGAAGTAAAAAGAAAAAAAAGGGCAAAAATGGAAAGAAAGAAAAAACAACTTAGAAAAACTGTAATTAACCCCAAAATAATGACTACAAAAGCAGGGAATTAGGTTTTAAGTTGCAACTGAAAGGTAATCCAAACGTGTGTAGACACGGAGTTCACAACTATGGTACCCAAGTTTTCCTCAGCCAGTCCTCTAAATATGTTAGATGTTAGGTGGGGCTGAAGGTGGAGAGAGAGCACAGAACACACACACAGATAGAAAAAGACCTCAAAACAGAACAGAAAGCTACTCATGTAATACGCAACTATGAGAATATTTTGAAATGCAGTGCTGCTTTTTTCTTACTATTTTACCATCATCATTTAATTTCATTTTAAAATACAGTGACTTTAAGTGTGGCACAAGTAAAACCACTACGTAAGGCAGCACATAATAGAACCATCCCTAAATAATCTGCCATTCTGCAGCTTTCATATGTCAGCTTTTGGGTTTTTTTCAATCCTGTCCAAACACAACATTCCGCAAGATAACGCAGTGGCCTCAAATCCCGTTGAAACAATTGAAATTTGACAGCAGTCAATGTCTTACCAAGTCCTTAATGATTTCTGCTATATTTAATTAAACATAGTTAACTTCGTGACATTAGACACATGAAACAGTAATTTAACATTTCTTATTTTTCAAACATCTTTATGTCTAACTACTTAAAGTCTAATTTAGGTTACAAAAATCTATCCCATGCTCTTACCTGAATCTCCCTGTCTCTCCAATTCTTCTCTTGTATTAGTCACCATAATTCTACCATCTACTACGAAGCAGTCCTTCACTTGTTCATTCCAACTAATTCTGATTATCCGTTCACTAAATTCACGCACACATGCTTTCTATCAACTATTGCAATCTTTCTCAGAAAAGTCAGAAATAACACTTCACTTGTCTCTATCAAGAACTCAAAATCCTAATCACTTCCCTGATACAGAACAGGTACATGATAAATTTAGGTCTAGATTACAGCAGGTGAAACTTGCCAGATGGTGAATAGTGACACAGTTACACAACCAGATACCTCCCAGCATGTTACACCAGCAAAACCGTTCTGAAGGTAAGGCTAAAATCAGCCTCCAGAAAAAAAAAAATCAGATACTGCCAAAAGGCAGCTTCAGATTTATTACAAGTGCATTTTAAAACACAAAATTGGACTGCTCAAAACTTCAAAAACCCGCCAAATGCCCCAAAGATTACTGTAAACCTGGCTTTAGTCTTAGGGTCTAAAAGCCATGAAACTGAAAATTAATATTTGATTTTACTTTTTAGATATTCTGGGGATGCTTTGGATGCCCTGTCACTTTTGGATAAAGCTGCAACAAGTGTGCAGAAAATGAGTTTAAAAGGTTTTGGTACCCATGAGAAGAACATTAAAGTAGCTATCATTTGGAAAAACAAGACCTTGGGATACACGAAATTTTTTCAGAAATTTTTATGGAGTGGAAGAAGTACACAGAACAACAGGAAAAAGGAGAAACTTAAATGAATGAGCATGATAGTAGTCTCATGCTTGTAAAAAACACTGCTTTAGTATTTCGTAACTAAGGACTTTAGGATATGACAGATATGAAAGCTCAGGAAATGCACAGGAGCTTTCAAGAACAAAGGCAGCATCAAATATGCAAAGGAATAAATGGTAAAGATTGCTGCATGTTTCACCAAAAATGCACAGCTCTGATCAACCTACGATCCACATGACAGATACCATCAGAATAACTGAATGCAACCTGACCAGACTACCTGCCACTACTTTGTCCTTGCTTAGAGGAGAATGACTTCCTAACCATTAATCCAGAAGATAACATCTGACCGAGGCCAATGCCCTTTCTTTTTCTAGGGATATAATAATAGTAAAAATTGTATCATCCGATATTTCATAATCCCTCCACTTATTTCAAGAGATTTAAGTGATGGCTTTCCCTACAAAATGAACACACATTAGTACTATTATTCTACAATCAGTAAGCACGCAGTAATAGTTAGACTTGTCTTCCGGTATTAGAAGTGTATAGATGGAATAATGCTTCCAAAACAAAACAGAAGTTACATACATAAAGTTTGACCTTCCCTAAACACAATTAACTGAAACACTCAGGAAGAACTGCCTCCTAAGCATGGGCCCTTGTACACAATCTGTACTCTAAGTTTAGTCAGCTGGTGCCAGTAAACATCACAACCTCCAGAAGAAGTTGAAATAAGCTACATCAACGAACAGTGATATTATTTTAAGATTAGTATTTGACAGCCTGCCCTATGCACTGAATCTCACAGAAAATACAACTGTTCAAGACTGAACTTTTAAGAACAAGCTACTTCTGAGATATAAATAAATGACAAAGTTAGAACTTTTTTTCTACTATGTAAAAAACACATTACTTTAGTGCTCTAAAATAACTTGTCAGATTTACTCCATGCTGTCTTCAAGAAGTTAGTTTTTGGCTTCAGTTTATGCAAGTGAAAATCATGTCAAAGACCACATGAAAAGTGTATTTGTGGAAGTCAAAACTGCTTCACAAGGAAAATATCTCTCAATCAAAACTACATAATCCTTCCCATAAGGCACCTGTAAATCACATATTTGACTACCACGGAATAATGCTAATCCACTGAACCAAAAGCCTGCATCAAAACACGGTAAACCTCCATAAACGAGAAAGATGTGGACTCCAGCTCCAAATGTATTACTAATCATAATACTAACACATCTATTGTGTGTCAAGTTTCGTCAAAGGAGATGGAATGCTTGCTAAACATTGAGGTGTAATACTCAGTCACTCAATCATGCTTTCCAGTTGGGGAACAAAGTACATTTATAGCACATTTTCAGGAAGCCTGTGCTCATTACTACCACTGTACACAACACAGGCATAAAACAAGACTTAATCCCAGTGTCTCAGTTTTTGAAAGACACTATACTCTCGATCTGAATCGTAAAAAAAAGCAAAAACTACTTTCGAACCGTGCACACTGCATCACCCAAAGGATTCCCATCGCTACGTTATCCACTGTGTCTTACATGTGAACCAAGCAAGATCTTAAAATACCACTTCAGTTACAATTTTTAAAAAGGACTGACACTCATACTCATTTACCTGAAACTCCACAGTGACTGTGATCATAGAGATGCTGTCGATGCATGGTAGATTTTTTGTATATAACATGAGGATGACCGTTCTCATAATTAAAGTTACTAGAATCTTCTGTTATATTCCTTAAAGGCTCAATAAAATACTCTTCATCTTCTGTAGCAATGACTCCATGCTTAAGAAAGAAAATAAGAAAATAAAAACTTGCAAAAGACAATATAAAACTCCTATTAAAAAGCTTAACTTTAAAAAACATTTGACTGTCACCCATCTCTGAAGACATCCACAACTATAAGCCAACACAGAAAACTATGCATGAGCCAGCTGTCCACTCCTGATTTTAGTGGGAGCAAGAGTAAGCACCTATAAGCAACACAATGAGAAAAGAATAAAAAAATCATTGCCCTATTTCTGCAGTTCTTTCCCATCATTTTTGCTGGATGTGGTAAGAAAGCAAGAGATATTCTCTGTATATGACGAATAATCTCTTCACAGTGATGTTCCAAAACTACACAGTTCATATCCATTAAAAGTGATGCCAAGCCAAAACGGCCTTGCTCAAATGGTGAGACCAAGATCCCTCTACGATGCCATACCAATAGATGCTTAAAGCCAACATAACTGCATCAAATAAAAACAGTATGAAGGATTAATTTTAGAACATATATTCAGGGAAACCATTCAGCATTTTACATCCAGATGCTTCATTCCAAAACTGAGCTAGTGATTAAAATCAAATTATTAATATTAACTTGGGACACACTATGGGCAAAGCATTTATTCCTTAAAAGGTCCGCCACAAATCTGGCTAATCCAGATTGTTGCAAACTATGCACTAGACCTCACTCTCCATAACAAATGAACATTTTTTCTCCTCATACTGCAGTGCAGAATAGTAGATACTCCAGTCTCGAAACTTTCACATTTGTGAACTAAGCTTCTTCCAAACAGGAAGTGGTTTACAGAAGAAAGGGGAGATTTCAGGCCAGCTATGCAATTTCCTGAACCTTCAGCAACTAAAATTTAACTGTAGCAGAAAATCCAGTTTTGGGATGCTTTCAGATATAGAAACACTGGGGAATAAGCCCTGACAGATTCCTACACCTGTATTTATTAAATCAAAAATTCTGGTATATTAAATAAAAAATTCTGGTATCTGTATCTAGAAAATTCTGAATGTATGAGCTTTCATCATCTACGAGATTGGAAGCAGGAACTTCTGTATTCATCTCCTGATTTGATGACTTTCAAATTTCTACCACACCTTTCATCTGTAAAGCAAGTACTATGCACGAACTTTTTTTTAAAGGGGTTATTTTCTTCCTCCAATGAGACCTCTATGATCAGCCAGAAGACCACATACTCCATATCTGCTCTAAATATCCTAAAGCTGTTTCTAAGGTCAGCACTCTTGGTCAAAGCTCTCGTCCTGCTGCTCTTTTGTACATCAAATGCCTGCTGTTCTTCACACCTGGAATAACTGATTTTGGTAACACATTAAACTTACAAAATAAAAAAATCCTTTGTAACACATCAGAAAGAACAGTGTTTTCCAAATATAACCCTTTTATAAATTTTGAAAATATATGTATGAACATGCTGCAGCTTTCAATTACACCTTACTTACATAGTGACTATAACAGTAAGCGTTCCTCTTCAGTGCTATTTTTCATTATGAATTATTTACTGAAGAAGGTAACATCAGGTTCTATATTCACCCGGAAAATACTGGTATCAAATTTCTCTCACAATGCCTTCTTGTTGCTTTACTGGTACACTGCCGCTTAAATAGTATTGAAAATATAAACCAAACTGTAACTGGGTTTGCCAGATGTGCAGAAGGAACCTTGACAGTCTGGACTGCATCCAATTTGGATGTCAGACATCTGGGTTCAAGTGAATTCTGAGCCATTATAAGCTCTGGTATTATATTCCCACAGGAAGAGAGTCCTGCAGAGTGGTTTTGGCCAACACCATCAGGCTGTCTGCGTCGTGCCAAGCCTGAGGAGACAGAGGTACCATCCAGCCCGTGGTTCTGTCTCTGCAGAGCTGGTCTTAACTTATATCTGATTACTTCAGAGCATACATCCTTCATGTCTTTACTCAAGTCCAGCCAGGTTAACAAGTCCAAGCACGAATGAGGCATTTATATCAGATACTGAAACTGACAGTTTTAAGCAGTGAGATGACCTCAGTGGGAGCGAGTCAGTTCAGATGCCATAAACAACACTTAATTGCAGCATTAATTCTCTGTACAAACTGCGTATTTGCAGCATCAAATACACAAAAACTGTTATGAATATCTGCAAACTACAATCATACATTACTTCAGGTACCAGCAAGTGAAAAAGGTTAGGAGAGTACCACTGATTTTCCTATGCCTAGCTGACATCTGATCTCATCTGCCAAAACACGACAGTGGTTTAAGAAAAGAGACATTTTAGTAACATTTAATTGAGGAACTGCAAACAAATTTTAACTTATACCTACCACCAGGTAGTCAGAACACATATGCGGTCACTTGCAACAGCCAGCCAAGTGATTTGATAAATATTGCAAATGCACTTGCCCCATATATGCCCTTCACATAAGCCCAGCATATGTATACAGTTTTAAACCTAACATATTAATTTGGCTTGCAAACAAAACTGTTCTCCCAATATTAAGCTGATATAAGTGGTCTTGTCAAATCACAGTGACTGATTTTTAAGAAGCACTCCAAATTCTGTACATAAAATGTACCTACGTCAGTGACAAACAGCTTTTACTCTGACTTTAGAAAATTCACGTAGCTAGAGATACTTCCATTGTATATCCATTCAGCAACATCTGATTAACAAATAGTGGGAACTGCACTATTACATCCGAACCAGCACTCTAAACCTAATTTTTGGCTTATAACCTACTATTTGAGCAAAACACAATTTCAATTGAAAAACGAGACTGAAACAATGCCTTTTTAAAAGCATTAAAAGGGATTTTTTTTTTTAGTTTTGCTATTGTATTTGAACAGTTTGTAAATTAAACTTCCGCTCCAAAGCATAAGAAATATCATTAAGACATAAGAATGACCAGCAAAATGTTTTGACAAAATACCATTAATTTAAAAAACAAGCTGAATGCCCCAAGTAGGTTAGTACAAGCAACATTCCCAAGACTATTATCTAAATCAGATTGTTAGAGGTCCTGTGTTATCCAGTCCCACTACAGACTGCCAATTCCTGCTAACACATATAAGGCCTGGATCCAGCAGTTTGACATGCTCAGACAAATCTGTGAATCCACACGGAGCTCCCTTGAATTTGTGAAAAGGAATCTTTTTCTGTCAGGCTGTCCAGCTGGGGACTTAACCTCCTTCAGACGGGGGATGTCCATCAGTCACAGAAGCAAACTGAATTACAGAGGACAAGTAAGCGCATGTCTTTTCCATGCAGCACTACTGTTTTACAGTCTCTCCATACCTTGAACTTTTCTAGACTTCATGCTTAATCCATTTTCAACATAAAGTAGTAGTAATGGAAACTTCTGAAAATGTGTCAGTGTTGTTCAGTATGTCCACAGCTGGCTATACACTTCAGTGTGGTTTTATGACAGATGAAAAAGACTGTATTAGCTTACTGTGTTCTTAAGGATGAAAAAAACAGTGATCTGGCCTGAGACAGTACATGATGGAATCTAAGAAGACATCTTGAAACTAGAACAGGCACAGCTTATATATCACTTTCTGAACACCACGTTTATACTGCAAATACACACTAGCAACAGAGAACTCCACACACACTCATCTAGAACACTAAATCCTTTTCAATATAATTTCTGATCTTTTTGAATCAAATGTAAAATAACGTCTAATTTATAAATGCCACACTATATGCATTTTATAATACATAAAAGCATTCTTTATGCTACAATCAGTTTTCATATGAGTTAATTTAAGAATATTAATAATTTCCACACATACAAATTTAGGAATACATGAAACAAACATGAAGTCTTCCAGCAAAATAATTTATCCTTCAACCAAGTGAGGCCAGGTTTTTAGCCACAGCTACTACTTGTGCTTTCTTTATCACTTGTACTTGGATGGAGACATCTGTGCTACCCAGCACAAATGTTACTCAGAGCATAGTATTTCACATGCCATGAAATACTTGGCCTTTTACATTACATTTTTCCTTGGAACCTTAGTATCCTCAAAATGTGATTTAACCTCTCATTCGCTTTCCTAATAATAATCGCTTTCCACCCATTTCAAAGTATTTCCCGCTCCTGGGTTTTTCAGCTCAAAATGAGAAAATCTGCTACTGTGGAAAACTTGTTTCAACACTCAGTTAAGAGCTTTGACAACTGGCAGAGGACAGAGGGGGGTCAGAATGCATAAAATTTGGTTTCTGCTCAATTGCACTACCATGAGCACCAAAACTTTTCTTCTTTAAAACTTGCTCCCCTCAGAACTCCACAAACTTCTTTCCCTTGAGATGAAGTTCTTCGCTCTTCAGCCAGCCTACCACTGTTTCTTCTCTTCCTTCCTTCAGTATGACATACTCAGCTTAGGCAACGCCTCAGCCTGGTTGCCTTGCACCCAACATACAAAGGCCCCAAAATGCACTCATCACAGGCTCTTTCATGAGAAGGTCAAACCTGCAATCCATCCACAAATGTAACATCCACTAAAGCAAATACGAGTTTGGAAGCCAGCAACCCTGCCAGACAAGACCTTCAATTTCCTCACATGACTGCTCACTGGATTATAGAGCTTTCCTCATAACTTCAGACAATTTACAGCATAATCAGGGCCCAGCAGATGGAAACTGCTGGAATGAAACTTCAGTCAGTAGCAGCCTGTAATTCTGGGGCACTTGGTACTGAGAAATATAGAGGGAGATGCTGAAACAGGAATCAGTGACAGGGAAACGAACTGACTGCTCGTCACGTTTATTATAACAAAACTGAGAAAAAGCCTTCCTTGCACGTGAATTCATCTCAGATGCTGCAAGTGTTCGTCAAAGTCAGACAACTTACATTAACTAGATCTTGGTCTCACCTGACCATCCTGAATAACTAAACAAAATAACTCAAAACAGGCACTAAGGGGGAGAAATTTGACTCACTTGGCAATACTGAAGCCTAACAGGACAACTGGAATAGACTCGATGCTTACATTTTGCTTGTGAGCAACACTCACTGTTAAAGACTACTACTCGTTTTAGAGTTAAAACTTAAAACACCTAGCTTTGAGATAAATGTTCATCAAGAACTACGCAGAGTGTGACTGGCAGTCTCTTACAGACCAAGAATCAGACTGGAAAAATGTAACAAATGCCTTAAGCGCAACATATTCTGAACCATCACTAATTCTAAAACAAGTAATGTTGTCTTCAATATTCCCTGCCAATTGCCTTATTAAGCCTGTTCTAACCAGCACCTGTATAACAAAATATTCATCAATAGAAATCACCATTTTAAAGTAACTCTGTGATGTGTGATTTATCTTAATGGAGTGCTAACTCCCGTACTCAGCGCCCTGGAAGGCCCTGCCAACACTGGATGACAGAGGAGTTCCGTACAGAAGGGGTAGTACCGAGTCAAGCCCACCACTGCGCCACTCTGCAGAATTCCTGCCTCTCTGAAAAAGAGCCTTGTGTCACCCCTGCTGCTGCTTCTGGAGTGTGACAGGACCCTCAAATGCAAGTGACTAGACCTTTCTAGGAGATGCAGTGGACACCTGACATTTGCAGTCCCAACTAAGATCCATGACCGTGAAGAACCCAAGAGTGGCAACCGTGGTGTGCCCAAGACTGGATTAAGGCTGCCTTAATACCTGGAAGAAATATGTAAGAGCTGACAACAACTAAAAGCACTGAAGATGGTGATTTAACAGGGAAACACACCCCACTAAAGTTAACTTACAAATATTAAATTAGCATACTGACACGTAGAACCACCGAACAACAGCAGCTTCACTCCAGCAAAATAGCAAGGCTGAGGGCAGAGGGAAATCACACAGCAATGGGAATGCTAAATGTCATCTCAGGGTGTGAGACACACAAGTAAAAAAAAGATTCTGCTTCACCATGGCATCTTCCATACTGCTAAATTCTTTGAAGAAAAGAAGTGCCATGAGGAGCAAGAGATGTGAAAAGAAGACAGGAAAACATGGACTTATTCCTGCTTCATCCCACACTTGTTTTCCTAATACAAAAGGAAAACAAGAGTCAGCTAAGGCAAGAGCAGGCGTTCTTGGCTCACTCCCTGGCCAAGGTCAGAGAGAAACTGAAATGGGATCACCATGGCACTGACTGCAAGCTCTAAGGGGGCCAACCAGTCTGTGCCTCAAGTGGCAGAAACTCAACATAGAGAGGCATGCAATCCCTTTGAAGAGACGAGTCCTGAAAGCAGGGATTTAGTCTCCACAGTATCTTTAGCTGAAAAGAACTCAAAAGCAAAATGATTTTACTATATTAGTTTAAAAGCTTAAATAGCAGTGGCAAAAAAGTTATTACATGACAACTGCAAAACCAAAGTGAAAATTGTGCTACATTCAGATCTATCCGCTACAAGTCCACATGAACCAAACCATGATACCACACTCAGTGGAACACCATTTTAACTACATTCCTTTGAAAGTGTTCACTTAGCCCCAGAAATTCCCATTACACCATTTTTCCTCAAGAGAACTCCAAAATGTTAACCTAGACTGCATCTGGGATACCACTACTAGGTGGGTGCAATGCAACATATCCAGGTCTAAGGCAGCTGACTTTTGTTTGTAAATAACATCCCAAGATGCATTATTCAATAGCACTTCCAAGGATAAATAGGAATTAGTTTAGCAAGTCTGTATAATCTTTGTTTTTCCCCTTAGCAATTAGCTAGATCTATCTATTCCCAACAAGAAGATTGACCATTGTTCCACTATAGTTAAAAACAGAATGAATAACCATAATACATACATATATTTTTACAAGAGAAATTATCGGCTCTTGGTTTAGTATTTCCTAGTCATGTTCTTCTATTTTAATATTTTGTTACTCAATAGTCTGGGGATTTTTATTTTTTGTATTTGTCTTCTAATATCTGTTGGTAATAAAAGAAGCTTTTTCCAATGCAAGTACTACTATCATGTGATCAAGAGATCAACTGTGACAGAAGGGAATGAAAGAGATGAGAATTTCTAATCCTACTTCTAACTACAACTGTTTACGATTTGTAAGCAAAATATTTCTAAAAAAGGTAACTAATTACTTTCTGATGCTTGTACTTGCAAAGGATCTACTTTCCTCTTCACTCTTTGAATTTATAGTAATGATGACTTCTACACCACGCAATTCCTCTTCTCTGTTATCTACTCAAAGTTGCTAAACCCATATTCCCAAAGACAACAAGCAGGTGTTCAGTTCAACCAGCATCTATCTGAAGAGACTCAGCATCCTAAAGGATCCACACTGTTTCCTCCTCCCCGCCCCTTGAACTCGCAACTTTTTTTAAAGCCTGTAAGGATCTCAGCGCAGACCTAATCTTGCAGCCCTAGTGCAGACACTGTGAACACTGAAAATGTTGCCTGCTAAAGGACTGCAGAATTGGGTCTCAGTATTTACAATTAAGCTTGAAAAACTGATGACTGCTTTTCCCCAGGACCCAGATCAGGTTTTAGGGGTTTTCTGCACCTTCCTGTCTGCTTGCTTCCCAAGGGACTCAAAAAACTGAGAGATAGCCAATTAAGTTGTTGTTCGGTAATTTAAAAGGGACAAGCACACTATTATACTAGAACATGTAATTTGCACTTACCAGACCATTGCAGTTGCTTAAGGCCACTTTAGTTGTACTGTGTTGGTCTTGCAAATATCCTGTGTAATGACAGTGGTCTAAAAAATCGTGCTTCCATTGCGGTCCATTTTTCCCCCAGTATTCTACTGTAAAATGTCTGGACACCAAATCTGTGTTGAGAGTCAGGTTTAAATGAAAGTGCTTGCCATAGGCAGAAAGTTTAAAAAATAATTTAGATGCTGCCACTTCTTGGTCATAAGGGTCTGTGCTCCTCCTCCTTCTTGAGGGTTTAGCATTTTTCACAGTAAAGCTGAGGAAGGCTCCATTTTGATCAACCCTTATTGGGATTGTTAGTTGGTAGTGTTCAAGGTAAGACAGGAATTCCTCTTTGTAATCACAAGGTAAGACAGTCCAGGGGTGGGCATAGAAGAGAAGAAAATATAACAGGAAACAACAAGTAGTAGCATAAACATAAACCATACTCAGCTAAATCTCTTTACCCTCATGAGTAAAAATAATTTTCAGGTAAACACAAGATGAAGGGTTTTACTAATTAAAATAAAATGTTCTCTTCTCTCTTTTTAAGCCAAGAAAATGTGTTCAGGTTCCTACTAATTTGATGTCACTGGAAATAAAAAAGTTTTTAACTACGTATCTTTTCCTATTTACCCAAAATACGCAAACTTTTGGGGCTAAATTCTAAGCGAAGAAGAACACATTCTTCACAGTGAGACAATTTCAAAGTCAAAAGCTATTAGATCCACCTGCAAGAATAAAAACAGTAGTAACAAAACGTATTATATTGCAAAAACAGTTAAACGGCTCTTCATTTCATTAAAAACCCATAAATGTTTAACGGATCAAAGTAAGATTAGATCCTTACTTCCTAGTCTAAAACCATGTTAATATTGTTATGGTAAGTCTCTAAACTATTATCATGTACAACATTTTAGTAGATTTAATTTGCAAGGCCTTCCTGCAGTTAAAAATAGACAGAAAGAAATTAAAACAAAAAATTTAATCAGACTTGTTGTATTTAAACTTCCATGACAATGATCATGATACAAGCAAAAAGCATAGCTCATATGATCTCATGAATCATATAAATGTGGCTTAGAAAACATCACCCAAATGCAATGCAAAAACAGACGCTTCTTGTCAGCTACAGAGGTTGGACCCCTACCTTGAGAACTATATGAAAGCCTGTTGTCACTGTGAAATTCCGATGAAACCATGACTAGGGTCAAAATCCATGTCCACGTCTTCCAAAATATTTCCATAATTTAGAAAAACAGAACAGCGCTTTTTTTTTTTCCCTCCTTGGAGAGCTACCTGTGTGCTATCGAGTTAACTCCACTCCAGAATCGCACCATAACAGGTATATTTATTTTACACTATTTCCAAATCAACTATTGGATGTTCCACTTTTTGACAGGTATTCTTTTCCAAAAACCTGTACCTTCTTCTATATCTGCAGTCATTTTCTCAATTCAGAATAAGTATTTGTAAGACTCCTTAAGACATCAGTAAGATGTTAGACTGGATAGTTACTGAACTTGCTCCACTTCTTTTCCTGAAAAAACAAAAGAAAATGAGTCAAAGCAAATTCTTTCTGCTAAAACAGAACTATACTGCAGAACACTAGGTCATCACAGTGAACTATGCAATGCAACATTTTGAAATAACATTCAGCCATTATCACTTTCACGGCCCAAGGTCACAATCTTACAAAAACCATGAATTACCATTAACCCTGAACAGCAGATCCATACAGTTTAAGACACGCATATCGACTTTATGTCAAATAGGCGTAAGGACGCACAGAATTAAGGTTTCTTGTTGCTCAAATACTGTGTTCAGACTTGTTCCAGCTATGATCAATGCTACGCACTCATTGATTTCCACTCATTGGTTTCAGCAGCGAGTAACTAGACCCGATACAGTGGTAGACAAAGAAAGAACCTGGGAAGGAATCCAGAGTGAAGTTATCTGATCTTTCTGCAGCATGGATTTTGTTATTACTTGGGCCTGGGTTCTGCTTATGCAGGCAGAATTCTCATTCACTCAAGTGGGAATGCTGCACATGCTAATACTGAACAACAACTTTTGATATCCAAAGCTATTCACCATACACATTCTAATTCTTCAAGCATTTATTGTCAAAAATGTTTTGTATATATCCTAACTACAGTTAAGTAGAAAATACTTTTATTTTCATTTTGCAGGTCACAGCATTGAGCAAATAACATGTTACTTCCCTTTTTTTTTTTTTTTTTTTTTTTTTTTT
>Ga0065711_1009092_pt1 | contig 14601 bp, 7 predicted proteins | sample Hoacrofraction12_FD_59098 | JGI IMG/M metagenome (GOLD analysis project Ga0065711, IMG submission 59098) | Hoatzin crop microbial communities from Cojedes, Venezuela - Epithelial fraction 12 v2 (version 2) | ecosystem: Host-associated > Birds > Digestive system > Esophagus > Crop | place...
CCCGCCGGTAACGGCGGGAAGGTGAGGCGGCGCCGGGGAGTGCGTCGGTTGCGGTAGGCGGGTTAGGGGCGTTCTGAGGCGGCCGCTTTTGCGGAGAGGCCGCTGCCGCCTCGTCGCCGCGCCCCGGGCTCGCCTCTGTCCTCCGGGCTTGGGGAAGGGTGGGCGGGATCCGTGCCAGGTGCCCAGGTCGCGGCGCGGTTCGCGGTGGGGGTGCGGTGAGGCACAAGCGAGACCGTGGCTGGAAGCCGAGATGAAAATTCCCCATTTTCTCCCTCTCGGTGGTGGGAGGAAACAGGGACGGGGCTGTGCGGAGCGGGGTGCAGCCTGGCTGCGGGCTGCAGCTTTTCTGTGCCTTCATCTTCGTGCTGGCTGTGGTTTGGCTTGGGGCGGGGCCCAGAAATGGACGGGATCTGTTGGGGCTCCCGTGTGCTTCGGCTCAGGGCCTGGGGAGCCCCGCGCGTGGGGTTTCTTTTTCAGGAGCTTGCCGCCTCCTCTTGCCGAGCGTGCGAAGGAGAAAATGTGAATTTCTGCAGCGCGGTTTTAGGCCACAGTGCGTAGCTTAATTGGAGCATGAGAATAATGGTAGTGAACTTCACTATGAGTAAAGGAAGGTGCGTGGCATACAGAGAAGAGACTGGAGCTTGCCACAAGTCTTTTTGTGGTGCTGGGTAATATATGACATGTTACTGCCCGCTTACATCTGCTGTGTTTGGAAGTGCTGTCACTACAGCAGTTTAAAGATGCGGATGAGTTTCCCGGTCAGGTGTTATGCTGAGTGTTATTATATGTGTAAAGCAAGCTTCTGCATGTCAGCTCATTGCAGGAGAAAGAGGGAAAGAGGCATTTAAAACACGGAAAATATGAAAAAGGAAAGGACTATCCCACTGATGCTCCATGGCAGTTTATAACTGAGAATTAGGTGGGGCTTCCAAGCTTAGAAAATTTTGTGGGTGACAGGGGCAGGGGGATGACTAGTTTTACATTGAAAAATTCTTAGAGGGGTTGAATAAGCTAAGTGGTCCAGTATGGCACTTCTCTAATTTGTTTTGACTGACTGCATTCTTAAAAGCTCTGAAAAGATGAGCTGATTTGACATCATTTTAGGATTTATTCTGTGGAGAAAAAAGCCAGCCAGTTTAATAGTCTGTCTAATTTTATAAGTCAGAGATAATAGCCTCTGTAGAGAGCATGGAACATTCAGGCTGTCCCTTATGAATTAGAGATTAGAAGTGTGGCATAGCTGTTCCTACCAACAGTGATGCAGAGAGAAGCAAAGAGAAGATTTTCAGAATTTTTCCAAAGCTTTATAAAAAACCTTGTTGAATTGCAGTCTCTCATGTTAAATTCTTTGGTCTTTGCAAACCTCTCTGTAATCCTAAACCAGGTATGTTGAGGGGCCAAGGGGCTGAGTGACTTATGGAAGAAGCATGTAGTATGGCTGCTGTAGGACTTCATGGCTGAAATGTCATCTGTGGCTGTCAGATGAGACTGTCGTTCTGGTCCATACGGCAGCAGGGTTTGCCTGTTGTGAATTTGTGATTTTCTTGCAGGGGATAATACTTTATAGTTACATGATGATAATGCCATCTTTTAGAAGCCTTCGTCTAGAGGTTGTTTTTGCTGGTGTTACTCATAATACCTGAACTTACTTACAGTGAAAGAGATGAACAGGAATTTTGTTATTCTATTTTCCGTTTTAGTTGAAGTATTTTACTTAGTTTTTCTTGTTTGCCTGAGTATTTCACATCACGGGGAGGTGGGAACACGTAGGGTGGAAATCACTAAGTAAACTAGAATTCTGAGGAAGTGTAATGCTTGAAGTTATTTTTTTATTCCTTTTTCCAGTGGCTTAGATTTCTTGTTAATATCTGTTTTAAAAATTAAACCATTTTACAAGCATCCTGTATGTAATTTTTTTAATCTTGTCTCTTTTTCATTAAAGGTGGAGATAAACTACAGTAACTGAAGTAAGATAGCTCTGGATACTAGTTTTGTTGTTAAATTAATTTCAAACCCGTTAATCGCCATACTGCAAGCGAATTCTTCAAGTTTACTGAAATGGCTCTGACTGCTACGTTGCTGAGCAGTGCTCGCTTAGGTGGTAGATGCTGCAGGCACAAGGTTTTGCACCCCTTATTTGGACCTCTCCTCAGCGTTTCCATGTCAAAATTGTATAGCAGCTATAGGAGGCCAGGGTCACAGCCTGAGAAAAAACCATCTTGGCGAAATACTGATTTCAGTTTAAGGAAGAGCATTGATGTCTTAAAGACTCAGCTGAGCATGCTAAAGCAGGAGACCAAAGATTACTTAATAGGGCCTGGAGGCTATCCATTAGATCAGTACCTGTTGGAACAGACGAGGGTGTTGTGGGAGTTCCGGAGCCAAGAGGATTTAAATAAATGGGTTATTTCCTCTGATGTAGAGATTGGAGGGAAAAGTGAAGTTTACCTCAAATTGGGTAGGAATAACCAGGCTGCACTGCTGTATGGAACCCTCAATACAGAAGTACCTCGTGACGGGGAGACCAAGTACAGTGGATATTGCAGTATGAGAGCTAAACCGCCAGTGGTAAGCACAGCTTCACGCTCGTATAGCTTCTGTTTTTTAATCGGAGAGCATTTTTGTGTAAGCCCCGTAACAAGAAGTGGACTGTTGCTCGCTGCAATTGAAACCGCTCACTTTCAGGAGTATTAGATACTCCTTCAGGGATGTAGTTGGTGATGTATCCTTTGACCTGGAAGAAACTTAAACTTCTTGGATTTTGTTTTCCTTTCTTAGAAAAGGAATAATATATGTTTGATCATTTACTTATGTACAACAGAGCGTCCACTCATTAAGGCATCGCTGTTTGCAGCTTCTCTGCAAACGAAGGATCTGTAATGAACCTTTATATCCAAAATTTTTAAGCACCTTTAAGAGCAAAGGAACGTTTTGATTCAATGGATAAAACACTTGACTTTTTTGTTTGTTCTGTTGTTTGTGACATGGCACAAGTACACAGGTAAAATATTTTCTGGGCTAGAAACTTGGTGAGCAGAGAATATGAGCGAGCAAAATCAGTGGGCAAATGAGAGACAGATGAACACTGATTAAAGTGGTGACATTGGGTCAGGGGAATGGAAATGCAAGTTGAATCTCACCCGAGTTAAATTCCCAGGACTGCTACTGACTTGTGCAAATGTGGCTCAAACTTTCACCTCCTAAATCTGAAGTAGTGGCATGTGTCAGTCCATCTTTGTAATTCAGTTTGAAACCAGTGAGTGAATACGTACACACAAAGGCTCTTTTTTACTTAAGTAAAAAGGCTCAAAACTGTCTAAACCATAAAATCAAGTAGCCACAGGCCTTGTGTTAATGTATTGATGATCTACTCATCCTATTACCTGTAAGATGAATTGGTAGAAGGACAGTTGATAGGTAACCATAGTAGTGCTGTAAAATAAAGGGGAAACCTCTGATTTTTTGGTGCTAATTTTGACTTTAAGCAATTCTGGCCAAGAATACCCCTGACCCCCATTGCTCCGAGTGACCTCAGTGTCACACTCTGAAGACTCTTGGATCTGCTTTTGTGCAAATAACAACACCAAGACTTTGAAGGTCTTCAAAAAAAAGTGCAGTTGAAAATTAGGCATGCTTGCAATCCATATCATTACGCACAGTTAATGACAAAAAGTGTTGGAAAACATTGAATGCTTCCAGTGCTTATGTCAGTCTTCAGTAAGGGAAGTTATCACAGGGGATGAGTTATCCCACTTCCTCAAATTCTTGTAGTCACCTCTGAATAATCTAGTACTGAGCACAGAATATTAAACTTAATGAACTACATAACTGCTGATCCATCACTATAGTGTTTGTCTACTTGCCTGGGAATTTTGTCCCAGGAAGGAGGTCTCATTTCTGATAGTTACAAGATTGTGGTTTATAATCAAAGTGTGAGTCCTCAGAGTGGTAGTACTGCAATTTGTGGGCTGTAACACAGCGCTGAAGGAAATTCAGTGAGATCAGCAACTAGTCTGGTAAAAGAGTAACCCAGTTTTCACTATGTCGCAGTAGATGTTATTTGATGTAATAATGAGGGCGGCGATGAAAGCAGTAGCGCTTTTCTTCATAATGGAAGTTTCCCCTTATTAAAGAGGCATAATTCTATTTATTCATCATTTGTAGGGATCTTTTGCTAGGAAGAAGTACTATGACTGGTCAAACTTCAACAGTCTGTATTTACGTGTCCGTGGCGATGGCAGACCTTGGATGGTAAACATTTACACAGACCCTTACTTCTCTCATCAAAAGGATGACCTCTACAACTACTTCATGTTCACCCGAGGAGGCCCATACTGGGAGGAAATAAAGGTGAAATAAAGAGTCTTTGAAACAAACGATACTGTCTTGGGGTCCTGGCCTAGCTCTGTGGAAGGGGAATTCTTTCAACAGCCAGCTTGTTGCTATTGCTGTCCATTCAACACTGTTTCTGTTCTGTATCCTTATACAACAGGCACGTGCCTTTGGCTTGGGAGGTCCCAAAATTGTGAATCACTGGATTGTGGGAGAGCACACTGGGTCAATTGTGTTAAAGATTTGATTCACTATACATTCACCTAAGCGCCTGCTGTTGGCTATTACTGCAGTAACAGAATAGACACAGCAATTGAAGCTTCGCATATGTTGGCAGGAATATTCTCTGTGGTAGCCAGTTTGTCTGTAATACAGATGGACATAGACTGGTGCAGGGTTTGTACCCTGCAGCAGCATTTGCTTGACCTGCTGCCTCACTGGAGTCAGAGACTCGAAGATGAGGTTTGTCATTTACGGCCTTCAAATCTGTGACACAAAATCATATTTGTAAGAAGTGGGAGGTTCTGCTCTTTTCTGATGAAATTTGGGGAACTTTGGTAATTTGCTGATGACAATGTTAAGGAGGTTTGCACATCCTTCGGAGTATTGAGTGGCAGCCATGTGAGAACAGCCCACTGTTTCGCAGGTGAGGAGTCGGGAGGATGGAAATTGGTGTCATTGCTGGCTTGTGTGTTTTCCTCTCCCCCCCACCAGCCAGCCCTCCCGTTTCCTATGTCTTATCACAGCCCCTCCTCTGCCTTGCTCCTGCTGTGTTCAAAGCCATTTTTACATTACCCTGAACTGCTTTGCTGGAGTACTGATGTCTCGGTGTGGAGTTTGCACTATGAAATACACAGCTTGGGTACAAACGAGCTGTTGATATACATGCGTGCTAGACTTTTCATTGATTTCTATTTTATGCTGACATGTTATTGGAAGGAGATATTCTTGACATAAACAGCCACCTTCTGGCCTGTAGCCTCTCATTATGTCCTAACAGGGTAACAATCCTGCCCGATGGCTACAGACGGCCACCACAGAACAGTGTGGGCCTGGAGCTGCCTGCGCGAGGTTGAGGAAAGGGTTAGTGTGGCCCATTTCTCTGTGCCAGTTAGATGTACCCAGCTGGCGCTGGTACCAGCTGTAGCAGAGTGTTATTCCTTCTAAGGCAGGCTTTCTTTATCTTAAGCTTTTATTTTATGCACTGGTGACGCTGAAGTCTGTTTTTGTATTGTTTTGATTCTGTCAGATTCCATTCTCCAAATTCTTTCTCTCCAGTCGGGGAAGAGTCCAGGATGACCAGCATCCTATCTGGTTAGACAAGGCAAGTTTGCTGTAGGCTTTATCTGTCTGAAATTTCCTTTAAGATCATATTGTCGTGATGTACATAATTTACAAATCCTTTAACGTTTATGAATTTGAAATTGAAGGGCCTCTTCTGGTTATAGGGTACTTCTGTGCTTGCCTTTGCATTTAAATTATCCTACTTTGTGATAACAGTGTCAGTTGACTTCAAAGGAGTTCCAACAATATTTTCAAGAGATGGAGATAACCAAGAAACGACTGACAACCTGGCTTTTAAAACAAAAAAAAACCACCAACTTTTTTTTTTGAGGAATGGTCAAAGTGACTAAGAAATCTAAAATGCCGGTTGGCACAGTAATGGCAAAAATAATAAAAATAAGCGTCATCAGCTTTCTTCTGGACAGAAGGCTGTCAGGGATATCGTGTCGTGAGATTTTATTTGGGCATGCACTGTATCAGTAACCGGGATAGTGAGCAGTAAACTGATGTATTTATAGGCTGTTTTTTGTGTTTTTTTTCCAGGCTTTCTAGTCTAAGTATTAAGTAAACGTGTGGAGTGTTTTTTATTTTATTTCTGCAAATAGGTAGACTAATTCACTGGTTCACAACAGGAAACATGTTGGAAAAAACTGTTTCTGCATCTCTTTTTTTCTTTTAAATTTCAGTGCCCCTCCTGTATGTAACTGAGGGCAGCTTAATACCCAGTGACTACCAGAAGGAAAACAAACAATAGTGTAAATATATATGGGGAGAAAATAAAAGGCTCGTTACTTGAACCCAGTGTTAGGGACCTGGAATGTTGCATTCAGTTCCTAATTGCCTTAATAAAAAACCAAAAATAAACCAAAAAAACACAAACTAGGAAAAATTTGAGGGCAATTCAGTGAATGGCAGCGTGAAAACAATCTATTCTAAAACAGAAGAAATCGGGTCTGTAGAAAGCAAGTGTGAATGATATGAAGGTGGATCAACTACAGTATAAAATATGCTTTGTGGAAGAAAGTTTTTATAAAAGGCCTATGTTTAAATACAGACACTGAAGAATTTGTCAGGCTTTGGAAGATAACAGTCATTCAAAATGGTAAATGAAAACATAAAATTGTATATGGGGTGTTTAAAAATATTTACCAGGATTTAAAGGGACAAAACAGTACTTGATCTAAGCATCCTCCACTTAATTTTCATTCCTTATTATCTCATGCTTAGTATTTCACAGTAAAAATTATGCACTTGCATATAATATGAAGTGTAATTTTACAAATGTATTTTAAAGAAACCTAAAAATAAGGGAAGGGGTTTGAAGGCAGTTACAGAAATCTTGGTAACAGTGGCTAAGAACCTTGGCTTAATATAAAACAGTAACAAAGTTCCACGCATTTCAAAATGCCTGTTTGGGTGCACTTTCACACTGTACCAGGTGTGTGACTTGGCTAGAATCAAACTTCCCTTCCATCCTCCATTACGTTCTGTTTGTGTTTCTGGCTCACGAAACAGTTGTAACAGACTTTATGAAAATGTGTTTGTACACCCAGTGGTGGTAAAACTGGCCATACACAAACCTTGAAGGATAAAATTTGCAGTGTTGCTTTAGGCTCAGGCTGTTGTTAAGAAAGGGTTCAGCACAGTGGCAGAAAGGCAGAAGGGAAGTAGTTCCCATGGGGTCTGTTCTGGGAATGTGGTAGCAAAGCATTCAAGCCTTAAGAAATGCTGCTGCGTTTTGAACAAATACCAGCTTAAACTAAATGGCCGTGAATTGTTTGTGAAATATGGAAGTGGTAGATACAACTGTGTTTGATTTGATGTAGCGTCATAAATACTGTTCTAATGTATGTGTCTTTTAATTAGATTAGTACCCTTGGATTCACAATTGGAGATAAAGTCGATGGTCCGTTCCAGCTGGAGATTGATTTTATTGGCCTGCTAAACGATAGAGCTCATACAGAAGAATTTGCTTATGAAACATATGAAAAGAATCCTCAGATCTAAGTTGGGCTGGTGTCCTGGTGGACAGTCTTCAACTGCTCGGTTCACCTTTATGAAACACTTCTTAACACATGGCTAATAACAACTTAAAGATTCTGTGTAAACAGTAAAGAGATAAGTGCACAAGCTGTTAAGGGTAGTAATCTGACTAGAGTGACACCCCTGGCATCTCTGAGCTGCCAGATACAGAATCCCGGAGAGCCTGTACATACATGGACTGGAACAGAGCTTGGGAGAGTTGCAATGCGTTCTCACACAGTAGTAACTGGTGACTGGGTAAGTTTTGGCTTCTGTCCTGACCTTTACAGAAATAAAAGTATTTCATGAGCATGGTGCAGTTCTTTTTTTGTACAACAGTTTCATTTTCTACATTATATGGTTTGTAGACAGTTGTAAAACACATCTGCTAGTTTTAAACTGGAAAAAGTATGATGAGAATTAATACCCTGGGGAGTGGTATGTAAGTGTGACTCAGCAACTCAGATTTACAAAGAGCAGCACCAGAAGTGGAAAAGTTAGAAGTATTTCAACCTTTAGCTTTGGCTCTTCTGAATAACTAAAAAAAGAAAAAGCTGCCCCTGCCAGCATTGAAACAGCAGCTATGCAGCAGGCTCAGCTTTTTGTGCAGAGCTGGTGGTGATGGTCCTCCAGCATTAGAGGTGAGGCTGTTGAACAGAAGTAGTGCTCCGTGGGTGGGTTGGGGGGAAACCCCCAGCACTGTCTGTTCCCCGAGGAGCTGGAGCTCAGCTTGCATCACACCATACACAGCAGATCAGGTCACACTTCTGATGGCTGCAGTTAGCGTAACTCATCTGTATTATATGAAGTCACAGCCTCAGCTAGCAGCACAGAAGGCTCCATACCTCCATTTTTCTGAGAAGTCTGGTGTTCAGTAATTTGAGAAATACTTTAAAGAACAAGTGCTGAATGGTTTCATTTCAGGCTAATCAAAGCACTGACCTCTTCTCCAGTGACCTTGTTTAAGTATACTTTACAAATATTAAATGTACCTATACTTTTTATCAGAGGCCAGAATAAAGCAAGCTAAAGCAGTGCCTTATACTATCATTTCCCTCTTGCGCAGAATTAAATAGCTTAACAGTGAAAGAAGGGTAATGGTTAGAATTTCTAAAGATACCAGAACAAACATGCTTTCATAAAGTGGTAGGCAGGCTAACTAGTAAGGAGAACTTGTCACAGAAAAGACACAAAATAGTAAATACAAGCATGAACAAAGCTAGTGCTACACTAAAGGAGACAGTTAAACATAATACACTAGATAATATAAAGTGATAAACAGGATGTATACACAAAATATTTATTTCCTTCCCATTAAGTTTATTAAAAAGAATTAATTGCTTGTTCTTGACATTTCAGCATATATTTGATGGGACACTAAATTCACTGAAACACATTCTGGCTGAGATAACTGCTAAATTACCTTTCCAGTTCCATCCCTAATGAATCCAGACAGCTTGTCTATGTATTTTTAAAGAGTAACTGCTTTTAAATCCAAGGTAGTGAATCTGCCTTAACATTACTGTAACCTCTTTCAAGCATCATAGATATGAAAAGCAGAAGAATTTTATTAACACCTGCTATTTACTATAGAAAGGATCAAAGATAACCTAACTTTTCAAAGCATCCAGTTGGGAATTTGTAAAGATGCTTTTCAGTTGTAACTTTTTACAAATATGGTATTTTACAATAATGCTGTAAGCTTTTAGTCTCACAGAGCTTGCATATTTTGTCTTCTCTTGGAGATTCCCTAATACTTCATAGGCATGCAATTAGAAACGCTGAGTAATTGATGTAACTGTTGCTACAGAATTTCAGGACTGAGCTGGAGCACAGGGCAAGCAGACACCACCGACTCCTGTAATTTCCCCGTGGCACATTTTGAAGCTTGCTATGCACAGTGTGCATTCCCGTGGGTGACAAATGCTTCTGGTGGAGGAGTCTGTCCTATGTTGCAAGGAGGCTTCTTGAGCATTTTTTTTTCCCACATTTTCTCCTTTAACATCTTTTAGTTCAATGAGTTAGTTAAATGAAAATATTACTAAGCAACTAGAGATAGTTCCAGCTCCTAAAAGTTGAGAACTCTTGCCTGGCACAAGCTGATCACTAAAACATTATGCTCAGATGCATTATAAGGTCCCATTCAATGCTGTCTGGATTCCACTAGCTAACAGCAACCTGAACCATACACGAACAGCACACATATTTACATGACAGGAACAGTATTTACAGTGATTTCTTACGTATTTCGTATCCCTCCTAACCCACAGATATTCCTCTACAGTTTCCGAGAGCCTGTGCCTTTTTCTTCTTTCTCTCTTGCTTGTGTTTGTCACGCCTTTCTTCCCTGAAGGAGAAAAAGAAGAGAGACAGGCCATATGAAGTTGTATGAAAGGCAGAAACACAAGCAGCCAGAGGAATCTGAAGCTGAGCAAGGCTTAACAGCTGTTTAAGCAGTGTGCTGCGTTTGCCATGAGCAGAAAGAACAGTACCATTTTGGACTGAATCCAAACATTCAGGCAAATAATTCTGCTCAGACCTACAGGTCTGACATTCAAGGTAACAACAGGTCAATATTTACAGTTTCTTCCAAGGTGAAGGTAAATCTCCAAGCGCTAGAATTGATAGCTTTCGTAGAATAGAAGTCTATGGAATTCAGAGCTGCCCTCTGTTGGCCTTCCTGATACTAGACAGACCATTGGAGGCAAAAGTTGCTTTAATAGAACAGTATTGTTTCCGGAACTGCGTATTTAAATCCTAAAAAGACAAATTGAGTCATTGTATTATCTTAAATAACACTATTCACAAAGAGCTCATGGTGCACTAACCTTGTCTGGAGATGCGGCTGTTTGTAATCTGTCTTGCGTGAAGAGATGCTGCTACCGACAGACTTATTTAGGACGGTATTTTCTTTAAATTCTCCCCAAGGTTTTAGTCGTCCTACAATTTAGAGACAAAAAGAGAGACTATTAAGTTACTAGTTTAGTAATTGTGTGCTTAACTTCTTCCTGTGAACTTTACACTGGCTCGCCTGTTTTTTGCTGGTTGACTTCAGGCTGAAATGCCTCTTCATCTGTACTACCAGTTTCACCAGCCCATTCCCTACAAGTAGTTCTTCTAAGAGTAGCAACAGGTGACTGTACTTGTACCTAACACTCACCACACACAGTTCAGCTTCTCACACAATAGTGCACTTTAAAAAAAAAAAGTTAAAATAACAATAAGCCTCATTGTGTAAGGGATATCTCGTATTTCCTGTGCATACATCTATTCAGTGGAATAGAAGGATATTTATTCTTATATTTATGGGCTTTTGGTCATAAAGACTTCTTCAGTAGAGAGGCTCTTAAGAGCATATACTGTGTAGAAATTTAATGTCAGTCCACAGACTGTGTGGGAATTCCGAGAGAAGGGGACAGGAAAGAGACTGAAAACTTGGCTGTATCATGGCTTGTGTCAACACCTTACTTTGAGCAGCTGAGTGCAAGGGGTACGACCAATGCAGCCGCATGGGATCGCAGTACCTTTGTGTGGCTGATACCGAAGCGGCCTTGAGAGACTTGCTTTGAGATCAAACGTCTTCTTTGTGCTTGTGGGTTCTACAGAGTGAGCTGCGAACTTGAAGGGGGTGATAACTACAAAAGGCATCAAGATACCATAACTTAATTACAGCAGCAAGAACATCGCTGTACATAGCAAGTTGGAAAGTGCCTGTGAACAACCACCTTACAACTACCAAGACCAAAAAGCCTTTAATGATAGCATATATAGCTCCACGTATTTTTCTAGTGCTTCAGAGCAAGTTGTGTTTCCTAGTCTCTATGCTGATTTGGAACCAAGTTGATTTTCACGTTAAAAAAAGAAGTATTTTTCCAGAACGCACCAGCTTCAGATCAGAAGCAGAACTTTTCTTTCCTCCTAAACAACATCAATATTGTCATACAGCAAGACAGGCAACTCTGGGTTCTTGACCTGTGGTCATGTGCCTGTGCTGCTTGGGTATCAATGGCTAGACAGCAGAGCTGTGCTGGTGCAGGGATCATCAGCAATCAGAAGACTTCTGCTTTTTCTTACAGAGCTTTAGTTCCCCAGTTAATCAGGGTTGCCAAGGCTGACAATAACAGACTGTCCCAACACACAGCTAGCAGCCTGGTCCGTGCCAGTCCCACAAGGAGAATGAGACATCTGAAGGCGCCAGAAACTCCTCTCACCGCAGACAGGATCTCCCTGCACCTGTTGTGTGAATCCTTTGCTGCCTGGTCCCTAAAGGTCTAGAAGATTTCCTATCCCCTTTTCAGTAGGTAGCTAGGTACCAGATGTTTAAGTCTTAGCACCCAACCATTTTAGTCAAAACACTGGAAACCAAAGAAACTACTGCAATTTCTAAATAATCAGTCAAAAATTAGAGAATGAAATTAAAACCTGGGTCTGCGTGACATTAGGTTATAAAAAAACGTATATAATAATTCAATAAAAGTCTTGATCTGAAAGAGCCAAGTATGTACCATCCACTTTACCCTTTGATGCAGTCAGATCATTCTCTGTTGCGTTTCCCTTGCTGTTTTTCCAACTTGCTAGTTTGCAGCTCTTCTGGCTGTCAGGTATGCAGACCTTCAAGTACGGAGACATTCTCGATGGAGTCTTGGTAAGCGAGCGTTTATGCTCATTATCTTTTGTGGCTTCTGAGAACCTGAAAATGATTAGAAATATGAAGTCAGCCATAAGGAATATAAGCAATGTGACAGAATACAGAAGGTTTTGCGTTCTACTTTTCTTACAGGTAGAAAGTTTTACTATGCACAAGATGTTCACCACTTATGTATAAACTGCACTAAAAATACCTTTGCTGGCAGTTTTCAAGTTATGAGCCATCATCAATAGCAGTAAGTAACACTGGGAATTCCAAAGAACTAAAGAACTGACTTGTTATTTTGGAGACCAAATATATTTGGATGCAATAAGCTAATATATTTCTTCCCACAGATATGATTTACTGTAGATTTGGATTCTGTAGTTAAACATTATATATATATAGATATTGTTAATTTAAAAATTTAGAATAAGAAAAAACACAAGAAAGTTAACTAACAGAACTCTAGAACTCAAAGATCTACAAGAGAGAGAAGCTGGCAATTTTAGTCAAAACACAAAAGTTACCTGCATACCAAGGCACATACGTGCTCTATGTATGTGTATGTACACACACATTTTTAATGTATGTGTATATATACACATATATGTGTACACATACATAAACACATGAAAGAAAACTTCAAATCTTGCACGAAGTAATACCCTTATCAAAAAGGTACCGAGAATAAGCTGAAAGATATAGCAAGACAGCGAGGAAATGCTGAAGAAAGCTATGTTTTGAGGGCAAGCAAGTTCACGGATGAAGTGCAGCTTGCAAGATCCACCTCAGCACATCTTTGGACAAGTGGAATGGAAGCAAATTCTGAGTGTTGTTTTGTTTTACATATTGCTAAGAATCAAGTAGGGCTGCAGTGGAGACAATAAAGATCATCCCACAGGACACCAGAGGCAGAAAGAACATTGTTTTCATTTGTTATCTGCTAACATCAAAGATAGCACATTTAAAGTAGAAACCAAACCAGTAAGATTATGAGCTTGATTTTACATTGAACCTGTAATCCTGACCTTTGAGCAGCAAAAGGACTGCATTCAAAAGTCTCATAGTAATTTATTAGGAGATGTCACTACTAGAAGTTGCACTATCTGACTTAATAACAATCCCACACACACTTTATTCAGGGACAAAGAAGTCCTTGCAGCTGTAATCTTGGCATGCCAAAGCTGAGGTGAAGATTGGCAGAAAAATAGAAAGCAGCACAACTGAGACCTGAGCTTAACCGAGTGTTGTTAGCAGGGGGAGAAACATAAGGGTAAATTATAGAATGTGTAAAACTGAACTTCAGTCACTGTGGAAAGTTTACTAAACTGAATAAAGTTGGAATTAGTACAATAGTTAGAAACCAAGAAAGAAATAGCAGAGACCAGGACTTTCACTGAATAGAGAACTGGGCATTTATTAATGATTAATACCATACGGACTGTCCTTTTGATTCCTTCTTTTAAATTGTTTTTTGTTCAAGATTTTAGAAAAATTAGTAATAAGCTAATCAAGTTTACCAATAACAAAAATTAATTGAATATTAACATAACAAACAATTAGACTACTGTGTAGGAATAATGAAGCACATGTGATGTCTTAAAAGGAAACAAGATGAGATTTAACAGCATTGAGTATGAGCTCATTCATTCAGCAATCTGTCATGACTTCCTGGTGTCAACTGGTGTCATCTGTCAAATCAGGCAAGGAAGGGAAGAGACCACTATGGCTGAGTTGAGACCTGCTGGGCAAACTAAAGAGCAAGAGGGATCCACACAAGCAGTGCGAGCAGGGACAGGTATCCTGGGAGGAGTACAGGGACGCTGCCCGGTTGTGTAGGGATGGCGTCAAGAAGGCCAAGGTGCAGATAAGAGCTGAACCTGGCAAGGGATGCAAAGAATATTAAGTAGGGCTTCTACAGGTACGTCAGCCAGAAAAGGAAGGTTAAAGAAAGCATTCCCCCCGATGAACAAGAATGGTGACCTAGTTTCAACAGACAAGGAGAATGCCGAGGTACTCAACAACTTTTTGCCTCAGTCTTCACTGGCAACTTCTCTCCTTGGCCCTCCAAAGTCAATGGACCACAAGATGGGGAACAGGAGGGTAAAGCCCCTCTCACTGTAGCAGAGGATCAGGTTCATGACCACCTGAGGAACCTGATGAGATGCATCCCAAAGTCCAGAGGGAACTGGTGCAGTGACTGCACTAGTGGACAAGGGAAGAGCAATGGATGTTGTCTATCTGGACTTCTACAAAGCCTTTGACAGAGTTCCCCAAAACATCCTTCTCTCTAAATTGAAGAGATATGCATTTGACAGGTGGACTGACTGGCG